>JAABUL010001776.1_pt1 | contig 38848 bp, 41 predicted proteins | sample 5559151 | NCBI WGS metagenome assembly JAABUL01 (sample SAMN10711876, study PRJNA513368) | rock metagenome | isolation source: Antarctica rocks | place: Antarctica: Victoria Land, Pudding Butte sud | reverse complement strand
TTCGGCGTCGCCCTGCGGCCCTGGCACGGGCAGGAAGGCGTTGCGGCGCATGTTGCCGACGCCTGCGCGTCCGTCCTGAGCGGGCGGCGCGCACTGCTGCTGCCGATGCAGGCCGGGAGCGACAAGCCGGTCGCGGAACAATTTGCCCGCCAATGGCATCAAGGGAGTCAGGCAGGCAACCGGGTGACGCTGTGCTCCCTGGAAAAAGGGCTGACGCCGCTTCTGGCGAACATCGCGTCCTGCGACCTGATGATCGGGATGCGCCTGCACGCCTTGATTTTAGCTGCCGCCGCCGGTGTCCCCTCCGTCGCGCTGTCGTATGATCCAAAGGTGGATGCCTTCATGCAGGGCAGCGGGCAGGGCGATGCCGTGTACGATTTGGCCCGGTCCGACCCGGACACGCTCCCGTCCTTGCTGACGCGCGTGTGGGCCGAGCGGGCCGAGCGCGCCGCCGCGCTCCGGGCCGCCCTACCGGGCTTGCGCGCGCGGGCGGCACGGAACGTGGACGTGGCGCTGGGACTGCTGTGAATGTCCCGCCCGGCGGATGTTGCCCGGCACTGGAAGTGCCGGTCTACTGCCCAATGAAAGTCGCTCCGCGACTCAAGACAAGAACACAAGAAAGGCTCACGATGGCTGTTCCTCAGTTGCGGAGCGACTTTCACTCCATAGTAGACCGGCACTTCCAGTGCCGGGGGCCTTCTTGACCTTCGCAGAAAGGGATATCTCATGTCTGGCTTCACTTCAACCAATCAGCTTTTCACCCGGCGCAGGACGCCGCTGCTCCTTGCCGCCGGCGCCCTCGGCACCGCCCTCCTCGCCGGCTGCGGCGGCGGGGGCGGCAACGGCAACACCAGCATCGGCGGGACCACAGGCACCGGCGGGACGACAGGAACCACGGGAACCACCGGGACAAACACGGGCGGCGTCCAATTCAACGCCGACGTGATCGGCAAAGTCACGGACATCCAGGGCAACGGCGTCCCCGGCGTCACCCTCATCCCCGACAGCGGCGGAACCGCCACAATTTCGCTCGGCCAGGGCGGCTACCGGCTGAACAGTCTGACCGGCAACGTCGTCCACCGGATCACGGCCTCGGTCAATCAGGGCGGCACGCAGTACACAGGCAGCACCCAGGTCTTGACCCAGGGCGGCTTCCTGGTCTCCAACGCCAACATCCTGGTGTCCCCCGCGAACCGCCAGGCCACGGTCAGCGGGACGGTGCGGGACACGAGCGGCAACGCGCTCGGCGGCGTCCGGGTCTTCCTGGCCCTCCCCAACGGCAGCGCGTCCCAGGCCAACAACTACTCGTCCCTGATCGCGTTCACCGACGCCAACGGCGTCTACACGCTCCCCAACATTCCCTCCGATCCGCCTTCGGGCGGGACGCTGACCATTGCCGCTTCGATTCCCAAAGCGCAGAACCAGACAGCGACCCTGGGAACGCTCCAGCCAGGCGGCGTCTACAACCACGATTTCACCCTGAGCGCCTCGACCGGACAGACCATTGCCGCCCCTACCCTTGTTGCCGTGACGACCGCCACGGAGCCGACCGACTCGCAGAGCGGCCGCGCGATTGCGGCGCACAGCGCTGGGGGACCGGCCTCCATCTACGACCAGATCCGCCGCCGCCTCAGCCCCGCCTACGCCCGCACGGCCGATCGCCGCGCGGCGACCGGCAGGCGGCTGGCGGCCCATGCCCTCGGCGACTACGCCATCGAGACGAACATCGCCTTTGACAACCCGGTCCAAAGCGGCAGCCTCATCGGCGTGAGCGTCTACCGGACGACGGGCAGCGCGGTCCCGACCAAGAGCCAGAACGACGCCTACGACTTCCTCCAAGACCCGCTGGCGAACTACTACACGGACGTCACCTTTTCCACGAACCAGAGCACGACGGTGACAGGCTCGCAGTACAACTTCGCCCTCAGCGCCACCAACACCGACGGCCAGGAAACGGGCCTGTCTTCGGTCTTTTCGATCACCCCGCTCGGCCCGCTGACCCTGACCACGCCGACGCCGGGCCAGACCTATGCCGGCTCCGCGACGATCACCTGGAGTCCGGCCACGGGCGCGACCAAATACTATGTGGACGTTTACGACCAGTACCCGACGGTCGCGGCCAATGCGGTCGCCTCGGTAGGCCCGCTGCCCGCCGGGACAAATTCTTCCACCGTGACTTCCCTGCGTAGCGGACAGGATTACTATGTGGTCGTGACCGGAGCGGCGGATGAGGTCGAGAGTTCGGGCCAAGCCGCCATCCCGAACGCGGCGCTGACGTTCAGCCAGATCACGCGCTTCCATATCCAGTAGCCCTCTCCCGGCTCGCCGGGGCTTCAGAGGAAGACGACGGCCCCTGTCTTTTGTTTCAAGGCAGGGGCCGTCGCTTTACGGCACACTCCTCAACACTGCCCTAACGAAACTCCGTTCGCCCGCCATAATCACTCTTGGAGGCGGCATCGCGAAAGGAGCGAGTTCTTATGACAGCTATGTCTGTCGCCCCAGGGGCACTGTTGGCACCGAAAGTTTCCGTTCCGGCTTCGGCGGGGAGCGACGAGTCGCAGATCGTGAAGCTGACCAAGCGGGAGATCGAAGTGCTGACCCACGTCATCCAGGGCAAGTCAAGCCGGGAAGTGGCCGAGACGCTGTTTGTCAGCAAGCGCACGGTGGATTTCCACCTGGCGAATGTCTATGACAAGCTGCATGTCAACAACCGTGTGCAGGCCTTCCGCCGCGCCACGCGGCTGGGCCTGATCCCTTACGAGGCACAGTTCGCCGACTAGCTTGGACTTTCGAGTTCCAGCGAGGCGGCGGGCGTGCCGGCTGGGCGAATTAACCCTCAGCAAGCCGCAGGCAACCCAAATAGGGCGGGAGACGAAAGTCTCCCGCTCTTTTTTCGGCCCTGCTTTTATGTCCGGTGTTTCCGGTCACGGGGCGGCGGGTGTGCTATAACGAGTGTGCTATAATAAAGCATGTCGTCACAACCCGTCACCCTCCGCCGTGCTTCCTGGGGCCTTCTTCTGCTCTTCCTGCCGCCGCTGCTGGCCGGCTGCAGCGCCAAGAGCATCAACGCCCTCAAAGTGCAGGACACGCTGATGGAAGCCTACCGCCGCGCGCAGACAGAGCCGGATGATAGAGGAGCCAGGAAGTATGTAGACAGCGCCATCGCCCTTGCCCCGAACGATCCGGCGACCTATTTCGCGGACCCAAGCGGGCCGCCCCCGCAGATCGGCGTGGCCGGCGTGTTCGGAGCCATCGGCGACGACCCCGCGCTGATGGACTACATGAAGCAGGCCATCCAGAAGCTGCCTGACGACTACCATGGCTACCAGATTCTCGCGGACGCCCAGGGGCGGCAGGGGCGCGTGGCGGAGCAGAAGGCGACGGCGGCGAAGCTGGCAACCGTGCTCGCCAAGACGCTCCAAAAGCCGGGCGCGACCGAGATCGAGACCCTGACGCTGCTCCAAGCGCAGGCCTGCTTCGATGCCGGCGACCCCGTGACCGGTGCAGCCATCTACCAAAAGGCCATCCAGGCCTACCCGAACGGCTCAGACCCGCCCAACGGTCTGGCCTATGCCTACGCCGTCACGAACACTCACCTGCCGGAAGCGCTGGCCCTGGCCCAGCAGGCGCTGGCCCTGGCGCAGAAAGGCGGCGGCAAGCCCAGCGACGCCAAAGACGCGAACATCGCCGCCATCCAGGACACGCTGGCCTGGGTGCAGTACCGGCAGGGCGACTACAAGGACGCCGAGCAGAACCTGCTGGATGCCGTCAACTTCGACCCGCGCAGGCCGGAGATGCGCTTTCACCTGGGAAGCGTCTACGCCGCCGAGGGCAAGACCGACGCCGCCCGCGCCGAGTTCGGCCATGCCGTCCTGCTGTGCCCCGGCTACGCCGAGGCCCAGACGGCTCTGGACCGGCTGCCCAAAGCCGGCACATCGTCCTAACCTGAAAGGAGCCAAGCCATGACCGTAACCTTAGACATCAGACATCCCCCTGGAAGCCGAACAGCGCCTGCGCGCCGAGGCCGCCCGCACGGGGCAGGAAATCGGCACTTACCTGGCGCAAGTCGTCCAGGAAAAGTTTTTTGTGCCGGTGATGACCGAAGAGGGACGCCGCGCCTGGAAGGACTTCTTTGATACTCTGGAAGATGGTGATCCCGAAGAGCAGCGGGAGACGCTGGCGATGTTGGAGAAAGCCCTGGATGAAGACCGACCAGGCCAGCGTCGGGTCTTCGGCCCCGGCTACAATCCACCGGCTCAGGAAGACAAATGAGCCTGATCGTGCTGATTGATGGTGGCCCGATAGCCTCGCCTGCAAAGAATGGATCAGCAACCTTCCTCTAGCGGGACACCTCCCGCTGGTGCCGGCCATCATTGACTACGAACTGCGCCGCGAACTTCAGTTGACGAACCGCCAGCGGGCGCTGCAAACGCTGGACCGCCTGAAGCAGCTTGGATACCTGCCGCTGACGGAAGATGCGCTGCGGAAGATGCGCTGCGGAAGGCCGCCGATTTTTGGGCCGCGGCCCGCCGGAGTGGGATGCCGACGGCGGACCGCTTGGCCCTCGACGCCGATGTCATCCTGGCCGGGCAGGCGGCCACGCTCGACCCGTCCGCTCTGGAGATGACGAACGCAGCAGTTGTCGTCGCCACGGAGAACCTCGGCCACCTGTCTCGCTTCGTGGACGCGCGGCGCTGGCAGGACATTTCCTGAAAGCCGTTCCCGTAGCAGCATCGGGAACCTCAGCCTCGCCAAAGGCGTCTTGACCTGAAGAACATTTGTCGGAGCCTCCGACTTTTTCACGCTGTCCGTGCCGGATGCGGCACATTTCCCCGGAAAATCGCGTAGAACTTAACCATGAAAGTCCCCTGCCTTCTCACCCTCGCCGCCCTCGTTTTTGGCCTGACGGCGCCCGTCAGCGCCGACCCCGCCCTGCGGCGGCTGACGGGCCACGTTCCCCACGCAGCCATTGCCCGCGCCCGCCTGATGAGCCGGGTGGCGCCGCAGGAGAGCGTCTCGCTCGCCCTGACCCTGCCGGTCCGCGACCAGGCCGGGCTGGACACGCTGCTGCGGCGGCTCTACACGCCGGGTGACCCGATGCAGGGCCGGTTCCTGACGCCGGACGAGTTCGCGCAGCGGTTCGGACCGACAGCGGAGGACTACGCCGCCGTTGCGGGCTTCGCCCGCCGCCGTGGACTGACCGTAACGGGTACGCACCCCAACCGGCTCGTCCTGGACGTCGCCGGCTCGGCCTCAGCCGTCGAGCGTGCGCTCGGCGTCCACTTGGGGCGGTATCGCAGTCCGCAGGGGCGCCTCTTCCGCGCGCCTGACTCGGAGCCGTCCGTCCCCGTCGCGCTGGCGGACCGCTTGGCCGGCGTCGTCGGCCTGGACACTCTGGCCGTGCGCCGGCCGCGCCTGCGCCGCGCGCTGGGACCGGCGGACGGCAGCGGGCGCGGCGGCGGCCTGACCCCGGCCGACGTCCGGCGCGCCTACAGCCTCTCAGGCGGCGCGACGGGCGCGGGGCAGAGCATCGCGCTGTTCGAGCTGGACGGCTATGACCCCGCCGACATTGCCGTGTATCGGAGCACCTACGGGCTGCCGTCCGTGCCGCTATCCAACATCCTGATAGACGGGGCTTCCGGGGCGGCCGGGGCGGACGCCGGCGAGGTTACGCTTGACATCGAGCTGGCGCAGGCCCTCGCCCCCAATCTAAGCCGCATCCTGGTTTACGAGACACCGAACGTGACCGACGCCAACATCCTGGACGGCTACAACCGGATCGCGACCGACAACCTTGCCAAACAGGTCAGCACCTCCTGGGGCGCGCCCGAAAGTCAGGAAAGCCGGGCGCTGCTCAACGGCGAAAACGCGGCCTTCCAGCAGATGGCGGCCCAGGGCCAGAGCATGTTCAGCGCCACGGGCGACAACGGCGCGTATGACGACGGCCTCAGCCCCAGCGTGGACGACCCCGGCTCCCAGCCCTATGTGACGAGCGTGGGCGGCACGACTCTGACCAGCGGGGCGGGCGGCGCCTACGAGTCGGAAACGACCTGGAGCGATGCGACAGACACCAGCGTCAGCACATTGGGGTCGGGCGGCGGCGGCGGCTTCAGCATGATCTGGCCCGTCCCCGATTACCAGGCCGGGCTGCAAACGCGGCCGACGGGCCGCAGCGTACCGGACGTCGCCCTGAACGGGGACCCGCAGACGGGCTATTCTGTTTATTACCAGGGCGCCTGGCAGGTCTACGGCGGCACCAGCACGGGCGGCCCGCTCTGGGCGGGCTTCACCGCCCTGGTCAACAGCCGGCGGGCGGCCTCCGGCCTGGGTCCGGTGGGCTTCCTCAACCCGCCCCTCTACCAGATCGGCGCAAGCGCCGCCTACCCCGGCGATTTCCACGACATCACGCGGGGCGACAACCTGTTCTACCCGGCCCGAACCGGCTATGACAACGCGACCGGCCTGGGGACGCTGGTCGGCGACGCGCTGCTGAACACGCTGGCCGGCGGCCTGACGCCCGCTCCGGCGGGGACGGTGACCGGAATGGTGACGGCGGCGGACACGGGCGCTCCCTTGGTAGGCGCAGCGGTTTCCGCCGTTTCGGCGGCAGGCGGCCTCCTCGCCGCGACCACGGCGACTGGCGCGGACGGCGCGTACACGCTGTCCGTCCCCAGCGGGCTGGCCCTTTCCCTGCGCGCGGACGCTTACGCCGCGACGGGGGGTAAATACGGCGGCGCGCGGGCGACGGCAACCGCCGTCGCCGCACAGGCCGTGACGGTTTCCTTCGCGCTGACCCCCGCGCACACGTTTCCCGCCGGGCTTCAGATGATCTCCGCGCCCTTCACTTACGGCGACGGGGACGACTTGGCCGGGCTGTTCGGCCTCTCCCCGCCGCTGACGGCGGGCGGGCCGCGCTTCGCCGCCTGGTCTCCCGCCCAGGCCGGCTACCTGCTTTACCCCAGCAGCCCCGTCAACACACTGACGGCGGGCGTGGGATACTGGGCGCGGTTCTCGGCCCCGTCCTACCTTCGCTACGACGGCCCGCTGGTCCCGGCAAGCGCGCCGTTCTCGGTCCGCCTGGGCGCAGGCTGGAACCAGATCGGCGACCCGTTCCCCCTCCCTGTGCCCCTGGCCTCGGTCACCGCCGACGGCGTTCCCCTCGCGTCGGGCGCCATCGTTTCGCCGACGCTGTACCGCTACGACGCCGCTTCGGGCGCCTACGCCGCCCTGAACCCCGGCTCCGACTCCCTCCAGCCCTACACGGGCTACTGGGTCTTCAGCCATCAGCCCGCCGCGCTGTCCGTCCCGCCCCCGGCGGGGCACTGAGCAGGAAAATGAGTCCGTCCCGGCCCTGAAGGGCCGGGACGGACTGAGCCAAAAGGTTCACTAGGACTTATTTGCGTCTTTGCTGCGCCGGGGGCGTCGGCTCAGGAATTGCCCGACATCGCCCGCACGATCTGCGCGGGGGGCAGGATATAATCCGATGCACCGGCCTCGGAGCCGATCGCTTTCCAGACCTCATCGGCCTGGGGGATGACCTGCGCTTCCACAAGGGCGGTCGCGATCCGCTGGACATGGTCCGTGTCCAGACGGAACAGGGGATGCCCGTCCATCAGTGCGGCAAGGTCGGACACGGCAAGTCCGCTGAGGGTGGCGACGCGCTCTCGGGCGGCGGGACTGCCCGCCAGCTTTTCCGTCAGCCAGCGTCCCAGCGCCGTCGCCGTCTCGGCAGCCACCGGGTCGTCGGCGGTCACTTCCGCGGCGATACCGGCGGGGGCGACCTGCCTGTAAACCGTGCCGGCCGGTGTCCTCGAAGTTTCTTCAGCCATTGTCTTTCTCCTTTTGCCCAGTATAGGCTGCGGGCGGTTTCTTGTCAAGCCGCCGCCCCACGGCTGCGCGCGGACGGGAGGCCGCTCCCCCCTCGGCGCGGCGGCTTGTAGGGCCGCAGCTCCTCCGGGTGCTCGCGCAGATAGTGGAGCAGCGGCCGCCTTTTCTCCGGGCCGCGCGCCCCGTCCGCGTCCCCCTGCGGCAGCAGGTCGGGATCGGCCTTCGAGACGCGCGCGTAGATGAGCGGCCACCAGTTCTTCACCGCGCCGACACTCACCCCCAGCGTCTCCGCCAGCGCCGCGTCCGAGAAATCCGGCCGCCGTACAGACAGCCGCAGCATCTTCTGCTGACTCGCCGTGAAGCCGAACCGGGGCGGATGGTGGATAAAGAAATGGGCCATCACACAGCCCTCCCGGTGGGTGGCTTCCTCGCGCGTCAGCCCCATGAGAACCGGCAGATCGCCGGGCCGTGACGGCTGGCTCCGGCAGAAACCGTCATAACGGTCCCGGTCCAGAAAACCGGCCCGCAGCGCCTGTTCATGGGCAGCCGCTCCGTAGGCTTGGATGAGAAGCTCCTTGAACTGATAGCCGCGCGTCAGGGTCACGCTGGCGTCGTGCATGAACCGGCCTACTTCCCTCTGCTCCGCCGGGCCGAGCAGGCAGTCGGCGCGGCCCCAGCGGATGAACAGCCCGTTCAGGCCATCGCCCCCGTTGGCCCGCGCGACCTCCGCCCGCGTCAGGAGGGGCCGGGAGCCGTCCGGCAGGGGGTGCGTCGCCTGGATGTTGATCTTCGGCGACTGCCCGGACCTGGCCCACCGCACAAACGAGTCGGTGACAAACGCCAGTTGGCCGCAGCCCACGATCCGCCGCCCCGCCGGACGCGCCCCATCCTCCACCACCATCGAGATCGCCGCCGAGTTGTCCAGCAGCACCCGCCACTCGTACTCCACGATCCCGCGCAGACAGGCATTGTCCCGCTCGCCCGGAAAGATGTGGTCGTAAAAACACGCGAAGTCGTCCAAGGCCGCCTCTCGAAACGCCAGCTTCATGCTCATCCCCTTTCAAGACTTCGGAAAAATCTGAATGACTTTTTGTAATTAATCTTTTAGGGGATTGTTTCCTGCACAAAAGCACGATAGAATGCTGTAGCGCGGGACTCAAAGACTGTCTCCCCCTCCCGCCGGAAGGCAACACCGTGGGCCATGCGACAAAACACACCTGCCTGCTTTGCGGCCACGCGGCCGCCGAAACCCAGTCCGCCCCGCTGCAATGCCTCCACTGCGGCGGCCTGGGCTTCTTCTCGCTCTTCCTCGCGCCGCGCTTCGTCCCCAGCCCGCCCTCACCGGCGCTGCCGAACGAGAACGACGACCAGCGCCGAGGCACAGTGACAACACATCCGCGAGGCCCCCGATGAAACAACCAAAAGACAGTCGGCCCCGCCCATGCGTACTCTCCCCTGTATATGGCGCTACCCGTTACTGCCGGAAGGAAAAATGATGAAAAAACTCGCTCCCTCCCTGCTCCTGCTTCTTTTCTGTGCGTCCGGCCTGCTCCGGTCCGTTCAGGCTGACCCGCCTCCCCCAATGCATCTTCTCTGGACCAAAGCGGATGGGACGGCGAAGGTGTGGACCATCAACAGCAACGGTACTGTCACCTCCACGCCTAACTACGGCCCCTACCCCGATTGGTCTGCGAAAGCCGTCATGGATGGACCGGACGGGAACGCGCGCATCCTATGGAGCCGGTCGAACGGTGTCGGAATGATCTGGACGGTGGACGCCGCCGGCAAATTACTCACTAACACGCCCGGCTACGAGTTGTACAATGGCTGGGGCGCTGTGGGGATGAGTATGCTATCCCCTGGCGGGACCGGCACTAGCGGCGGGACCGGCCTCACTGGCGCGGCAGGCGGCGACCTGTTCGGCTTCTACCCCAACCCCACTGTCGCCCTCAACGCCATAGACCACACCAAACTCGCCTCCGACGCGGCCTCGCTCAGTCAGGTGTCTGCGGGTCTCTTGTCCAACACAGACGGCTTTAATGTCAAAGTTCAGCACGACCTAATGGTTAAAGGCACCAATTTTTATCTTAACGGCAACGGCGGCGGCATGGGCAACAACGGTGGTTTAGGGCGGGCAGTGGTGGATGGCGGGCCAGGCGGCGGCGGGCTGGTCCTTAACTACCAAAATGACTTCGGCCAAGTCAATATTGAGGGTAGTACGACTGTCACTGGTAGCCTAGGAGTCACAAGCGACATCTCCAGTGCTGGCACCAATTTCTATCTCAAGGGCAACGGTGGTGGGGTTGGCAACAATAACAAACGCGGTTTAGCGTTAGTAGATGGAGGCCCAGGAGGCGGCGGACTGGTTATCAGCTACCAAAACGACTTCGGCCAGGTCAACATTGAGAGTAACACAACAGTCACTGGCACTCTTGGCGTCACCAGCAACATTAGTTGTGTTGGCACAGTAAGCGCCAACTCTCTCCAAATCACCGGCGGCAGCGACCTAGCCGAACCCTACAAGATCGCCGCCTCCGCTCAGGTCCAGCCTCTCCCCGGCCTAGTCGTCTCCATTGACCCCGACAAGACCGGCCAGATGCGCGTCTCCACCCGCGCCTACGACAACACCGTCGGCGGCATCATCAGCGGGGCGGGCGGCGTCCAGCCCGGCGTCGTACTCCGGCAGGCGGGGACCGTCGCCGACGGCACCCTGCCCATCGCCAGCGTCGGGCGCGTCTGGTGCTGGTGCGACGCCGACGCAGGCGGGGCCATCACGCCGGGCGACCTGCTCACGACCTCGGACACCCCCGGTCATGCCATGCGCGTCCGCGACCACGAAAAGGCGCGCGGCGCAATCCTGGGCAAAGCCATGTCCCCCCTCAAAACCGGCAAAGGCCTCGTGCTGGTCCTGGTGACGCTGGAGTAGGAAGACACGGGGCTGAACCCCCGTGCTTTAGAAAAGCAACTCCCCGCCTGCGCGGGCGGAAGAGGCCATCGCGTAGGGGCGCGATTCATCGCGCCCTCCTTCTTACGCCCTTAAGCTTCGGGGCTTGTCTTTCTGAAGCCCCGCCGTTCAGGGCGGGGAGGTCCTTCGGGCAGGTGGCTACCTGCGTTCTTGCCTCAGTATAGGAACCATTATGCTACGCAATTCACAGCCACGAACCTGTGTTATCACTTATACGGCTGCTCTGACCCTTCTTCTACTCTTTAGCACCATGAGAGCAGTGCTGGCTTCCGGCTGGGTAGACGGCAACCCGCCCACATACAACGGCGTACCCGTTCAAGGGCAGTGCGTAGTGTTTGTTTACAACTACGCCATTCAAGTATTGGGATGCCCATTCCCAGGGATAGACCAGTATCACCCCTATTATGCTCCTTACGCGGCAGACCCCTCACACAACTACAATTCAGACGGAGCGCACTGGATTTGGGACGATGCCAGGCTTCAGCCTCACAACACAGATCGCATCTCTAACGATGGGAGCAGCAATTTTCCTCAATCACAAGACATTATTGTTTGGAGCAGCAACATTGGAGATGGGTATGGTCATATTGCCATCGTAGATGTTGCAAACAGCAGGAGTGACATTTGGGTAGTTGATGCAAATTTCAGCACTACCAATGATGAACTTGGGCGTAGGCACCGAATTTCGATCAACTCAAACATTCTGGGCTGGTTTAGGAAGAAGGGAATATCCGGCGGCAGCGTTGATCCCGCCAATCCGTATGTAGACGGGAGCTACAGTGGCAACCAGATAGGAACTGCGGCCAATCCCTTCAAAACAGTCGCTCAGGCCATCATCGCCGCTAGTGCGACGCAGGCCACTATTCACGTCAAGCCTGGCACCTACGGCGAGAAAGTCAGCACCAGCAAGCACATCCATTTTGTGACCTGGGGAAGCGGCACAGTCAGGATCGGCGGGTAAGCGGTATGAACACCAAGCGGCTTTACTGCTCTAAGTTCGGCCTGACTTCGCTGCTGGCTTGCTGGCTATCCTGCTTCTGCGGCTCTGTGTGCCTAGCGGGCACAAACCCGTCAAATGCAGACATCCGCACCATGCTTGTCGCCGCAGGCAAGGCACATCACATTCCGCCGATGATTCTGTTTGCCATCGCCTACCAGGAAAGCGGCTGGCGGCAGTTTGACGCCAGCGGTAATCCCGTTACCAACCCAAACGACGGCGGCATTGGAATCATGCAGATCACAGGCGCGACTGCCGCGCCATTTAACGCCAGCAGGCTGGCTAACGAAATCGCCTATAACATTGATGCAGGTGCCACGGTACTGGAAGGGAAATGGGCTGGAACGCCGGTCATCGGAGATGGCAATGGGATGGTGGGCCGCGAGAAACTAGAGAACTGGTATTACGCGGTGTGGGCCTACAACAGTTGGGGCTGGGTCAATAATCCCAACTGGACAGGACAGCCCAAGACTAACGTTCCGCCTTATCAGGAGTTGGTTTACAAGTGGATCGGTGCCTGCCCTTCGGCGCTGTCGGGGATGTGGGTCAACTGTACCCTTTCTAAGCCGCCAAACGCCCAGATCGGCTCCGTTACAGTTGGAAGTCTGGCTGGCTGCGGGCAAACCATAGCAAACACACCCGCGCCTGTCCATATTGACGCAGACTTTGACGGTGTGATTGATGGCGGAGGCGGCAGCGACACCGACATCTGGGTAGACGGCGGCTATAGCGGGGCGCAAACCGGAACGCAGACGAACCCATATCTCACCGTTAAGGCTGCTGTTGATCGGGCCAGTGCGACGCAGGCCGTGACCATTCATATCAAGCCCGGTGCTTACAGCGAGAAGATCGGCACCAGCAAGCACATCCATTTTGTGACCAATGGCAGCGGCACGGTGCGGATCGGCGGATAGTCCTGCCGCTTCAAGACAGAATCTGCCCAAATGGGTATATAATGGATCATTACGCAGCCAGGAAGGGAAGCAGTCTGATGGCAGCAACAAAAGAAGCGCAACGCCCGCAAAAAGACAAACCGTTCGCTGAGTCCCCGGAACCCTCCGAGGGATTGGTTCTGGAGGCGGATTATGAGGAAGATCGCCCGATCTCGCTGCTGGCAGAGCGCCAGCGCGAGTTCCAACGGACGCTGCAAGGCCACTATGTAAACACGGAAATGCCGGCGGTCTGATATACCGCATAACGGGGGGTGGCCCGACTTCTGAGGAGAGGCCGGGCCATTTTTTGACAGGCTCCCACTTATCTGCTATACTTTCTTCGGTTCTTTGGCATCTAGGCAGTGAAGGAGAAGAAGTGGCGTCGCTGACGGAAATGCTGGATGTCCCGGATTCGGGGGGATACGCCTCGGTCCGGGCGGTTGTCGCCGCCATTGAGTCGGTGATGACCTTTCCCGCGATGCCGGCCATTGCCATCCGAGTCGTCCCCGCCGTCCACGGGGGAGGCGAAGGCGCGTATGTCCGACATCGCGGCGGGTCGCCCCTGCGAATCGAGATCGCGCAGCAGGCGGAGCACCCGGAACTGACGACGGCCCATGAACTGGCGCACTATTTGGACGACTGCGGCTTCGGTACGTCGGAAGGGTGGGCTTCAGAAGCAGAGCCGCGTCTGGAGGCGCTGCGGCAAGCCTGGGGGAACACGGATGCCGTGCGCGCCCTTCGCACGGGCTTGGAAACGAGACAACTTACCGCCAGCCTGCCCAACGGCGCCCAGGTCGAGTTCCCCCTGATGCCGGAGGAGAGGGAGAACTGCCGCTACTACCTGCAAGGGCAGGAGCTTTTTGCCCGCAGTTATGCTCAGTATCTTGCTGACAAGAGCAAAAACCGGGTACTCTTACACCAGGTTCGCCAGCGCCGGGAAAGCGTGGAAGGCCGTTTTTATCATGTGCAGTGGGCGACTTCCGGGCAATCACCCAAGCGTTCGATCAGATTTTGGAGGAATACGGATGGCTGCGATAAATGCCGCCCCGGCGGGCGATGTTTTTGGTCGGAGCGAGTTAGACATTAGCCTTGCGGATGCGGCCGCAATATCGGAACGGATCGGCGCCCCCGAAGAGGAGGTGCGCCAGGCGCTCAACGATCTTGAAACCGTGCGCGCGGTCATGCACGAACGGCATTTGTCGGTGGATTCGGCTGTTTTCGTCCTCATCGCGAACGTGCAGGCGCGGAGAAGAAGGGACGCCATTGTCACGGTCCCGGCCTGAGACGATCGCTCAATCCTGACACCCACTACTAGTCGGCCCGTGTGGTCAATAGTAGCGGCACGGTGCGGATCAGTGGCTAGAAATGTTGTGCCCTTGAGGATTTTTGTAAGGCCCGGCGAGCGCCGGGCCTTTTTCTTGGGTCACTCGGATTGACGCCAGGCGGGCGTTGTGCTAAAATAGCGCAGACACCGGCGGAGGAAACAGAACACGCCCATGATTGCCACGGACACCGAGGCCGAACAGGCGCGGCGGGAACAGGCCGCGCCCGCGCCGGTCCGCTGGCTCCCGGTCGCCGCGCTGACGCTTCTTCTCATCGCGCTCAACACGGGCTGGATCGCAAACTCCGAGATGAAGACGAACGTCACCGAGATCACCATCTCAACGCTCTTCATCGGCGTCACGTTTCTGCTGTTCCTCCTGACCCTGGCGAACCTGGCGGTGCGGCGGCTGACGCGGGGCCGCGCCGCCCTGCGCCAGCCGGAGCTGATGCTGATCTACTCACTGCTGTCCATTTCCAGCGTCGTGGCGGGCGTCGGCCACATGGGCTTCTTCGCGCCGTTCCTGACCAACGCCTTTTATTTCGCCGACAATGTCAACGGCTACCGCGAGTTCTGGCACCTGCTGCCGCCCTACATCGGGCCGCGCGACCCCGAAATCCTGCGCGGCTTCTACCACGGGCAGTCCACCTTCTTCCAGCCCGCCGTTCTGCGCGCCTGGGCCATGCCGCTGGGCGTTTGGAGCGTTTTCTTCCTCGTGCTGCTCTGGACGACCCTGTGCCTGGCCGTCATTGTCCGGCGGCGCTGGGCCGAGGAGGAGCACCTGCCGTTCCCGGTCATCGCCCTGCCGCTGGCGATGACGCGGGAGGACGCCCCGCTGTACCGCAGCGGGCTGCTTTGGGCGGGCTTCGCCGTCCCGTTCGTCCTGCACTCGCTCAATTCACTCGCCAGCATCATCCCCGCCGTGCCGTCGTTCCCGGTCAACTCGGCCAAAGACCTGTCGGCGGGGCTGCCCCTCCCCTGGAGCGCCCTGTCGCCGCTGTTCGGGGGCATCCACCCGGCGGGGATCGGGCTGGGCTATCTGATCAACACGGACGTGCTGTTCTCGCTCTGGTTCTTTTATCTCGTGCGGAAGGCGTTCAATGTCTGGGGGCTGACCGAGAACTGGCGGGACACGGGCGGCGGGCAGTTCGCGGACGGCTCGGCGCAGTTCCCGTACACCTTGTACCAATGCTGGGGCGCCTGGCTCGCGCTCGGCGTCGGCGTCGTGTGGCAGGGCCGCAGCTACTTCGCCGGGTATTTCGCCCGTGCCTGGCGGGGCGACCCGCAGGGCGCCGACCGGCGGGAGCCGATGAGCGCGCGTCTGGCCGTCTTCGGCTTCCTGGCGGGCTTTCTGGCCCTGTGCGCCTTCGTCTGGTCGTCCGGCGGGTCGTGGTGGCTGCCGCCGCTGTTTCTCGGCCTGTATGTCATGCTGATGCTGGCCCTGACCCGCCTGGAAGCCGAGACCGCCGTGCTGTCGCCGTTTCTGGCCTGGCTGGACCCGCAAAGCATCTTCGCCGCCGTCGGCGGCACGACCAGCCTGACGCGCCTGGACGCCGTGCATCTGGGGATGCTGTCCTGGTTCAACAGCGACTACCGCGCCGCCGCCCTGCCCCACCAGCTCCAGGCCCTGGTCGGCCAGAAGCGCGCGGGCGGTTCGATCCATCCCGTCCCGCTCGCCCTGATGCTGGCGGCCGCCGTCTCGCTCGTCTTCGCCCTGGGCTGGGACCTCCAGCTCTATTACGTCAACGGCGCGGCTACCGGCCACGTCAACGCCTGGCGCATTTCTGAAGGCTCCCAGCCCTGGGACCACGTCTCCCACTGGCTCCAGCACCCTGAGCCGCCGAAAGGGGCGGCGGTGATGGGCATGGCGGTCGGCGCGGCCATCACCGGCGCGCTCTCGCTGCTGCGCGCCCGCTTCGTCGGCTTCCCGCTCGCCCCGTCCGCTTATGTCCTGAACACATCCTGGGCCAACGACCTGTTCTGGGTAGACATGCTGATCGCCTGGGCCGTCAAGTCCCTCCTGTTGCGTTACGGCGGCCTGGCCCTGTACCGCCGCCTCCTGCCCCTGTTCCTGGGCCTGATTCTGGGGGACTTCGTGACAGGCGCGGCCTGGAGCCTGGTCGGGACGGTCTTCCACCTGAGCCTTTTCCGCACATTCTCGACTTAAGGAAACCATGACGAACACCTATTCGCCCGCCGCACGGGTGCCAATGAAGGCTTGCCCCCTGCTGTTGCTCATGGCGGCGCTCTTTGCGCTGACCGCTTTCTCTCCCGTGACTGCCTTTGAGACAGACATGTCCGCGCGCGACCCCTCCACGGTCGTCAAGAGCGGCGGGACCTACTGGGTGTACGGGACCGGGCGGGGCGTTTCGCAGTTCTCCTCGAAAGACCGCATTCACTGGACCTTCCGGGGGCCGGTCTTCCCGACCGCGCCTGCCTGGGTGGCGTCCACAGTTCCGGCCAACAAGGGCAACTTCGCGTGGGCGCCGGACATCCACTTTTTCGGCGGCCTGTGGCATCTTTACTACGCTTATTCCAGCTTCGGCAGCAAAGTGTCCGGCATCGGCGTGGCGACGAACGCGACCCTGGACCCGAAGACGTGGGCCGATCAGGGGCTGGTCATCCGCACGGGCCGGGACACCGACTATAACGCCATTGACCCGTGCATTTTTGAGGACGCGGGCGGCAAGCCCTGGCTGTCCTTCGGCTCCTACTTCAGCGGCATCAAATTGATTGAGCTTAACCCCGCGACGGGCAAGCAGACGTCGGGCGACCCCACGGTGTATAACATCGCCGACCGGCCCCACACCCCGCCCAACGCCATCGAGGCGTCCTGCGTCTTCTACCACGGCGGCTACTACTACTTGTTCGTCGCCTGGGACGGCTGCTGCGCCGGCGCGCGGAGCACCTACAACATCCGCATGGGGCGCTCCCAGACCGTCACCGGCCCTTATTTAGACAAAACGGGGAAGGACATGAGGCAGGGCGGCGGGACGCTGTTCCTCGGCTCGGTGGGGGACAACAGCTCCGGGCGGCCCCCTGACGATGAGGTCGGACCGGGCCACGCCGGCATTTTAGAAGACAGGGACGGCGTCTATCTCTCCTACCACGAAGAATGGGCGCGGGACCGGGGCGGCAAAACGACCCTGAACCTGAGCAAGCTGGCCTGGGACGGCGACGGCTGGCCGCGCCTGGTCCTCGACCCCGGCCCCTACCGGCTCGTCTCATTCCTGGCGACCCACGGCGTCGCCGAAGCGGCGGGCGGAGCGACTAGGGCGGCAACCGCAGTGCAAACCGGGTTCCCGACCGGCGGACTGGGTCAGCGCTGGACTGTGGATTATCAAAGCGACGGCTTCTACCGCCTCGTAAACGCCGCCAGCGGCAAGGCATTGGGCGTCGCGGGCGATGCGGCCACGCCCGGCGCTCCGGTCCAGATCGCCCCGACAGAGAACCGCGACAGCCAGAAGTGGTATTTTCAGCAGAACGACGACGGGACATGGACGCTGCTTTCCAAAAGCAGCGCCAAGGCGCTGGCCCTGGACGTCAGCGGCTGCTCGCTCAATGACGGCACGCCGCTCCAGCAGTGGACCGCCAACGGCACGGACTGCCAGAAATGGTCGTTTCGGGCGCACTGATTGGCAGACCTTAAATCCCCACCCTAACAGGGAGGGGCGGCGAGCCTTAGCGAGCCGGGGTGGGTCTTCTGAGACGGGCGGCACCCGTCGCGGCAATAGACAGTCTGCTCCCAATCCCGCGCCCACGTCTTGCGCCCGGAGAACGGCTTGCCGCAGGCAGCGCAGGTCTTCGGCGACAACCCCTGCGGATTGCAGAACGTGTTTTGGCCTGCCTTGTTTTGAGTAGGTTTCGGCATGGGAAAAAGCGCGCATGACAAGACTGCAACACGGCGCGGGAGCACTGCTGCTTCTGTGCCTGCTGGCGAGCACGGCGCACGCGCAAGGGGCCGCGCCGGATGCGGCCATCAACGTCCGCATCGAGGGCCTGATCAAAGGCTTAACCCTGTACCTCGCCCGGTTTGTCGAAATGGCCGCCGCTCTGGTCATCGGCATCGCCTCCGCGCGCGCGCTGGGCAGCTACTTCCTGAACCTCGCCCACGGCACGGCCACGGAAGTCCCCAAAGAGGAGATCCGGCTGGCCCTGGGCCGGTCGCTCGCGCTGGCCCTGGAGTTCGAGCTGGGCGCGGACATCCTCAAGACCGCCGTCGCCCCCACCTGGAATGACATCGGCCTGCTGGCCGCCATCGCCGTGCTGCGGACCGCGCTCAACTACTTCCTGGAGCGCGAGCTGCGTAACTCAGAGCGGCACGGTCCTGGCGGCGACGCCCCGGCCCGGACCTCCTGACCATGGCCTGGCTTTCCTTGCTGGCGACCCTGGTGGACTTCAGCGGCACACTCGTCGTGCTGGTGACGGCGGCGGCCTGCCTGCGCGGATTCCTGCGGGCCGGGGGCGCCCCCGACGTTCTGGACCCGCTGCGCCTGCGGCTGGCCGAAGGTCTGGTCCTCGCCCTCTCCTTCAAGACTGGCGCGGGCGTCATTCGCACCATCACCGTCGGCACTTTCAAGCAGTTCGCCGCCCTGCTCTTCATCATCGCCCTGCGCTTCTTCCTGGGCCGCGTCCTGAAGGCGCAGGCCGCGCGCCGCACGATGCCGGGCTAAAGCTTCATTCCGATCCCTCAACAGGCGGCAGACTCGCCGAGGTCTCCGACGCATGGGCCGTCGAGACCCAGAGCTGCGGGTCCTCGTCAAAGACCTGCTTGTTGGTTTTGTCCGAGAAGTGGTACGTTTTCCCATTATAAAAGCTGCTGTGATGCGCCCCATCCGGCTTCACTTCCAGGTGCGAGACCGGGTCGGTCCACACATCATGCTCCGCTCCATTATCAGCCATCGGTTTGTTCCTCCGTTACTAAGAATGTGCTCTTCGCTTTGGGCGTCTCAATCACTCGAACGCCTCACGCTCCTCATACTCCCCCTGTGGCAGCTGCTCCAGCGGCTCACCTTTCCAAACACCGAACGTTTCTTCAAAGAAGCCAGGCGGCCAGCCCAGTCCTTCAGGTGTAGGAGCAATCATAGGCGATAACTCACGCGCGGGCACGGGCTGAACGACAAGCATTATCTCTACATCCGTTCCGCGCAGTGGGGGCGGCACTTCCACCCTCAGAGTTCCATCCCGGCCGATATGGGCATTTGTCTTGACACTGATCATGGCAACAGTGTACCCCCAATTGAGATTCATCAGGCGCTAGCCCGGCTTGGCCGCCCGCTCCTCGTACAGCAGGCAGCGGACGGTGCGGCCATTCTCCAAGCGTGTGTTTGCAGGGACAACGGTCGGGCACGGATCGAAGCGCTTCGGGCAGCGGGGGGCGAAGGGGCAGCCGGGGGGGATGGCAGTCAGCGGGGGCGGCTGGCCCGGCAGGGTGGGCAGCGGGTCCTCAGTGCGGGGGCGACGCCAGTCGGGAAGTGAGGCGAGCAGGGATTGGGTGTAAGGGTGCTTGGGGGACGTGAACAGGTCGGACGCCGGAGCATATTCGACGATTTGGCCGGCGTACATGACGGCCACATCGTCGCAGCGCTCGCGGACGACGCCCAGGTCGTGCGTGATCAGGACGATGGCCGTGCCGAGTTCGGCCTTGAGTTCGTCCATCAGATCCAAGATTTGCGCCTGTACCGTGACATCCAGGGCGGTCGTCGGCTCGTCTGCCAGCAGGACTTCCGGGCGGCAGGAGAAAGCGATGGCGAGCATGACGCGCTGGCGCATCCCGCCGGACAATTCGTGCGGGAATTGGCGCAGGCGGCGGTCGGGCAGGGCGACACGGACGCGCGTCAGCCAGTTCAGCGCCTGCGCCTCGGCCTCGGCCCGCGTCACCGTCTGGTGGGCCAGGATCGTCTCGACGATCTGCTCGCCCACGGTCAGGGTCGGGTTCAGCGCGGTCATCGGGTCCTGGAAGACTATCGCGATCCGCGCCCCGCGCACGTCCCGCATCCCCCGCTCCGGCAGGTGCAGCAGGTCCGCGCCGTCCAGAGTGATTTGCCCCCCGACGATCCGGCCCGGCGGGGCGATCAGGCGCAGGATCGAGAGCGCCGTGACGCTCTTGCCCGACCCGCTCTCGCCGACGATGCCCAGCGTCTCGCCTTTGCCGACGGCAAACGAAACCCCGCGCACGGCACGCGCGACCGGCCCGCGCCCCTCGCGCCCGAACACGGTTTCGAGGTCTTCGACTTGCAAAAGTGCGTCAGTCATAGGGTCAAAGGCTTTCGGTAGCGGTAGTGGCGCGCAATCACATGAAAACCGAAGCGCAGGTACATCGCCAGCGGGCCGGACGGCGGCTCATCGGGGTCCACCCCCGCCGACGTGAAGACGCGCACCGTGGTCAGCTCCTGATCGCGCATGGCGTGGAGGCAGTGGGACATCAGCGCCCGCGACAGGCCCTGTCCGCGATAGGCAGGGCGGACGGCGACCTGGGCGACATCGCCGCACACGCCCCGGCTCCGGCACAGGTACAGTCCGGCTACCTCGTCCTCATGCCACGCGATGCGGCTGAGGGCAGGGTCACAGGAGGCGGCAAACGCCGTCCACTCCGCTTCCTCCGTCGCCAGCCTCACTTCCAGCGATTCGGGCGGCGCGTTCGACTCGATCAGCGCCCGCGCCACGGACCCATGATGCGCCGGCTCCAGCGGACGTATCTTGAAACCTTCCGGCGTCTCGGCAGGCGGCAGACTGTCCAGATCGTCATAGGCGAGTTCCGGCGACAGGAAGAACAGCCGGTAGCCTTCATTCTCCAAGAGCCGGCGGGCGTCCGCCTCGCCTTCGCTCGCATTGACAGCCAGTTCGCCGGGCGGGTCGCCTACGTTCAGGGAACGGGAACGGGCCTCGGCCCAATACAGCAGCGCCGTCCCGATGCCTCTGCCGCGCCACTGCGGAAGCACCCACGCGCGCGAAAGGTACACGCGCGTCTCCGAGCCGCCGTCGTAGGAACTCCACCATTCCAGGCGGCCATGCGCGATGACCTGCCCCGCGACTTCGGCCAGCAGGACATTCTCCTGCGTGCCATCGGCGAAGGACAAGGCGACATCCTGAGCGTACTCGTCTGGGGGTAGGTTCGGCAGCCGGTAACAGACGGAATGGGGGTCCGTCTTGTCTTCCACGCGGCAGCCGTCATGCACCGCCCGCATCGGGCCGATGTCGGCCTCGCCTCGATACGCGCGGAAGGTCAAGCCGGGAACGTCCGGGGCGTCAGGCGGGCACAGCATAGCTAGATCGCCCCCGCATCCGCCCCGACCCGCGCCAGCAGCAGTTTCGGGTTCTCGTACAGCGCCACGTCCGTTTCCGCTGATGTCAAGCCTGCGCCCAGGGCGACGGTGCGGGCGAAGGCTTCCGTGTGCAGGTCGCCCGGCGAGTGCGTGTCCGAGTTGACCAGGAACTTCGCCCCCGCCGCCCGGCCCAGGACGACCGTGTTGCCGTTGCCCAGGCAGTGCCCCCGGCGCGAGGTGATTTCGAGGAAGACGTTGTTTTCAGCCGCCAAGGCGGCCTCCTCCTCGGTGAGCAGGCCCGGATGCCCCAGCACGTCCACGTCGTGGCACTCGACGCTCGCCCGGTTCGTCCCCGGCGGCACCGGCTCGACCAGCGTTTCGCCGTGGATGACTACGACCTTCGCCCCCGCCGCCTTCGCCCGCGCAGCCAGCGCCGCAATGGCGCGCGGCGGGCAGTGCGTCAGCTCGACGCCCGGCAGGACGCGGAAGCCCCACTGCTCCCAGGCCAGGGCGCAGTCCCGCGTCACCTTCTCCACCAAGTCTTCGATGTTGGACGCCGAGGCGTGATCCGTGATCGCCATCGCCGTGTAGCCGTTGACGTGCGCCCTTCGGATGAGTTCCATCGGCAGCAGCGCGCCGTCTGAGAAAAACGAATGGGTATGGAAGTCGTACAGAGGCATGGAATTATCCTTGTGTCACAGGCTTTGTCACAGTGTCACATCATGTGTGACAGGAGGCGGCTTGACACTCCTGACGATCAGGCAGTTCGGGCAGCGCGCCAGCGTCACAAGACTTGGCTCCTGCCGCAGCGCCTCTTCGGAGGCGACCGGCTCCACGAGTTGCGTCACGGTCAGGCCCGCCCCGACCAGCCCATTCACCAGTGTCGCCATCGTCCGGTGGTACTTGGCGACGCCGTCCACAATCCACCGAAACCGCCGCTCGCTTTCGTCGCCGTAGTCGTCCACAGGCCAGTAGAGGCGGTTGCCCGCCTCGTCGCGCACCCAGTTTTGCTCTCCCGCTTTCCGTGCCGTGATCATCGGGTGCTCCGTGGAAAAGGCGAACGCGCCGCCCGGCCTCAGCCAACGGGAGACGCTGGCGACCAGCGCGGCGTAGTCCTGTATGTAATGGACGGCGAACGAACTCACCACGACATCAAATGTTCTAGGCGCGAAGGACAAATCCTCTATCGCCGCCCGCACATACTCAATGTTCGGATGCGCGTTCCGCTCCCGCGCCGCCGCCAGCATCTTCTCGGAGATGTCCACCGCGACCACGCGCGCCGCCCCCTGCCCCGCGCAGTAGGCGGTCAGGCCGCCCGTCCCGCAACCCATGTCCAGCATCGTCGCCCCCGCCAGCGGCGGCAGCAGGGCGCGCAAGGCCGGCTGCTCCACCAGGTCGTTGAGGTTGCCAGGCTGGGCGCGCAGGTCGGCATAGCCCTGGAAGAACGCCTCATCGTCGTAGATGTTCTGTCTCACGCACTATCCCCCGGCAGCGGGAAATCGCACTGGTCTTCCATGCCTAGCTCGCGGAGACTCGACAGAATGGCCGGGTCCATGCCGCCGTACCGAAGCGTGTCAATACAGTTGACGGCCATTGCCTGAAAGGCGCGTGTTAGTTCTTCCGGCGTCTCCGGCTGCTTCTTATAAAAACAGCCGAACATTGGGTTTTCAAGGTCTTCTTCAAACCCCATCAGGTCTGGTGCTTCCCCTTCCGGCAGACAGCAAGCAAGACAGAGATCACCTTCGGTATAGAAGGGGCCGGGCGCGTTCATGGGGTTACGCCGACGCCGCACGTATCGCCATCCGTCGCCGTTCTGGGAAGCCATTGGCAGATCGGTCATTGTCCGGTCCTCTCAACGACGTGCCCTTTGACCCATTCCGTGAACTCCTCGCGCTCCATCGTACTGCCCGCGACGGCGAGAATAAGGTTTCCATTGCCGCATGGCCCACGCGCTTGTTGGCGTCTGCGAAAGCGTGGTTCTTGATGAGTGAGAAGGCCAACGCGGCGGCCTTCTCCGCCAATGTCGGATACAGGTCTTCGCCGCCGAAGGTCATCTGCGGCTGTGCGACAGCGGACTCAACCGCGCCCGCATCACGCACTCCTGGCATACCGCCCTTTTCCGCCAGGGCGCGCTTCTGAAGACGATAGACTTGCTCCGAGGTCAGGTAGCGCATCATGCCAGCCGCCTGTAAAGCTCGGAGTTCTTCTCGAAGACGTAGTCCATCGCCTCCTCAAAGCTCGGAGCAGCGGCATTTTCTTCCTCGGGCCGCCAGGGCGCAAACAGGCGGAGCGCGGCCAGTTCCTCTATCGGCAGGCTCAGGCGCGCGGCTTCCTCAGCCAGTTGTCGCGCCTGCTCGTCCGTTAATTCCAAAGTCATGGTGGTCATAACCTTACCTTCTCCTTCTCATCCTGCGCCAGATGGCATTTCTTGTACTTCCGGCCGCTGCCGCACCAGCACGAGTCGTTGCGGCCCATCTTGACGCCGAGGACGACGGGCTGCGGGGGCGTCGGCGGGTCCAGGAGCGAACGCCGCGCCTTCTTCTCCTGCTCATCCTGATGCTCCCGACGATCCTCCCGGTACTGCTCCAGGTAGGGCCGGATCGGGTTCTCCGGCGGCGCGGGGCCGTCCTCGTAGGACTGCTCCACATGAGCGGGGCGGACGATGAACGTGTCCACCCAGCCTTGCGCGAACGCGGCCTCGATGAGCGGGCGGGAGTCGGGGTCGGCCATGTCCGACAGGTCGGCAATCAGCCAGGAGGCCACCTCCGCCTGAGGGTCGGTCAGCGGCTCCGCCTGTTCCACATAGCGGGCCAGGATCGAGCGGAGACTGCCCAAAGCCTGGTCCCGCACTTCCGGGTGATCGCCCGCGATGTCATGGACGGCTCCCAGCGCGGCGTTGCGCGCGAACGGCGTCATCGTCTCGTCGCCCGCCGCCTCCGCCAGCGCGGGGATCGCCGCCGGCCCCATCACACGCAGGGCGTCGGTCATGGACTCAAGCGCCTCATCGTCGGCCCGATGAAGCAGCCGGAGGAGGATCGGCAGGGCCGCCGCGTCCCCCAGCGCGGCGAGAAGCCGGATGGCGTAGTAAACGATCGCGTCCGCCTGTGCGTCCTCGACGGCCGCCGCCACCCGCTCCGGCGTCAGTAGTTCATCAATGGCGGGAACTGCATCCGTGCCGAGCGCGAGGAGGTCTTCCAGAATGGTCGGATCGGGCCAGTCCCAGTTCTCGGCCAGTCTCGCCACCCGCGCACGGGCAATTTCGGTGACTTCCGCCATAGGACAACCTCAATCGAACAGGCTGGACACGCTCATGTCCTGGTTGACACGGTGGATCGCCTCGCCGAACATGGCGGCGACCGAGAGTTGGATGATCTTGGGGCGCTCCTTTTCGGGCGCGAGGGGAATGCTGTCGGTGATGATGACCTCCGCGATGGCGGGATTGTCGTTCAGGCGGTCCACCGCGTCGTTGGTCAGGACCCCGTGGGTGGCGCAGATGTGAATCTCTGGCTTGCACCCATGCTCTACCAGAGTTCTGACGCACTCGATGATCGAGCCGCCGGTCGTGATCATGTCTTCCAGGATGATCGGCGTCTTGCCCGCCACGTCGCCGGCAAGGTCCGTGATCTCCGTGTGCCCGTGCATCTCGTGGTGTTTGTAGCCGACGGCCAGCGGGGCGTTGAGCTGGCGGACCAGCTTACGCGCCTGCTTGACCCGGCCCTCGTCGGGCGAGACGATGACCACGTTTTCCAATGCTTTCTGCTGGAAGTAGTCGGCGAACATGCCGCGCGCCGTCAAATGGTCCAGCGGGATGTTGAAAAAGCCCTGGATGGCATCGGCGTGCAGGTCCATCGTGATGACCCGGTCCGCGCCCGACGCGGTTAGGACATCGGCGATGAGCTTGGCCGTGATCGCCTCGCGGGGCCGGTCCTTCTTTTCCTGCCGGGCATACCCGAAATATGGCAGCACGGCGGTGATCCGGTCGGCGCTGGCCCGCCGCATGGCATCAATCAGGATCAACAGCTCGACCAGATTGGTGTCCACCGGGGGACAGGTCGGCTGAATGATGAACGCATCCGCCCCGCGCACGCTCTCCTTGTACTGCACATACGTTTCGCCGTCGGAGAACCGGTCAATGCGGACATTCCCCAGCGGCATTTTGAGCCAGTCGGCGATCTCCTGGCCGAGTTTCGGGTTGCCGGTTCCCGCGAACAGCTTGATTTCGGTCTTTTCTCTCACACTGATCCCCCACCCCGCCCACCCTTTTGGGAGCCGCCCTGGTTGACGCTCCCCGCCGGCAGGTTGGCCTGATTATACCGGACGCGGCGGTGGCTTGGCAAGGGGAACCCATCTCCTTGTTCGCTTCGCTCACAGGGGTCCTCCCCAAAGGGGAGGACGAAGAGTTCGCGCTCCATTGTGCCTCTGTCTCCTCGCCTTCCCGTTTCGGGAGGGTCGGCGCGCAGCGCCGGGGTGGGTTCGGGTATAATCCCCCCATCATGCGCCAATTCGACACCGCCCGCGACTCGCCCGAAACCATCCATGCCGCCCTCACTGCCCGCGACACCGCCCGCGACGCCCAGGTCGAGGCGACTGTCCGCGCCATACTGGACGACGTGAAGGCGCGGGGCGATGCCGCCGTGCTGGACTACACCCGCCGCTTCGACTGGCCGGACGCAACAATTGACGTGCTTCCTGTTCCGATGCGCGACATAGCGGCGGCGAGTGACTTAGTTAGCGATGATCAGGCTCGTACACTTCTCAAAGCGAGCACAAACATTCGGGAGTTTCACGAAGCCGAGAAAACCAGGCTGCAATCATGGCACCAAGATACGCAGAGTTGGGTTCCCAGCCAGGTTTCGCCGTACACATCTTTGGCACAACTTGTCCATCCAGTCAGCCGTGTCGGCGTCTACGTTCCAGGTGGCAAAGCCGCCTATCCGAGCACGGTTCTCATGGCAGGCGTCCCCCCGCTTGTCGCCGGTGTAGACGAAGTAATAGTTTGTACCCCTGCTGGGCAGGACGGAGCAGTGAATCCTTTATTGTTAGCGGCAGCGGAAGTCGCCGGGCTACCCAAGGTCTTCCGTATAGGAGGCGCACAAGCTATCGGGGCAATGGCTTATGGAACAGAAACGGTGCCCAAGTGCGACGTCATCGTCGGGCCGGGCAATGCCTATGTCAACACGGCCAAGAGGCTGGTCTACGGCGAGGTCGGGATAGACATGCTGGCGGGGCCGTCCGAGATCGCCATCGTGGCCGATGAGGGTGCGAACCCGGCCTTCGTTGCCGCCGACCTGCTGGCGCAAACGGAACACGGGCATGACAACCGGGGCGTCCTGTTCAGCCACTCTTTGAATATGTTGGAAAAATGTAAAAACGAACTGGCAAGGCAGCGCGCGGCGCTATCGCGGAAAGAGATACTCGCCATCACCGCGAACAACCTCGTTTTTGTCAAAACGAACTCCCTCGAAGAGTCGCTGGCCCTGTCCAACGTCTTCGCCCCCGAACACCTGGAACTGATGGTGCGTGAGCCGCTGGCCGTCCTGCCTCTCGTCCGTAACGCCGGGGCGGTCCTATTGGGCGACTACACCTCCGCCCCGGTCGGCGACTACTGGGCGGGGCCGTCGCACACGCTGCCGACGGCGGGCGCGGCCCGGTATGCCTCCCCGCTGTCCGTGGCGACCTTTATGAAGCGGACGAGCGTTTTGTATTATTCCCCGCAGGCGGCCCAGGAGGCGGCGGAGGATGTCGCCCGCTTTGCCGAGGCGGAAGGGTTTGACGGGCACGCCCAGGCGGCGCGGCTAAGAAACCCCTCCCCAACCCCTCCCCCGGAGGGAGAGGGGCAAGATGCGCCTATACTGTCCAATCCTGCCCCTTCCCCCCTGGGGAGGGGGTTGGGGGTAGGTTTCGAGGCCCGCCCCTAATGCCCTACACCACCCCCGACGCGGACGCGCGACGCGAAGCCATTGACGCCGTCATCTTCGACATGGACGGCGTCCTACTGGACATCAGCGGCTCCATCCGCGTCGTCAACTGCCTGTCCGTCCCCTTCTACCTGCGGACCGTGCTCGGCTGGCCCGCGCCCGACGACCTGCTCACGTCCCAAGACATCGAGATGTTCAAGAACGCGGGCGGCTTCAACGACGACTGGGACCTCACCTACGCCCTCGTCCTGCACTACGTCGCCAAGGGCCATGAGCACCCCAATGCCGCCCCACAAACGCTGAACGTCTTTCAGCCGAACCTCGCCCGCTACGCCGCCCGCATCAAAGAGCGCGGCGGCTGGCTGCGCGCCGCCGAAGAGATCGCCTTCGAGCACCTGACCCGCGACGACCGCCTGGCCGTCGAGACGGATTACCGCAAGCGCCTGATCAAGCAGGTCTTCCAAGAGATGTTCGCCGGCGAGCACTGCCAGCGATTGTACGGCTACGCGCCGACCCTCTACACCGGCCCCGGCTACATCAACCACGACCATCCCCTCCTCGACCTGGCGAAGCTGCCGAAGGGCAAGATGCTGGGGGTTCAGACCGGGCGGACACTGGAAGAAGCGCGGATCGGCCTGGAGATGTGCGGGCTGGCCGGCCGCATCCCCGAAGCGCAGGTCGTGACCAAGAGCGACGGCTTCCAAAAGCCGCAGCCGGGCGGCCTGGCGAAGCTGGCCGAGCGCATGGGCTTTACCAATGCCGTCTACATCGGCGACGCGCTGGACGACCTGCGGACGGTCAAGAACTTCAACCAGTCTCACGAGAGCGGCGACGCCCCGGTCACCTTTCTCTCCGCCCAGGTCCTGACCGGCCCGGCGGGCAAGGCCAATGAGAAGCTGTTCCGCACGGCGGGCGCGGACATCCTCGCCGCCGATGTCAACGAGGTCTTGGACTGGCTGGCAGGCGCGGGAACGCAAGGGGATTAAATCTGCGCGCCCTGCGCGTTCAGCCGGCGCCGCAGCTCCTCTGTATTGATTTGGCGGGGCGGGACGCCTCCTTCCAGGGCCAGAACGGCGGCCAGGCCCGCCGCTTCGCCTAGCGCGCGGCAGTTCTGCTGGATGCGGACGGCGGCCTGGGCGGCAAAGGTGGCGGACAGGCAGCGACCCGCGACGAGGAGGTTTTCGATACCGACGGGGAGCAGGCAGCGGTATGGGATCTCGTGGTAGTGGCCGGGCGGCAGGTGCTTCATGATCAGCCCGCCTTTGGCCTTCGTGCTGTGGATGTCAATCGGATACGAGTTGCGGGCGACGGCGTCGGGAAAGCGCGCTTCGAGGAGATAGTCTTCCTCCGTGAGCGTATAATCGCCGACGATGCGGCGGGACTCGCGGACGCCGACCATCGGGGCGATGGTGCCGATGTAGGAGTCCTCGAAGCCGCGCACATACGTCTTGAAGAAGCGGGCGATGCGCCGTATCTTCTGCCGCCCGACCGTCTGCGCGCGCGACAGGTCCCAGGCGTCGGTCGCGGACAGGCCCGAAAGTCGCGGGCAGTTGAAGGCGAGTTCGCCGGGCCGGCCTAGCATGGAGAAGAACTGCAAATAGCCCAAATCGTCTTCCGCCAGGACGCCCTGCGAAACGGCCGTGCAGATCAGCGGGCCGAGCGGCGTAGACTTGGCCTCACCCGCGCCGATCTCGAACAGGGGCGGACGGGCGTAGCAGTTCATGCCGAGTTCATCGGCCAGAAAGTGGGCCGCGCGCTCCTGGTCCACGCCGGCCAGAGCAAAGCGTAGGGACATCGGCTGGTTTTTTCCTTCTTCGGGGTCGCCGGAGACGCATGGGACACCCGCCCGGAAGGCCACATCCGCATCGCCCGTGCAGTCAATGGTCACGCGGGCCTGTATCCTCTGCCGCCCCGACTTGTTCTCAATCACGATCCCTCGCAGCGCCCCGTCTTCCACAAGGGCATCGCTGATAAACGTGTGGTACAGGACGCGCCCGCCCGCCTCCAGAAGCAGGTCATCCAGGACCAGGGCCAGCGTGACGGGATTAAACCAGAGCAGGTCGCCGCTCTTGTCCGTCGGCGGCGGGTCGTACTCGGCGGCCCGATGAAGAATCTCATCGTTCAGCCCGTGCGTCAGGTTCTCGGTCAAAATCTTGTTCGGCATCATCGGCGTCACCCACGCCGCCGACTGCGTCCCGCCGAGCTGCCCCAATTGGTCCACGACCAGCACGTCCGCGCCCGCCCGCGCGGCGACAATGGCCGCGACCACGCCCGCCGTGCCGCCGCCGCAGACGAGCACGCCGCACTGTGCGGCCAGGGGCAATGTGTTTTCTTGTGTTGCCATAGTTTGTCCTAAAAGACCGGTCAGAAAGCGCTCGCCCCCGCCCCCAATTCTGGGGGAGTCAGAGGGAATAATCCCGTAGGGGCGCGATTCATCGCGCCCTCTTGTCCTGCCGCGCCCTCTTGTCCTGCCGCGCCCTTCCTAATCCGGCTCCCCCAGAATTGGGGGCCGGGGAGCGATCTGCGCTCTCTTTATCCTATTCCATGCGCCGCCCGCCGCGCCGCCGGGTCCTGCTTGTAGTAGCCGCGCAGGACCTCGTACAGTTCCGGGTGCTCCCCCTGCATCTGCCGGGACATCTCAAAAAAGCACTCGGTCGCCACCGCGAAAAACTCCGCCGCGCTGGTTGCCCCATAAGCGTCCAGCAGCGTCGGCTCCCCCGCTTGCGTCGCTTCCACCAGCGATTGATACTCCGTGCTCATCACGCGCGACCACGCCTCGATCTGCGCCCCGTCCCGCAGGTACGGCGCCCCGTCCGCCGCGCCGTCCCGCATGTCCAGCTTGTGCGCGAACTCGTGCAGGACGACGTTGCGCCCATCCCCGGCCTCCCTCCCGCCCCGGCGCGCGTCCGCCCAGGAGATCACGACCGGCCCGCGCAGCGCGGCCTCGCCCGCGTAGGGGACCACCTGTTCCACGACCACGCCGCGCGGGCCGGGCCGCTGCGTCGTCACCAGGAAGCCCTGCGGGTAAACGAGGATCGTCTCGACGTTCGGGTAATACTCGCCCTCGAAGCCCAGGGTCAGCAGCGCGGCCTGCCCGGCAATCGTCACCTGCATCTCCTCCGTCAGCGCCAGCCCCCCGCAGCCCTCCCAACTTTTCTCGGCCACCAGAACGCGCGCGATGCCGCCAAGTTTAGCCTGTTCCTCATTGGACAGATAGCGGTAGAAGGCGACATGGGCCGACAAGTAGCCCAGCCAGGACACGGGAAACGGCTGCGCCAGGAGTTCGCGCCGGTGGTTAGTTTTTGACCAGGGAAAAATCATTTGATTAAGTTTACGAAGTCAAGGTATAATGTGTTTGGAAATGGCCTGCGAGCGAACTGTCGCCTCCCCGTAAAAACGGGGCTAGTATGGATGCGTGCATGGCACACCTATTTGCCTAGCGGACAGGTCGCCTTTTTCACCCGGTCTCTTATCCTGGCAGCATCTGCACCGAGATTTCTCGGTGCTTTATTATTTTGCGGAAGCGGTCCGGTTGGGCTTTGTCCGTCCGGTACGACCGCGCGACTGCCCCGCACACCTGTCCGCCAACTGAAGCATGTTGTTCCGCCGCGAGTCATTAGCGGTCACACTGCGCGACGGCTTCCAGGAAGGCCCGACGGACACTGTCGCTGTTTTCCTTAAAGTGAAACTCAAAGTCAGCGGACTTCCTAAGTTCCCGGCATAGCAGCGTGATACGCTCGTCCGCCGCCTCCGCCTCATCGTTCTCCTCAAAGACAACAAGAGCCACCGTGAAGAGGTCGCTGGACCCCTCACTGAATTTCAAGCCCGTATCCCCGGACTCGTCTACAAACACCAGCATACCCGGCAAGTTCCCGCCGGGGGAACATGATTCCTGCCCGCCGCGTCATAGAAAAGCAGGATTCGGGGTATCTTGTCATAACATGAGCGAATTGAATGAAGTCGAGCCGAAGGCGCGTCGGCGCTTTTTTATCCGGGAGCCGTTTTGTGGTCTGTCGCACGGGCTGGGAGTCGCCCTGTCTGTAGTCGCCTTGATCGTGCTGCTGGTGCTCGCGCACGGCAGGGTATGGCACACGATCAGCTTTGCCATATTCGGTGTGAGCCTGATCGTGCTGTACATGGCCTCGACGCTGTACCACTCGCTGTGGGTCAAGCCGCAGCAGATCGTCAAGCTGATGCGCTTCGACCACGTCGCCATCTTCCTGCTGATCGCGGGGACCTATGCGCCGGTCTGCCTGGTGGGCCTGCGCGGGGCATGGGGATGGAGCCTGTTTGGGGTGGAATACGGGCTGGCCGTCATCGGCATCGTGTGCAGCCTCGTCTGGAAGAACTTCCCGGACTGGGCGCGGATCGGGATTTACCTCGCGATGGGCTGGCTGATTGCCATCGCCATGACCCCGCTGCGCCACGCCGTCCCGCCCGCCGCCATCGCCTGGCTGTACGCGGGCGGTATCGCCTACTGCGTCGGTACGGTCGTTTTCGCCACCGACAAGCCGCACCTGTGGCCGGGCAAGTTCAATGCCCACGACCTGTGGCACATCTTCGTGCTGGCCGGCAGCGCCTGCCACTTCGTCCTGATGGCCTGCTTCCTCGCGCCGATGGTGTAGAGTTAGATAGATGCAACGAGAAAAGGCCCGGCAGTCTCAGATGAGACCGCCGGGCCTTTTTCGTTCCCGACTACGCGGGGCTGTCCGCCTTGAGGTCAAGATAAGCCATCTCCTGCGGGATCAGCGTGATCTCCTGCGCGGCGGCGTTGGCGGCGAACTGCTCGGCGTTCAGACTGGAAATCAGCGTGAAGAGATTGAGCGGCTGGCTCATCGAGAATGCTAGGGCGATCTGGGCCACGCTCAGGCCCTTCGCCTGGGCCAGCTCGCGCGCTCGGTCCAGGCGCTGGAAGTTGGTTTCGCCGCAGTAGCACTTGATGCAAAGCTGGGCGAAGTTGTCGTCCTGGGCAAAGCTGTCCAGGTTGTCTCGGTGATAAGTGTCCGAGAAGAAGCCGCCGGCCATGCTCGACCAGGGCATGACGGCGATGCCGGTCCGGGCGTAGTAGTCACGCGCCGCCTCGCCCTGCGGGCCGCTGATGCTGACGCAGCCGCTCCAGGGTTCCTCGTACATCTCCGCCAGGCTGAAGTTCGGACTGGTGACGGCGAACGGCGTCAGGCCGTGCTCCTGGGCGTAATCGTTGGCTTCTTTGATGCGCTGCCAGCTCCAATTGGAGCCGCCGAAGGCGCCGATGCGCCCGGCCTTCTGGTGGGCGTTCAAAGCCTCCACGATAGGGCCGACCGGGACCGAGGGGTCGTCGCGGTGCAGGACGTAGAGGTCGAAATGGTCTAACCCCTGCCGCTGCATGGACTCGGTCATGTCCGATTCGATGTCTTCGGGCGTGACGCGGTTGTGGCCGTAAGGGTGCGCGCCTTTGGCGAGGATGACGACTTGGTCGCGAACCTTTCGTTCGCGCACCCAGCGGCCCAGGGTGGACTCGTTGCCCTCGCCGTAGCAGTGGGCGGTATCGAAGGTGTTGACGCCGTGCTCCATCGCTAGGTCCAGCAGGGCGAACGCCTGGGCGGGCTTGCTGGGGTCGAAGACGGTGTTGGCCGTGCCCTGCACGAGACGAGAGATCGGCTTGGTGACGCCGGGTACGTTGCCGTACTGCATGAGTGAGTGTCCTTCTTTGTGAGATTAGCGGGCGACTGAAGTCGCAGCAACAAAGGCACGAAGTCGCCCTTCGGCGACTGAAGACTTGAACCGGCGAAGGCCGGTTTTGTGCTCTCGTTGCTGCGGTTTCAACCGCCCGGCAACTGGAGCGTTAGCGGGTGCTGACGACTTCGCGCCGGACGACCGGAGAGCCTGCCGAAACTTTCCCGACGAAGCGGGTGATGCGGTGCAGGGCCTCCTCGATCTTGGCGAGGCTGGTGGCGTAAGAGATGCGGATGTGGCCCTCGCCCCCGATGCCGAAGGCGGTGCCGGGGACGACGGCGACGTGTTCTTCTTCAATTAGCCGCATAGCGAACTCCTCCGACGTGAGACCCGTGCGCTTGATGCTGGGGAAGGCGTAGAATGCGCCGGACGGCAGGTGGCAGTCCAGGCCTGCGCTGTTCAACCCGTCCACGATCAGCCGGCGGCGCTGGTTGTACTGGCCTACCATGTCCCGCACCGCCGGCTCGCCGCTTTTCAGCGCCTCGATAGCCGCCTTCTGGCTCGTCGTCGGGACGCACATGATCGTGTACGAGTGAATCTTGTACATGGCGTTCAGGACTTCAGGCGGCGCGCAGACGTAGCCGACGCGCCAGCCGGTCATGGCATACGCTTTGGAAAAACCGTTGAGCAAAACGGTCCGCTCCCGCGCGCCCGGCAGGGACGCGACGCAGGTGTGCGCCCCGTCATAGGTCAGCCGGTCATAAATCTCGTCGCTGACCAGGTATAGGTTGTGCCGAACAGCGAAGTCTACGATCTCCCGCAGCGCCTCGCGCGGCATGGTCGCCCCCGTCGGGTTGGACGGGTAGCCGAGCACAATGGCCTTCGTGCGCGGCGTCCGGGCGGCTTCGAGCTGGGCGACGGTGACGCGGAACTCATCCTCCATCGTGGTCCGAACGCCGACGGGGACGCCGCCCGCCAGGCTGATGCAGGGCTTGTAGGAGACGTAGCACGGCTCGGGGACGATCACCTCATCGTCGGGGTCGAGGATGGCCCGCATCGCCAGGTCCATGCCCTCGGAGACCCCCACCGTGACCAGAATCTCGTCTTCGGGCCGGTAGCGGACGCCGTACAGGCTGTCCAGATGGCGGGAGATGAGCTGGCGTAGTTCGAGAATGCCGAAGTTGCTGGTGTAGGTCGTCTGCCCGCGCTCCAGGGAGTAGATGGCGGCCTCGCGGACGGCCCAGGGCGTGGCGAAGTCCGGCTCGCCGACCGACAGCGAAATAACGTCCTGCATCTGGGCGGCGATGTCGAAGAACTTGCGGATGCCCGACGGCGGCAGGTCGCGCGCGATGCGCGACAGCGTCAAGTGGGAAGGAGTATGGTTGGCTTCATTGCTCATGGGTGCGTCTCGTGTTCCCCAGGGCTGAACCCCTGAGCTTTAGAAAAGCAAATCCCCGCCTGCGCGGGCATGAAAGCTATTGGGCCTGGGCATTTGTCTTTGCCCGCGCAGGCGGGGGCTTGCACTGTTGAAGCCCAGGGGTTACCCCAATAAAGCCTTCAGCCCTGGGGGACTCTACGGCGTCACGACCAGGCGCTGGTCTTCCTCGGTCTCGACGAACAGGTCCTGGTCTTCCTTGTAGCGGCGCAGCAGGAAGTGGGTGTCCGTGCCGGTCACGCCTTCGAGGGCGGACAGCTTTTCGGCGACGAAGCGGCCCACGGCGCGCATGTTCTCGCCCTCGACCACCACGCGCAGGTCGCTGCCGCCGGACACGAGCCAGACGCTATGGACTTCGGGGTAGCGGTAGATGCGCTCGGCCACAGCGTCAAAGCCGACCTCGCGGGCGGGCAGGACCTTGACATCAATGAAGGCGAAGACCTTCTCGACGCCCGCCTTTTCCCAGTCCACGATGGTCTTGTAGTGCTTGATGACGCCGCTCCGCTCGTATTCGGCGATCTTCGCGCGCACTTCGGCCGCGTCGCGCCCGGTCAGGGTGGCGATGGTGTCGGGGGAGGTGCGTGCGTCGCGGGCGAGGATCAGGAGAATTTCGTCGGGCTGGCTGTCGGGCTGGCTCATGGTAGGGTTAGTATGGCACGGGCGGAGGGCCGCTGTCAAGGCGAGCGCGGCGGGCCGTCGGGGGAGAACGTCCACAGCGTCCCATCTTTCACCCAGGCGATGTCTCCTGAAGCCGCCGCGTAGTCTGTGCCGCCGCCATGCCAGCCAGGGGCGGGGCGTGACTGCCCCTCATCGCTGGCGTTCTTTGTGTCCAAGTTGCTCTCGAAGAGCAGGACGACCTTGTCATGCGCCTTAACCCCGCTGAAGGTCTTCCCGGACAGGTTACGATTGAAGGCATAGCTCCACGTCTGCCCGTCAGGAGCGGCGGGATCGTGGTACAGGTTCGCCTCCGTAGCATCTGGTTCTATTTGCTTGACGTAGGGCATGATCTCGTCCATCCAGCGGTCCGCGTCGGGATAATGGTAGTTATGTGCGAACGTGTATTTAAGGACTGCTAGAGCGAGAGTGGAAAGATTATCGCGGGACACTGCTTGCGCCGGCTGCATCCTGTCGTCGTCCGCATTGAAGGCTATCGAGTTGGACAAGCGGCCGTTGATGCGTAACGCATTGCCCGCGTCTGGGTCAGGCCGTGTGACGAGGTGCATGACGGCGATGTCCGTGAGGGGTTTGCCAAGACGGTAGAAGCGGACGCGGACAGTGCGGGGGTCGGCCTGTGTCGCGCCCAGGACACGGAACCGGCTCTTCAGCAGATTCTTCGAGTCTGAGAATAGGCACATGTAGGCGACTGCCGGTTTGGGAAGGCCGGCTGTGATCTTGTCCCACAGCGCATCGTCCTGAAGGATTTTTTCGGACGCAGCCGCATCTTCGGGCGTCTGGGTCATTTTCTTCTGGTCAGCCACGAAGAAGAGGGAGTACGCCTCCGCCATCCTTCCCCCTGCGCGCAAGTCAAGGAACCGCTGCACGAGAGCGACAGCGGGATTAGTCGCAGCGGCGGCCGGGGCCGGACGGGATGCGGCAGGCTTGTGAAGGACAGGTTTTGCCGCAGCGGCCGGGGCGAGCAGCAGGGCGGCACCGAGGCAGTGCAGGGCGGCGATTGTGGCGGCAAACGTCGCGTTCATGGCGATCTCCTTGACCGTAGGGGGTGTCACGTCTCATTATACTATCAATGCCACGATTAGGCAAATCCTCCGCGCCGTTCGCTGCGTCAGAAAGTAATTTTCTAGGAACTATCAGAACTCGTTCGTTGTTATTGATACTAGCAGATGATAAAGGAGCGGTGAAAACCATGCGGATACAATCTTCGATGCTGGTGCATCTGGGCTTTGGAAAGTATGTGCGGTCGGACCAGGTGACGGCGGTGCTGCCCATCGAGCAGGACCGGGGGCCGGGGCGGAGGACGTTCGTGCATGTGCAGGGGCAGACCGATCCGGTCGTCGCCTCGCGGTCGGAGGACGCCCTGGTGCGCGATCTGGTGCAGGAGCCGAAAGAGATCACGCAGTCGCGGCAGCAGCAGGAGATCCTGCGCGACCTGCTGCAAGACCTGGGCAGCATCAACGCCACGGTCAAGCGCATCGCCCGCGACGAGGGCGGGCTGGACCTCGACAAGCTGGAGCGGCGCATCCGCGAGGTGGTCGAGGACTAGGGGAAGCAGGAAGAGAGCAAGAAAAAGGCCCGGCACAACCTGTGCCGGGCCTTTACGTCGTGACCCGGCTCTATTCGCCCGTGCCCGCGCTGCTAGGCGGGGATGCACTGCTCTCCGTGCTTGCACTGCTCTCCGTGCTTGCAATCGCGCTGCCGGAATCGTAGCTGGTAGGCAGTTGGGAAGTCGGCACCTCGGTAGCTTCGCCTCTGGCGATGGCCGTGTCGGCTTCCGTATTGGTGACGGTACTCACCTCCCCGTTCCCCATGTCCTGGACCGTGTTGGTATCCCGGATGGAGTTGCTGAAGGCCTGGGCACGCTGATCCTGAGAACGCTGGCGGTCCCAATAGCCGCTTGTGACGGCCTCACCACCGGCATCTGGAACTGAATAACCCAGAGGGATGTATTCCGAAGCGTTTGGCGTCGGGTTGGCCATTCCGCTCGGCTGCTCATCCGCCGCGCTCATCCGGTCCGGACTCGGCGGCGCCCCGTCAGGACCCGCCCCCAGAGGGGACTGGTTTTGGAAGGATCGGTTTTGGGAGGACGGGTCCTCGTCGGAGCGGTTTTGGCCGGCGACGACCGCCAAAGTCCCGATGCCGAGGAACAGCATCATCAGGAGAAGCGCGCCGCCTCCGAGGGCGAGCGGGAGCGCGTTGCGGCGCAGGGTTTCTTTGCGGAACATGATGGATTCCTTTTACCGGGCCGCGCCCGGCGCGAAGAGAAGTAGAGATGACAAAGGCCTTCTCTCATAGATCGGTGAGCGGGACAGGCTCAAGCGGTTTGCCGTTCTGCTCAGGGAATCCCTGGTTCGTCATGGATGTCGGCAGCTTGTACCGTGAGCCGGTGTCCGGGTTGCGCCAGGTACCCTCGTCCCGGATGTAGCCGTCCCATGCCTCGCTGACCTTCGACTCTGTCTTTTGGCGGTAGTTATCGGCACTCTGCATGATGTCCGACATCCCGCGCATTGACTGGGCCGCCGCCATGAGCCGCTCCCGGAAGACAGCGGAATTGATGCTGTACGTCCCCCAGGCCGCCAGCATGGCCGGGAACTGCGTGCGGTAAGATTCAGGCGCGGCGTTGAGGAACGACTGGTAAAAGAGCGCCTGATTCTCGTCCGTCGGCATGATCGCGAAGAGGCCGAACCCCTCGGTCGTCTTGGCGCCCGACCGCACCGAGTAGCGGATAAAGGCGGCGCGGCCGTTCGGCCAGTCCCGCACCGGCCGCGTGTCCAGGACATTTGCTTCGGTCTGCACCCCCGCCTTGCGGCTGATAAAGCCCAGATACCCCAACATGGCGCGCACCGGGTCGTTGAAATCGAGCGCGGGGACTCCTGGGAACATGGCGGCGGCTTCCGGCCGGGTGCAGACGGTATGGCTGCCCAGGCCCATGTAGGCGCCGTTGGGACCATCAATGTCGAACGTACCCTGGTACGAGGCGGCGATCCAAAAGCCGGGCGGCAGGCTGATCGCGCCGCTGCCGTCCGGGGCGGTCCGGCGTGTCAGCTTGACCAGCGCGGCCTGACCGCCGCCGCCGCTCTGCTTCGCGGCGAGTGTTCGGAAAGACCTCCCGAACGTAGTCGCGCGGTCGAATAACAGGGTGCCTTCGCCCTCTCCGCCGTGGAGGGTCACGGAAACGACGCCGCGCACGGGGATCCCCTTCAGCTTTGCCGTGAAGGCGGCCTGTAGGTTCCGGTCGCTGCGGTCGGAGAAGGCGCGCGTCACGGTCAGAGGCTTGTCGAAGTATTCACCAGAAACCATTTTGAGGGCGAGAAGCATCTTGTGCGCGGAGCGCGTGCCGCTCATCTGCGAGGTCAGGATCACCCCCGCCCCGCCCGCCGCGACCCGCCGCATCCCCTGCGGGGCGGCCTTTTCCGGCAGTTGGGCGAACGCGGGCAGGGAGCAGAACAGCCCGGCCGCGAGGGCGGAAGCGGTCATCGTTCGCTTCGTGATTTGTCTCATGGTCGTCTCTTTCCGTCAGGGTGAGCACACAGCCGGCAGGACAGCCACCGTCCCCGTGCAGGATGAACGGCCCGACGCACCCGCGCCTGGCCTGCCTCTGTCGAAGGCTTGTGTCAAGCGGTGGGCCTGTGGAGATCAGTCGACGGCCCCAGCGCCGCCAGAAGACAGAAGGATACTTGCGTGTGTGTCATGGTCATGCCTTTCCCGTGAACGGCGGCATTCGGAGGTCGGGGCCGTTCACTGAGGCTATGATACACACCTGTCGTTACACTATCGTTACAAAAAAGCACCCGCCGCCCTGATTTTGGGCGGCGGGCGAAAAAGTTTGGATAAAGTCCTCACGCTTGGGGGCAGGGA
>JAABUL010001775.1_pt1 | contig 38857 bp, 39 predicted proteins | sample 5559151 | NCBI WGS metagenome assembly JAABUL01 (sample SAMN10711876, study PRJNA513368) | rock metagenome | isolation source: Antarctica rocks | place: Antarctica: Victoria Land, Pudding Butte sud | reverse complement strand
ATCGCAATCAATGCCTACATTTGCTGAAGATGATCTTGCTCTGGTATGAGTAGACCATGAAATACGCGAGGATATCGGTAACGCTGGAGCCCAAAGTGGCTGCGGAATTACGCGCGGCAGCCGGAACACATGGTGTCTCGGCTTTTGTCAACGAGGCCGTGCGCCGGCAACTCCAAGCGCAACGGCTACAGCACATGCTGGACGAAATGGATAGGGAATACGGCCCCGTTTCTGAAGCGGTGGCGCGCGAAGTCGACGCCGTCGAATGGCCCGCTTGATCCTCGACAGCGGGGCCGTCCTCGCGCTGGCGTCGGGGAACGAGCGCGCACGCCGGTTCGTGCGGCGCGCCATTAGCGCGCGCGCCGCGGTCATCGTCCCTGCTGTTGTCGTCGCCGAGACGACCAGAGGCGGGCCGCGCGACGCGACGGTCAATCGCGTCATCAAAACGGTCGAGGATGTCGCGCCGGTCACGGAAGATGTGGCGCGTGAGGCCGGACGTCTATTGGCGGGAGCGCGGAAGTCCAATGCAACCATGGACGCCCTGGTCGTCGCGTCGGCGGCACGCCGAGAGTCGACGATCATCCTGACCGGCGACATCGACGACATCACGGCGCTTGCGGCAAACTACCCGCATGTGCGCGTCGAAGGCGTGTAGGCTCCGCGACGCATCGCCCGGACTTCGCGCTTTCAGGCAGTCGCGCGCGCGTGACCAGCGCCACGCGCCCCTCAAGCTGCCTCTGCATGGTACTTTCTCCGACTGCGTTGGGACTCTATACGCTCTAACAACCGGCAAGACACATGCCGCTGCCGCCGACGGCTAGCGGTGGCCATGCCCGACGCCGATGTAGCGTGCCTCACCCGCGCCGATGTTGTCGAAGCGGTGGGGCACGTCGGCCACGAAGTAGAAGGCGTCGCCCTCTTCCAGGTCGTACGTGTCGTCGCCCATTGTGACGCGCACGACGCCCTGCTCGACCAGCAGGTAGTACTCCACTAAGGTGAGGTGCGGGGCGAGGTCGCCCGAGCTGGACCCAACCGGCATGACCACCTGCACGATATCGACGGCGCTGCTGCCGAAGGCGGGGAACAGGCGCCGCTCGATGCCCGTGGCCGGGTCGAGGAAGGTCACGCGCTGCTCCTTGGGCAGCCACAGGGAGCGCCGCCGCTCGTCGGCCCCGATGAGCTGCGACATGGTCAGCCCCAGCGCCGCGGCGAACTTGGCGGCAACGACTAAGGTTGGGTTGTTCTCGCCGCGCTCGACCTTGGAGAGCATGGCCTTGCTCACGCCCGCGCGCTCGGCCAGGGCGTCCTGCGTCCAACCACGCCCTACGCGCAGCTCGCGAATCCGTCGCCCCAGGCGCCGCGCGTCCGCCGCGTCCACCTCGCGCGCCGCGGGCGCTCCGTTTTCAACCACTTGCGCCCCCTTGTCTCATATGTTACTATTAAATCAAATATGTGATCTAGGCGAGGCGGGCGAACCGCCCCTGCCGCTAGTGTAGCAAAGAGGGGTGGAATAATGGTCGATATAGTGGGCGCGGGCGGCGGGGCGGCGGCTGCGGGCCGCGGTGAGTGGTACGATGTGGTGGTGGTCGGCGGGGGAGCCGCCGGGTTGAGCGGGGCGTTGGCGCTCGCCCGCGCGCGCCGGTCGGTGCTGGTGGTGGATGGGGGCCAGCCCCGCAACGCTCCGGCCACGCATGTGCACAACTACCTGTCGCGCGACGGCGCTGCGCCCTCGGAGCTGTTGGCCGCCGGCCGCGCCGAGGTGACCGGCTACGGCGGCCGGATCATCTCCGGTAGCGTCGCCTCGGCCAAGCGCCTGGACGGCCAGGACGACCGCGGCGGCTTCCGGGTGGCGCTGACCGACGGCTCCAGCGTGTATGCGCGGCGGCTCCTGATGGCCACCGGGCTAGTTGACGAGTTGCCCGACGTGCCCGGGGTGGCCGAGCGGTGGGGACGTGACGTGCTGCACTGCCCGTACTGCCACGGCTGGGAGGTGCGCGATCAGGCCATCGGCGTTCTGGCCAGCGGGCCGATGGCGGTACACCAGGCCCAGTTGTTCCGGCAGTGGAGCGCGGACGTGACGCTGTTCCTGCACACCGAACCCGAGCCAACCACGGAGGAGTCCGAGCAGTTGGCCGCCCGCGGCATCAACGTCGTGCGCGGCGAGGTCGTCTCCCTGGAGGTGACCGACGATCACCTGTCAGGCGTCCGGCTGGACAGCGGACAGGTGGTCCCGCGTCAGGCCGTCGTCGTCGGGCCGCGCTTCTACGCCCGCGCGGACGTGGGCGCCTCCCTCGGACTCGCGACGACCGAGCTGCGCGTCGCCGGCCAGGTCATCGGCACGTCCGTGCCCGCCGACCCCACTGGCGCCACCACGGTCCCTGGGGTCTGGGTCGCCGGCAACGTCACCGACCTCATGGCCCAGGTCATCGGCGCCGCCGCCGCGGGCCTGATGGTCGGAGCGGCGGTAAACGCCGACCTGATCGCCGAGGAGACCCGACAGGCTGTCAGCGCCTACCGGGGCCCCTCGAAGTCGGACGCGGAGCCGGTCTCGGCGTAGCTAGAAGCCGGCATGTGCGAACATGTTCGCGGCGCTCGTCGCCACGGCGTATGACGACGTTACCGTCGTACGCCCTCGCGGCCAGCTCACACAAAAGCCGCGTCAACATGAATAGTAGAGGATAGACACGATGAGTATCAACACCCACCATGCCCATGACCACCAGGAAGACGATCTGAGGGATGCCGTCATGGGCGAGGCGTTCTGGGACGAGCGCTACCGCTCACACAGCGCACTCTGGAGCGGCGCCCCCAACCCGCAGCTCGTCGCCGAGGCGGCTGATCTCGCCCCCGGTACGGCGCTCGACGCCGGCTGCGGCGAAGGCGCGGACGCCATCTGGCTGGCCGAGCGCGGCTGGCGCGTCACCGCGGTTGACGTCTCCGCCGTCGCGCTGGAACGCGGCGCCGCCCGTGCCCGCGAGGTCGGCGCTGCCGTGGCCCGGCGCATCGACTGGCTCCACGAGGACCTGACAACATGGGTCCCTACCGAGGCGTCTTACGACCTGGTGTCCACCCAATACATGCACCTGCCAAAGAAGCTGCGCGAAGCGCTCCTCGCCCTCGCCGCCGCGGTGGCGCCCGGTGGCTCCTTGCTCATCGTCGGCCACCATCCCTCCGACCTCCAGACCATCCCGCGCCCCCTGCCACCCGATCTGTTTTTCACCGCCTCCGACGTCGCCGCCCTACTCGACCCGCGCGAATGGGACATCGTCGTCAGCGCGGCTCGTGAGCGCGGCGCCACCGCTCCCGACGGACGGACCGTCACCCTCCACGACGCGGTGCTACGGGCGCGACGGCGCGGATAGTAGGCGCATCCACCACCGTGACGGTTAGACCTACCCTTCTGAGTCTCGGCTAGATGATGTGTCCTCAAACAGCAACATATCCGTGGCCGAATAGGACGGCTGTGCGGCCTCGCACGTTGACGACCATGCCAATCGCGTGCTAGACTTCGGCTGTTGCGCAACGCGTACATAAAGGACTGGGAGCACAGTGACGTCGACGATTCCGTACATCCGCCTCGGGGGCCGTCCCTCGCAGAGCGCCTGCCCCTGTCTCAGCATCCTGACCATCCCACGGCGCCATCCCCACGGCGGCCAAGGGAGAAGTGCGCCCATTTCAGGGTAGATCCGCTCGTCTGAGCGGCGCCAGGCCGCGACGCTTCTCCCGGCGTCCGCGGCTTTTTTGTTCCTCTCTCCACGCCTCTATGCCTCAACGCGTGCCAGACCTCGGTGTGATGTCGGAACAGGTCGCGGTCATGTCCGCAAGACGCGTGGCCTGCAGTCCCCTGTGACACCGACACCGACCACAAAGAGAGGGATACCACCGATGTTCAACATCAACGAGTTCGAACAACAGATCACCGGTCAGATGGCGGCAACGCCTACCGTCGGCTTCGCCATCGCTATTGTACAGGGCGACGACGTCAGGTACGCGCGTGGCTTTGGTACGACGAGCGTGGAGGAGGGCGGCGTCCCGATCACCCCACAGACACTCTTCTGCATCGGCTCGGTCACGAAACCGCTCACCGCCGCAGCCATCATGCGGTTGGTCGACCGCGGCGTGCTCGACCTGGACACTGCGGTGAGTCGCTACGTCCCATGGCTGACGTTTAGTCACCTCGAGTACGCCGACGGGGTGACACTGCGCCGCCTCCTCAGCCACACCTCCGGTCTCATCGGGACGGGTGGCGAGTTCGGGCCGCGCGATCCCTCCGGGCTCGCGGCCTTCATGCGGGAGCGCATCCCGACCGCCGCGTTCTTCGCGCCCCCAGGGACGGTGCATTACTACTCGAACTACGGCTTGTCCCTCGCTGGGTACGTGGCCGAGATGGCGACCGAAACGCCCTACCCCGATCTCATGCAGGAGTTCGTCTTCACGCCATTGGCGATGCGCCGCTCCACTTTCGATCGGACCATGGCGATGACCTACCCATGCGCGCTTCCCCATACGGAAGACGATGCCGGCGTGTTGCGCGTGATCCATCGCGTCCCCGACTTCGCCGGCGGCAACCCATCCGGCTTTACCCTCAGCACCGTCCTCGACCTGGCGAACATCGCCATCGTGCACCTGAACGAGGGTCGGTTCGGTGGTCACGCCTATCTCCCGCCGGCGCTCGTCGCCGCGATGCACCGGCCCGAAGCACCCCTCTATACGGCGACCGAGGGCGGCTATGGCCTGGCGTGCGCGTCGGCGCGGTACAAGGGCATCCGCCGCGTAGGGCACGACGGTCTGCTCAGCAGCTACACATGCCGGCTCATGATGGCGCCCGCGGAGCGAGTCGCCGTGGTGGCCGTCTCGAACTATGACTTCATCAGGCCGGGGATCATTCCCATCGTCGATCAGGCATTCGATCTCCTCCTCAATCTCCCAGCAGGGCCGACGCGGCCATGGGCCATCGCTCCGCCTGCGGAACGATGGCCGCGCTACGTCGGTACCTACCTCAGCCCTAAGGTTGGGCTGGCGACGATCGCTGTTGATGCCGGCGCCTTGACCGTCGAGCGGTACGAACCGCGCCTGCGTCTTGATGCCCTCGCGCCCGACCTCTACCACAACCTGGAGGAGTCCATAGCCGTCGGCTTCGTCGAGAATGCTCAGGGCGAAGACGGGCGGACACGCTACATCGTCGTCGATGAGCAACCCTACGAGCGGATCGATCTGGATGCGTCATTCGTCCCCGACCCGTTGCGCTGGGAGGCGTACGTCGGGCGCTACGAGGAGTTCCCGGGCGACCCCTATCCCATCGACATCCTCATTCGGGAGGGGCGCCTCATCATGGACTGGTTTGGCAAGCATACCTGCATGGCCTTGAGCGACACGCTCTTCGTCAGCGACAGGGGTACGATCGAGTTCCTCGTCGCGGAGGACGGAGCCGTGGCCGCGCTCAATCTGAATCGATCGGCAATCCAATGGAAGGTGGCGGCGCCTCCCATAGTAGACACCACAGCAACGGGCAGGTCGAGGGCCAGATCTTGAAAATCAAACTCGTGCGTCGCGGCATGTACGGCCGTGGCAAGTTCGACCTGCTTGAGTGGCGCGTCCACTAGTATGCCGCGTGACCACAATGCGATTGTGTACACTGGGGATAAGCCCCTGACGGCATGCGCGTATTGCGTGGAGGAGTGGACGAGTGACCAACGGATCGCGCGAGGCGGATGTCCCCATGCGTGCCGTGAGTCCGGAGGATGACACGCCGCGACTGGCAGACCTCCTTACGGCGGTCGAGGCGGTCGATGGCCCGGACGAGGATGCGAGTGAGGAGGCCATACGCGAGACGATGGCGTGGCCCGGCCACGATCCGCGGCAGGACCGCTGGGTCGTCGAGGAGCCGGGGCGGCCTGAACGCCTGATCGCGCATGGCCTCGTGTTGAAAGGGGCGCGGGACCCGCACGCCGACATCGTCGTGGCTGTCCACCCGGCCTGGCGCCGCCACGGTGTGGGCGGCGCGCTGCTGGGGCGCGCGCTCGCGCGTGCCCACGCCTTGGGCGCGACGGCGGCGCGCGCTTACGCCGACGAGGGCCACCCGGCGGCCATCCCGTTCCTGCGGCGGCACGGCTTCACACCTGTCGCGGCGTACACGGAGATGCGCTTCTCGGCCGATCGCGTCCCCGCGCCCCCGGTTTTCCCCGACGCCTATCGGGTGCGCGCGTACGACGACGTGGGCGACCCGGCCCTGCTCGCGCGGGCGATGACCGCCGCCTACAGCGGCTTGTGGGGGCGCCACGCACACTAAGGATTTGGGGTCCGTGAACGCGGCTTCGTCGTGATTCGCCGAGCCGAGCGAGACCAGCACGAGATCGCCACGGCGGATCCGCTGGCCGCCCAGCTCCACGTCGTCGCGTGCGAAGCGGGGCACGGGCGTGAGCACCGGCCCGTTGAAGCGGAGCAGTTCTTCGATCGCCCCCGGTATCAGATTGGGATCGGCCTGGAGCCGGGCTAACGCGTCCGGGTGATCGAAGAGCGTCAAGACGCCGATGCTGATCAGGTTGGCCGTCGTCTCATGCCCGGCGAAGATCAGCAGCCTGACCATCGCGCGGAGTTCGTGTTCGTCCAGGTGGTCGCCCGCGGCTTCCATGCGCACAAGCTGGCTGAGCAGGTCATCCCCCGGATGGCGGCGTTTCTCGGCCACCAAGTCCGCGATGTACGCGGACCCATCGAGCAGGCGGTCGCGCCGGTCGTGGGGGACGCCCAGCATGTCGCAGATGACGGTGATCGGCAGCGGATAGCCGTAGTCGTGGACGAGATCCATTGACACCTATGTAAGTGAAGCAGTCGGCAACGTGTCCGTTGCCGCAGAGAAGGAGCCTTCTCTGCCCTCAACCGAGGGGGCTTCCTCCACGGTCGCGTGGTGGGTCAGGCCGGTCAACGCGGCGCTGATCGCCCACACACGTTCTTGCAGGGCCACATTGTAGGACATCGGGACGGAGCGCGTCTCCTTCTCTCGGACAAAATATCTCCCGCTCACCCTCTCCACCGCTGGCGCGGTCGCCAGGTACAGCGCCGTCCGCGCCCCTTGTTCCGGCGTCAGCATGACGCGCTTGACCAGCCCCGTGAAGGGGCGCAGCAGAGGCGGGGCCATGGTATCGACGATGCCCGTGCCGGTCAGGCCGGGATGGAGCGCGTTCGCCGTGACGCCGCTGCCGGCCAATCGACGCGCCAGGGCATAGGTGCAGAGCGCCATCGCCAGCTTCGCCTGTCCATAGACGCGCATCGGCGCGTACGAGCGCTCGCTCTGCAGATCATCGAGATCGATCGTCTTGGTCATGGCGTTCGACGCTACATTGACGATCCGCGCCGGCGCGCTGGCGCGCAGCGTGTCGAGCAGGAGATTGGTCAGTAAGAAGCTCGCCAGGTGATTGACGGCCAGGGTCATCTCCAGGCCGTCGGGGCTCACCTGGCGCTGCATAATGTGCGCGCCCGCATTGTTCACCAGGACGTGCAGTTGACTATAGCGCCGCCGAAACTCCTCGACCAGGCAGCGGATCTCCTGTTGGGAGGAGAGGTCAGCGAGCAGCAGATCCACCGAGGTGTTCCCGGTCGCCTGCACGATCTCACGTTGGACCGCCGCGCCCTTGTGGGCATCGCGCCCGACCAGGACCACGGTCGCCCCTTGCGCGGCCAACTCGCGGGCGATCACGACGCCCATTCCCCCCGTCACGCCGGTCACGAGACAGATCCTGTCCCGCATCGTCGTCTGTATCATGATCTCATTCCTCCCTTTCCGCGACCTAGACCGTGATGGCCGGAAACATGCGGAGGTACGTCGTATCGGTGACCTGCCGTAGCATGAAGTCGGCGACATCAGCCCGCGAGATGCGCGAGGTCACCTTGATCCGCAGGTCGATCCCGCTGCGATAGTGCGGCGTACGCGGTCCATTGGTCAGCGCCGGCGGCCGCACCACCGTCCAGTCGACCGCGCTGTGCGCGATCAATTCTTCCATGCGCTCCTTGTCCACCATTTTCTCCCTCTGCATCATCCAGAGCAGGCGATTGTAGAGACCGCCGTCATGGCTCTCCCGCGCGCCGTAGGCGCTGAGTGCGACCAGGCGGCGCACACTGTGGCGCGCCATCGCCGCCAGGATGGGGGTCATCGCCTCGGTACACAGGCTCACTGGCCCTCGCTCATTAGGCCCCAGCGCGCTCAAGACGGCGTCTTGTCCGCTGATGACCGCAGCGACCTGGTCCGCCTGACGCACATCGCCCTGCACGACGCGGAGTCGCTCATGCGGCTCCGCGAAGGCTGTCGGGGTGCGGACGATGACGGTGACGTGATGACCGGCGGCCAGGGCCTGGTCCACGAGGTGGCGGCCCGTGCCGCCGCTCGCGCCAAAGATGGCTAGGTTCATGAAAATCTCCTTATTATTACTAATTTATCCCTGCGCCATCCAGCAACACCGCCGACGCTACGTCACGATGCCTGCTGGGGAGATATGTAGGGCCTGGCGGGCAATCCCGCGAAGAACGCCCAGATGGCGTGGGGCGCGTCGACGTCGTGGGTCGTCCGTCCGACCAGTCGCGGGGCGGTGTAGGTCGGGTTCGGTACGACGTGGCCCCCATTGATGACTGTGTACGCGACGACGGGGTCCTTGTCGTCCTGGGCGTACGTTGTGATCGTTACCGCGGTGTCGCCGGACGTCTCGCGATGGTCGAGGGCGCTGGCTGTCGGCGGCGTGGTGATGCCGTTGACCTGGGCGAAGTGACGCGCCGTTTCCGGCGCGGAGAGGGCGGTCCCGCGCGGCCGGAACCCGAATAGGCTGATCACGCCGCCGGTGTACGGCACGATAGGGTCGCGCGTGCCGTTCATAAGCAGCATGGGGACCGGGCGGCCAGAGGCGTCGCACGCGAAGTTGTCCGGGGTCGGTTGCGTAGCGGCGATGGCGGCGAGGCCCGCGAATCGCTCGGGCATCTCCGCCGCGAGGCGGAACACCATTTGGCCGCCGTTTGAGTAGCCGGCGGCGAACACGCGGGCGCGATCGATCCCGTGGGCGTCGTGGAAGCGCGCGATGAGGCCCCGGACCAACCCGTTGTCGTCGATATTTTCGGTCCGCGCCGGGTAGTCGGCGGCCGTGCGGCAATCGTGCCAGTTGCCCTTGTACCCATCGGGGTAAACGACGATGAAGCGCTCCCGTGCGGCAAGCGTGTCGAAACCATAGCCGGTCGCCACGCGTATCCGTTCGGCGTTCTGCAGCGAGCCGTGGAAGACGATGAGCAGCGGCGCCCCGGCGGGGAGCGTGCGGGGGATGACTGCCGTGTACGTCCGCTCGCGGCCATCGATGGTGATGCGATCCTTCACGACCTCCGCGTCGAGCGCGGGCTGCGTGGGCGCGGGCGCATACCCGAAATAGCGGTATGCCCCGGCGACGGCGAGAGCGCTGGCGCCCACGACGGCGCCGACCGCCGTCAGGGCGCGCCGGCGCCGTCGATGCCCCGGCGTCCTGGCGGGGATGGGAGGGCTTACCGCCTGATCCGACAGCGAGGCGCCGGTCAATGATCTTTCAGGTTGGCGCATAGGGTGTGACATGATGTCTCTCCTCTCAACGTAGCGGTCGGTCCGGCCTGATCGGGGCGCCTGGTTCGCCAATAAGACCGCGACCATCGTCATGTGGCGTGTTCGTTGACTGTATAATGATGAGTTTAGACACATTTACTAAAGGGGCAAAAAAGAGAGGCTTAGTCGCCACAGCGGAAAGCCGCAGCGGCATCGGCCAAGGCGCGCAGGGTGGCGACGATCCGGTCGCGCTCCAGCCAGTAGTACACCTCTTGCCCCACCTTCTCGCTGTCGAGGACGCCCGCGTCCTTGAGCACCTTGAGATGGTGCGAGATGGCCGGGCGGCTCAGGCGAAACTGGCCGGCGATGTCGCCCACGTTGCGGCGCCCCTGGTCCCCCAACAGGTACAACAGTTGCAGGCGCACGGGATCGCCGATGGCGGTCAGGAACCGCGTGATGTCCTTGCTATCGGTCATGTCAGAGCCAGCGACCCGGTGCGTGATCATGCCCACCCCTTTTAACGATGTGTTTAAACTCATCGACCATATCTTAACAGGCATCCCGTCCCCATGTCAAGCTCCGATGACAAGTATGAGGGCCAGGACAGTTCCCCCGCGAACGTGTGGAGGCCGTGCGCGAGCCGGACGGATGCGTGGGAGGCGGCCTGGTTAGTTGGCGTAGTGAGGGAGCGACAGCGGCGAGGATATCCTCGCCGCTGCCTAGCGAGATTAGCGCGCTCGCAGCGCCTCCAGCACGCGCTCGGCCGTCATGGGCAGCGCGGTGGGGTGGGCGCCGCTGGCGTCGGCGATGGCGTTGGCGATCGCGGCGGCGCCGGCCACGATGGGCGGTTCGCCCACGCCGCGCGCGCCCATCGGACCCTCCGGCGCGGGCACCTCGACGATGACCGGCGTGATCGGCGGGACCAACTCGGACGAGGGCAGCGCGTAGTCCATGAACGAACCCGTCTGCAGGCGGCCGTCCTCGTCGTAGACCAGGCCCTCGTAGAGCGCCCAGCCGATGCCCTGCGCCACGCCGCCACAAATCTGGTCCTCGACCCCGGCCGGGTTGAGCGCCTTGCCCACGTCCTGCACCGCCACGTAGTCGAGCACGCGCACCGCGCCGGTCTCCTCATCGACATGGACGCGCGCCAGGTGGGCCACGAAGCCGGGACCGGAGGCCGAAGGGGCGGCCGCGCCGCGTCCGAAGACGGGCTCGTAGCGCTGCCCGAAGTCGGTGCTCATATGCGCGACCTCTTCCAGACTCACACCACGGCCGGGCGCGCCGCGCACCTCCACCGTGCCGTCCACGATGTCGAGGTCGTCGACGGAGACCTCCAGGTGATCGGCGGCGATAGCCAACACCTGGCGACGCGCCTCGGTCGCCGCGCGCTCCACGGCGGCGCCGACGGTGTAGGTGATCTTGCTGCCGCCGCTGGCCCCCGCGAAGGGCGCCGTGTCGGTGTCAGCCGTTACGATGTTGATGCTGCCGGGCTCCACGCCGAAGGCCTGGCCGGCCAGCAGCAGCATACCCGTCTTGGTGCCGCTAATGTCGGACGAACCGACGACGACGGTGAGTGAGCCATCTTCGTTGAGGCGGCAGGCGGCCGTGGCCGGCGAGGTGGCGCTGGGCCAGCCACCCAAGGCGATGCCGACGCCCTCGCCCGGCCCCTTCTGTAAGCGGTCACGCCAGGCCGGCTGGTCGCGCAGCGCTTGCAGCACGTCGCGCGCGCCGATGAGCGGCCACGCGTTGCCAGCGGGCATCTGGTCGCCCTCAACGACGGCGTTTTGCAGACGGAACTCCAGCGGGTTGAGGGCGAGTTCCCGCGCCAACAGATCAATCTGGCTCTCAACGGCGAAGCAGGCCTGCGGCGCGCCCGGCGCGCGGTAGGCCCCGCAGCCCACCTTGTGCGTGAACACGTCGTAGCCGTCGATGAGCAGGTTCTCCCAACGATAGGTACCGCCGAGCAGCATGCACAGGATGCCGGCCGTCCCGCCGGGGTAGGCGCCGGTGTCGACCGTGACGGTGGCTTGTAGCGCGGTCAGGCGGCCGTCGCGCGTCGCGCCGGTCTTGACGTATATGGCCGCGCCGGGCGCGGGGCAGGCGGCCAGGAACTCCTCGCCGCGCGTGTAGATGAGGCTGACCGGGCGGTTGAGCTTCCGGGCCAGCGCGGCGACAAGCGGGTCAATCAGGGCGTACTTGGCCCCGAAGGCGCCGCCGACTTCCATGGTCACGACGTTGACCTTGTGCTGGGCGATGCCGAGCGCCTTGGCGACCTCGGAGCGCGTGAAGTACGCCGCCTGTGTGCTCGTGTAGACGGTGATGCGCCCCGCGCCGTCGGGTACGGCCACCGATGACTGCGGCTCCAGGTGCCCCTGGCTCACCCAAGAGGTGTGATACGTGCGCTCAACCACGACGTCCGCCGCGCGGAAGCCGGCCTCGATGTCGCCGCGCCGGTAGCGCTCGGCCGAAGCGGCGTTGGCCGGGCGCTCAATCTTCTCGGTCTCGCCGCCGACGCTGGTGTGCGCGCCGGCGTCCTCACGCTCGCCCGTCTCCTCGGCGGCGTGCACGAGGGCGCGCGGATCGGCCAGCGCGCGCGCGGGATCGACGGCGGCCTCAAGTTCGTCGTACTCGATGGACACGAGTTGGAGGGCGTCCATGGCGATCGCCGCGCTCTCGGCGACGACGACGGCGACGGGCTGCCCGTCGAACCACACCTCATCGGGCGCCAGGGGCACACGCGAGCGCGAGAGGTCGTCGGTGGGCAGCAGTGGCAGATCCGCGGCGGTATAGACGCCGACGACGCCGGGCAGGGCGCGCGCCGCCTCCGCATCGACGCGCGTCACGCGGGCGTGCGGGTAAGGGCTAAGCGCTAGCCGCGCGTGCAGTAAGCCAGGTAGTTGTAAGTCGCCCGTATACTTTGTCCGCCCCGTCACCTTGGGCTCGCCGTCCTCGCGCCGTACGCGTCGTCCGATGACCGCGTCCGCGATCGTTGGGGCCATGGCCGTTACCATATATAGTGTTCTCCTCACAGCGGTGCGTTTGCTTATCCTCTTGTATGGTAGCAGGGCGCGCCATCCATGCGGTACCTACGCGGTACGGCATAAAGAAAATCGGGCGCCCTATACTGCAAGGCGTGTAGGACGTGAAGGGTTGGTATATGGTAAACGGCGATGGCCTGGTACAGCAACGACGCCTGTCGGACAGGGAAAAAGCGGACGTGGTGGCGCTCGCGGCGACGTGCAACGCCTATGAGGGCCTGGAGCTCAAGCTGAACGTGGACACGCCGCCCGACGACGACGACGCGGGCGGCAACGACTTTCTTTACTACGCGGACGGAGTCCTCGCCGGCTACTGCGCGCTGGACATTGGCAGTGGCGTCGAGCTTTGCGGCATGGCGCACCCCGCGTACCGGCGTCGCGGCATCGGCCGGGCGCTCCTGACCGCGGCGACCGCCGAACTGCGGCGACGCGGCGTCGGGAAGCTTCTGCTGATCTGTGAGCGGAACTCACGCTCAGGGCAGGCTTTCGTGGCGACGACCGCGGCGCAGTACCGCTTCGGGGAGCTACGCATGCGCCTTGACCTCGCGGCCTTCCATGGCGCCTCTCCGCCAGATGCGCGCCTCTCGGTCCGTGAAGCCGCGCGCGGGGACATCGAGCCGCTCACGCGCGTCCTATCCGCGGCGTTCGACGACCCGCGGGAAGCGGTGCGCGCGCGTGTCGAGCGCGACCTGCGCGACCGGCACGGCTGGTTCACCCTGGCGCGACTGGACGGCAAGCCCATCGGGGCGCTACGCGTCGTCGACGCCGGCCCCGCCGCCAACATCTACGCCTTCGGGCTGCTGCCGGCCTATCGCGGGCGCGGCCTCGGCCGGCGCTTCCTGGAAGCCATACTCGACACGCTGCGCGCGGGCGGCTACGTGAGCGCCGGCCTGGAAGTCGAGCTGGAGAACGCCAACGCCGTGGCGCTATACCGCTCGTGTGGCTTCGTCGAGACGACAACCTACGAATACTACGCGCTCGCCGTGACGCCATAGCGCCGCGAGACCTGATAGTCCCGCTGGGCGCCCTCACGTAAGGGCAGGCACGAGACCTGCTTCTACAGCCAGAGTTAGCGCGAAGATACCGTGCAAAGGTCATAGGCGATTGAGAGGCTATGGACGACAACATAGAGCCGCCGTGGACCGGACGCCCCTTTTACGAGTCGCGCCTGCGCGTACGCACATACGAAGTCGACGCGCTCGGCCACGTCAACAACGCGGTCTACCTGCACTACCTGGAGCAGGTGGCGACCGAGCACGCCGAGGTGATGGGCTTCGACCGCGCGCGCCTGGCCGAGTTGGGCGGCCTCTTCGTGGTACGCCGCCACGAGATCGACTACCTGGGGGCCGCGCTGACGGGCGACGACCTGCGCATCGTCACCTGGCCGGACCTCATCAAAGGCCCGCGCGCCATCCGCCGCTACGAGATTCGCCACGCCGTGAGCGGCAAGCTCCTGGTCCAGGCCAGCACCGTATGGGCCTGGATCGACCAGAGCGGCCGGCCCCGCCCCGTACCGCATGCGATCGTCGACGCCTTCACCTCGCATAGCGCGTCGTAGAATGAGGACAAAAGTAACCCCTCGGAGAAAACACTAGCATAGCCCAAGCCAGGAGGTAATCCCCGTGAACATCAATCCCGACGACGTGGACGTCAGCAACAACGAGGCCGAACAGCGCTACGAAGCGCGCGTGGACGGCCGGCTCGCGGTCCTCGCATATCAGCGGGAAGGCGGCCGCATTGTCTACACCCACACCGAAGTACCTGTGGAGTTGGAAGGGCAGGGCATCGCCGGCAAGCTGACCCGCGTTGCCTTGGACGACGCGCGCGCCCAGCGCCTCGCGGTGGTCCCACGCTGCCCCTACGTCGCCGGCTACATCCGACGCCACCCCGAGTATCAGGACCTTGTGTCACCCGATTAGCACGTAGGGTTGCGTAAGGAAGGGTTACTATGAGTGGGCACAGGAACGTCAACGAACTACTCCGTCCGATCATGGAGAACCCGGAGCGCCGAGCGCGGGTGGCGGAGGAGGGGACAGGGCCATGACCGTCGCCGCTAGGTATGACTACCTGCTCGACGCGACGCCAATAGCGCGGCTGCCAGACTTGGGAGGTACCCCGGCGCCGCGCCGCTGCCCCTTGTGCCACGACGCCGTCGCCACCCCCGAGGGCGTTGCCTATCTCGTCCGCGACGTTATCACCCTGCGTGATGCGCGGGACACCGTCATCTACAACTGCGGCGCGGGCTACGTCGTTGGGCGTACGGACCACGCCGCCGATCCCGGCCTCGGGCACTTGTCTATGCATTACGACCGCCTGCACCCACGCCAGTTTCTCGCCCTCTTCTGCTCCTACTATCAAGATCGCCTGGGGTCCTTCGATGTGCATCGCCTACCAGGGATGGATTGGGCGACGATTGGCCGACTCTGGCGCGACGACGACGACCCGCTCTCCGTTACGTCGCTCCCCTCCTATACGTGGTCGCTGCATCCCTTCACCCTATGGCTCGCCGACATCGGCGTCGCGCCGCCCGAGGTATGCCCCGCGTGCAGTGAGCGCCAACTCTCCCCGCAGGAGATCGCCATGGCAGAGAGCGGCCTCCCGCGCGCGACCATTCGCTATGGCTGCGGCGCGGGATATCTGCGCGAAGGCAAGGACGGTACGTGGCAGCAGTGGGGCCAGTGCCGGCAACCGCGCCCGCTGGCGATCCTGGGCTTGTCGACCTATTGGACATCCTGGGACGACGAGCCGCACGCGCAACGCGCCCGCGACGCCGTCTTGGCTACATGGCTCCGACGGGCGGCGCAACGCTGGTGACCACTGCCACCATGAGGAAGCCAGGGGTCAATCATCATGTGTGCGTAGCGCGCAGCGCAGCGGGTGTGATAAATACTGAGACGATGTTGGGTCGGCGGCGACACCCTTCGGCGCGAGGGTAACGCTGTGGGGCAATGTTTACCCCGACACCAGGGGACAAGGCGTACACATCGGTATGGGCGACGCCCAGACTGCTCAGGGCGCCAGCGGGATGCGCAAGCCATCCGATCCAATGAAGACCTCGCCCTCATAACCCTGCGCCAGGATGCGCCGCATCTCCTCCGTCCGCTCGTCCCACTCATGGTGGATGTGCGTGACTAGCAGCCGCTTGATACGATGCGCGATGGCGAAGTCGCGGATGCTCTCCAGGGGCATGTGCCCGAACTCGTGGCTCACCAGGCTACAGCCCGCCACGTATGGGGCCAGGTCGCGCGAGGAGCGGATGTCCCCGCTGATCAGAACGCGCTTCGCGCCGATGGTGGCGATCACACCGCACGCGACCGGCCACAGCCGCCGGTCGTGGGCGGCGTCCAACTCCCGCCAGCGCTCCGTGTTGAGGTGGTTGGTAGGGATATACTCCACGCGGACGCGCTCGTCGGCGAAGGCCGGCCCGTCCATGATGTCGCTCCCCGTGAGCGTGAACGGCAAGACCTCGCGCGGGATCAGGAACAGGCGCAGCAGGTCATCCAGCTTCTGAGCCGTTCCCATGGGACCGTAGACGGGCAGCGGCGCGGCGCGCCCGGTGAGTTGGAGGTCCTGAATGAGCATGGGGAGCGAGGCCGCATGATCAGGATGCCAATGGGTCAGGAAGACGGCCTGGATGGCGCGCGGGTCCTCACCGAGCGCCTTGAGCAATGTGACCACGGGGGCTCCGCAGTCTACCAGGTAGAGAGCCTCATCGACCTTGAGCGCGAGGGCCGTGGGGAAGCGGTGGGCCGTGGGCACGCCTGCGCTGGACCCGAGCACAATCAATTCGGCATGCACGACAAGGTCCCTCCTTCAACCGTAAAGGTCAGACAGTTCATTATGCGAGGCGCGGCCAAGCAGCTACTCGTAGCCAGCCGGCTGCTGGAAGCCGCCGATCTCCTCCGCAATGAGCGCGGCGAAGTGGATGGGCGTGCGGTCTTCGAGGTAGGGGCCGATCGCTTGCAGGCCGATGGGTAGCCCGCCACGGGTGAACCCGGCGGGAAAGGCCGTGCACGGCTGCCCCGCAAGCGTGGCCACGGCGGGGTAGGCGCTCATTAGGTCGTAGACGACCGTTTGCCCATTTATGTCAAGCGTACGCTGCTCGAATGGCGCGTCCAGGTGCGCGAAAGCGGGACACGGCGTGGCCGGCGCCAGCAGGATGTCCCATGAACGGAAGAAGTCGCGGTAGGCGGCGCGGTAGCGCTCACGTTGGTCGGACCACGCGAGGTAGTCCGTAGCGCTCGCGCGCAAGCCGCGCGCGTCGGCCACGCCGAACGAGCCCTCGCGCAGGCCCGCGAGCGTCCCCTCGGCGACTTTGACGCGCCGCTCCTCGGCCCACTCGGTGGACATACTGACCCACAGCAGTGAGCGGTACAGCCCGTAGTAGTCGCGCAGATCGCCGAAACCCTCCGGCGCGGCCACGGCCACAGTCGCCCCGGCGCGCCGCAACGTCGCGATGAGGGTATCCAGCGCTGCCATGATCTCATCGCCGACGGGGAGCCAGTCGAGCGGCGGCAGCACGGCTACGCGGTAGTCGGACAGGCGCGTGTGCCGCGCGGGCGGCACGTCGAGGCGCCAGGCGGCGTCCTCGCCGACCTCGGGTCCGGCCGTGACGTCGAGCGCCAGCTCTAGGTCGGTGGCGGCGCGGGCCAGCGGACCCTGCACGGACATCACCGCGGCCGCGTTGGGCAGCGGTGAGCCAGGGAAGCACCCACTACGCGGCAGCGCCGTCTCGCTGGGGCGGTGCCCGTAGACACCACAGAAGGCTGCCGGGATGCGGATGGAACCGCCGATGTCGCTGCCAAACTCGAGCGGCGTCAGGCCGGCGGCGAGCGCGGCCGCGCCCCCACCGGTGCTGCCGCCGGGCGTGCGCGTGAGGTCATAGGGGTTGTTGGAGCGGCCGAACAGCCGGTTGTCCGTTTGCCAGTCGCCGGCGTAGGGCGGCACATTGGTCTTGCCCACGATGACGGCCCCGGCCGCGCGCAGTCGCGCCACCACCGGCGCGTCCGTGGCGGGCACGCGTGCGGCGAAGGCGGGGACGCCGGCGGTCCCGCGCAAGCCCGCGACATCAATACAATCCTTGATGGTGAGCGGTAGGCCCAGCAGCGGACGATCCTCGCCGCGCGCCCGCGCGTCGTCGGCGGCCATGGCGTCGCGCCGCGCGTCGTCATTGGGCGTGACGATAGCGATGAGCGCGGGGTTGTAGCGCATGATGCGCGCTTGGTGCAACTCCAGCAACTCGACCGCCGACACCCGCCGCTCACGCAGGGCGCGCAGCATGTCCGTCGCGGACGAGAAGGGGTCGAGATTTGTTGTCATCATCACTACCAATGAGCGGCTAGGCGACGCCTTGCCCCAGGTCGCACGCGGAGGCGAACTGGGCCAGGAAGGCGTCGGCGTCCGCCGCGACGACGCCGCGCTTGATGAGATCGGCGCGCGTAGCGTCCGCTGAGGCGGGGACGTAGGAGACGAGCGCGTGCGCCGCGCCGGCGTCGCCCAGCTGCGGCCTGATCGTATACCCCCCAGCGGCGGCGGGGATCAATACCGACGCGTACGGCGGCACGATGATGGCGTCGCCGCCCTCTGCGAGGCTAACGGAGAGCGAGTGCTCCAGCGCGCAGACGGCGACCGGGCTGTCGTACGCGCTGAGCGCGGCGCCGGCGCTGTCGACGATTTCCTCGTTGAAGTAGGGGCCAGCGATGATCATAGTGCGGTTATCCGGCGTGGGCAGCGGCGCGATGGGGCCACGCGTCCATTGGTGGTAGTCGAGCGACTGGCGCGCCTTGTCGACGTGCAGTTCGCGCGGCTTGCCCTGGGCGTCCTTACGGTTCCAGTCGTAGATGCGGTAGGTGACATCGCTGGTCTGCTGCAACTCGTAGACAATGATGCCGGCGCCGATAGCGTGGACCGTCCCGGCGGGGATGTAGACGACATCGCCCGCTTTGACGGGCAGTTGGCGCAGGGTCTGGTCAAGCTGCCCGTCCTTGACCAGCCGCTCGTACTCGTCAGGGTTACTGTCGCGCGAGAAACCGTAGGTTAGTTCAGCACCGGGCTTGGCGTCGATGACGTACCAGCACTCCGTCTTGCCGTTCGGTTGGCGCTCCAACCGTTGGGCCAGGGCGTCGTCGGGGTGGACCTGCACCGAGAGCGCCTCGCGCGCGTCGATGAGCTTGGTCAGCAGCGGAAACACATGGTTCGTGGGGACATGGCCCATCAGGCTTTTGCCCATGACACCGCGCAATTCGCCGATCGTCTTGCCGGCGTAGACGCCGTTGGCGACGGTGTTCTCGTCGTAGATTTCCCACGACTCGCCGATCGTCTGGTCACGCGGGGCCGGCTTGCCCAGCCGCGCGGCCAGGCCGTCACCGCCCCAGATACGCTCGACGTAGCGGGGGCGAATGAGCATCGGGTATAGATCGGCCATTCAAATACTCCTAATTAACGCCATCTGACCGGCTTTTGGGTTGCGACGTCTATATGTGGCACGATGCGTGCCGACTTACTGCCGCGTGAGCCACTCGATCGCGCGGTCGCACGACGCGGACACGGGCGGCGTCGTGTCCAGCACAAGGTGGGGGTGGGCGATGGGATACGCGGACTCGACGGTAGCCGTGCGCAGGTGGTCCTGTATCGACGCCCAGTCCGTCTTGTGGTGCGCGGGCAACCCCAGCACCTGCCGCGCCTCGATACGTTGACGCCACAAGGTATCGTCGGGACAGCGGCACTCCACGACGGCCAGCGCCGCGCCCGCCGCCTCCGCGATGCGCGCGGCGTGCTCGTAGCCCTTACAGTGCGTCAGAGGGCTATCGCAAATGACGCTCAAGCCCTGCGTCAGTTGGCGGCGCGCCACGTTGAACATCACGTCGTAGGCCAGCGCGCCGGCTTCCGGCGAGGGGGCGCCCAGCAGATCTCTGACGTCGTCTTTGTCGATCAGCGGCCAGCCCAGGCGGCGACTCACGGCGCGGGCGAGTGTACTCTTGCCGCTGCCTGGGTAGCCCTTGAACGCGACGAGCCACAGCCCCGACGGCCGGAGGCTGTCATCCAGGCTCGTAGGCGCGTCTCTGTTATCCAACCCCATCTCCACCATGCTTTTCCACGTCCAGGACTCGCGAATTACCGTAGGGGCATAGGGCTATACAACCCCCTATACACAGCTACTAGCTTACAGGAACCTGTACTCGTCCACATCGCACACCGGCTGGTAGCCGATGTCCTGATAGATGTGGTTGGAGGTCGGATTGCTCACATCGGTGAAGAGGAAGCAATACGCGCGGCCGCCGTCGAGCAACAGATGGCTCAACGCCGCGACGCAGGCGCTGGCGTAGCCCTTGCCGCGCTGCGCGGGCGGCGTGTAGACGGGGCCGACACGAATGCCATGCGGTGTCGGCCCGCTGTAGCCGGCCAGCGAAACGGGCTGGCCGGCGTCCCAAAAGTAGAGACCGCTGTCCGTCCCGCCGCCAAGGCGCACGTCGACCATGCGCGCGGCCGTACGCGGGTCGTCGTCGCCCAGGGCCTCCCGCTGGAAAGCGGCCGCCCGGGCGACGGCAAGCGCGCGGTCGGCCTCCGTCGCGCGCCGCAACACGCCCAGGACCCCGCTTACCGGCGTCACGGCGTCGAGTTGATAGATGCGCTCGGCCACACCCTGGCGGTACGTCCGCCCCGTCGCGCGGCGCCACAGGTCGGCGAAGGCGCCGCTAACGCCGGCCGGTCCGAGGACGCTGGGGAGCGCGGGATAGGCCCGGCAAAGGTCGTCGACGAGGAGCGGCAGGGCTTCTGGCGCATCGACGCGCGAGAGGACCGGGCCGCGCGGCGGCGTCATGACCACGGCCGCGACGATCTCGTCCCCAGCCTCAACCGTTGCCAGGTACGGCGGGTGTTCCTGGCGCTCGGGGTGCGCTATCACCCCCGCGCAAATGCCCAGCAGCAGGTTGTGCTCCGCCTCGTGCCCAGTCAAGAAGCGCTCGGCCCGTTTGTAGAAGTCGTTCGCATCGTCGTAGCGCCTGAACTCCATACGTTCCCCCTCTCTTACATGTACATTGTGAGACAGATGCTATAGAATGCCCCTAGATCTGAACGCCTCTGGTTCAAAGGAGTGGGTCATGCAGGTACTCGCGGCTGATAGTTTGAGGCTGAACCTCAACGCCCTGGACTACGGTATCCTAGTCGTCTACTTCGCGCTCGTCATCGCCATTGGTGTGTTCGCCCGGCGCGCCATCGCGACCAGCGAGGACTTCCTGCTGGCCGGGCGCTCGCTGCCCGCCTGGGTGACCGGCCTCGCGTTCATCTCAGCCAACCTGGGGGCTATCGAGATCCTGGGCATGGCCGCGAACGGCGCGCAGTACGGCGCGTCGGTCGTGCACTTCTATTGGATCGGCGCGGTCCCGGCCATGGTGTTCCTGGGCCTGGTGATGATGCCGTTCTACTACGGCTCGCGGGTGCGCAGTGTCCCCGAGTACCTGCGCCGCCGCTTCAACAACTCCACCCACCTGTTCAACGCGATCACCTTCGCCGTCTCCAGCGTGCTGCAAGCCGGGATCAACCTCTACGCGCTGTCCATCATCTTGCAGGCGCTGCTGGGCTGGACACTGGTCCTCTCCGTCGTCATCTCAGCCGTCTTCGTGCTCATATACATCACGCTCGGCGGCCTGTCCGGCGCGATCTACAACGAAGTGTTGCAGTTCTTCGTGATCCTCGCCGGGCTAATCCCCGTCGTGGTCGTCGGTCTGGTCCACGTCGGCGCCTGGAGCGGCCTGAAGCGCGCGGTGGCGCACACCAGCCTCGGCGCCAACTCGTTCAGCACCTGGAAGGGCACCGGCATCCCCTGGTCCAACCCACTGGGTGACTGGGTCGGCATCGTCTTTGGGCTGGGCTTTGTGCTCTCGTTCGGGTACTGGACCACGAACTTCACCGAGGTGCAGCGGGCGCTCTCGGCCAAGGATCTCTCCGCCGCGCAGCGTACCCCGCTAATCGGCGCCTACCCCAAGATCTTCATCCCCGCGCTGACCATCGTCCCAGGGTTGATCGCGCTGGTGGTGGTCCCGCACCTGGGCACACCCAAGGGGCTGCCCTACAACGACGCGATCCCACTGCTGATGAACAGGTTCCTGCCCAACGGGGTGCTGGGGGTGGCGATGGCCGGGCTGCTGGCCGCATTCATGGCCGGGATGGCGGCGAACGTGTCGTCCTTCAACACGGTGTTCACGTACGACATCTGGCAGGACTACATCCGCAAGGACCGCCCCGACGGATACTACCTGCGGGTCGGCCGGGTCGTGACCGTCGTCGGCGTGCTGATCGGGATCTTGACCGCTTTTATCGCGGCCAGTTACAGCAACATCCAGAACTACCTACAGTTGCTGTTTTCGTTCTTCAACGCCCCGCTGTTCGCGACGTTCATCATCGCCATGTTTTGGAAGAGGGTCTCGCCGATGTCCGGCATCATCGGACTCGTCGTGGGCACCATCGCCGCGGCGGTGGTGCACTTCGCGGGCTACAACATATCGTACTTCTATCCCGGTGGTCACATCGACCCAGCCCACGCCAACATCAACGCGCAGATGCAGAACTTCTATGGCGCCATCGCGGCCTTCGTGGCCGACGCGATCGTGACCGTCATCGTGACCTATATGGGCCGACCGAAGCCGGTGGCCGAGCTGGCCGGTCTGGTCTGGGGTGTCCCGGACCCCAACGCGCCCGACAAGTCCAAAATGCCCAAGCCCCCCTGGTGGGAATCGCCGTGGCTGCTCGGCGGCGGCGCGCTCGCCATCACGCTCGTGCTGTCCATCATCTTCCTGTGACACTCCCAAGGCTAAAACCTTGGGCTTCTCGCCAAAACGAGCTACGTGCGGGGTGTCCGCCCGAACTACCTGGAGTCATCCAGGATACTTGGACATTGTGCCGCGCCCGTGTTCATCGCACGCAACCCACGACCCTTTCAGTTTACCACAGACGCACTGCGCTACAGCGAATGAAGCTCTTATATCCCAAGGCTGAAGCACTTGGGCTCTACGAGCTAGTTTTGTAGAGGTAAAGGAACGAACGCATCATGAGCCAAAAACAGACAACGACATCGACCAAGCCAACGTCCGCCTCCGCCAAATTGTTCGACATCCGCATCTTGATCGGCGCCCTGTTCACCGTCTATGGAGTGGTTCTAATCATCGCCGGGATATTCGCCAGCGCGGCGGAGAAGCTGAAGGCGTCCGGCGTCAACATCAACCTCTGGACGGGTATCGGTATGCTGATCCTGGGCGTGCTGTTCCTGCTGTGGTGGCGGCTGCAGCCGCTGAGTCCGCCCTCCGAACCGGCGGATCCCGCGCGCAGTACCGCGGACCCCAAGCCACGCGAACGCTAAACCGATGCGCGACGTGGCATACTTGGAGAGACAGAGTGATTCGTTAGAAAGTACGATACTATGCCGTCATCCACCACTGTCGCCGCCGCCGCCGCGACCGTACGTTCGGTGAGCGACCGTATCGCCCGTGCGCAACGCGGCTATGCCGAACGCCTGCATGAGGCTGTGGAATCGCTGCGCCCCCTCGTCGAGGCGGGCAATGCTGATGCCACGGCCGTGACACAAAACATCGAAGCTGAGTTGTCCCACATCAAGTACGGCAGCGCGATCGTAGATAAATAGATAGTTGGCGCCAGTCAGGCGTCAACAGTTGTAGTCAGGCCGGTCGTTGGAGGGTATGTCATGTCGTCGACGCAAGAGCCTCTCGTCCTTGGAATTGCCGCGGTACAGCGCCGGTTCGAGACCGCGTGCGAGGAGTTCAGCCAGGCGCTGGGCGACTCCGACGACGCGGCCGATGCGGTCGACTTTACGGGACGCATGCACGAGTTGGCCCTCGCCGCCGGCCACGTCCAGGCGTTCGGCGAGGCCCTCACGCTGCTCACCGGCGACCAGGGCTGGAGCGCGCGCGCCGCCGCCGTGGTGCGGCCGTACCTCGATTAGCTGATGGCTACGATCGAGGACTTCGAGCAAGTGGACCTGCGCGTGGGACGTATCGTCGCGGCCGACCCGTTTCCCGAGGCGCGCAAGCCAGCCTACAAGCTGACCATCGACTTTGGTCCGTTGGGATTACGCCGCTCCAGCGCCCAACTCACCGACCTGTACGAGCTTGATGAGCTGCCAGGTCGCCTGGTCGTGGCCGTGGTCAACTTTCCGCCGCGACGCATCGCCAGCTTCGTCTCCGAGGTCCTTGTGCTCGGCGTGCCCGACGCCAAGGGGCGCGTCACGCTGCTCACACCCGAGCGCGACGTGCCCCTTGGCGGGCGCGTGTACTGAGCCGGAAGTCCGGAGTCCGGAGTCCGGAGTCGGGAGTCGAAAGTCGAAAGTCAGACGTGGAGTGGGACACAAACTGATGACGCCATAACCTCAGTCGTACAAGCCACGATAACTTTCGACTTTCGACCATTTAGAGCGCGCGGAACTCGTTGATATACTGCCCGACATCGATGAACACGTCGGCCATCTGCACCAACTCCCACGAGACATTGGAGGCAAAGGACACGACCTCGACGCGCACGCCACGGCTCTGGATAAGCTCGACCAGGCGCGAGAAGTCGCTGTCGCCGGAGATCAGGATGATCACGTCGAGGCGCTGCGACATCGTGACGATATCGATAGCCAACTCGATGTCGAAGTTGCCCTTGGCCGTCCCATCGGGGAAGCGCTTAAGCGGCTTGGTGACCATCTTGTAGCCCTTGTTCATAAAAGGGGCCACAAAGCGTTGCTGGTCAAAGCGATAGCCGTTATCCTCCGTTACGGGAGCGTAGACGATGGCGTGCACCATTTCGCGCCCGCGGCCCAGGAAGTCGAGCATACGCCCATAGTCGATATTGACACGCGCGTTTTCGGCGGCGTAGATGATGTTGGGCGCGTCGACGAACATGCCGGCGCGCGGCATGCCGGCGGCGATCCCCGTCGTCGCCATGCGCTCGATGGCCCCTTGCAGGGCCGTCATGGTCGAAGCCAGCGTCTGGATGGCCTGCCCCTGCTGCTGGAGGGCGGCGCTCTGGGCCTGTAGCAAGCGCTCCAGGCGCTCGATCAAGCGCGCCTCGGCGCCTCCTCCCACAGTGGGCGACGTGGCCGGGAGCGGCGTGATGTCCGCCGTACTCGGCGTCACGATCGGGCTCACGGACGCCATAGCTGGGGCCGGCGACGCGGCCAGGATAGCCGACGCCTGCGCCGTCACCGAGCCTGTGAACGGAGTCGGCTGACCGCTTACCGGCGACCCCGTCGTCTGTACATCCCGCACCCCCTGCATCCCTGACGTCAAGGGCGCCGTGGTTTGCGTGGCGCCGCCGTTCGCGCCCGCGTAGGGCTGGCGCTCACCGAAGCGACTGCGGCCTGACCGCTCGCCCGACCGCTCGAATGATGGCGGGGTCGTGGAGCCGGGCACGGCGGACGTGGGCGCCGCGGCAAGTCGGGTCGAGGCGACGGCCTCGACCGGCGACGGCGCCGCGGGCGCGTTCCCTTGCCCACGCCCCACACGTTCGCGCCAATTCATGTGGTCGAAGCGTCGCCGCACCGCGGGCGATAGCGGCGCACCCGGTTCGAGCTCGTCCGTGTCCACGGATGCTGCGAGGAACGGTTCCGCGGCGTCCACGGCAGCCACATCGTCGTCGTCATCGGACTCCGATACTGAGGCGTCGGCCGTGTCGAGCCCGGCGCCGCGTCCCCCACGGCGACGGCGGCGACGGCGGGAGGACGCCGTGGCGCCTTCCGATGTTCCGCTTTGCGCGGCTACATCGGCCACGTCGGTATCAGCGTCGTCATCGTCTGTTAAAAGAGTAGCGGCGGCGAGTCCATTATCAAGTAGCAGAGTTGGTTCGACCGGATCGAGCGCCAACGGCGGCGCCACGGCCTCCAGCGGCAGATCGACATCGACGAGACCGGCAGGCTCGGCCGTACGTCCCCCGCGGCCACGGCGGCGGCGGTTGCGTGAGAGCGGCGCGTCGGCCGCCGCATCGCCCGTGAGCGCCTCGGACACCAAGGCGTCTTGCGCGTTGAGGGGTTGGATGATCTCGGGAGTTGGCGCGGGCGTCGCGCTCTCAAAGGGCATATCGTCGCTGGCCGGCGTCGCCTCGCGGGCGGATGTCGTGGCGCGACGGCGCCGGCGCGACGGCGGCGTGGACGCGGCCGTCGCGCCCGTATCAGATGTGACGTCCGCCGTCATCTCGGGGCCTACCGCCTCTGAACTGACGGCGGAAGCAGGCGCGGCGCTCCGGGGCCGGCGCGCGCGCGAACGGCGCGGCGGGGATGTTGCCGCATCATCCACCGGCGCGGCGTCAGCCGGGGAGAGCGTATCAGGGTTGAATTGGTCGGAGTTCATTGTCCTCCTTTTAACGGCAGATCCTTGCCTGCCCGTAGTATATCAGTGACGGCGCCGGGCGTCCGGCGCATAATAATAGTAGTACACAGTCTCAGTGCACGAACACCTGCGCGACGATCACATGCAGGCCGTCGGGCTCGTCCTCGGCCGCCATACCAACACCGATCATCGTATACCCCGCGTGTAGAATGTTGTCGCGGTGCTCGGGATGCCGCATCCACGAATCAACCAACGCGCGCGGCGTGGCGCTATTGAGCGCGTACCCCGCCCGGCAGATAAGATTCTCGCCGACCTCGGTGTAAGAGACACCGTCGCGCGTCAAGAGTTCCTGCACGGCGGCGGCATGCCGGCCGTTGGCGTCGACGGGACCGGTGGGATCATAGTGGCCGCAGTACTGCCGCTGTATCTGGTCCTGACTACGCGAGGCGGCGATGATGTCGAGTTGGCCGCTCTCGCTCAACGTTGGTAGGCCATGCGCAGCGCGTTGCGCGTTGGTCAGGGCGATGATTTGCTCAGCGAGTGATTGCATAAAGGCGGGGGTAAACCGCGTGTTGTTCGGGTAGTTCAGCAGCGCTCCATAGTGCGGCGGCGTATCGCCGGTCGCCGAGACCGTGCCCGTCGCCGTGACGGTCCCCGTCGTCGTCACGCTCGCCGAGGGCGTCGTATCCGTCGCGGATGGCGTCCCCGCGGCCGGCGCGGTAACGCTCGCCGGCGCGGCCCCCGTCGTCCCTGTCGCGCTACTCAAGGCAGCGGGCGTCGTCGTGATCGTCGCAAGCGAGGGCGCGCCGGTGGTCACAGTCGCGGTTCGCGCTTCAGCGCCGACCGGAGGGGTACGCGAAGATAGCGCGGTAGTCCCCGCGGCTGGCGTAGCGATTGAGACGTGGAGCCGCGAACCGGCGGCGAACAGGGGAGATGGGGGATGGACACCCGCCGCGCCGTCCAGCCCGACAAAAAGCGCGGCGAGACCGGCAAACACGACGACCATGATCAGCAAAGCGGCGACCGAACGGCCCACAGGCAGAGAAGGCTCCCTTCATTAGTCGATGGTCGATAGTCGATGGTAGCTACGACATCCTTCTGACGACTATCGACCATCGACTGACGACTAGGACCGCGGCCCTAGACGGACTCGAACCGCCGACGCAGCACTTAGGACGCGCTCGCTCTATCCACTGAGCTATAGGGCCTCGCCCGCAGTATAGAAAGTGCCGCTGCTCTTGTAAAGGCGCGGCGAAGCCGTTATACTAGCTGTGTTCGTGTTGACGGGGTGTGGCTCAGCTTGGTAGAGCGCACGGTTCGGGACCGTGAGGTCGGAGGTTCGAATCCTCTCACCCCGACATTGCCCTGCCGGGCTATATAGTCCGGCAGGGCTTCTCTATTTTAGAGCCACCCCTAACTTGTCTCGCCTATGTGAGCGTGTATGCGTCGGCGTCGGGCCACTGGCCTGCCAGGCGCACGTCATGGACGTGAGCGGCGCGCACGCGGATAGCCCCGGCCGCGCCGACTCCAAGCCACGCGCGGTGCACGATGACGTAGCGCACGCCGCGGGCGCGCAGCAGGCGCAGTGCGGCGGGGGACGGGAAGCTCATGTACGTCGCGGCGTCGCGGACATAGCCGGGAGGGGCGAAGCCTCCCGTGCCGTTGACAATAGGACGCCAGTGATAGGTGGCGAAGAGCATCATCTGCGCCTGCTCCGCCCACACGGTCTTGTTGTCCAGGCCGATGGGCAGTTCAAGCACGGGCGCGAATGGGCGCGCGGCTAGCCAGTGGTAGACAGGCGGGACTGCCGCGCCGACAGGGACAGGCATGACGGGGAGCGGCCTGATCCACGACTCGGCCAGGACCGCCAGGCACAACAAGCCTGTCACGAGCAGGCCATAGGCGCGTGATGGCGCCCGTGCGCCCGTATCTACTGGGAGCGCCGGCGCCGGTCCTGATAAGGCGCGCAGCAGCGCGGCCATACCATAGGCGGCAAGCACGGCGAGGGCAAGGGTGTAGATGGCCCCGAAGCGGGCGGGGTCGCGCAGCCCCGCGAAGCCGGGCAGCGGATACAGCAGCAGATAGGGCAACGGCAGCGCCGTCCGCACACCCCACACCTTTAGAAACGGCCCCAGGCACAGCACAGCGGACACGGCCAGGAGCAGGGCATAAGACGAAAGTCGGAAGTCGGAAGTCGGAAGTCGGAAGTTGTCTGCTTGAATGTGTCGTGCGTCCCTAGCCCGCGCCTTCCAATGTCCGGCAGCCATCGACCGCCAGACGGCCATCGACTTCCGACTTCCGACTTCCGACTTCCGACTCTTGAGCCCGCACAGCGCCAGCGCCAGGGCGGTCGCGCCGGGCCACAGATACTGTAGCGCGTCGGTCGGACGCACGCCGAGCGCATGGCCGCTCCAGCCGTAGAGCACGCTGAGGTCGACGCTATGTAGGAAATCGCGCAGGTCGGCCGCGAAATAGACCGCCTGGCCGAGCCCCCGACTGCCACCCAGCTGACGCTCCACGCGGATGTATGGCGCCACGAACGGCGCCAGCACGAGCGCGCAACATGCCCCCGTGATCACGGCCCCCAGTAGGAGCGGCCGCGCGCGGGAGCGGGGGGAGCGGCGCAGATGGATAAGGAATAACAGCGCCAGGGCCACGGACAGGAAGGCGGCGTAGTAGAGGGCGGAGAGCGCCTGTAGCACGACACACAGGCCCACCCCCACCCAATAGCGCGCGTCGCCGCGCTCGCCCCGCCGTACGCGCTCCCAACAGACCAGCGCCAGGGGTATCCACATGCCACAGAGCAGGTTGAGGTGATAGAGGTGAACCATGCGGTAGGGGCTGAAGCCGTAGACGAGACCGGCCAGGAAGGCGGCGCGGACGTCGCGCGTCAACAGGACGGCCAGCAGGTAGGCGCCCCAGGCGCACAGGACAAACGAGCCCAGGAAGAGGACATTGTAGGCCAGCACGGGGTTGCCCGTCAGCAGCAGGATTGGCGCGGCGAACGGCAGGACGCCGAGCAGGGTGTCCTGGTAGGCCAGCACGTCGTGGAACGGGTAGAAAATATTGCCCTGGTAGAGGCGCGCCAGGCCCCCGCCGTGCGCCGTCAGGGCATGGACATCCCAGGCCAGGACCCAGGCCTGGCTGGGCGGGTCACCGAGGTCACCGGGAAAGGCCGTCGCGAGATGCGCGACAAGCTGTGGGAACAGAGCCAGCGTGACCGCGCTATAGAGCAGCAGGGCCAACAGCGCCGCACGTTTCCTGGGACCGCCGGCGCCGGTCCGCTGACCGTCTTGCCGGCAAGCGCTTGCCGGCAAGGCGCCGGCGGTCCCAGGGGAGACCGATACGGGGCGTCGTTTGGGCAAGAGGGTCATCGCACACATACGTCCATGCTAGACGACGCCTGGGGGAGTCGCCAGGGACCCGGATGGGCTATCCGTCCCCCTCTCCTACGGTTAGGGAGAGTCGGGTGGGCTGTCGGAGCGGAGGCGGAGAGAGACCAATCCGCATGGGGTGGGGGTGAGGGTATCTCCCTCGCGCCCCTCAGAGCCCCTCGACGTGGTAATATGAGCGCAGCAGCGTCCGCACACAATCGTGCTGCGACATAGTTTATCGACTTTTTTGTCGTCGACGCATAGGGCCGGCCAATTTCCGCGTATGGTGATGGCCGCGCTATACGTCAACCACCAATAGGCCACGCTCAGACGCGAGTCCCTACCCGCATGTGGTCGGGGCCAGTGTGTGGGCGTGATGGCTGCCAGACTATAACATCGTGTAACGCCGTCGCGGGACGGCTGGGGGTATGCAATCTATGCCCGTCATCATAGAACGCGCCGCGTCGTCGCGCTGCCTACCTCCGCCCCTGGACGGTAGGAGGGACGGTACGCATGAATGCGGAGACCATCATAGTAGCCATCGTCGTCGCCCTGATTGTGGGCGCCGCCATAGGCTACGCCATCTATGCTATCCTGGCGCAACAGCGCGTCCGCTTGGCTGAGGGCACGGCCCAAAAGCTCGTGTTGGAGGCGCAAGCTAAAGAGAAGGAGATACTGCTCGACGCCAAGGACGAAGCGCTCAAGATGCGCAACACGGCCGAGGCCGAGAACAAAGAGCGTCGCAAGGAGATCGATCGCCAAGAGAAGCGCGTTCTACAGAAAGAAGAGAGCCTCGACCGCAAGAGCGAGACATACGAGCGCAAAGAGCGCCAGTTGGCGCAGAAAGAGCAGAAACTCGACGAGGCGCGCGAACAAGCCGACAAGCTGCGCCAGCAACAGGCCGAGGCCCTCGCGCGCATCGCCGAACTCTCGCGGGAGGACGCCAAGGCTCTGCTGATCTCTCAGGTCGAGACGGAAGTCAAGGCCGACGTGGAACGCCGCGTGCGCGACATGGAGACGCAAATCAAGGCTGAAGCCGACATGCGGGCGCAGAAGATCGTGGGTATGGCCATCCAGCGCTGCGCCGCCGATGTCGTCGCGGAGACGACCGTGTCGGTGGTCAACCTGCCCAACGAAGACATGAAGGGGCGCATCATCGGCAAAGAGGGGCGCAACATCCGCGCGCTCGAAGCCGCGACCGGCGTCGACCTCATCATCGACGACACGCCCGAAGCGGTCATCCTCTCGTCGTTCGATCCCGTGCGGCGTGAGGTGGCGCGGGTAGCGTTGGGCAAGCTCATCCTCGACGGGCGTATCCACCCGGCGCGCATCGAGGAAGTCGTGGGCAAGGCGCGCCAGGAGGTCGAGCAAGCCATCCGCGAAGCGGGTGAGCGGGCCGCCTTCGACACGGGCGTGCACGGCCTGCACAGCGACCTGATCAAGTTGATGGGCCGCCTGAAGTTCCGCACTAGCTACGGGCAGAACGTGCTGCACCACTCCGTGGAGGTCTCGTACCTATGCGCCACCATGGCCGCCGAAATGGGCGCCAACGTGCAGGTGGCCCGCGAGGGCGGGCTGCTGCACGACATCGGCAAGGCTGTCGACCACGAAGTGGAGGGGCCGCACGCGCTCATCGGCGCCGACATCGTCAAGCGCCTCGGCAAGGGCGACCGCGTCGTACACACCATCGCCGCGCACCATGGCGAAGTCGAGCCGCAAACCATCGAAGACTTCATCGTGGCGGCCGGCGACGCCATCTCGGCGGCGCGGCCTGGCGCGCGGCGCGAGACGGTCAGCACCTACATCAAGCGGCTGGAGGCGCTCGAAGAGATCGCCAACAGCTTCCCCGGCGTGGAGCGATCCTACGCCATTCAGGCCGGTCGTGAGCTGCGCATCGCCGTCAAGCCCGACGAAGTCGACGACCTCAACTCGCTGCGCGTCGCGCGCGACATCGCCCGCCGCATCGAAGAAAACCTCGAATACCCCGGCCAAATACGCGTCACGGTCATCCGTGAGAAGCGCGTGGTGGAGATAGCCAAGTGAGTCGTCAGTAGCCAGTAGTCAGTAGCCAGAGAATGCGAGGGGTATGCTGTGGTTGCTAGAGGCGATGATCGCATACCCAACCAACGGTGGCGCTTCCACGAACTGACGACTGACGACTGAGGAGGAGGAAAAATGAGCGGCATGTTCGGCCGGTTTTCCGGCATCGTCAAGGCAAAGATGAACAGCGCGATGGACGCGGCTGAAAATCCTAATGAGACGCTGGACTATTCGTACGAGAAGCAATTGGAGATGTTGCAGAAGGTGCGCCGCGGCATCGCCGAGGTGGCGACGTCCAAGGCGCAGGTCAAAGCGCAACTCGCGCGCCTCACCGAGCAGACCGACCGCCTGGATGGTCAGGCGCGCCAGGCGCTCTCGCTGGGCCGCGAGGACCTCGCGCGTACCGCCCTGACGCGTAAGACGACCATCGACTCGCAGGCTAGCGCGCTGGCCGCGCAAGCGGCGGACCTGCAGGCGCAGCAGGACAAGCTCCTGGACGGCGAGGCGCGCCTCGCCGCCAAGATCGAGGCCTTCCGTACGCACAAGGAAGTCATGAAGGCGCAGTACAGCGCAGCCCAGGCGCAAGTACGCATCGGCGAGGCGGCGACCGGACTCTCCGAGGAGATGGGCGACGTGCAACTGGCGATGCAGCGCGTGCAGGATAAGACCGAGCGCATCCAGGCGCGCGCCACCGCGCTCGATGAACTGGCCGGCACGTCGGCGCTCCCCGAGATCGGGATGGGCGGCGGGGACGACCTCGACCGCCAACTGGCGCGGCTCGGCGCCGGCGACGAGGTAGAGTTGCAGCTCGAGGCCATGAAGCGCGCCCTGCCCGGCGGCTCCGCCGCTCCCAAACAGCTTGAAAGCGGCCACATTGAAAGCGGCCAATTCGAAAGCGGAGAGTAAAATTTAGGGGGTCCCATGATCGTACGTGTACAGGGCGAACGCCAGTATCGGCTCGACGACGCGGCGCGTCGTGAGTTGGAGGAGATCGACGGGCGGCTGGTCGGAGCCGTCAAGGGGGGCGACGCGGAGGGGACACATCAGTTGCTCGCCGAGGCCATCGCGCTCGTCGCCGCGCACGGCGAACCCCTCGGCGAGGCCGACCTCGCGGCCTCTGACCTTATCCTGCCGCCCGCCGACGCCACGCTGGATGAAACGAGCGCCCTATTAAACTCGGAGGGCATGCTCACGTAAACTCGGCTACTTTATGTGCTCCGCGAAGAACGCCAGCACGCGCCCCCAGGAGTCCTCGGACGCCGCGGGGTCGTAGGTCCTGCCCTGGTCGTTGAAGAACGAGTGCCAGGCGCCGGGATAGATCGTGATGTCGTGCGGGATCGCGTGGCGCTCCAGCGCGGCGTCGAGCTTGCGCGCCACGCCCGCTGTGTAGTCTCGCGCAGGGTAGGAGCCAACAACCGGGCACGCCCGCGCCACGGCGTCGAGCGGGCGCGGGTTGGTTGCGTAGTACGGCGCGATGGCCTTGAGGCGGTCGTCGGTACAGGCCCAGGCAAGGGCGAAGCCGCCGCCCATGCAAAAGCCGATGGCGCCCAACCGAGCCTCGTCCGCCTCGGGCCGCGCGGCCAGGTACGTCAACGCGGCCTTGAGTTCACGGATGCTGCCGTTGCCAAACGAGTCGAGCAGCAGCCCGGACATGACGCGGACCATGCAGGCCGCGCGGTTGCGCCCGGCGAACAGATCGACGGCGAGCGCGACGTACCCCGCGTCGGCGAAACGGCGCGCGACATCTCTGATGTTGTCGTTGAGGCCAAGTATCTCATGGATGACCACGACAGCGGGGAAGGGACCCGCGCCACGTGGCCGCGCGAGGTAGGCCGGCCGCGTCGCTCCGCCAGACCGGAAATAGATTGTCTCTGTGTGCGCCGCCCCTGTCGCGTCCATCCGTCCCTCCTTCCCTCTAGCTAGCGTACCCGACTGCGACCAGCCTCTACTATCAGTGTAGGGGGTACGCGCCTTTTTCCGCGCCTACTGGGAGCGCAGGCGTCAATCCGCTGGCTGTTCAGCTGGCCCGCGCGCATGTTGGTGATGGCGAACACCGTGGTCACGACCGTGGGCCGGCTGGAAGCCGGCGCTCCCAGTAGATACACGCCTGTCGACGACGCGGCGCGCGAAAAAGGGCCGTCAGACAAACGTTGTGTTATCCTAGACAAAGAATACGTTCAGTTGCCAGTTTGCATATGATTGACATTGCTTCGGCGCCATCGATAGCAATTATTCAGAAACGTTGCTCCTGAGAACTAACTACTGGCTACTGGCTACTAACTACTATACGGGAGAACGCGCCGTGCCCAAACGCATCGTCGTCATCAACGACGACACAACCTTCCTGACCCTGCTGCGCGACCTCCTGACCGAGGAAGGCTACGACGCGCATCTCTGCAAGGAGGGCACGACGTCGTACCCGCGCGTGCGCGAACTCGATCCGGACGCCATCATCCTCGATATCCGTATGGAACATCCCGACGAAGGCTGGCAGATGCTCGAAATACTCAAGCTTGACCCCGTGCTGACGACGAAACCCATCATCATCTGCTCGGCCGATATCCCCCAACTACAGGAGCGCTCCGCTTTCCTCCAGAGCAAGGGGTGCGAGACCCTTCCCAAACCCTTCGACCTGGATGACCTGATGACGCTGTTGGAACGACTCGTGGGCGGCCCGGCGTAACATGGCGGAACCACAGCCGCACGGGCAAGACACGCCCAGTGATTTATCGTCCGAGAACGCGCACGCCGGCCGTGACGCCACGCCGGGGGCCGCGGTTATCGACGTGGCGCACGAGGCGGCGCGGCGCGCGGGGGCCATTATCAGGGAGGGTGTCGCACAAACGCTGCAAATCGACTATAAGGGCGAGGGGGCCAACGACCCCGTGACCGATGTCGACCGGCGCAGTGAAGCCGCTATCGCCGAGACTATCCGCGCCCACTTCCCCGACCACCGCATCCTCTCCGAGGAGGGCACGACGGGCGGGCAGGACCCACGCTGGCGCTGGATCGTCGACCCGCTCGACGGGACGGTCAACTACGCGCATCGCCTGCCGTTCTCTTGCGTCTCCATCGGTGTGGAGCACGACGGCGAGATCGTGGCAGGCGTCGTCTACAACCCCCTGGCCGACGAACTCTTCGCCGCCGAGCAAGGCAAACCGGCCACACTCAACGGCGCGCCCATCCACGTCTCGGCGACGAGTGAGCTGCGGCGCGCGCTGCTGACGTCGGCTTTCGGCCCTTGGGAGGCGGGCGGCCGGCGCTTCGACCGCGCGCGCGCCCTCGGCCCGCATGTGCAAGCGCTGCGCGACCTCGGCTCCGCGGCCCTCGAACTCTGCTACGTCGCGGCGGGCCGCATCGACGGCATGGGCGGCTCCTCGCTCAACGCCTGGGATGTCGCGGCCGGCCTGCTCATCGTGCGCCAGGCCGGCGGCCAGGTGACCGATCCCTACGGCGACCCCTTCAAGATCGACGACAAGAGCCTCGTGGTCAGCAACGGCATCCTGCACGGCGCCATCATGGCGCGCCTGCACGACGCCAGCGAAGCCATCCCGCCCAAAGACTCGACAGACCCGCCTAAAGAGCCGATGTCGCCCAACACGCCGCCAACGACGACTACAGTCACAGCGGCGGACACCGCGCCGGCGCCCTCGCACCCCTGACAGTGACAGACGGCGGCCCCCCCCCAGGGAGTGCATCGCCTACGATATGGCGCTGCAAGTAATTTATGTGCGGTGGATTGCGGATAACTCCGTGTGCACGGGGACCTCAACGTGTTTTCATACTCATATGAAAACACCTCTCCGCTCCCGCCGCGCCCGCACACGGGCCCTCACGTTCGCCCTGCTCGCCTCGCCGTCCCTCGCCCTGCTGCCCGTCGTCACCGCCCACGCTGACACTCTCTCCTGCGCCTCTACGTATACTGTACGCCCCGGCGACTCACTCTGGAGCATCGGACGCTCCTGCGGCGTCAGCCCCGCCACTATTCGCAACCTCAATACGCTTGGACGCTACCTGCTGCCCGGCCAACTCCTGCGCTTGAACGCGTATACGCCGAGTAGCGCCTATACAACATCGACGACATCCGCCGCCGCTACGACGTCCACAGGGTCGGCGAACGGCGCCTATGGGCCGGACGCGTATGTGGTGCGGCCAGGCGACGCGCTTGAGCGTATCGCGCAACGCCTCGGCGCCTCTCCGGCAGCCCTCGCGGCGGCCAACGGTCTGAGCAATGTCAACCTCATCCGGGTCGGGCAAGTCTTGCACTGGCCCGTCACGGGCGTCTACCAATCAACAACGGCGCCGGCCGCCGCCACGACCGCCTATCACCCCGCCACGTCCGGCAGCTATCTGGTCCGCCCCGGCGACACCCTCTCCGGCATCGCCCTGAACCGCAATCTCTCGCTCGGCGCATTGGCCGCCGCGAACGGCATCGCCAACGGGCGGTTACTGCGCGCTGGGACCATCTTGCGCCTCCCCAATATCGGCGCGACCATCGCGTCGAGCGTACCCGGCGCGTCGAGTACGCCTTCAACCGCGTCGAGCGCGCCGGCCGCCGCTACGACGACCGTCCTCTCCAGCGGGACATACAGCGTCAAGCCGGGTGATACCCTCTCGGGCATCGCGCTCGCGCTGGGGCTTACCCCCAACGGCCTGGCCCAGTCGAATGGGCTCAGCCTGGGGACGCCGATCCAGCCGGGTCAGGCGCTGCGCTACGCCGTCGTTCTCTACAATGGCCCCTCGCAAGCCGAGGTAGGGGCCGTGCTTGACCAGCAGTCGGCGACGGTCGGCATTGAGGACGCATTCCTCAAGGCCATCGCATGGCGTGAGAGCAACTGGCGCATGGTCGACGCAGCCGACGGCGGCATCGGCGTGATGCAGTTGATGCCCGACACGGTGACCTGGCTCAAGAGCACCTATGTGCCGGGAGCTTGGGACCCGCACAATCTGATCGACAATGTGCACGCCGGCGCGGTGCTCCTGCTCGTCTACAGCCAGATGTATGGCGGCGACCTGACGAAAGCCGCCACGGCCTACCACGGCGGCATGGGCGTGGTCGGCCAAACGCCCACCGCCGAGATGACGCACTATACCAGCACCGTCGCCGCGTTCCGGCAGTCCTTCGTGGCCGGCCTGCTGCCGTAGTCGGAAGTCGGAAGTCGGGAGTCGTCAGAAAGTATGTAGGGGAGCGTTGCCAACGTGTCATACACCACGCAGCCCGTCGCATTGCAATCAAGCATCTACTCCCGCCTCCCGCCTCCCGCCTCCCACCCCTCGCCCAATCGTGGTACACTGCTGCCTGTGGCTAGTTCCATCGCCAATCTTGCCCTTGTTTGTGCGCCACGAAAGGAAGAACCATGCTCGACTCAATCGTCCTCGGACTCAACTTTCTCGGTACGAAAGCGATCATTGCCTACATCGTGATCATCATCGTTCTCGTGGCCATCGCGCTCTATATGCGCCGCGGGACCGCCAGCACCCGATAACGAACTTTAACTGCTCGTTGAGCCCGTCAGCTGATCGCCGATCGGCGATCAGCTGACGGCTATTTTCCCAGAGACACAAGCGCCTAAGTGCGCTACACTCGACGTATGACCACCCGCTCTACCATCTTTAGCGGCGATCCTTTCGCGGAACTCGGTGTGCCGGACACGGCCACGCACGACGAGGTGCGCCGGGCTTTCCGTCGCCGTGCGCGCGAGACGCACCCCGATCATCGCCCCGACGATCCGCACGCGGCGCAGCGCTTCGCGCGCCTGCGGCACGCCTACGAAGAGGCGCTGGACCGTATCAAGCACGACGACCATCGCGCACGGCCCCGCGCGGCGCGTCCTGACCGCGAGGCTGAGACGGCCAAGCGCGGCAAGGGTATCACCGAGTATGAACTGTCCTTGCGCGTGGAGGCGTTGCGCGATCCCGCCGCGTTGCGCCGTGTGCTGGCGCGCTACGGTCACCGCCCTTTGATCGGCGCCGTGCTGGCGCGCAATCTCGCCTTCCCGGCCGACGCGCTAGCGACGCTGCGCATACTGACCGAGAACCATTGGACCGTCGAGGCGGCCATCGCGGGCCGTCCCGACGTACCCACCGATATATTGCTCGACATCGCGGGCTCGTCGCGCGAGACGGTCATCGGGCAAGCGGTCGTCGGCAACATCAAAAGCGGGGCCGAGACGCTCGACGCCCTCGTCGCGGGTCCGATACGCTTTGATTCAAGTTTAGAAAACGCGCTGGCCGCCCATCCCGCGCTCTCCGCAGAGGCGGCGGCGCGCCTGGCGGGACGCCACGCCACCGCCGTCCCCGCCGTGTTACGCCTAGTCGACCGGGGTGACCTACCCGAGGAGTTACTGTACCGTTTGGCCGCGCAGAGCACGCGTCCACTCGTCGCATCGGCCGCGCGGCGCGACCTCATGCGGCGCGGCCTCTCCGCCCCGCCCCCGCGCGGTCCGCAACGCCCTCCCAAGACGATGACGGGGTACTTTCGCTAACCAAGTCGTGAGTCGGGAGTCGGGAGTAGATATGTAGGCGCCTTGACCATCGCTCACCAGTCACGCTCGATCCTTCCATACGTTCCTGACTCCCGACTCACGGCTTCCGACTTCCGACTTCCGACTTCCGACTAGGTAACGATATGCAAGACATCGAAGAGCGCCACCCACACGGAGGCGACTGGCTACGCGAGATCGTGTTTGGCCTCAACGACGGCCTGGTCACGACGCTCGTATTTATCCTGGCGGTGAGCACCGTGGCCCATGGGCGTCTGGTACAGATAGCGCTGGGCGAGTTGCTGGCCGGTGGAGTATCCATGGGACTCGGCGGCTACCTCTCGTCGCGCACGGCCAACGAGATCCTGGAGCAGCGCATCGACACCGAGCGTCACGAGATCGCATCCGAACCCGAGGAGGAGCGCGCCGAACTTCGCGCCATCTATCAGAGCAAGGGTCTGCGTGGGGCGCTGCTGGATAACGTGATCCACCACCTCACGGCGGACGATGAGCGCTGGCTGCGTTCGATGGTGCGCGATGAATTGGGCGTGGTGAGCGACGAGCGCGAACGCCCCTGGCTGCAGGGTCTGCTGGTGGGGGTATCGTTCATGGGCGGCGCGCTCGTGCCGATCCTGCCATTCTTCCTGAGCCTGCCGCTGCCCCAGATCTGGGCCTACGGTCTGACCGCGCTCACGGCCATAGCCCTGGGCATTGTCAAATCGCGCTACACGCTCAAAGGACCACTGCGCAATGGGCTCGAGTTGCTAGCCGTCGTGACCGTCGGCACCCTGGGCGGCGTCGCTATCGGCGCCCTTCTATAGTCGGAAGTCGTTAGTAACTTCCGACTAACGACTAGTAGGTCGCTGGCGCGAGCAGGATGAGCATATGGACGGCCGTGGCCATGAGCACGCAGATAATAATGCCGGCGACGAGCAGGTGTGATGAGCGCACGCCGTCGAACAAAGGGAATTCACGCCAATGTGGGTCGCCGTCCGGCGGCTCCGGCGGTTCATCATCGCGGTAGAAGGCTGGCGGCACGATCGTGCGCGGCGGCTCATCGCCG
>JAABUL010001774.1_pt1 | contig 38889 bp, 42 predicted proteins | sample 5559151 | NCBI WGS metagenome assembly JAABUL01 (sample SAMN10711876, study PRJNA513368) | rock metagenome | isolation source: Antarctica rocks | place: Antarctica: Victoria Land, Pudding Butte sud | reverse complement strand
CGGAGGGCGAGGAGGTCCTGTCGACGGCCGCTGGCCAGGCGCCTGGAGAGGGCGAACCTCCTGCACAGGTCACCGAGGAGGAAGAAGAGGAGGAGGAGGAGGAGGAGGAGGAGGAGGAGGAGGAGGAGGAGGAGGACCTCTTTGGGGACGAGCAGTCCGAGAACAACGGTCCTGAGGAAGAAGCAGAAGACGCCGAGGGAGAAGAAGAAGATGGTGAGGAACCCAGCGACCCTCCCGGAGGAGACGGAGGAGACGATATGGCTTCGATGCTCCGTGCGGAACTCGGATCATCTCCAAACACACCCGACGAGCAAGCTCAGGCCAGCGCCACTGCCGCACTCAACGAGTTTGCGATGGCCGGTGGACTTGCGCAGGACCAGGCGGAATCGCCGGATCAAGGGGACACGATGCGGGATTACAGGCTGGGGGTGGGAGGCGTGGAAGGTGGAGTTGGGATGAGGAGGTTGGCTAGTGGTTTGGGGGTGGCAGACGATGATGACGAGAGTAGTGATGATAGTGATGACTAGGGCATGTGACGCACTGCGCTCACGCCAGTCACATCCAGTCCGATCCAGTCACATCTCCAGTCACGTCGCCGAAAGCTACATACTGTAGGCGGGAAATGTGCTACCATCCGCCGACACCTAGACCGGTGTTCTCGCCCTCGATGACTGGAGGTTTGGCGAATAGTTCTCGCGGGTCTACACCACCTGATCTCGCGGAATCCTCCACCTTCCCCTTCTTCCTCTTCTTGCCCTTCTCGCTCGCTCGCTTGGAGATCTCGATCACCTGAACGACCGAAGTCTGGGTCTTCGATGGCTTGGGGATGACCGGCGGTTCAGCCACAGTCTTTGCTGTGATTTCGGGTATGGATTTGAGATAGCCCGTATCGGGATTGATGATGGCTGGAGGTTGCGCTGGCGGGGGATCGGGCTTCTGCCGGGAAGGTCCACCTCGACGATCTTCATTCGACGTTGATGGGATCTGTGATGTGAGGTAGGGACGCGACTTCTGGGAAGCCTGATTGGCTGAGACCTTAGAGCGTCCCTCCATTCCGCCATCAATGACTGGATTGCGTTTCCTCTTCCTCTCGCCTCCCTTCTCTGCCTCGACCTTCTCCTCAATGGCCGCTGTCGGAGCCTCAGCTTTGATAACTTCTTGTTCCTGACCCCAAGCTCTCATCATCCCACCCCTGGCCACATTCGTCCCACTAGGCTTCATCCTCTCCTCCCTCTTCTCCCTTCTCCTCCTATCAATCTTGCTCTCCTGAACCTCGCCTTTCCTCTTCCGCTCTCTCACCCGCTTGGCGTCGATGATCTGCAAGTTCGGTAATGCTGGACTGGCTTGGAGGCGCTCGACGTAATCTGGATGAGTCGTTGCTAGTGGGTTGGAGTGAAGTGACAGGGATCGCAAGTGCGACCATTGCGTTTTGGCGGAACTCTTCGACACCTCAAAGATCGGCGAGATGGCGTCGAAGGAGAGCGAGCAGTTTCCGAGATCAAGAACCTCAAGACCGTCGCCCCGTCTAGGTGTCCATGGGCCCGCCTCAAAATTGCTTGAGGAGGGCATCTCGCCTGTCCCCCAATGCGGAAGATGGGAAGGCAGTGAAGTGAGAAGGGGCAGGTTGTTCATCTTGACGTCACGGAGGAGTGGTAGGTCCGACAAGTCCGGCAGAGAGCCCGCAGTGAGCTTCGGGCAGTGGGAGAAGGTGAGTTTCGAGAGTTGATAGAGCTGATTCAGAGTCGAGAGAAGAGAGGTGAGGTTTGGGGAGTGTGATACGACTGGCTACGCTTAGTTTGTAGGCGGCTGCAAGAGAGAGAAGGTACTAAGTGAATTGAGCTCGGTCCATGCGGCAACAACGGACGAATCGAGCTTGGTCCAGTCATTGTGCATCGCGACGATAGCTTTAAGCTTCTTCAGACCTTGCAAACCCGTAGGAAGGCTCGTCAAGCCGCAATTACTGATATTCAGCACTAAGAGCTCGTCAGTCAGGTGTCACCGTCAAGGTGAAGGAGTCGCACCGCTGAGCTCGCTTAGCCCTCCGACCGCGTCCCAGCCTTTCTCCACCCTACATCCCGCCAAACTCAACCAAGTCGCCCCAGAACCCTCAAGCCATGAAACATCGGTACACCCGCTGCCTGCAAGGTCCACTCGACGGACTTTCGCCAACAAGTCGCTGCTTGGAGGGATGGAAAATGGTGCCTCGTTGTATATGAGGGCTACGGAGGTGCGAATCGCCTTTGGCTTGTACTGATCTGGATCCACCGGTGATGTTTCATTTTGGAGTCGGGCTCGAGCTTGAGGTAAGGGTTTCCATCGTCTGGGTGATGATGGCAATCTGGATGGTCCGGGTTCTGGCCGAGTGACTGTTCGGCCTTGAGACTGCCTTTCTATCTGAGCTGCGCGCTTGCGGCTACGAGCGGCTCCTCGGTCCATTCTTGCGACAAGGTGGGATTTCGCAATTTGTTGCTTTCCGGAAGCTCGAACTAGAATGAATCACGTGACCTCAGTGATCGAACTGTCTGTAGCAAAGTCTCTGAGATTGTCCAGCTGCAGAAGCTCTTTTCAGATGTTTGCCTCGACCTCCAGAGTCATCCTGGAGCCATCATCACGCTTGTTGCCGTCTTCGAGATCCTCTGGCTTCTCTGTAAGTGCTTCCCCATGACATAAGGAGCCAGAAATGATAGCTAACGTCTCGCTTTCAGAGCAGTGCAGCATCATCGTCATCCAGACGACAAGCTATCGTCGAGCTGCTGAAAGACGTGGAAGGACTTGGAAAAGCTTGTACGTACATTTCCCCGACAAATCGTTTTACCACATCTTATACACCTGTAGTCGACCGAGTGAAAGTCGCTCCCGGACGAGCAAGAAACTCGCTCGTCCCCAACCGATTTGCTAGATTCATCCCCGTCGCCCGAGGCGTGGACCAAACCCTCTCCAGACAACCCACCTTCGCCGCGAGTCTTTCACATCTCGATCATCCGCCCACGCTAACGCTGAGGTAGGACGAACCCTCCTTAACCCCTGAATTTCGGATCGAAGGACCCGGACGACCCATCCTCAGGCGGACCGTCTTCACCCCCAAAGAAACACCTCAATCACTACTCAACGCGCTCTTCTCCCTCCCACCCAAACTGACCTTCCCACTACGTACCATCGATGCTCAGACTCCGACTTTATACGGGGCGCTTACGTTGGATGATATACATAATCGGCTGGAGAGGGAATTTGGGTTGTTGAGGTCGATGGTCACTGTTTCTTGGGAGGAGGGAAAGGATGCGGAGAGGTTAAAGGAGCTGCAGACGAAGAAGGCGTTTGTTGAGGTGATTGGGGAGGGGAAGGAGGTGGCGCCGGTGGATATTGAGGTGGTCAGGCTCGAGGAGGGGGAACATGCAACCTCATGATGACTCGTCAAGCGTACGGAAAGGCCATATACCCAGTAGGCTACACCATCCTCCGCCTCCTTGTGGTCACGACCCTCACTTGAGGCGCACCCTCGTTTCTCGCCAGCTGCGGCATCGCAGCGCATCTGTTTATACGGAAGTCACACGTGTCATTCTTGATGTGTATCAATGTGGAATGGCGGCTCTGGCTCTCAACCCACTCTTTCCGTACCGCTCTACTCGACGTCCGATTCATATATTTGACCCACATCGTCATCATGCACACCTTCCGCGCCATCCGAGTTGCTCGTCTCGCTGTCCATACCCCTGCCGTAAGTACTCCGTCTTCGACTCCGCTTCCAACTTCCGGTGAGAACCCATACTCGGCTGCTATCGAGGGCTTGCTTCATCGAAATGGGACCCATCATCCGGACGTTTGAAGAGCTGGCGATGCGCTTCTTATACACGCACTCACTTCATCGTCTTTGTCGTCGCCTCTTGCCCGCACAATGAGAAGACTGGATCCTCTAAATTGCGATACATAGCCAATCCTCACCCGCCATTACGCTCCCGATGTGAGACCGGAAGGCACTACCGGCTCATCGAAAGGCTTCGGGTGCGTCTGCTTCTGATTGTTCTCGATAGCGACGTCTCGGGACTGATCGTAATTCTTGGCATGTACAGGCAGCGCGAACAAGCCGAGGAGGGACAGTATATCAAGAAGATGGAGGCGGAAAAGCTGAAGACGGCTCAGGAGAAGCTGGAGGCTGCGAAAGCCGAGTTGGTGAGTACTCCGAATCCGAAGCCTCATTTGGCTTCTATGCTGATGGCGCACCGCAGGAAGAGCTTGAGAAGAAGAAGTCGATTGAGTCGAAATGATGCTTTGGCGAGGACGATATGGCAGATTTGCTGTTGAATCGTTCATGAGGTTGATGTGATGCGTGCATGATCCATGATGTTGACTCCGGGTACGACAGGCGCTTGAGGCGCGTGTGGAGTCCAACAGATCTTCATGATACTTGAGGCTGGATCATCCCCGGCGAATTGCTCAGAGACGAGCGTTTCTCTGCTCATGCCGTTCTATAGCGGAAGATGGGGTACATGACATACTCCCGACACGGTCCTTGCTAACCTTGCGAATTCGTTGGCTCTACACATAGTCTTCCAATGTAAGAAGGAAAGAGGTGACGCATCATTCCCACTGTACGGTTGTGGCGGTGGCGGCGGTACCAAAAGCGACTGCCAAGACCCGTACCCGGAAGCTATTCGATCACTTTTTACATCAACGCTCTCTGTTTCTTGCTACTGCTTTTCACTTCACTTCCTTTCGCCTAGTATTTCGTTTTGGTCGCTTTGGTTCGCTGTCCCCGTCGAGCTTGGATCTCATTCCCATCACTTGCATGCGGCCCGCCAGAACCGGTAGGAGTTTGAGTTCATTAACCCTGGACCATTCTTGAAGATGGAGTCTCGGCGAGGTAGGACTGGGGCAGAAGCGTCGGGTTCGCGAGGAGGAGTAAGCATCACATTCAAAACCTTTCCATCCATCAATGCGATACTGATCGTCGCCTTCTCGTCACAGGCGGCGGGAGCTGGTATGACTCTCCCATCCGTCACGAAACCCTAAAATGACAGATCCCTTAGCACCCCGGCGAGCCCGAAAGAATCCCAAAACCACTCCAGCAGCACCCGGTCCCACCTCGAAAGTCCACGGTCCCATCCCTCAGCCCTACTTAGCTCTCGCCCCATCCTCCGTCACGGCCATCTCCGCACCAACACCATACTCCTTCCCTTCGCCTTCCCAATCATCCCTAATCCTCCCTTCCAACTACAAGCGCGGCAACCAATCTTCTGTATCTCTCGCGAAATCCGTCCCATCTAATGCTGGCCCATCCATTTCTCGGACGGGATATGGTGCTGGACTGCTGGCGCCGCCAACTATTATGCCGGGGGGTCAGTCTGCTCCGCCCCGCGTCCAAGGGGGACTGGAACCACCTCAGAATCCGCGGAGACGGGCAGCGGACAGGGTCGGTGTCGGAGGTGGGAGGAGAGAAGAGAGATTGAGGAATCTGGAGATGGCCAATGCTAGCATGACCTCATTAGGGCAATTGGGGCAGATAATGGAATCGGACCGAATGCCGGAGGAGCAGAGTGCGCCGGTACCGCAGAGACGGCGGAGAAGGATAGTGAGAGGGGAAGCGGAGGGATTGTCGAGAAGACTCACTGTGACCACGAGGGAGGAGGGGAGGGCTCTGGGATTGGCGAGAGGAGCGAGTATGAGAAGAGTAAACGTTTGGGACGGTCAGTTGCTCTATTCAAGGCTATCACATAATACTCATCTGGTCGCAGATCTACCCGAGTCTTCGGATGCCCCACCCGCATTCCCATTTCCTACGTCCGCGACCAATCGCTTGCCACCGACATTCGAAGCGGTCGAAGCTAGTGCAACATCGCCACCGACCCTCGACGAATCGGACCTCACCACACCCACCGGCTCGCCCTTGCCCCAAATAACGACAGTTCCGCCTTCACCTCCCCGCTCGCCTCCCCCAACATGGGAACAAGCTACAGGCCTCGTACCGCTATCTGAAGTACCCGACCACTCAGCAGCAGTCGCCTCCACCCATCCTGCAAGACCGCTCCAGACACTGGCAACATCCTCCCCATCCATCCTGATCTCACATGACCCGTCTGGTCCCTCCTCCCCTGGATCGACACACTATGCCTCTGCTCCAAATTCGCCAACCGGGACGGTGATCAGCATCGATGAAGAGATGATCGAAGAAGAGAGAGCGGATAGGAGGATGTGGAATGCCGATCTGTTGGCGGGATACAGCCTCGACGAAAGAGTCAGGAGAGAGGTTTTGCGACGAACGAGGGCTGAGGGAGTTATGAGGAGGGGGAGTGCGGTCGAGGAGACAATGTTGGCGAAGGCGAAGGCGGAACCACCGGATCGCATCACTTCAAGGACCGCTGTAAAGGAAGCTCAAACAGCTGTGGAGGACGACTCGACTCGGGAGGAAATGCCGGCCACGGAAGGAGAGCCAGCTACGCCTACATTAGCAATGTCTCCGCCAACTCCTGCACCCGAGGTTCGAGATCGGATATCGGAGACGCTCGACGACATCCGCATTCCGACTCCGACGTTGCAGCCAGAGGAGACTCAGGATGCATTCATGACGCCAACACTGGATCCGACGTCAGCGGTGGGGGATCCGGCTGTGATCGAAGTCATCGATTTGTCGACCTCGCCGACCCCTCCGGAAACACCGCCCGTGTCACCGCCAAAAGCAGTGCTCCTCGCCGGTCCGGATCCTGCTCCTGATGCCGAAGCTCCGTCTGATGCTCTCGCAGCGCACCCGCCTGTCGACGATATCCCTGCAGCCCCGGATCTTATGGAGGCTGTGACGATCGCAGAGAGCACTCAAGAAGCGCTCACTCCCTCAACTGCATCACCTGTTGAGGATGCTGCTGGTTTCGAGACTACTTGTCGCGTTGAAACCGCTGAACCACCGGAGACCACTACGGGTGCTGGGCCCGTCGAGCAGCTTGGGCAAGCGGCATCGACAGGAGAGGCTATGCCGAGGAATGGAACCCTGACGTCGGCCCGACTTTCATCATTGGAGGGCGTGCGCGAGACACCAATTCTTGGCGCCTCGACCGCTACGACCAAATTTTCCATCGAGAGCTCTTCAGATCAGCTCGTGGCCGGACCTCCTACTGAATCGCTAGCCTCGGTCGCCATGGACGAAGTGTCGGGCGAAATCAACCCGACTCAGGCTGCAGTAGAGAAGTCTCCCGCCCCCTCAAGCACAGCGGGATTTGCCGCCAAATCTGTCGCTGGACCTTCACTGAATGAGGTCTCTGACATGTCCCCTAGCGTAAGATCTCGACTCCCGTCTGTCGAGGAGCAGCCCGTCAACGCCTCATCCGAAGCAGCCGAAGATGTCGTCCTTGGAATCCCTCCGCCGACCCGCAAGCTGACTCGTGGCAAGGCAATCCGGCGGTCCTCTTCCGGACTCAAGTCCTCCCCGTCTTCGGCCAGCCGAAGATCGTCAAAGCGCGACTCTGATCCGCCGCCTCCGCTTTTTGCTTCTCCGAACTATGCTTTCCCATCCTCTTCGCCTCAGCCGGCACTGGCCGAACTGCAGCGCTCACCCGAGCCCGTCAGAGTGGGCTTCGTCCATCGCGTTTCCGCCCCGACCATACAGGAGGAACACGTCTTCGCGGCTCGCTCGAGAGCAAGCAGACTATCGGCGGATCAGACCGCGCAGGAGAAAGCTGATCGTCTACTGCCGATCGAGGACTCCCGACCTGGCTTTGCGCACGTTTCTGAAGCATCGCCGTCGACACCCGAGCCTGTCCTGCTACCTCATAGGGAAGCAGCGATGAAAAGACGGGAGCTGGCACTGGCGGCGTCTCGCTCCAAGTCCGAACCCGTGTTTACTCGAAGCAAATCCGGCCCTGTCATGCCGTCGGGACCTCTCATTGATTTGAGCGACTGGTCGCACCGCGTTCACCCTGAGCATTGGCGCGAGCTGCTGGTTCTGGCGCCATCCACAGCTGAGCTGCTGCTGCTGCAGCTGCTCGAGGAGGAGCTAACGCCAGTCGCGGAGACATCTGCTCAGGCGGCAGCAAGGGCTGCAGCGATGGGAACCCCGCCTCCTTCACCTCCCAAAGCAGGCGATACCTCCCGGCCAGCGTCCATCATCTCTTTGGCTTCCGAAAGGCGGACACCACCACCACCTCCACCTCCATTGCGCGTTCGATCTCCGCGTGTAGGTCAAGAAGGGCTGTCGCGCAAACCATCCATCCTGTCTACAGCTTCCTCACCGATCACTCCCATGCCGATCCATCCTCCTACTTGTACAAAAGGTTCGCCTACGCCTCGTGCGCTTCGCCCTAGCTTTCCCACCCGCCGTCCACCCCCCCCTCCTCCTTTATTCCTTGACAAAGCGGCTTCTGCGGAAGAGGAAACGCCGATCGATAGTCCGCCACCTGTGCCTCTGCGACCCCCTCCTCCAGCATTCGAGTCTCGCCCTACTCACGATCGTAAAGACTCCTCATTCACTAGCTCAACATCGTCATCGATATCAGAGAAAGCGTCTGTTCTCGCCGCCCCTACGCTTTCAGCCTGGAGAGCGAAACCGCGAAGTGTTATGCTATCACGACCTCGTGGTCCGAGACCTCCTCCACCACCGCCGCGGCCATGGGCCAGAGTCGTGATTGATACCCTCGACCTCGAGCCTGCTCCCCGCCCCGTCGGAGATCGAACCTCGTCGGAAATTCCGCTCGTTATCGATACCAGCGAGCCCGGGTCCCCTCTATCCGCTCGATCCCCCATTCGATCTGCTTCAGCTCAGACTTTGCGTTCGCGAATATCCACACCGCGGCGTCCGGAGTATACCGATCTGGACGTGCTTGTTTCCCGTCTCGAAGGCTCCGGGCGGGAGTACGAGGTGGGTTAAATCTTCTCCTTGTCTTCCTTAGCTAACAGAGTCCCAGGGTTTCTCTCAGATCGCATCCTTCCTCGGTCCAGCCAAGGATCCAGCTGCATCACAAGCGGCGCTCTCGACTCTTCTACCCGGACCAATCCTCGTCGATTCACGTCGCACCACTCCTCAGGGCAAGGTCAAGCTGAAACTTTCACTCCTCGGGGTACGAGTCACAAAGTGCCCGATCTGCCTGGTGCAGTTCAAGGAGAAGGATCAGGCTGTTATGTTGCCGGAATGCAGCCATGTGGCGCATGAGGGTTGTGCGAGGAGATGGTTTAGGGAGGAGGGGAGGTGTTTTGTCTGTAGAGTCGCGTTGAAGGAGGGGGAGGGAGTGGTTTGAGGGAAGTTGTGGGCTGGAGATCTGGGTATTCGCACATTTGGACATTCCGCATGATTTGCAACGTGTAGCCATTACGACGATGTAGCTCTTCGACGGAGATGCGGGAAGGTGACGAATCGTATTGAGACCGCCAGCTACCGTATATCTAGATTCACTGCGCGGCGTTTTCAGGTAAGGCCCCAGGCGTACTCAGCCATTCGATCTCTCGAGAATGAAGCGAAGCATTTGCGCCTTCTCCGTCCGGCGTCGTAGCACCGGTCTGCTAATTGACTCGGCCAGCCAATCAGTCCAAAAAGAGCAATAGCATCGTAAGGTCATCAAATCCTCCCCATCTCCCTCCATCCTATCCCGCTCATTGCGCCAAGATCGATCTCACAAACGAATGATAATTGATCTGTCCGTCCCTGTCCAACCCGCCATCAGCACAAAGAAGAAATGGTGGGCCGACTCACTGAACCGGAAAACCCTTGAGCAGCTCATCCACCTCATCATCCGACATCTTCTCGCCGAGTTGGGTGAGGACGTAGCGTAGTTCGCCAGCGCCGATGAAGCCGTTCCCGGCTTTGTCGAAGACCTGGAAGCCTTTGATGAACTCGTCTGGTGGAGGACGGGGTAAGGGTGGGATCGGAGTAGGGGGGGCGAGGGTAGGCGGGAGGCGGGAGAGGGAGGGAAGGCATACGGAGGTAGGCGGAGGGAGGAGGGGGGAAGGAGAAGTATCATCATTACTATCGCAATTATGGGAAATATCGCAGTCATGGGCAGGTGGGGATAGGCCGCTTTGTCTTCCAGCTGACATCAAGGCTAGGTCTAGCGCGACTCACCGGCTGTCCCGGCAGGCTTCCAACCATCTGGCCGATTCAAGACCTGCAGGAATTGGTCATAGCTGACTACTCCTGCCATCAGCATACACCCCACACCGTTCATTCTCTCCCGAGAGTGGCGACTTGAAAGTGCACTTACAGGTCGTCCCTATGCTCTGCTCGAGCTGCGATACCTCCGCTTGAGTGGGATTCTGCCCTAGCGATCGAAGGAGCTCGCCGAGCGATTCTCGGGGAACCTGCCCTGTACCTCGTTTGTCGAAAAGGGCGAAGGCTTCACGGTATTCTGGAAAAGAACCCCATCAGGACATATGGATGCGAACACGTTGGGTGGTAAGGATAAACAAGTGATCAACGGTCGAGGGGTTGAAGAGGGTTGGAGACGAACCTGCGTTGTTGCCAGACTAACTTCAGTTGTCAGCTTGGGACGTTTTGACACTTGGTCCGTGAATGGCTCACCATGACCGGAAGGTGGAGATTAGCAGACGGTGAGACTGTAAAGTGATGGAGAGAGACTTGATGTCCTCGGGCTGTTGTATTTTGATACAGCCACCAAAGCTGAAACGTCTCGCGCAGACTTTGGACGCGTCCTGCGCAATCAGAAATTTCGCTATTTCCGTCATTTATCCCGTTTCGCTTTCCGCTGCAAGATGTCGCCACATTCAAACTTTTTTGACTCCTTCTCTTCGTCTTCGATGACCCCTGGTCTATTTTCCTCAGCCAAAGCACAATCAACCCATCCTACACCGTTCCGTTTAGATAATCACCCTGTCCTCTCTGCATAGACGAAACAAAAAAGCGCTAGCCGTTCCTTTTACCACAATCCTTTCCCAGCCTTATCAAGGACCGTACACCCTCTCGCCACCGGCGTTTACCTCTCAAACACAGCATGACGACTAGCGATGTCCTCACCAATGGCACCACCAACGGTACTCATGGTCTAGAGAAGAGCTTCAGTATGTCCGCCATTGACTGGTTCCTCAAGACCGCTGATTCAGTATGGCAGAGTCAATCACCCTGAACCCTGAGCGTCCAGCCTATGTTCCGCCGCACTTGCGGAACCGTCCTCAAGCCGCTGCACCTCCTCCTCAGGCTTTCCACAGCCCGCCTGCTACAGCACACGCTCCCATCCCGGCGACCAACGGTACGAATGGGTACCACCCGCAGACTGGCCTTCCAACCCCAGCGCCAACCCCAACTCCGCCTCGCGGCCCTTACGTTCCGCCAACCGCTCGTCTCGGCGCGACCGCCTCCACTCTTGACGCTGGCGGCTGGGGAGCGACGGGGAAGCCTTCGAGTGATGTAAGGAGCTATGGAGGTGGTGGTGGCGGCGCGCCGCCGGGCTATGGCCTCTGGAAGAACGGGCATGTAATTGGTCAGAGGAACCAGACGATGGAGAAAGAGCTATATGGCGATGTGGGAGATGGCGCGCATGTGGTGAGCAGATGCTGCACGGCTCTTTCAACCTCGACTGACTTGGTATAGGTTACCGGGATCAACTTTGACAAATACGCGGACATCCCTGTCGAAGCTAGTGGGACTGGCGTTCCCGAGCCCGTTCTCGAGTTCACCAATCCGCCGATCGACCCTGTCCTACTCGAGAACATTGAGTTCGCTCGCTACACCACGCCGACTCCCGTTCAGAAATACTCCATCCCGATCGTGGCTGGTGGTCGGGACCTCATGGCGTGTGCCCAGACTGGTTCCGGCAAAACCGGCGGATTTCTCTTCCCCATCCTTTCGTCTGCCTTCACCTGTGGACCATCCGCGCCACCTCCGGACACATCATATGGCTACGGCAGGAGGAAGTCCTACCCCACCGCCCTTATCCTCGCCCCGACCCGCGAGCTTGTGTCTCAGATTCACGAGGAAGCGAGGAAGTTCGCCTACCGCTCTTGGGTCCGCCCAGCAGTCGTGTACGGTGGTGCCGATATCGGCCAGCAGATCCGCGCTCTCGACCGCGGCTGCGATCTCCTCTCCGCTACTCCGGGTCGCCTTGTCGACCTCATCGAGCGCGGCAGGATTAGCCTCTCTAACATCAAGTACCTTGTGCTCGACGAAGCCGACCGCATGCTCGACATGGGTTTCGAGCCGCAGATCAGGAGGATCGTGGAGGGCGAGGACATGCCGGGTGTCGAGTTCAGGCAGACCCTCATGTTCTCCGCGACCTTCCCGAAGGAGATCCAAATGCTCGCGAGGGCGTTCCTCAAGGACTACGTCTTCCTATCGGTCGGCCGCGTCGGTTCGACTTCCGAAAACATCACTCAGCGCATCGAGTACGTCGATGACCAAGACAAGAAATCTCTGCTCCTCGATCTGCTTCTCGCCGAACCGGCTGGTGGGCTCATTCTGGTCTTCGTTGAGACCAAGCGCATGGCGGATGCGCTTTGCGACTTCCTTTGTGCTCAGCGCCACAATGCGACTTCCATTCACGGTGATCGCACCCAACGTGAGCGTGAAGCAGCACTGCTTGCCTTCCGCACCGGTCGTGCTCCCATTCTCGTCGCTACAGCCGTCGCTGCCCGCGGTCTCGACATCCCGAACGTCACCCACGTCATCCTATACGATCTCCCGACCGACGTAGCAGAGTATACCCATCGCATCGGTCGTACGGGTCGAGCGGGAAACACTGGAAACTCGACTGCCTTCTTTAATCGCAACAATCTCTCCATCGGTCGTGATCTCATCGACCTACTCAAGGAGGCTCACCAGGATGTGCCACAGTGGCTTATGGACGTCTCGTCCGAGCGCTCTTTCGGGGGCTTCGGCAGCAAGCCAAGTGGACGAGGACGAGGAGGAGGTGGATATGGGGCCCGTGCAGCTGGGGGGCGGGATGCGCGAGTCAGCGGTGGAGGCGGGTTCGGGGGTGCTCCGCGCGGCGGGTCTGGCTATAGTAGCGGCGGCTTCGGCGGCGCTGGATATGGGGGAGGAGGCGGTGGGGGCGGATTCCCGCCGCCCTCGGCGTCCTCTGGCGCCAGCTGGTGGTAGGCGATGCCTGCTGTTCGATGTGAATTATACCCGGCTTCCGACTCGTTCTCGATTTCGCATTCCGACTCGCTCCGACTCGTCCCCTGTACAGTATTTCGCCATCGCCTCGGCATCGCAAGTATTCGTTTAACGACTCCCTTTCCACCGTCATGCGACATCAATGACGTCCTCTTCATTTCAACTGCTTCCCACACACACCCAATCCCGCGCTGGACGCAGCTAGAAATCATGGACGTTACGACCAGCATCATACACGGGAGACACCAAAACGCAGGCTTGTATCAAAAATTCGCCGAAGGCGCTGGGCGCTTCGATATCCTTTCCGACGCTATGTTTTTCTCGGTTTCTCGAAACCGTTCAATTGTCACGGCACACGATAACACGACATCACGACAATGACTTCCGCTCCTCCGCCCATCAAATATAGAAGGGTGATGTAAAATTCTGGGAGTCTGGTCGTGGACATTTCTTGCCACTATCATGTGCTTTGGGATCTGCGCTTAGAAGGGGCTAGAAGAGGCCCTCGCAGCGCGATGTGGTCCTATGCATAGATTGAACACACTGTGTCCGTGACTCAGCGCTGATTCATCCAATCACGTGAGCGAGATCCGGGATGTTGCATTCTCGATTGCATCCGCACTTCAAGCTCTTGTCCCGTCAACTCCGTCCCAAGCATCTCAGTGTATAAAAACACCAGCAGGCAAATCTTCCTCGCACATTCACAGCGCACTTGATCCATTCAAGGGCCTTCATCATGGCCACTTCCCAGACCGCAGTCTTCCTCGAGGACAAGATGCTCGCCAAAGCGATGACCACTAACCTCGAGAAGGTGGAGGGAAAGTACGTCCTCCTTCGCCCCCCTCGTTCCTCTTTCCCAAAGGACTAGACTGATCGACGGTGCAGCTGGTACTTCAAGGAGGCTGCCCTTCTTGATCGGGGGAAGTATACCGAGTCCAAGACGCACACTCATTGCCCATGGAAGGGTTAGTCATCCTCCCTCTGACCATCAGACTGCGATCTCCCGTCCAAGGCGGGGAAGTACCTGTACGATCCGATTAGGGTGATGAAGAGCTGATCGGTGTCCAGGAGATGCGAGCTACTTCAACTATGAGGCTGAGGGAGGGAAGGTGATCAAAGACATCGCTTGGTCTGTCATACCCCTGCTTCGGGATCAAAAGCTGACCACTTTCTTCCCCCTAATCCGTTGCCTAAAATGCACTCCGATCGCCGTATCTTCCCGCTGGCCGAACCCCCTTTTCCACCCGGTCTCATATATTCGTTCGATGAGACAGGTTCTATCCCAAACCGAAGGCTGGCGCGGAACAGGTTGCTGGCCGAGTGGCGTTCTACCTGGGCAAGGTCCCGGGGTTGAAGGTCGGGGTCCCACCTGTAGACTGAGGGAGTCGCTCGACAGTCAAGAAGCGAGGGCAGATTTCACTGACTGAATATAGTTTTATCATGCAGGCAGTAGTCTGTTCACATAGTACAGCGACAAGCCTAACATCCGAATCTGTCAAGAACACCGTCAAAAGGCTCGGCCCGCCTATCTGCTGACCTTGAACCTGACTGCATACCCAAGCCACTTCAGTGATCAGCATAGAGGTAATAGTCCCATGTACGCAGTGGACTGCCGATCGCGTAGATCGGTGTCATTACGGTAACCTCGCTACGCAATACAGTGTCGAGAATACAGGATCCAAGCTGATTCTAATCTTGCTGACCCTCATGCTAAGTGGCTTTCGCGGTCTCTGCGAGGAGGTCAAGTCCTCTCAAAGATCAACCAAAACAGGATAATGAACCGGTACGATTTGAACTGCTCAACCTCCGTCTGTGCTTAACCCAAATTAGACCCATCATCCAAATCCTGAATATCTAAATAGATCGCTTGGACCCTCATTTCGGACTGTCCGATCAGTCCTCGGGCCGTCTCACCCGCAGGTGTAAGACGTCGTCTGACCGGATCATCACAAGTCAGCGGTCCGTCCCGCATCTCCTCCCAATGGCTCAAGGGCAGGACCGTGCTCTCTATGACGTGCTCGATCTTCGTATCTGCATACACGTTGTGGTCCTCCAGCTTGAACCTGCGCTCGACTGGATCCAAAGGGGGGACCTTCGAATCAATGAATCCGTTGAGACGCATGTAACATGATTTCCAATCGGCGTATCCCTGGTGCATCTGGGTGTACGCCTCCTCGTCGTTCCTCGTGCTACTGCATACCCATTCCTGGTCGGGGTCTTCGGTCTTGTCGATGATGCTGAACCAGATGTCGGTAGCTCTATCCCATGCAAGCTCCTCCTCTTGTTTGAGCCGGTTATATCTATCCTGCTGATTGTCTGAAGCTCGGCCGCGTCGAATTGACTCCGATCCACGGGTCGGGCTTGCCTCATACTGCTCTTCCACGCTACTCGCAGGCAACACAGTATCATCGTCAGTCATTGTAATTGCTTGAGTGGGCTTGTCCCCACTCATGACGGTGTCGTCCGCGAATCGATGGAGCATGAGTGGATCGATTGTGGGAGGATGGACGCTAGCGTCTGGATGTTGGTACATTGGGAAGTACAGTCGACCGGCGGTTAGGTTGGGAATTGAAGGAATGGCTATCGTTGTTCTCGAGAATGGCCACATCTCATCCCTCTTTGCATACCCTGCAAAGGAGAGTCCAAAGGGTGAAACATGAATCCTTCTCGTTCTGCTTGAAGCGAGCTCGCAGCCGCATTTAGTCACCGAAGCATCCATCGCATACGCCATATACACATAGTAGTCTCGCCGCATCTAATCAGCCTCGCCAAACCCAGCAGAACATTACGAGATCAAGCGCAGATGTTGGGTGGAGGCGCCGAGATCGTATCTTTCAAAAGGATCGAGCGCATCATAATCGAAGATATCTGCTTCATCGACGGGAATCTCATCAAGCTGGAGGATCGAATCATCGGTCATTTCCAGGAGATCACCGATCGTTCTGGTATCCTTGCCGTCGGGAGCAAAGTTGAGTCTCGTCAACTGGAGGAGACCAAACATGCTGACCATTTCTTTGGACTGGTTGCACTGGCTGTCGAGTGGATCATGCGACACCGGGCGGTTTCGGATTTGTTCAGCCAAGGGCAGAAAACACGAGAGCATGCTTGATTCCATACTCCCCATCGATGGAAGAGCCCACGCGAGTCATCGTGACCTTGCGCCAATCGGTGCGGTGTTGCGAGCGGCGCGACGTGTGATCCAATCGTCATCGGGATGGTCTAATGTCAAGGCGCGTACCGTCCTTCTAGTAGAGATTATTCTCCAACTCGCGAGTTTTCATGTTCCAACCCGACTCGAGATGAGCTACGATGGAGCCGATCCGAGTCTCCGTCGAGGCTTGTTGCAGCTTGCGTCGGGGCAGCGTAAGATGATGGAGTCGACTTGACGTCATAACGATTTCGTGGGTGGAGATTTCCTGTGTGGGGATTGTTGATAGGTGACGTGGTGAGATAGATTCCACGGGGGAATCACAAGGGATTGGTCTGCGAATTTGCCTCGTGTGACCGTCACAAAGCGCACGCTTGCTCTGTAAGATCAGCAGATCACACGCAACGTGCATTTCTCACCGTTTTGCACGACATTCTTGGCTCCTTTGGCGTAGACTGTGGGCATGTAAGCAATCACATCTTCGATGGAAGGTTTCAAAGAAGGTAAGTGCCACGAATTTATCAATAATGTTATGAGATTCCCGATCGAGACCTCCAAGACCGTCAACTGCGCAGCTACGATTGTCTTCTTGCTTCATACCCTTGAGCAAGCATGATCTTGGTGGGCTCTGTCATCGCCTTGTCAATGTACCATGAGATAAACCCTAGCTCATTCGCGGATCATGTCGACGGTCCGTCGCCCATCAATTGCTCCCGATCATGATCGGCCTCCCAATTTACGACGATTCTCGAGCAAACCGGCACCACCGCTAGCCCTTCCGCTAGCCGCGTCCTCAAGTCCTCGCCGGCACGATGATAAGGATGGTACTAGCGTGCCCCAGTCACGTCGACGGACTTTTGGGCCAGGATGGTTTGCGAAGGGGATGAGGAATGATATACGAGCTAGAGTGCCTTGGTACTGGTCGGATTGGGCGGATGCTTGGAACTACCGGGTCATCCCGGCTACATGGGTGAGCAGTCTAGCTAGAGCTGGGAGGTGGAAGCTGAAATCGCATTCAGTTCATCTTCTTCGCGAATGTCTTCCCAGGGATCGCTTTCTCGCTCGACCTCATTGTAATCGGTCTCGCATCAGAGAGACGGACCATTATTGATGAATTGTGCAGGAAACGACGGGCCAGTATGGTGTACAGGAGGTTCTACTTGCATCGGTAGGCTTTCTTGAACTGTTTTAGGCGGGGAAGCTGATTGAGCACAGTTCATGGCGGCATTCGTGGCATCTTTTATCGGTGGACAGCCGCTGCTCATCTCAGGTGTCACTGGTGAGCAATACGCACATCAGAGTTTCAAAGCGCTAAATCCTGTCCAAGGCCCGATCACCGTCTTCAACAAGACGATCTACGATATCTTCGAGAAGCAGGCGAACGCGCCCAACTACCTACACTTTATGGGATGGACCTACCTATGGGCGGCTATCTTTCATTGGGTCGCGTCGGTCTGCAACGGTAGGCACGTCGCTCACCACCTCATAAGACGCCGAATTATCCTCAGCTGTGCGGGGTTTGAAGTATGTCACGAGGTTTTCGTGCGATACCTTTGGATTCTACGTCGCTTCCGTATACGTCCAATACGGGATCCAGACGGTTACCAGGCAGTTTCAACAGTCCTCCACCACAGCCGCTTTTTTGGGAATCATGTAGGTACTTCTCATCAGTGCAAGCTGTTCTGATCACGTCTGGTATAGTCTTGCCCTGATCACGCTCGTTACTCCGCACTATTTCACCGCGGTCTCAAAATCGGGCTACATCGGCCGTCAGTTCCGACGCTTCTGCTCGGACTACGGCATGCCGATTACGATCATCGCGGCCACCGGTCTGGCCTATTGGGGTCGATTTGACGGGTAAGGGCATCGCTCTCTTCCCCTAATAATGCTGATTGCGAGGTCAGGTATGTACTGGAGTCTTCAATGACGCTCCCGACGACGGATGTGTCCTTCCAGGCCGCCAACGGCAGGCCGTGGCTCGTCTATTTCTGGCAACTCGAAGGGAAGTACGTCGGCATAGCTCTGCCCTTCGGCTTTGTCCTCTTCGTTCTCTTTTACTTCGACGCGAACGTCTCGGTACGTCCCCGTTTGTCGACACATGGGGGCCCCTGATAATAGATCTGGGCAGTCTCTCATCGCTCAAGGATCTGAATTTCCACTCCTAAAACCGCCAGGATTTCACTGGGACTTCTTCCTGCTCGGAATCACCACCTTCATTGCTGGTCTTCTCGGAGTCCCCGCACCTAACGGTCCGTACCAGCCTAAGCGCGCCGTCGATCAACTGTTGACATCAGCTCAGGTCTCATCCCGCAAGCACCATTACATACCGCTTCTCTTGTCGTCTTGGGCTATGAAGACACCTCTTCAGCTTCTTCCGGTACGGCTGTTTCTACGCCCGTTCAGCCCGGCATCCAAGCAGATGGTGGCGATGGCACCGTCATCCAGTTGTCAGATATGGAGGACGGCATCTCTTCTACCCTGCCGAAGAGCAGTAAGAGGAACGGCCTAAGGCGGCGTTCAAGCGTGAAGAGGCAGCGGAGCGAGATCGGAGCGAATGCTGGAAAGAAAGAGGTGCCGGTTGCAGTCGTAGAGCAAAGGGTATCAAATCTGGCTCAGGGCTGCTTGTGTGGGTCTTCCTCCTCGTAGTGGGAGACCACTAATGCGGATCCAGGTCTCGTATTAATGACAAAGCCGTTCGAGCATGTACTAGGCCTCATTCCCAAGGGAGTCTTGGCTGGCCTCTTCGTTTGTCTCGCACCGCTTGAAGAACCGCACGCTGATCTCCGGGCCTTATCAGTGGTACATGGGTACAGACGCGCTTTTGTCGTCCGGCGTGACGCGCAAGATGTTGTATCTGATCCAAGAACGGCGGACGACCTCACCTGATCATCCTCTCAATAAGGTCCGCAGGTCACGGATCATTCTGTTTACCGTCGTGGAACTCCTTGGGTTTGGCGCGACCTTTGCTATCACTCAGGTCAATCAAGTTTCGTGCTCTGGAAGTACGCAAGCTTATTGATGTGACGCAGACCATCGCCGCGATCGGGTTTCCGATCATAATCACCTTACTTGTACCCGTACGGGTGTTCATTCTTCCACGATTAGGTTTTTCGCAAGAGGAGTTGGACATCTTGGACGGACCGGTTGCGAGTCCCTTTGTTAGTGCCACTCGCTTCGATTCGGTCGAGACTGACGCAGTTGCTCTTGCAGACTATGGAGTCTGTTGGTGGATCACTTCAATCTTGTATCAATCAGAAACATCTAGACGCATAGCATACGGCCAGATATCGAGGGTGAAACACCACGTGGATTTGTTCGCGTCGTCAAGAGCGCGCGAAGCAATTTCTCCTGAAAGCCTCGAATCATTAAATTCATTCTGACGGTCGACAAGAGAGTGCTGTATGAAGCACAGAGTACACCCTGATCCCTTCGATAGCATCACAGACTCTCACTGATCATCATCGAGTTCATTGTCAGCCAAAGCCAAAGTTGCATTCGCTCTGTGGCATTCCCTCACCATCCCCGCCCATCATTTCAATCACCGGCTGAAGCAGTATTCACGATCCAACTGGCGCTTTCTGAGCTACCTTGGTAGCTCCAGATCTCCGCCAAGATTCAACCTGCCTGTTAGTCTCTTCTGCTCCAGGCTACGCATCGTTCATGAGTCATAGCTCCGTCACTCGGCCCCAACAAGGGGTTCAAGGAATCCCGTCGTCGTCTGAACCGAACCTCTCTTGTACCCAACCTACCTACCATGCCTCCAGCCACTGCCGCTTCCTCCATCTTCCTCACGCCCACCACTCAACGCCTCGCGATCCGTGCCGCTTTAGCCGTCCTCAGCATCCTCATCTTTCGCGCCATCTTTTTCCCCAGCAATACCCCATCCGCCGAGATCCAGTCGCATGGCGTACTCGAACGCGTCCTCATGACGGACAAGTACCTCGATGTCAGCAGATATCCGTTCCTTCAGTCACGGCAGGGACGGGATCTTCGGCCAGACCTGTTTGATATGGAGGTGACGAATGGGATTTTGGACTTTTGGACGAGGTTCCAGAAACCGTTCATCATGGCGAAGGATACCGCGCATCTCGACACTCAGATCATGAGGAGTGTCGTCGATGATCTACTCCAATTCAACGGTTGGGTCGCGGCGGCGTGTCCGACTCTCGTCCGACCATTTGGGCAGAACAGTCGGGACGATCATTACGAGGATCTCGCCAGTCAGGATAACCTATACTACATCGCGATCGTCATCCACTCCGCCGACCACTTCCTCGTCGACCAGCTCGCCATCATCGTCCAACTCGCCCGACGGCTCGGGACTCGTAATTTATTCGTATCGATGCTCGACCAGGCCTCGATAGACTCGACACCGACATTAAGCGATTTATGCGAGGCGGTCATGACCATCCTCGGAATAGCATTCCGGATCAGAAGAGTACCACCGATGACAGTCGATCCGGCCGCGACATACTACCCACTCGAAGAAGCCGAAGCACGCAACCTCGCGCTCGAGCCGATGCATGAGCTCTGGCATAGGAGGAGCATCAAGTTTCACCGTGTCATTTGGCTGAAAGGATTCACTTGCCCCAATGATGTGCTGGAAAGTCTCCGGGTCAGTGAGGTGAATAATGCGGCTATGGTTTGCGGGATGGACTGGGCGGAGCATAATGGTTTCTTCATCTTTTCCGATCGGTCAGTCTTTTGGGTCTTACAAGCACAGTTGAGCTGATTGTGTGGCGTGACAGGTGGCGTACACGAGACATCGAGGGCAATTTGTTCCGTCAAGCCAAATCGAACTCCAAGCCCGAAGCTGGACCACCCCGTGATCAAATGGGTACCGAGCGATTCAAATCCCATCTCCCCCTCCAAGTCTTCTGCTGCGAATCTGGCACCCATGTCGTCGATCCCGAACAGAGCTATTACCGTGACATCGCATATCGCGCTTCCCCGCTTGGCCACAATCTCTCGACAACGCAGCAACAGCCCTACTGGGATCCGGAGACGCAATGCATGGACTCGACGCAGATGTGGTTCTGTCGTGATCTGTGGACTGATGCAGCGCGAGGTGGGCTGAAAGAAGGGAGAAGGTCGGGACACCAGAAGCTGTCGAGTGGACATAAGCGAGATCTCAGCCAACACATGCCGCGAGAAGTGGTAGAAGATCGAGCGGTGGAGATAGAGATTGCTCAACGGAAAGTCCAGACGGAAAACGCCGAGCGGGAGGCAGCGTTGGAGAGACGGCAAGGACCTGGACAGCCACCACCGAAGCCCGCAGATGCCGCGAGGAAAGGGGATGAAGATCAGGGAACCGACGTGGACGCGATCGACGAAGACGCCGCGAACCCCCCTCCGGAACCTCTCAAACCGCAGGACCTGCCAGCCTCGGCTTTCCTCATTCCCAACTCCGCATTCACCCCAGCTCGCATCCTTGTCAACCCGAGATGCGTGACGACCTATGGAGGGGTGTCCCATACTCAGCTCGCGCTCGACTTGTTTGGCGGACCGCACGAGCAGCCGGAGAACACGGATGGAGCGTACGTGCTCGGTGATTGGGCGGGACCACCGGATAGCTTTGTGTGTCAGGAGATGAGGACGACGGGTGGGAGGACGGCTCCGAAAAGTCAGCGCAGAGTTGGGTTCTTGCTGCAGAATGAGGTGAGTTTAGCAGGTCAAGCAGAGGGTACCCAAGATTGACGATCGTGATAGGTGGGCATCTAGACGAGCGGGCATCACGATACACCAGTCATGACGGCATACCATAGGATTAGATGATTATGAAGCTCTGGATATCAACGCGGGTGGTTTCGTGGGCTTGTGATCGGTTGCTTTAAGAAACCGGTGATCCACCAGAGGACTAACGGGCAGGCATGTTCGCCAAGAACCCCTCAACTGCAATATCGTACGTGCGTCGCGGTCTCAGGTAGAGTGGCCGAATTGACCGCCAGCTCGGGTGCATAAGGGCTACGGATTTCCGCCCATAGGGGAAATCGCCACGGGTCCCTGAGGCCGGAGATCGCTTCTGGTAGGGCGCCGAGGAACATGGGCGTATCCCATTACGAGATCGACGATCGGCAACGACCAAACTGTCCAACGGAACATATCGTTTCGCAGATCACGAACCCAAACATGCCGACAAACCTCATTGCACAACTGATGGACCACGCGGGTATGCATCGGAACGAAGCTTCTTACGGATCCCCACATTAGGCGCATATCATGTTCCATGGAAGGATCATGTGTCCTGAGTGATCCTGGGAATTCGTTCCATCAGAAAATGCTGATGCAGGGTATGCTCTTGCAACGAGCAGGCTCTATTGATAGCTACCGAACGTGTTACGAAGTGGAGCTCAAACGACCCATACGATGGGATGCCCGAGGTGACGTTTTCGGCCACATGGCTGGGTCGAGTATCAACAAGGCGAATGAGCATATGAGGGCGGCCTGAACGTGACATGTTTGGTCAGTCTCCGACACGAATCGGCTCGTTTCACCGTCAAACATGCCAACCATCGCTCTCCGGCTGTTCGCCGGACTCACCGCTCTCGCTGGGCTGACCTCTGCGCAAAGTGTGTCTACGAGCTATGAGATTTCCCCGGTCACAGATATGAACCCTCGGGAGGTCACCATCACGGATTGCGCGGTACATGTCTGCGGATATCACGAATCACATCAGTTGAATGTCGACTCTCTGGAACTACTGCTAAATAATAACAATGAAGATACCATCTACTCGTACTGGGTCTCACAGGGTCCCCTAAATTTAGGCATCTGCATCGGTTCCTCGGGTTCGCCTGGCGAAGTTGATTGGGCTGCTTCGACTGTCAGCTTCAACGCATGTGGAAACGATCAGATCATTGGGAGTGGATCCGTGGCAGCGGGCGATAGAGAGCTGATGACGATACGGTTGACGGTCACTCGGTTGACTTTGACTTCGATGGCAGATACGGGGGATACTCGGCCCCATCGGACAGTCTTCATGGCAACGGGTATTACACTCCCGATGCTTGCTTTCAGCTCTGCGAAAACTACCACCAGGCCGCTTACGGCCCGGGCAGTGGTATGTGCATTTGCTCCGGCGGGTGCAGCTTTGGCACCTGCAATGGCAACGGCACGAGTACTGCGGTCGAGTGTGTGAAACGAATGATGGCACTTAAGTGCGACTTGGTGACCCTACGTTTGCTAGCTGTACGACCCTACCTGGTGCCGCTCTTGGCGGTGTCACTTGTACTAGCGGACAGTGCATGGCCTTCAGCTGCAAGCCGGGATACCGACTCCATGACCACGCCTGCATTCTTGCATGAGCGCCCCGGATCCGACGCTGAGGACGGATGATCATCCCGCGGCGATCTGACCAAGACTGACCCCCTTTCCTCCCTCTCCCATCACTCGATCTTATCTATCTTCCCGGTTCTCTCCGATTTCTATTTCCTTCTCTTCATCAAGCCGAGCCTTCACGCTCATTTCGACCTCTTTCGTTGTTTTGGGCTTCTGGTTTGCTTTCTTGAGAGCAGATAAGGCCGGTAGTATCAACATGGACGATTCGCTTTCTCTGGTGTACCCCTGCAATCATTCCCAAACATGAAGCCGAGCACAGGGGTTGTCACAGCGTGGATCAGCCAGTCAATCGGTTCGACTCATGGTGATAATCAGCTCGGGTAACAGGGTGACCCAGAGCCGTTTGGGATCGTTCGGCCCCCTCTGCTGTCGGATGTCATTATGCCCTACGACTCTGACAGAGCCATGAGAAGGGACCGAGCGCCACCGGAAGTCTCCCGTCGAGCGTCTCGCGGCGGCTGCCACTCCGACAGTGAAATTTCGAATAGAACCGGTCTCCCGGGCCGAGTTCTGTTCCTGAGGAGCGGCTCTCGCCATCAATCCCTTCAGGAACCACCCTACGGCCGTGCATGTGAAAGTTGCACAGACCCCATTTGTCACTCGCAACAATCTTTTCCCGATCCAGGTCCAACGTCCCTGTCAGGTCTGTTCGGATGAAATCCGGGACGCGGATTACCTTTTTAGACACCGGGAGATCATCACCTCATTACCACTGCGTCAGCGAGGGAATGCATGGGTGCCTGCGCGTTCCTCTCGTGCGCTTGGATCTTCGGATGTCAAGCTAAAAGCTCAGCGCTGGTGCCAGGCTGATATGGGGATCTGACCCCTGCATGCGACATCGATGGGCCACTGCCCTTCCGCCGATGTTCAGATCCCACTATTGGTCGATCCTGTATATGGAGACAGCAGAAGTATGCGACTTAGCCGAAGACGCCGAAAGTGTGTGTTTCCATCTTTCGTGCTGGGACAAAAATTCCGTTGGTAAGGCAGTCTCCGCGGCGTACGACCATACAACCGCCGGAACTCAGTAGAGCCGAAACCGCGATTTCCCATCTGGGCATTGATCACTACCCGCGATTATCCGATAATGTCATCCGCGCCCTGTACATGTGGTCGTGCACGTTCCCCTTCGTTTCAAAGCAGCGGCCGCAGACCAAACCAGGCACACGGCTCCCGGAATTTAAGGGCGAAATCAATTAGCGGTAGCATAAATCCGAAAGAGTCAGTTTCGGGCCGGAGTTGAGATTTGGTAGTCGTCATGTCGACCCGTCACCTAACGTGCCATTCACATCCTCAGAAAAGTAATGCTTCGTGAGACAGAAATTTTTGGGTTGGTTTGGCTTCTCAGTCGTACACGGACCATCGAGGTCGGACATATAGGAGGTCATCGGCGAAGAAGCTGGATGACGATAGCGTGGTCGTTGGCCAAAGGAAACTAGCGATACTCAATACACAGACCGCTCAAACTTGGTCTAGCCTACAGTAATAGGGAGGGATCAGCGCGACACCCTAGATACGGTCTCACCGAGGAAGGCGGATCAAGAACAGGGTGTTTTATCGAAGCACAGACACCGGCGGCACGAGGTGACTTTCCGGCGGGAGAACCATCCAAGAGAACACCCTTTTCTTCGAGCGAGAAAATCCACCTCACGACAGCAGGGAGGCCTCCGGGCGCGTCGGAAGTCTTGATACATCAGCCTGGGAGAGCGAGTACGACTGGACAGAGTTTCAGCGGCACGGACCCTACTTCGGACATTTCGGTTGTGATCTCCAATCAGCGGATCTGACCCGCTGTTCTTCGATAAGAAGGCGGGGATGACCTCCCTGCAACCTAGATCGTCTCGATCCAACGCGCCCGATCGCCCTGTCGCTTCCTCATCGTCAACTTCGCCGCGCGTATTCCCCAGCACGGCGTCTGTCGCTTCCATCCCCATCCCACACGCCAATCGCGAACCCAGTCCATACCCATCCCAGTCCCTCCGCTCGCCATCATCCTCGTCCTTCCCCTATCGCCCCCACCTGTACTCTCGTCAGCCGTCCAATCCTCAACAACCGCCGCCGGTACCTCCACCGCCACCCAGCGAGCCGATAAATCTCCCCCGAATACACCTCCCCCGCCCGAATTCAGCTGCACGACTTACCGTCGGAGTCGGTGGCGATACTCCGCCGCTATCGTCTCGCGCCCTAGACAGTCCCTCTTGGTGCGGCGAGTCATCACGCAACGCACCACCGCCGGGCGTATATCGGACTCTAAGCGATTCAGCACGGGGCTTGAACCTCCCGCCTCTCCAATTCACCTCATCATCCGGTGCAGCCCCGTCTCAGCCCAGAAACCCTCCTGCAAGAATGCCTCCTCCGCCTCTCTCCCCCGGACGCGGAACATCGAGCCAAGTTAGCCCTCGGATTTACAACCCTCCGCCTCCCTCCGCCCTTCGACCAACTTACGCAGGCTACGAACCCCCTCAGACCGGACGATGGAAAGACGACCCTTACGAACTCCGATCGCCACCGCTCCGTGGTCTCCCTCGATCGTACTCGCCAGAGAGGTACGCCCCACCGCATTACTATGCGCCACCGCAAGCTTCGAGCTCCCGCGCGAGGACTGGACGGTCTCGGAGCCAATCGACCGCTTCGAGGAGGAGTGAAGAGGCCGTCGAGAGTGTCTCGAGGGAAGTTGGCGCAGGCCCGAATAGACGGATGGCCCATCTCATGTCTGAGCAGAAACGCCGCGAGTACGTTATCACCCCCCAACAATGTCTGCATCTAAGCTGAACACGATTTAAAGGTCGATCAACTCTGGCTTTGCGGCCTTGAGAACCGCGTTCCCCTCATCGATACCTACGGATAGCAAAGCGATCATCCTGCGCAAGGCGGTCTTACACATCAATCATCTCGAAGGACTGCTGCGGGACGCTGGGATCGGGTATGCTGGTCCGCCAACTCCAACGCGGGGCGACTGGGGCGAGGAGGATGTGAAGGAGGACGTGGAGATGGCGGAGGGTGGCGAAGGATCCTGTCGGGACCGAGAGCGGGAGCGGGAGCGTGGGGAGGATGTGAGACCGAGAAGGGGTTCGTAACCGTGAGTTTCGCACTAATTAGCTCGCGGCGACGAATTGGGAAGCGGGACACATAGTCGGCGTGGGGACACCTCCCAGATGACAGGGTCATGTTCTGCCCCGATTTCCTTCTTTACGGTACATGAAACCAGGTCTGCGTGTGCAATTTTCAGGTAAGTAGACGATGTTGTGGATCGATCTGCTACTGCTTCTTTCGATGACATGCCGACTTGAATATGCGTCATGCGGTTCTCAGGAAACCAATTGTTCTTTTGCATCGAAACGATTCTCTACGGTACGGTGACTCAGGTCTCCGACGTGCGCCAAGCGACTTCCTCCTCACTAGCCCGCGGCTGTGCTTCTTCCTCCGACAGAAGCCGGACACGGTGATTCCGTCCAGACTCCACATCCCCGTCCTCCCGATCGTCGCCATCGTTATCCTCATCGGGGGAACGAGGCGCCAACGGAAGGTGGCAATGACGGTGGGTGAGCGGAGCTATGAGCCATCAGCTACCTCGTCACCGAATCAAGGAGGATAAATACGGTAGTAGGTCCGGTATGACACCCAAGCTGTACATCTTGTCGTCAGCCACTTGAAAACACCTGAGATGATATGCACTGACCGATGAAGAGACCTAGAATTGACCCAACAAGCACATCCTGCCAGTGATCTATTCTTCTCAGCCTTGCTCGTTTCGGCCGGAAATCCGCTCACGTCGATTATCCTCCGTCCGACTGATCGCGACCATCGCCCCGCCCAATAACGGCGCAAGGGCAAACCAAGCCCGCGTCTATGCGAGACACGTCAGCATTCTCTTGCGAAATGGTGAGTGTGACTTACACGATGGCCTCGCCTGTCCCAAAGGTGCATCTTTCCCGCCAAATAGCAGCTCAGGAACCCCAGTCCGGCGAAAGACACTGCTTGATCAGCTTACCGCTTTATGTTTCTCTAAGAAACTTACAGGAAGAATGACCGCTAGGGAAGCTCTGCGCGCAGGACGTCAATCTGACTTTGCCCATGATAAGGTGGATAGCCCACCTTGAACCCGTCGTCCAATTTGAGCTTATTAGTCGTCGTGCAAATCTCGTAGGTCGATAAGCCGAAGACAGGGTGGTCGCTCGCTCCGGGAGGCGGGAGACAGCGGGATATCAGGTCGGGTCGGGGTCGTCCAACCGTCATCTGAGAATCGATGTCAGCTTCGACTGTGAGGTTTGAAGATTAGATAGGACGGACTTTGACAGCTTGGGTTACGACGCCGGCCATGGTATATGACATGAACAGTCCTATTCTCTTCATCAGCCAGAACTTTTACACTGGGATGGCTGCATACCAAGAACAGAATTGTGCACGTCCCATCTGTTTCGCGAGACTAGCGCGCTTATCGGGACTAGGACGGCAAAGGGGAGACCGACGGAAATGACGGCGAGCAGCCTGAAGCCATCTCAGCAGCTTTCGAGTGATCAATATAAGACTCGCGAAGGCGGCACGCGCTCGTGTTCCGCGAAACTATGTTGTATCGTGGTATCGGTCAGGGAGAATTCCCGTTTATGCCCCGGCGACCCATTCAGCAGAGCCAGTACACCCCTTAGCATCACATCAGCATACAGGTCACACGACTGCTCAGTCTCCCGGATTGGTCTCACCAGAGAACGACAGCCAACGCCCAATCCGGTGCATAGCTCCGCAAGACCGTCCACGCCGTCATCTTCGCGACCCCCTTGGACAGGTCATCTTGCCCACCTCGACCTGATCCAGGCTGCGATTGGAGCGGTAGTTCTGGCGCTGGATGAGAGGAAGCAGGGAAACAAAAGTGGACCGCATCGGCGAAGGAGGTCATGCTGGGTATGAAAAGGCTAGCTATTTGCAAAGAGTTTGGCTTAGCACGAAGAGGAGTTTCGGGTGGAGATCATAATCTGGTTTCGCCGCAGTGGTCCTCGACAGATTCACTCAATGCATAGCTCCAGCTCCTGACATCCATGCATCAGAGCCGCTATCACCGTCTTTCAACGGGGTTCAGAAATCCCACGTCATGGACTATCACAGCTGATCCCGACTGAGCCATCAGCGGCGGGGACTTTAGGTGTCACCTCAAACCAGTCTTGGAAAACGCGTCAAAAGGGCAGCAAAGCGAGATTCCCTTCCCCTTGAGCTACAAGTTCTCATCCAGAGCTTTCGCCCCTGCAACAGTTCTCGCTCCGGACGTGCTTAGTTCAGCTGTGATTGTCTCATCAACAGGCTATCCGCACGATGGCTTTCCGTCAACTAGGTAAGCGGACAGCCTTCCAATGCCAGGTTGACCTTCCTGTTGCTTGTCTTGATAGGCACCGCTCGCTCCTTACTGCAGTATTCCACCCTCATCGCTCGCACAGCGCCTCGATATCCCCGGTCAAGCTTGCCGTTACTCCTTTCTTCCGCGTCTTTCTCCTCTTCCGCTCGACGGAGATATGCCTCTGAGCCCGGCATTTCCCCTCAAGAGCCCTTGCCGAAAGGTGCTAAGATGATAATAATGCCCAAGGTCAATTTGGCTCAGATACTACAAGACTCGAGCTAATATCTTTCTCGCAGCCTTACATCCTCACCCGCTGGCGGCGGTTCTTGCAAAACTTCGGACGCGTGACCTTGGTCGTACTCGCCACAGCTACTGGGACATTCATCTACAGTACGTCCTTGCAGCTCCCCATCTCGCTCCAGAAGCCTCCTAATTCCCTTCCTCTTGTAAGTTCACAGCTGATATCTGCCCAGTAACCCAGAAGGACGCTTATCCCGGCGAGCAACTCCCCAACGACCCTTCCAAACCCACGCTCGTCGTCCTTGGTTCTGGCTGGGGAGCCACCTCCTTCCTCAAGAACCTCGATACAGAAGAATTCAACGTCGTTGTCATCTCCCCTCGAAACTACTTCCTCTTTTCACCACTCCTTCCATCCGTGACTGTCGGAACTCTCGAGCCACGCAGTATCATTCAGCCAACGAGATACATCACGCGGCACAAGAAGAGGAGGGTTGCGGTATATGAGGCTGAAGCGCAAGCGGTGGATCCAGTGAAGAAGACAGTCACGTGTTCAGGTGAGCAATCCTTCGGTGGAGGGGGATGCCGCGCTGACTTGCACGCCATGCTAGACTTATCGGATATCAAAGCTGACGCCGGATCTGTCACGATCCCCTACGACTACCTCGTTTACGCGGTCGGATGCGAGAATCAAACGTTTGGGATCCAGGGCGTGAATGATTACGCTTGCTTTCTCAAGGAGCTCAGCGATGCGGATAAGATCAGGACGAGGCTGCTCGACTGTGCGTGTTGAGATCTGCCTGTCATAAATCGAGCACTATTGATTAGCTCGTAGGCGTCGAGACCGCCTCATTCAAGGATCAGCCCGACGAGGAGGTGGATCGATTGATGCATATGGTCGTTGTTGGCGGTGGACCGACTGGTGTCGAATACGCCGGAGAACTGCACGACTTCTTGATTGTGGGTCTCCGCTTTGGGCTTTTATTCCTCATCGAGCTCACATCTCGCAGGACGACCTGAAAAAGTGGTATCCCGAGATCGCCGACCGACTGCGAATCACGCTCATTGAAGCTCTCCCCAACGTCCTACCCGCCTTCTCCAAGCAGCTCATCCAATACACCGAGTCCACCTTCAAGCAGAACAAGATCGACGTCCTCACCCGCACTATGGTCAAGGACGTCAAGCAGAAGTCAGTCATCGTCCAAGACGCCAACAAGGAGGTCAAAGAAATTCCATATGGCCTCCTCGTCTGGGCAACAGGCAACACATCCCGCTCCATCACCCGAGATCTGATGGCCAAACTCTCGTCAACGCAGACGCAACGACGAGGGCTCATTGTCGACGACTACCTCTCCCTCCTTGGCGCGGACGGCGTCTACGCGATTGGTGACTGCACCGCTACACAGTACGCGCCGACAGCACAGGTCGCCAGTCAGCAGGGTATCTATCTCGCTCAGATGTTTGGGAAGCTGGGACAGAAGGCGAAGCTGGAGTCACATCTCGGTGAGCTTCGGGCGATGCCATCCGGATCGATCGATGCAGCGACAATCGAGGGAACCGTGAAGAAGCTCAATAGAGTATCGAAGGTCACCCCTTTCCACTATTCTCACCAGGTGAGTATTGGTCTTCCCACATGGATTTTGCTGACACTGAGGTCACAGGGTTCTTTGGCGTGAGATCTCCTCCTGAGTCCCCAGAGTGTATCACTAATTGCAGCAGATATATCGGTTCTGAGAAAGCGATCGCCGACCTCCCCTTCTTCAACGGAAACGTCGCATCCGGAGGCGGCGCGGCCATGCTGTTCTGGCGCTCAGCATACATCGTATGTCATATTCTATCTGTGACTGCTTACTCACGATGCCCCGCAGTCTACGTTATACTCGGTTCGCAACCGGACGCTAGTACTGGCAGATTGGATGAAGGTCAAGCTCTTTGGACGGTATGTTGTGTTGAGTGTCTCTCGTCTCAGCTGACATGGGATGCAGAGATGTTTCGCGAGAGTAGGCGGGAGAGGTGGGATACACTAGATGCGTTTGCAAGCAACCTGTTCGGATGCCACGAGATACCCAGCGATGTCATACATTCATGTAGAGCTCGCTCGAAGCCCGCTCCTGGATCCTCTGACAGTTTTTCCGACCCGACCGGCCAGATTGCGAACCCAAACGTCAAGCCGGAACTTCACAACATGAAGACAGCGAACCAACGCCTGCCTCACCCGTGAAAGCGCGCATGGTAGCAAAGGGAAGTGCTGATATCTCTCGTCCGCAGCTCCCGCCTATACGATTCCCCCTTTCTCTATACGAAGGTGGAAGAACCGCTTCCCCCACTCCCTCGCATTCGTCTGGGATCCCTTGTTCAACCTGTGAAAGCCACTTTATGCCACGTATGCTCTCTGCTTGACTCTCGCGAAGGCGCAGTCAGCGACTTCGCGATAGTGAAGAGGAGGTATTGACGCCTTCGATCCTCGCTTCGCCTTGGACATTTAATGCTGTCTCTCGGCCAAAGTGGACGAATCGCTTCGTCTTGCTTTCGTGAAGCGGCCTTCCCCGGAAGGCCTCGTCGATCAGGTCATCGTGATGTTTTGGCGCCATTTCTGCATTTCCCCCACCTCACATTCCCGTACTTTCCGTACTCCGTTATTGGATCTTTGACTAACAGCATGGCAAGTGATCGGCATGATCAGAGAGCTCACTCTGATCTGCAGAACGATGCAGGTTTGCAGAAACTTACGAGTCTTAACAAATCACCGCCAAATCACCGCAATGCAAGCCAGCCTTCACATTCTGGGTCCTTCCCTGCAACTACTGGCTCATACCAGCCTCAAAGCACCAATTCAGCCACCACCTCCTACCTGCTACCAGGTATGCAGTATGCCCATCTGGCTGACATTGAGCAATCGGCACATCATCTTGACATTGATAACAGTACGGTAAGTCCACCATGTGTAGTCCTTCAGCACCTTGGTGTGATCCTTCCACTACATCCCAGGAGGCGCTTGAAGAAGCAAACAAGGGGCCAGCCGAGACTTGACGCCAGGCACAAACTTCAAGGTCAGCTTTGCCTTCTGAAAGTCCTGTGCCGCCTTCAATCGCTGAATACTTCAAGAGGCAAATTGGGGGACTCGACTGGACCATACTCAGTCAGAGCGAATTTACCCTGCTGCGTATGTTACACAGACAGAGGAGTCAACCGGACGCACCACCAGCAAAGGATCGGTCTCCAAGCCCAAAACTGGGCGCCACCAGTCTCACAAGAAAATATATCACGAGCCGACATGTGATCAGTGTTATCGTCGCAAGATACGGTGCCTACGTGTTCCTCCAGACTCAGAGGACTGCTCAACATGCATGACATCTAACCGAAAATGTACATGGGATAGATGGGTAAATTCGGGAGGAATCTCTGGGATGCAAACACGCAGCAACAGTTTGGGTAAATTCGGGAGGAATCTCTGGGATGCAAACACGCAGCAACAGTTTGGGGAAATGAAGGGTCCGTGACATATCAGAGTCGGACTTGTGGATTCAAGGTGTTCTCTGTAAACTAGGAAGGGGATATGCTTCATGATGAGTATGAAGCATGTCTGATGCAGCAGCCCGTCGCTGAGACTAGCGGTCAGAGTGTCAGGACCGTCTGTCAGGGTGCTACGCCAAAACACTGAATTGTCATGAACCCAACCGCGCCTGATTTGAGAAACCGCCACCACTGGAGATAACGCCGGATATTACGTTATGTATCAGGGCTACGAACTTTGTGAAGGGTAAAAAACGAAAACTCCCTACATGTCTACGACCAGCGTAAACGTTCTCCCACGCGCCCTCAACAATGCCACCGACATCCGCCTCATCATACGCCGAAGGCGCCCGGAGAGAAACTCGCCTTCCACCCTTTTATGGTGTCCCATGTCGCGTCGCCGATTGACCCGCCCGTAGTACCGATCGTTCATTCCGTCCAAATTTCGAATTGACTCTACCGTGTTGCCGAAGGCTTCCGCACTTTGGACTACAAAGGGTAACCTCTAGCAAATTCCGCTAACAAGGAACGAACAGCACACCGAAGCAGCCCCAAGTAATTCGAAATTCACCGATGTATAAGTAGAGGGTCCCGCTCACAGTATTTACCTAGGCTCCGAGTATCATTATTGTCATCCCATAGTCCTTACCCACACTGGGCCATTATCCATGTCTGTGTTGAGCCATCCACAGACAACTCTTGTCAACGCGCTACGCCCACCGACGATCGATCAAGCTACGGATATCCAGACCGTCCTTTGATCGATTCGAGTCATTTCGCACAACCTCGAGCTACCTCGAGTTACCTAGATCAGTTTCGAGATATCTCCTCTTAATAAGCGTAAGTGAAAACCACGTCATATAGCCGTCGCGTGCAAGCCCTGGACGGTCCGTGCTTCGGCCTATCGGTCAGACTCTGATCCAAATCCCTAGTATTCGAGGGGCTCCTTTTTCGCACCGCTTCCAGAACTTCGCGGATCTTTCACTGACACACAACGTTGTCGTCGGCCTTTATCCTCTTTGAGCTGTTTGTACTGTTATTGATGATCCGAGGTACCGCTAATTTCGAGACATCGAGGAATTGGGTATCCTTTGTCCTCGGTCCAACGATGACGTGGCCGAAGGTCCGGTGTTAGACTCGGATCACTGACCCAGATATAACAACGCGGGTTGATTGATATCCCCTTACCTTTTTCGTTATCGCTCATTCAGATCATGACGCCTTAACCGTCCAAAAAGGGAAAGGGTAAACGTCCTCGCGAGTCCTCGACCTCTCCCTTGCCTTCTGCTCCTGCTTCACCGGTTTCGCCTTCCCGCCTTCCACCGTCATCCTTCGTGACGAACCCGATCGGACCCGGGAGCGGTCCGAATCTCCCTTCCTCGTCTTCTCTCCCTCTCGCGAGTATTCCCGCTTACCTCAAATAACTTCGGCTGATTCTGTCACGGATCCTGTCGCGGATGACGGATCGGATCGGGGGTGCCACATAGTAAGACTGGACACGGAGTGTCTCTGACTTGTCACTGGAGGTATTGGGGCTGTGACCCAATGAGGTGGACTTGATACTAGGTGTCATGGACGGATTCGGGGAAGTTTAGCGCGCACTGCGTCGGCGTTTTCCGATGTTCGGAAACGGAGTTTCCGCGTGGCGCAAAACGGGCCGGAGCCCGCGGTCTCGGCGCCTTAGCCGAGGCGTGCCTGAGTTTTCAGCCGCGGAAGTGAATGATCGGTAATATCCGGCGTTATCTCTGATGGTGGCGGTTCGTTTAACAACTTTGAGGTCAGATTTCAAAGGTCATCTGTCTTGAGGTCTCATTATACAAGCTTCATATGGAGTAAAAAGATAGCCAGTCCGGGCAGCGGAACGTTCGTCCTTTGATATTACTATCCTCAGTAATGTTATTCACTGCACCTGCAGTATATAGGCAGAGTATGTTTCATTTCAAAGTCTCCGCAAATCACGTGGTTCAACGATCTTTCGACTGAAATTGATGGATTGCACTACTTCACCTGGAACCTCTCCTCATAGATCTTGAAAATGCATCTCACCGACCTCATCGCCACTCGATCCACCCCCTTCCACTCCTTCGAATTTTTCCCACCTCGGACCGAAGCCGGCTTCGTCAACCTGCTTGACCGGATCCAACGGCTCGCTGCCTCGCCTCTCCCATCCCCTCTGGCCGTATCTATAACATGGGGTGCCGGCGGAGGTACGGCCGATCGTACCATGGATCTTGCTGAGCAGGTCGTAAAGCTGGGACTGGAGGTGATACTGCATCTTACATGTACGAACATGCCGAAGGAGAAAGTCGAGCAGACACTAGCGGTAGGTCAAAGTCGATGATACTAGCTGATTGTTCGTAGAAAGCTCGAGCTCTGAAGATTCAGAATGTTCTGGCACTTCGAGGAGATGCTCCGAGGAGTGAGGAATATGCTATTTCCCCTCCGACCACTCCCGACTACTTCCAGCATGCCGATGACCTTGTTCGACATATCCGGGAAGAGCACGGCGATTGGTTCTGCATCGGCGTCGCTGGATATCCTACGCCACACCAGGATTCGGAGAGCGCTGAGACGGATCTACATTGGCTGAAGGTCAAGTGTGATGCTGGAGCGGATTTCATCTTGACTCAACTGTTCTACGATGTGGACGGATTCGCTGAATGGGTTGGGGCATGTCGCCGGAAAGGTGAGCGGTGACCAGGAAACTGATCTGACCAATACAGGCATCAATGTACCTATCATCCCGGGCGTCATGCCGATCCAAAACTTCGCATCGTTCCGACGTCTCGTCAATCTTACCAAATGCCCCGTGCCCGACTCCATCCTCCTCGATCTTGAACCGATAAAAGTACGCCAGATTCTTCGTTTAGACTCTTGCTGATCGTCGCAGTCCGATGACGCTGCCGTCAAGCAGTATGGAGCGAAGCTTGCCACCGAGTTGGTCGGGAAACTCATCGCCTCCACCCTCGTCCCCGGCGTCCACTTCTGCACCCTCAATCTGGAGAAATCCGTGCGAACCATCCTCGAGAATCTCGGTTGGACGTCTGAGCGCAAGAAGATCAAATCTTCACCCCTGCCACGACATAACCAACTCATCGAGGACGATACCGAAATCAAGAATGGGTTGAGCACGGTCAATGGCCATAGCTCACCGGCAAAGCAGATGAACGGGCTACCCATATCGCCTAGCAAGGCTAGTCAGCTCGCAGAGTGGGGTTTGACGAATAACGCACTTCCGCCTGCACCGAAGAAGGGTTTAGGTAATTCGGGGATGAATGGGAATGGCCCACAGGGACCGTCGGGAGAGGATAGCTGGGATGAGTACCCGAATGGACGGTTTACGGATGTGCGGAGTCCAGCATACGGCGAGATTGACGGCTGGGGAAGCGGGCTCAAGCTCACAGTGAGCATTGTCATTGATGGCGACTTTCGCTGATCTTCTACTAGGCACCACAAGCGTTGCGGAACTGGGGCACACCCACCGATGCCGCCCAATTATCCGCCCTATTCACCTCATACCTGCATTCCAACCCTTCCGCTCCCACCACACCATTCTGCGATCTCCCCTTGTCCCCCGAGTCCTCCGCCATCCTGCAACATCTGGTCGACCTCAACTCACCCCAACTGCAACATTGGACAGTGGGATCGCAACCTGCTGTCGATGCTGCCCGGAGCGAGGACGCGGTGCATGGTTGGGGACCACCGGGAGGATATGTGTTTCAAAAGTCTTTTGTCGAGTTCTTTGTCCGGGAAGAGGTGGTGGGGCGGTTGGAGGAGCGGTTGTCGGGACGGGTGGATGGGCAGCAGATCAGCATGTATGCGGCAAACAGGAAGGTGAGCTCCTTCCGTAGTCCAGATTGAAATGACGTTCTGATAACGTAAATATAGGGCGACTTCAAGACGAACACTCTGAAGGAGGCAGTCAACGCCGTCACGTGGGGTGTCTTCCCTGGCCAGGAGATCGTGCAATCCACCATTATCGAGGAGACGTCATTCCTCGCTTGGAAGGTTTGTCCAGTCATGGTTTTAGATTATGTATACTGATGCGCCGCAGGAGGAAGCTTTTGACATCTGGACCGAGTGGTCCCTCCTCTACCCCCGACATACGCCCGCTCGCAAACTCCTCGACGGAATAGCGAGCGACTGGTGGTTGGTCAGTCTCATACATCACGACTACAAAGACGACGGCGCTCTCTGGCGTTTCCTGCTGGAAGAGCGATCATGACAATTCGATTTTGGGCGGATCTGAAGCATATAGTAAATGCATACACCTAATCCTCATCACTCTCCTCGCCGTTGGCCGCTTCGTCGCGCTCGTGTTCCGCCGCGTTCATACTAGCAAGAAGATCCACCTGCGCATCCGGGTTCTCCTCCTTCCTCATAGCCTGTATCCGTTGTCCTGCTCGCCATCAGCGACTCACCTTCCATGAGAATCAAGGAGACGTGCGGAAGATCGTAGCGATAGCCTCATTCGTTCTCCGTTCCACCTTGGCCATCCGATTCGTCATGTCCCTCTTCAAATCCCAATTCGCCCGTCTCGGTTGGATATTGAACAGGTCCTACCCCATCCACCTATATCAGCCCTGTACCTGATATCGCAGGCCGGGAGACGAAAGGACTGACCAACTCCTCCTTCCGCTTCTCTTCGTCCTCGCGGATGATCTGCTCCGCCAACCCCTCCACAGCTTTCTCGACCGTATCGTCTCCGCCCTCGCCCGCTTCTCGCCGACGCAGTTGACGGGTCTCGGGGTCGAAGTTTCGTTGTTTGAACGCGAAGTGGGATCTGTGATGTCTCTCTCAGTACGACCTCTTCCGCAGTATAGGTAATGCTTAGATGGGCTGGAAGATGATGGAAAGGAGTTGATTGTTCAGGAAAGGGGACGTACGGTCCGGATCCATTCGCGCCATTCCCTTGCTCGGCTGCTTGCTTCCGTTTCCGGAGTGCGATGAGGCGCTCTTTTCGAGCGGCGGTGGTCGCGGCGAGGTTGGTCTCCATATCAGCGGGTGTCGTAGTTAAAGGGTTAGAGAGCTGGGACCGAAAACAGCTTGATTTCGGAGGGTGGGACCGTGGGAAAGTTGCCACCCTCAACTGTTCTGAGCTTGGCTCTCACACAAAGGGTCACTAAACGACATGGAGGCGACAGAAGGTATTGAGACTCTTCCACCACCCAAAAGTCCTGTGAAGCCTCGCAAACGCTTCGTCGGAACCACGACCAGCTCTCGAGCATCCTCGTCAAAGACCAGCGCACCTCGGCGGGTCGCCAACCAGATCCCTGATGATATCTTACACGATCCCGAGCTCAACGAAGCCATCAGAGGCGAGTGACGTCAACGCATCTGGGAGCTACATGGAAGCTGAAGGATGGAGCAGGTCTTCCGGGTAACTACAACTTCGAGATCCACAAGACTGTCTGGCATATCCGTCGAGATGGGGTCAAGACTGTAGCCCTTCAGATGCCGGAGGGGTTGATGATGTATGGCTGCGCTATCGCTGATATCATCGAGCGGTGAGTGGCCTTAGGTCCCAGTCCGAACTCGCTGAGCTCGACCAGGTTTACGGGAGCTCTGCCGCTGTTATTGGCCGACGTGACTTACGGAGCTTGCTGTACGTCCTAAAGACTGGGGTCGGACGCAAACTGAGGATCGCAGGTATCGATGACTTTACCGCCCGAGAGATGGGAGCGGAGATGATCGTGCACTACGGCCATTCTTGCTTGAGTCCGTTCCCCGTCTACCACCAAGTCCTCATCTTACAAGGGTCCCAGTCCCGGTCTCCCAGACGAGCCTCAAGACGCTCTACGTCTTCGTCGAGATCGCCATCGACCTCCCTCACCTCTCCCTCTCCGTCCGTCGAAACTTCCCGTCCTCCCGAGCCGCCTTTCACCGGGCCGTACTTGGCGATGAGGAGGTCGAGCCAGGAGGGAAGGTCGAGATTGCCATCGATCCCGACGAGCAAAACCAAGAGGAAGTGGTAGCGAGTGACGAAGCACCGACTAGATTGGCTTTGGTCTCGACGATACAGTTTGTAGCTGCCGTCCAAGCTCTGCGGACGGATCTGGAGGTGGCCATACCGCCGTTGGAGAAAGATCCGGTCGAGGAGGAAGGTGAAGGGATGTTAGCGAGGATGAGACGAGCGGATATCGGGGTTTGGCGGGGTCGATATGAGGTCACTGTGCCGCAGTCGAAACCGCTTAGTCCCGGCGAGGTACTGGGATGCACCGCTCCCAAGCTGAACCATATCGATGCGCTCATGTAAGTCGCGCCCAAACTCCACGTGCTCTGTACGAG
>JAABUL010001771.1_pt1 | contig 38951 bp, 59 predicted proteins | sample 5559151 | NCBI WGS metagenome assembly JAABUL01 (sample SAMN10711876, study PRJNA513368) | rock metagenome | isolation source: Antarctica rocks | place: Antarctica: Victoria Land, Pudding Butte sud | reverse complement strand
GCCACCTCAAGGCGCCGCGGAGTTGATGAGCATGCCGATCGATATTGCCGGAACCTGCCGGACGTTCAGGGCAGATCAATGACATGATCCCATGCAAGTTTCGCTCACATGAAGGCTGTGCTGCGCCACATGTGGAGATGCCGCAGATGCCGTGGCCGCTCAGGCAGCCATTGCCGAACGCGGAGCCGGCGCCCACCAGTGCTCCATCGACGACTGCTCTCGCGAGCTGCAGGCAGCAACATGAAGGCATGGCTGATGACCAGTGTGTACCGCAGGAACCTATCCTGTGGCCGCGAGCTGGCTGAAGGCGCGGCTTGTCTTGCACCTGAAAATCCAAGACAACATGCTCCTGCATTGCTTAGCCCCACCGTGAACGACGCAGTGCGTGAAGGATGCAGGGTTTAGGGTAGCAGGGTACAGCTGCAACGCCACCCTGGAGCCCGCAAGCAGGCCGCCAAGGAATGCCCACCGCCACGCCTGCCGGCGGTGAGTCAGCAGACCCCTATCAGAATCACACAAGTGATGTCTGGTGATTAGTATGCCACAGAGGACTATTCCTACAATCACGGGGCCATCGGTGCGAGCATGCATGAGGCAGATGCAAGCGGCGCACCCCACGATGCCCGAGATTCCCAGCACTCGGCTTGTCTGCGCCAGAACGATGACGCTGGCTACACCGAGGCAGCTGCTACCCGAAAGAGACGGAAGCTAGTTGCCAAATGAGCTGGAAGTGACGTACAACATACTGCTCGGTCTCGGAGATGGCCAGCACAGAAATTGTCAAACGCCCTTGCTGGAGCTGAAAGGAAACATCATTTCGAGTGTTCACAGAGAATCTGGTGGGAGCGAAAGCTTTGCCCTATGGCCGCCATGCCGCGCTGCGACTCGCCAAAGGGCGCACACGTGCCGCTTCCGAAACATCTCCTCCTTTCGCGGCAGAATTGACGTTCCCGCCACATATCTTTCAAACAAATGTTAACGTTGACATGCAGACCAAATGACATGCGTTCCAGTGTACGTTTGTAAGTTCGGTGAATTGATGACTTCCCACGCTTCCCTCTACTTAAGGGCAACCCCAACGCCTTCGACACGGCCGACAATGGTTTGCTTTCACGTGCGTTGCGCTTGCTTTCAGGTTTCTCTGCGCTACAGGGTGGGGCAGTCGATATGCATTGCAGCATGCTAGTTGGGCACTCTGTGGCGATGTGAACTGTCTCAGATGCCTGTGATGTATGAATCAGGAGCCCTGCTGGGCGGGGTGGTCGCAAGTTGGCCTAAACGATGTTGCTGGGCTGCGATGGCTGTGCAACATGGTTCCGACACAGCGCGTTTCCGAGTGCGGTGTACATATCAAGAGCTTCCAGAATCTATTCTAGGGCCTCCATCCGCTGCCCGCATGCCAGGTCGCACCCTGCAGGGCGTGATCGCCACTTCCTTACCAGCGCAGTCGTCGACGTGGCACGCTGAGCGGGCCGGATTTGTGGACGGACGGGTTTAAGCGGAAACGAACGACCACGGGGGCCCCGCCTCGGGGCAAAAATTTGGCGGTCGACAGCAGGAAACAGGAAGTAGCAAGCACGTGGTCACCTAGTTTCCGGACCATAGAGGCCGTCCAGTCGTGCATTTGTAATAGCCTGCACGACGCCTCATGTGGCTGCTATGATTGTCATGCACGGGCATATACCTGTGGCCTCTTATACGGAAGCATCCACTTGCAATCTTCCAACTACATCACCGGCTTTCAGGTCTCCACTGTGCAGCCGACGGTGTTTGCCTCTTGCGGTGGAATCTATTGGGTCCTTAGGCAGTATCAGTCAGCACTGCGCATCCGTGCCATCGATCGCGCAATCGACACTGAGACACAGCGGCTCAGGAGCATTTGCCGCAGCCGCGGGGCATGTGCGGCTCAGCAGGAGTGCAGTACCGCAGCTGAGTCGCGAGACCGTGTTTCCAGGCAGCTCGGTACGTCGGCGCAGTGAGATCATGGCGACTGGCGGCGGCGGCGGCAGCGGCGGCGGCGGCAGCGCCATGCACACGCCAATTGAGGAGCTCGCGCAGGACGCAGTGGTGTGGGCGTCGCAGCACGGCCTGGTGTGCGCCGTGTATATAGCAACCTGCTCCTGGCTGTGAGGAGGTTGCCACTTGAGGGCCCATTGCACAGCACGCTTGTGGGTGTGCATCGCCAAACCGTCAATCCGAGATAGTTCCGTCAGCGCACTCACAGCTGCATTCTGAGATCCTGGCCACATGCCGCATCAGCTGAACACGCCGCACGTTGGTCTGCAACGCCCCTCGGGCGAGCCTGGACTACTGAGCTTGGTATTCCCTAGCTGCGCCTGACTCTGCTGCCGCCACACATGCGGCGCAGCTGGTGGGCGCCGGGCCGGAGGCGCCGGAGGCGGCGGTCGTGCACGCGCCGCTGTCCGCGTTGCCGGCGCCATTTCCCGAAGGCAGCTTCCGCAAGGCGTGCGCCGCGGCGCCGGCGTTCAACGCCCTGATCGCCGCCGTCGCCGCCGACAGCGAGTACCTGCAGCGCACGCTCGCGCCGGCGGCAGAGTACGATGAGTTCACGGTGAGCCAATGGAAATACGCTCTGCACAAGGCGCGACCATTTCGGACTGTGTCAGCACACCGTTATGTGCTGATGGCGCAGCCTGCTCCTGTATCGGAAAATCGCACGCGCCTGTCCCAGAAGGTACCGTCATTGTGTCCATATGCAATGCGACTCTGCGCGTTGCAACCACTCGTTTACACATGTGCGGCCGTTCAACGGTGCAGTGTGGTGCCTGCCAACTTGCACCGCCTGAGTCGGACATCCGACTGACTGAATTTGTGCAGCTGCAAACAGGCGCAGCTGCTGGAGGTGCACTGTAACACTCTTACGCTGCTCAAGCCTTTCTAAACACTGAACAGAGAAAGCCTAAAAAAGGAGACAAACATGCCGCAGGCGCAGCTGCTGGAGGTGCACCGCAACACGGAGGAGCTGCGGGCGGCGGGACGCATTGAGCGAACCGTGGTCGCCGTCAACCGCTCGGACTACATGCTCGACGAGCCGTCCAACACCCTGCTGCAGGTGAGTTTGTGGCATAGGAGATCACAAGCCTTGATGCCCATCCAAGATCTTGGAATATTGGAAGACCTTTCGCAGTGGGTAGGAGACGGGAGCACTACCTGTGCGAGCTAGAGAGCCCTGGAAGCACTTCACCACCTCCGGCAGTACAGTGCTGGCGGCGCTATCAGACCTGTGGTGTTGACATCATGCGCCACTGATGTGCATGCGACACGCCTGCACCCCCTTCGGGGGTGCAGGCCTCCGATCCATGAACTCAAAGCGGGAGCATCGGTTCCGTCAAGTCACTCTTGTTTGCTCAACCCCTCAAGTCACTCTTGTTTGCTCAACCCCTTTTCCGCACAGGTGGAAGTGAACACCATCGCGTCGTCATTCGGACCGCTATCGGCGATCGTCAGCAGCCTGCACCGCTACACGCTCAGCCGCTCTGGGCGCTCCGACATCGTGAGTCGTGCAAAAGCCCCGAGTGCAGCACCTGGGATCTCTCTTGCAACACCCACAGAGTCCATACCCTCTACGAAGGTCACATGGGCAGAAACTCGAGGTTGGCTCGCATTGCCCTGCCCTGCAGCCAAACCTCCAGTGGCTGCTTGGTTCGCCTAGTCAAAATAGCCTGCTTTTGGAACTGCAGCAGTGACACATCGGCTCGCCGAATGCCCAACCAGGTTGTGAGCTCAGCGTCTTGGTGTCGCTCCTGTGCAGGAGGAGGCGCAGCTGCCGGAGAGTCTTGCCACGGAGGGCATAGCGGAGGCGCTGGCGATGGGGGCGCGGGAGGCGGGCGGCGACGGCGCGTTTTGCCACAGCTTCGCATCAACACAACCTTGTCCAGCGAGAATATACTGCCATTCCCGCGCAGGAGGAGGCGCAGCTGCCGCAGAATCTCGCCTCGGAGGGCGCTGCCATGAACTCTTGCCGACACAGTAGTTGCATCACAGCTTGAACGCGCTTGTGTGACTTTCGTGCAGACGGAGGCACAGCTGCCGGAGAATCTGGCCACGGAGGGCATCGCGGAGGCGCTGGCGATGGGGGCGCGGGAGGCGGGCGGCGCAGGCGCCGCGGTGCTCATGATCGTGCAGCCCGGCGAGCGCAACAGCTACGACCAGCAGGCAAGCGTCCTTCTGTGTCACTGCGCCGGTGCCAGGCGGCACTGGTCTCGTGAAGGCAGCATGTACGTCCCAGGTCCTAGTCCGCAGTTGGCAGCGCATGCAGCTTTCCAGATCCCGAGCTGCAAGCACCGTCGGCACAACATCACATGCATTCGCGCGCCAAGTGAATCCCCCGCCTGCACCTGCTTCTTGCATCCGGCGCTATCTGACAACTATATCAAGCTCTGAAGGATGCCCAGGGACTCTACACTCTTGACATGGTCCCATGCCAAACCTGCAGTGGGTGCAGACGGCGCTGTGGGAGCGGCATCGGGTGCGCACGCTGCGGCGGACACTGGAGCAGGTGGCAGATGACGCCTGCGCCAGCCTGGCAGACGATGGCAGCCTCACCGTTGACGGTGTCGCTCTGGATTACATTCATTCGATGACATTCAGTCCAGTTGGCTGGGAGGTGCAGAAGGCGACGTCGAGTGTCTCTGATCAGACTTGTGTGGTGCTGCCTCAAGTTTTGCTGCTTGCGCCCAAGGTTGTCCGCACTGCTGCTGTTTCAGGCGTGCGCATAGGCGTTGTGTACCTGCGCGCCGGCTACTCGCCGGATGACTACCCGACGCCGGCGCACTGGGGCGCGCGCGAGAAGCTGGAACGGTCCGCCGTCGCAAAGTGCCCCAGCGTCGCCTTCCAGCTAGCCGGCGCAAAGAAGGTAGGTGGTGAACAGAAAACGAAAGGAAGCAAACATGTCTGTTGGAAGACATGGTAGAGGCACACCCGTTTTCTGAAGCTTGAACGCTCCGCCGCCGCAAAGTGCCCCCGCCATGCCTTCCAGCTGGCCGGCGCCAAAAAGGTAAGGGAAAGCATCCCGTGTGAATGCAAGAGGGGCAGCAGCGCATCGACGTCCTCTGCCGACGAGAAGGAATTCGGACTCGTGTATCTCAGGGCAGGGGTCACTAGCTTGTGATCACGAGCAGCCACAGGCAAATTGGTGCAAACCTGCATTTGGCGTGGTGTGCCGTGTGCGGTATGCCCGTGTCATTTGGCTTCCCCTTTCACCAACTGTGACAGTCCCCCGAACCAAAACAATCGTTGTCATACGCCGCAGGTCCAGCAGGACCTCGCGAGGTTTGTTGTGTGCTGGACCGATTTTGCGAGGCGGCTTCCATCATGAAGCAACATCATGTGTTCACAATTATCATCTCACAAACGTCGTATTCAATGCCCCCTGCAGATTCAGCAGGACCTGGCGAGGCCGGGCGTGCTGGAGCGTCTCTGCGAAGTGTTCTCTAGTGCATATCAGCAGCAGCAAATTTCAATCAACCAATCTGAACGAATGTGGAACTTGTCTATTGGATATTGAATCATATCCAATGCCCCCTGCAGATCCAGCAGGACCTGGCGAGGCCGGGCGTGCTGGAGCGCTTTGTGGCGCACTCCTCCAAGGCCGAGCTGCTGCGCGCCTGCTTCGCAGGTGCGCCACACCCTAGTTGTACAGCCACATTAGATGGAAAATGACACCGCTCGTGGTCAAACTTTTGGATGCGGTGGCCGAACCCCTGGAATGCGAAGCTGCTGAGCGCCTGCTTTGCGGGGTGCGCCCGCAGCCCTGCCTGCCGCGGGGCCAGACCGCCGCCTGCACGACCCAGCATGCTGAACGCCGAGTACTGCCCTGACGCAGCTGCACTTCGGCCGATCGCAGCTCAGTGCATGTAAAGCCTCGGAATAACCGCAGGTGGCAGACGCCCTGAAGCAGGCGGCGGCGGCGCTTTCACGTCCAATCCCTTCCGGATCATCGTTCATTAAGAGTTTCTAATGCGCAGGCCTGTGGGGACTTGACGACCTTGACGACACAGTGACGGCGGACGTCCTCAAACAGGCGGCAGCACAGCCGGACGCGTATGTGCTCAAGCCGCAGCGCGAGGGCGGCGGCAACAACTTGTACGGACAGCAGGCGGCGGACAAGATTGCGGGCCGCGTCGGCCTCGCGGCCTACATCCTCATGCAGCGCATCCGGCCGCCCATCCACAGGTGAGAAGCTATTTTCTCTGGATGAAACTGGGATCGAGATTTAAAAAGCTGACTCACAGGATCGCTGGCCGGTCTGGCCTCGCGGCCTGCATCCTCATGCAGCGCATCCGGCCGCCCATCCACATTCTGAGAAAAGACGCCAGGATGTGTGCCACCTGCGTCGCCATGCAGCGCGTCCGGCCGCCCATCCACTGGTGACAACATCTTCTCTGAGACGAGTCATGGAGGCGCGCTCAGAGCTGAAAGCTGCCGAATGAATCCAAACACAAATCCATGCTGGCCATGTCGCACAAGCTGGGCTCACCTGTCGTGGCGCATCACCCTGCAGGACGGCGATGGTGCGGGAGGGCCAGGTCGCCGAGGTGGAGGCGCTCTCAGAGCTGGGCGTCTTTGGCACATGGGTGACTCAGGATGGGCGCGTGCTGCTCAACGAGCAGGTGTGCTGCCTGGGTGCAAAACACAATGGTTGTAGGTGCAGAGACGTGTGCACTGGTGTCTGTCACCATGCAGCGTCAGATCAGCTGCAGAAGGCATGCATGGATGGGATTTCATCCAGACAGCATGCTGAATGCTTCCGACCCTTGATGCACCAAAGACGCTCCTGAATTGACATGTTCTTGTAAACCTGTGCCGTCCCATCGCGCAGGCGGGCCACCTGCTGCGCACCAAGGCGGCGACGTCTGACGAGGGCGGCGTCGCCGCCGGCTTTGCGGTGCTCGACTCGCCGTACCTGGTGCCACAGTAACGGGGCAGCAGTCCACCGCGCGGCCTTGGCCAGCCGGGCAGCTGCGGCGGCATGGCCCGGTCGATTTCGGCTTTGCGGCACTCGACTCGCCATACCTAGTGCTACAGCAATGAGGGGCGAACAGTCCACCGGCCGCCGGCTGCGCAGCTGCAGCGGTGTGGCTTCGCCGCCGCCGGCTTTGCGTCCTGGATCCCCCTACCTCGTGGTGCAGCAATGAAGTGCAAACGCTTTGCCGGGCCGGCCGCCGGCTGCGCAGCTGCGGCGGTATGGCCCTGCTCGCCGTGCCTTGCGCCGCAGCGGTGACACATCGAGGGATAACGTCCCCAGCCGGCGCCGCCGCTGCGGCAGTGCTGCGGCCGTGCGGCGCTCGGCTTGCCGTGCTTCATGCCGTGATAGGCTAGCAGCGCTGATGCCGGCTGCCGCCTCGCTGCGGCTCGTCCACGTGCAGCCTGTTGGCAAGTCTGGCCCTATAGATACTGTAGAGCAGTTGCATAGGTGCCTTGTGGTGGCTGCTTGGCACGAAGCAGTGGCATCTGTGTTGCTGCCGGCGCTGCACGTTGGACAGGGCCGGGTTGATACTCGCACTGCCTGCCGTGTGCACGGGCAGTGGCCAGCAGCATGGGCATGTGGTGACTTTGGCAGCTGTCTGGCATCCAATTAGAATTGTTGCTGGCGCATTGATTCTCTTTGCCACGAAGCCCAGACAAGCGGATGAACATTCTTTACAAGTTTCCTGACTCAGCGTGCTGCCCAGCAACACACCCTCGTTGCGACCTGCAGCCTTCAGTGCGGGAAACAAAACAGGCCGAAAATTCCCGCAGGACGCCGCCGGTGCTCGCCCAGAGCCCATCGCCGTCAAGCCTCATACACTGCCAAAGGAGCTACCTACTTCTGCCGGCTTTGCCGGACCTCTCAGAAAATGAAGGCAAAGGCATCAAAACACCGGCGGACCAGACACATCGACCTACTAAGCAGGCATCCTCGGACAAGGATGCATGTACAGACCGCCGCTGAGACAGAGGCGCCTCGAGTGCGCCGCGACAGCTGCGGCGGCGCTCCTTACCTCTGTCCTAACAGATAAACAGGAGCATTTGCTCATCAATGCTGGTGGGTGTTTGTGTGCGTGCGCCGAGAATGAAATCCCCCAAAAGTAGCAAGCATGCCATTATCGGTTCAGGAGAAAAACCTTGCACTGTTCCAGTGCGCGCCACCCCTCCTTGGCCGTGTCAAAACTGGATGCAGCAGCGGCTGCGTCGTGGTGCTGCCAGCATCCTGTTGCCCACCAGCCACGCCCTCGCCTACTTGGCAGGCAGCGATGCCGCCGTGTCAGTGTGCACCGCCCGCAGGTCCAACCTGAGGCTCACTGCAGTTGGCGGCGCTCACCAGGCCCCCTCACTCTGCCGCGTTGCCGTCCTTCAGAAAAAAGTTCAGGATGTCATCCATGCTGCCTTCTTTGAGCTCGACGCCGCCGCCGCCAACATGCACGCCGGCCATGCCGCCACCCTGCTGCTGCTGTTGGTGCTGCTGCTGCTGCCGGACCAGGTCGTGCGGCGACTGCTGCAGCGGGAACTGCTGCTGCCCATAGCCGGACATGGACTGCGCATAGCCGGGCAGCTGCGCCGCCGCACCACCTATGGGCGAGGGCGAAAAGGGGATGCCGGGGTACTGCCCCACCGCCGCCGCCATCTGCGCCTGGTGCTCGAATGAGTGCTGCAGCTGCTGCGCCGGCGGCTGCGCCTGCGACTGCTGCGCCGCCTGCGACGCACCGCCGCCCGTCTGCTGGTGCACCTGCGGCTGCTGCTGCTGCGGCTGGAAGGACTGCTGCGGCCGCAGCTGCGGCGGCAACTGGTGCTGCTGCTGCGGCTGCGACTGGGGCGGCGGCTGGCCCTGCTGCGCCTGCGGCGGCTGGTGCTGCAGCGCCGGATCCGCCATCGGAATGCTCTGCGGCGGCATGACGGCCGGCCCGGCGCCGCTGGCCGCGGCGCTGCTCGCCAGCAGGGCGTCTGCGCTAAAAGCCTGCGGGGTGGCATGCGGCCACGTCTGGTGGTTGGACCACACGAGGCTGGGCGGATGGGCATTTGCATCAGTCGCAGCAGGGGTGCATGTGCATGGTCCTCACTCACCTGGCCAGCGATGCTGGCCCAGCCCATGTCTCCGCTGAATGCGCCGGGCGGCGGCATGGCGTATTCCAGCCCGCCCATGCCTGCAGCCACATCCCACGTCAGCCGCACGTCTTTGCATGGGACGAACTCTAATGAGTTCGCTAACCGAAATCAAAGTCTCGCACAGCAATGCGTGAACGTTGTCATCCGAGATGCTGACCCATTTCCCCTCCCGCCACCCCCAGCAGAACAGCTGGTGATGCACACAGCCTGGCCAAGCAATTGCTGGGGGGTTTGGACGTGCCGCAGCTCGCTGGGATGACCCGCACCTGGCATGCCCATGCCCATTACGCCTGGCATGCCGCCAAAGCCGGGCGGCGGCATCATGCCGGCGCTGCCGAGCGCCTGCTGCAGCCCCGGCGGCATCGCGCCAGCCTGCGAGTCAGAGGCACGAGGCGGTCTGCATTGGGTCGGGACTCGGCCACGGGTCGAGTATCAGCGACAAGCCTGCGGCCAGAAGGCCGAGAGCACGCTGGCTTTACGCGTCACACCACCCAGTACGGCAACTGCTTTCTCGCAAAATGCCTGCTTTGAGCTCCAGGCACTCACCATCATGGGGCCGGAGGCACCGGGGAGGGTGCCCGCAAGCGCCGCGCCCGCGCCCAGGCTCATCGCCTGCAGCTGCAGCGTCTGCAGCTGCATACGCATGATGTGGTCCGGCACTGGGCCTGTCCCGCCCGGCGGCATCATCGGCGTCTGCGCAGATGCAGGTTTGGATTTGTGCTGCGACAACCCTCCTGGTTTGCACACCACTGGCTTTGTCCTGGAAACCAGAGAACTGTCACTGGTCGAAGCGCCCAACAATCTGTCCGCGTGCTGTGCAGCTGCTCCTGGCAGCGCGGCTGGGACAGGCCAGGAGGCATCAGGCGCTTCGCACCTGCTGGAGACCCATGGGCGGCGGCGGGAAGGCCGGCACGGGGCCCTGCGGCGAGGCGCCGGGCGCGGCCGGCATCTGCACCGCCATGCCGGGCGGCGGCTGCGGCTGGCAGTGGCCAGGCGGCCCTGTCGGCGACATGCCGGCGCCGACGCTGCCGGCGGCGCTGGCCGGACGCAACCCCTTGCCGCGGCCGCCGCCGCCGCCGCCGGGCGCAACGCCGGACACCCGCTTGAGGTACAGCCGGTACTTCTGCGCGCCACAGAAACATATGCGGTGAGGAGGAGTTCCAGCTGCTGCATGTCGAGCTGTGGGTGTGTAGCTTGCAACTCAGCGACACAGCAACAGAGATGTAGGAGTTCGGCACTTTGCGAGTGCTCCAGGAGGGAGGGGACACACAGCTGGCCAGCGGGCGGCACCTGCAAGTGACTGGCCACATTTTCTCGGGTGAGGCCCTCCACATTCATGAGGTCCAGGATCCGCTTTGGCACCGCCTCTGCACCAACAGCCAGCAGCACACTTCAGCGTACACATGCAGCAGAACATGGCTGTTGTGGTGCTGCTGCCGAATGCTGCAAAGGGACCGCCTGGCGCCTCAACAGGCACAGACATTGGCCTTGCACAAGAGAAACGGTGCTCACTGTCGACGCCCAGCGTATTGACGGCGGTGACAAACTGCTGGTGCATCTCCACCGACCAGACGACCCGGGCCTTCTTCGCGGAGGCGCCCTCGCCATCGCTGTGCTCGCCGCTCATCCTCTGCCGCGCACAGTAGTTTCGTCAGCAGCTTCTCTCGTTCGTGTTTCACTCCGAGGTCCAGGCAGGCCCAGGTGGTTTACGAGCCCACCCACAGCAGCAGGAGCGACTTCCTCAGCAGTGGCACCCGCAGGTGGCTCAGCCAACTCACCCGCTCATCGCCCTTGCGCTTTTTGTCATTGCGCCTGGCTGTATCGTCGTCCGGATCCTCCTCCGAGTCCTTGCTGATGGCCTGCAGTAATGTCGGTGACCGAGGTGCCATAACATTGCATGTGGACGCCTGCATTGTCCCAGCCTGTTACATGTCACATATGGTAGCCGCCTATCACATTGGCAAGCACACCTCCATCTTAAACCACTGCATGAGCAGCGGTCGGTCCAGACAGCATGCACGTCTCCCAGCTCCCCCCATGTGTGGGCTTGCGAGAGAAAGTTCCTCCCCGCAGGTTCAAAAGCACTCGCCGATTCCCGACGCCGGCGGACCACGTGCTGCCAGGCGTTGCGCAGCTCCTCGATCCGCACTGGCTTGATCAGGAAGTCCACCGCGCCGTGCGTCACCCCCCGCAGCACCACGTTCGTCTCCCCATTCGACGACATCACTGCGCGGGAGTCGCAGCGGGCGACAGTCAGGGCAGTCCATTTACAGCGCAAGCGTGCAGGTTCTCATAACCTGGACGCATGCACCCAGGCACACATGCAGCGCTTGCGGATGGCCTTTGCAGCATTGGATGCGTCTGCATGCCATAGTGTTGTGACAGATCAGTGCCAGGAATGGCGAAAGAGCGCTCACTGATAACGGGCAGGTCCAGCTCCAGGCCAATGTGCTCCAGGAGCTTGAAGCCGTCCATGTCTGCGAAAAAGTCAACTGAGGTGTGAAATGAATGGGTAACACGCGTATGGGCAGGCACATAAGGTGCTTGGCATTTGCTGACCATCCGCTGACCCCTGCTGACCCGATCACCGATGCATGCAAGAAGGTGACGAACGCGACCCACCCGGCATGTAGACGTCCGACAGCACAAGGTCGTAGTGATTGGGGTGCTGCCGCAGCTCCTCCAGCGCTGACATGCCGTTGATGCTGGTGGTCACTGCGGGCGGCGGAACAGACACAAGTCAATGAACCTTCTCCGATCGCCAGGCAAGCGCGCGGGACGGTCGCAGAGCTTGCCATCCCAGGTCTTTGCAAGGCGTGTGTGGCACGATCGATCGCTGGCGAAGCAATCTTGGGATAGCAGCCAGGCCCTGACATGACATCCCAGCTGTACGAGTTGACTAAGATTGCACAGAAGCGCAAGGCATGCAGCTAGTCTGCTATAGGCTTCATGCACATGCACGGAAAGCTCTGAGCGAGCTGGGGCGCGGAGCGACGCACCACCTGCACTGCAGTGTTTGCTGGAAGGCCAACTGGCTCCGAGGGGAGTGTGGGAGCTGCACAGCCGCCGGCAAGCGGGAAGCGCTCATCCAGTGGACCCTGTTGCGATCAAGAACCAGGTGTACGCACACTGAGACAGCGCGACACAAGCCTGCTCACCTTCGTAGTCACACCGCCGCAGCATGTGGCCGACGACCTTGAGGCACAGCGGATCGTCGTCGACGACGAGCACGCGCAGCCCCGACGGAAAGGGAGGCCCCGGTACTGCCGGTTCAGCGCTATCCGCCCTCTCCTCGGCTGCTGGACCTTTTTGCTGCTCCGGCTCGGTCTTCACCACCTCCATGTTTTTGCTGTGCAAGCTTCCAGATCGAGCTGTCGGAAGCAGCACTCACAGAACAGCGTGCACGCGAGGCACACAAAGGCCCCGCGCGGCCGCGCAGCGAGTCCCGGAGCCCCCGGAAGAGCAAGACAGGCAGCCTACAAACTCCGGCACGTCTCCTCGAAATGCGACGCTGATGAGAACAGTGCTGATAATTTCACACAAGAACTTGCAGCAAGCTCAGTGTTGCACGTCGAAGCAGCCTGCGGAGGCCCGTACGTGCAGGTGCGGGCCCCCTTCGAGAAAGATGTCAGTTGTCTGCAGGTGCCCTATCTGACGCTGCAGCCGCTTGTGGCACAAGCAGAACTCATCGAAGTGCTGACTTATCGAAGCAGTACCGTGCCACGCACATGCGGCTTGAGCTTTGCCAGAAACTGCAATAAATCTGATCGCTGTATGGGCCTCGTCGCTGCCATGCCAGTCAGCATGTCATGAAAACCCTTCCTCTCAGGCTGATGACACTCCAAGGGGTCCAAAATTTCCCGTCATTACTGTGATATATACATGCTTTGCTGTGCTGAGCCAGCGGACCGTGCGATGTATGTGCCAGTTAGGGCGGCGCCGGTCCACGGTGCCGATCGAGGTTTCTGCACGACTGAATTTCACTGATTGCGCACACTTCAAACAACACAGTTCACCATCCGTTCATGGCCAAGCACACAGACAGCCAAGTACAATGATACAGCTGCATCATGCATGCAACACATTGCATGGTGCACGGCAATGTCCTGAAGTACAATCCAGAGCGCATGCCGGTCCACTAGTACACCATGCACGTCCAATAACGCAGCAGTCTGTGAGATATTGCAGGGACTCGCACTTTCACATCAGGTTCGTGTGGCCCTGCAGTGTAAGCTGGTCACTCGCCGCGCCCCAACCGCCATTGCCTGCTGACTTTGTGGACGATCCCGCCTCCGTGAAGGATTGCGGCACTGCATCCAGATATGATGTCTCGGCTGAGGCATGTTTCACTCGCATGCCGGGATTACAGCAGGCACTGCAAGGTTAGAGATTCATGCATGAAGCAGCGTGTGGCACCTGAGAGTGTCGAAGGCTGGCGGCAGGCCCCACAGATACGGCAACGCCACAGTCATTACGAGCCGCTCCGCCAAGCCGCCCGCCTGGGTGTCGCGCTGATATATTTCGCCGCCGTTGCTCAGCACTGTGTCTTCCACGGCCTGCAATGGGAATCGAAGGTGCAGTGTGTTTTGCTTCCACCACGTTTCATTGGCCATTGCACCACAGTGCCGCCATGTAGGACGCAACACCCACCTCTGACAGCATGTCGATGCTTCGGCAAAAGCCGAGCACGTGAATGCGGCGCGAGAGGTCCCTGCCGTTGGTCGCTGACAGCAGGAATGTCTGCCCGATGCAGATGCCCTGCTCCTCCAGCGTTGGCAGCGACAGCAGCGGCGCACACGGCAGCCGCTCAGCTGCTTGCTGCCGCTCGGCCTGCAAATAGACCATTATTTGTGCATCAGCAGGCCGGCTAGAATGTGACACAGCTGTCATGTGGGCATACAGTTCGACAACATGGGCCTTGAGCTGATCGAAATGTCAAGCTGCTCACTGAAAGACCGCTGGCGAGGCCCCGAGAGTCGCTGAGCGTGACCAGCCCCTCTGACGTAATGAAGGTCACCACCTGCATGAGATCACGTAGACGTTTCATGCAAATTTTTTGTAGCTGAGTGCCCTGTTCTGGTCAACAGCCCAGGCAGCTTGGTGCATATGGCGCCCTCGTAGCATGCTGAAATGCGGACCTGCTTAGGCTTTTTGGGGCGGTGCGCGGTCCAGTCGTGCTCGTCAAACCACCTGGGCTGAGCCGCCTGCACATGTGGACGTGCGTTTACTTGTCGTGCTGTATTTCATTCACGAGCCAGACATGGGTCGTTGGCCGGGGGCAACGCTGAAATTTTCGAACCCTTAGATGCCTCAGATCAGCTTGAAGTCACCATGTGGTGGAAGAGGCAAATGGCGCGGGAGCGTACCCGGATGGTCACGTTATATCTCCTTGTATGCTTGGGGCAGAGACAGCTGCTGCGGGTTGCGCGACGGGTCACTGCACTTCCACACTTCATCCCAACCCTTTCAATCCTGGCTCCAGTTGCTGGTACAATGCGTGATTGCCAAAGGCAGATCTGCTGCTCCTGACTGCAGGTGCAGCTGAGACGTGCTGCACGAATTGCTGGCGCTTCTGCTGGCTTCTGGCCCACTTTGCCTCTTCACTTTTCTCGGCACACGTGACCTGGTATTCAACGGGCAGCTGCATTCCCTTTACGCATGATCGATTCAGCACAATCCGGCCCAGAATTGCATGAACTTGCGCACACTCTTTCAAATCGAAGCTTTCTACAATGTCTGCTGTTTGCAAGGAACATCAGCCAGTGTTTCGGGCCGATGCGCAGTCGCACTGCGGTGCAGCCAGCATCGTTCGATTACGCAAAGGATCTGCAGACGGCGTAGTGAATGTTGAATTTCGAGCTACGCTTGGCACGTCACCTTCCTCACTGAGCGCAAGCGGCTGACGCCGCTATTCATGCGCACAAAGGCGCTGCAGCGCGGCCCAATGCTGACAGATGGACGCTGCTATCAGCGTCTCGGAGGATCTGCATTCAGCTGTCTGTCACTACGCTACTATCCATGACATCCGCCTGGGCCATTAACGGCGGCGCGCATGCGAAGATCGTCGTGCCACCGCCAATCAGCAAGCGGGACGTCAAACGCTCCCTGGAGGTTGTGCAGGGCATCGCACAGCTGCGGATGCAGTGCTATTCACAATCAGATCTTGACAAAGGCATGCATATTCTACCTGCAGGGGTGACCCACAAAGCAATGCCAGTCAAGGAAAATCGTTGATGTGGCGCACAGGAGTGCAACCGCCGGCGAGAGGAGCTCGAGCTCGCGAAAGGACCCATCCGCGATACGCCGTCAGGAGTCCAGTGAGTGGCGTGCATGTGCAGAAGGGCATGAACACATGCCGCACCTGCAACATCCTGCGTCCCAGAAACCATTATGTGCAACGTGAATGAGTTCGTGATTACTGCGGTGCTGCGGCAAACAGATACAGGAAGATAGAGGTCGGCTTTGGCGAGGAGGCTCGCCGCGGCGACACATGCGACATCGCATACGAGGTGTTCACGGAAGGTAGGTCGCCATTCCGGATCAATGGTATCACCCGGCTGCGCCTTTGTTTGTCACATTGAAGGCGTAGCCTCCAGTTATGGTATTGCCCCATCTAATGCAGGGCGCGACGTAGGTGTTTTCAGCAAGAGGCTCATTCCCGTCTTATGTTTTGTCTTTTCTTCATGAGGGAGTGCTAACGGCCTTCCTTTCATTTACAGCCAGAGCGTGCCAAAGGCCTTCTTGTGCTCCGCCTTTTGTCAAAGGGAGTGCCACAGCCTTATCATAATTCGTCTTTTCTGAAAAGGGTTACCCGGTTCCTTTCAAAAAAGAGCAAACATAAGAAGGCGTGGAACTCCATTTCAAGAAAGGGGAATGCTAAGGCCTTCTCATGTTTCGTCTTTTCTGGAAAGGGAATGCTAGGCCACAGGCCGTTAGCATTGCATGGCAATTGGCATGGTCGGGATCGAGAATTTGTATGTTACTGTACGACAGGCGGGTTCTACCTCGTCAGCGTCGACTTTGGCATGGTGGGCGCTGCTCTTACCTGTGATCGCTGTATGCAGAGCACACAGGTTTTGCTTCAATCGTTACAAAACCCTTTGTTGTCACGACGCAGGAGAGCAAGAAGGACGTGGGCGACACAGTGCGCATCACACTGGAGGCTGGCGCGGTGCCTGTGGCCATCCTGAATGCAATGCGCGGCATGCGGGAAGGGGGCTAGCGGCGCATAGTGGTGCCGCCAAATCTCTGGCAAGTCGTGGTGAACCTGTAGCCTGGCATGTTCCTTTGGCGTTTGTTGGCTTCTTCGTCGCAATTGACCCTTATGGTTCCTATATCTTACTCTCCAGGTGGGTCAGGCGAGATCTGCAACCGACGCCCTCCAGCGCATATGCAGCTCGCCGATTTTGGCGCTAAGCTGACAACAACACGGTGAGCCTGTGCTGTGTGGTTCGGATCACTTATTGATAGTCACTGCCGTGCTGGCATCAATACAGCTCTGTATGTCGCTTGACTGCTTGCTTGCGGTGACGTGCATGCTCAAGGGTGGTACTACCTACATGAGGCCCTGACGCAGTGCTGTGAATTATCGCAGCCAATGAGGTGGAGCTGATAAAGGTCTTCAAAGGTAGCTGCCATATGCGCAGTACTTTGATGCCGCCCGCCAGAGCGCCGGCGGTGGGGCAGACGCGGCCATTACTCAGTTCCATCTAATCGTTGTTTCGTGCAGTTGTCGCAGAGTTGGGCATGATAACAATGAGCTTTGGGATCAATCCATGACCGACGTCTTGTCGGCTCAGTTGTTTTAGTTTTACATGTAGGCTTGAACAGAAGTTCATCTTAAAAGAGAACAGACCACACGGAACTGGTTCCTTCTTCACAGACTGTCAGGACAGACACGAGCGTGCTTTGTTCCGCCATCGCAAAACCATCAGAGGTGACTTGCCCCAGCCTCTCTGTATATATGGATATGTGGGCATACTCTCGTAGGTACCTAGAGGCATTGGCTTCGTGTCCTGCCCCGATGAGGCTGGTGCAATAGCCCTCTACCTTCCTCCGTCTTGCCCAAACGAACTTGGTGCAGAGATCCGCTGTGTAGAGACGCACAAACACTGGCGGCAACGATTTGCAAGCGAGCCCGACGCTGCCCCAAAACAAAGGCGCATAAAACCACGTTGTCTTGCTGTGCCCTGCAGCTTCCTTCAGCTCTCAGCGAGGCCCGGCCCTGGGGGCCAGCAAAAAGTTTGCCGCTGTCAGCTCATAGCGCGGTTGGCGTAGCGCACTTCGGTGCCGCAGGCTGTTTGTTTCCATTACGCCGGTTGACGGATTTTCAGAATGTGGGCGCTTTGCGCCGAGACGCTCATCGCCTGCCGCCACGCGGCCCGGCTGCCGCACTGGAAATTTGCCGCAGGGAGGCTGTCTCGTCTCGTCGCGCAGGCTGGCACAGGCCCCCCGGCGTGGCACTCCTGATGCCCGCCGTCCGCCGGCCCGGCCTCCGCCGGCGGCCGCCGGCGTCAGTGCCGCGTGCTGGGCTTGCCGAAGCACCCGAAGAGGGAGCTGAGGGAGAAGCCCGGCGGCTTGGCCGCCGGCGCGGCCCGGCGGCCGGCTGAGGCGCTGCGCCGGGCGGCCGCGGGCGGCGATGGCGGCGGCGGCGGCTTGGCGGCGGCGGCGGCGGATTGCCGCCGCATCTCCGCTTCCGCCGTCTCCACCAGCTCCACGTCGTCCAGCCATCGGAGCACCCGGTCTGTGGTAACAGCAAGCTGACACATGTGTTATGGTTTTTGGTGTTGGACGATCATCAGCAGAAATCTGGCCAGGTCCCTCCATGTTCAGAGGACACACATGCATCTGTCATCTGACTGAACACAGCCTAAGCGAAGCGCCCGCATGCTGCAAGATGCATGCTGAGTCTTTGCATGCTAAGTTGTCGGCACTTGCAGATTCAAACATACAAAGCAGATCGTCGCCCACCTCTGGGATCCTGTCTGCGGCGCGGCTCTAGAGTCGTCAGATTCTCTGCTGTCAGCGCCCCGATCCGCGTGCGATGGTGGCTGTGGCTGCGCGTTGTGCGAGTGAGCTCCTCGCCGGCCGCCTGGGCTGCTGCTGACACTGTACAGGTGCACAAAGGCGTTGAAGCCCGCAGTGTGGACGAAATGCACGTACGGTGTCATGCAGGGGCTGGTGCTGGCATCTAGGCCCTCTGCGCATTGGCAATTGGCTGCATGGAACTGGCTTCGTGGAAAAGGGTGGTGCACAAAATAGCGAGAGCTACAAAGAATGCCAGCTGCACAGCTGCGCAGTCTGCTGGAACGAATAGAGTTGCACAGGGCGATCACAGCACGTCGGCGCACCTGGCGCGCTGATCTCATGCGACATGCGGTTGCCGCCGGTCGTGGCGGCCGCTGACATCTCCGCCGACTGCGCCGCGGACGCGCCCGGCAGTGTGACCGGATGCGGCGGCGCCTCCGGCGTGGAGTCGTCCCACATCATGACCTTCGCGTGCGCCGAGCGGCCGCCGCTGGGCGGCCGCCGCAGCTCGCGACCCGAAGAGGCGCCGCTGGCGCCGGCGCCGGCGAAGCCCCCACTGCCGAGCGCCCCGCCCGGCCGCTCGAGGCCGCCAGAGATGTGCCCAGTGGAGATTTGTCCGCCAGAGACATGGCCGCTGAGGCCCACGGCGCGCTCCATCTGCGCAAGGGCCTTCATGTCTAGGCCGAGCGTCGTGCCAACGGGCTCGGCGTGCTGCCCGCTGCCGCCGCTGCCGTGGTGCAGCCTGTCTGCCGCATAGTCTGTCGACGTGCCCCGCGGCAGCCGCTCCTCGCCGGGCATGCCGCCGCTGGCGGAGCGGCCGAGCGGCGGCTGCGGACCGCTGTGGCCGCCGCCGGCAGGCAGCCGCGGCTGCGGCCCGCTGTGGCTACCGTGGCCGGGTAGCCGCGGCTGTGGGCCGCTGCTGCTGGCGGCGCTGCGGGCCTGCGCCGCGCCGGCCTGTCCCCCAGGCGTCTCTCTGTGACTGTTGCTGTGGCCATAGCCACCCTCGCGGACTGCACCGCCGCCGCCTGGCTGTGGGCCGCTGTGACCGCCGCCGCTGCCGCGCGACTGCGCCCGCGAGGGGCGGACGTCCTCACCGCCGCCGCCGCCGCCGCTGGGCGGCCGCAGCGCCGGCTGCCGCCCGCTGCTGTCCTCGCGCAGCCCGGCGCTGCGCGGCACGGCGCGCAGCTGCCCGGGCCCAGCGACCGCCTCCAGCCGGGCCCGCTCCAGGGTGTCGAGCAGGGCCGCCGGCGCGGCGGCGGCGGTGCTGTCGGCGGCGACCGACGCCCCCGCGCGGTGCTTGCCGCTGAGCTGCCGCCCGCGGCTGCTGAAGTTGTTCTGGACGCCGCCGCGGGCGCCGCCCTGCAGGCCGCCCTTTGCCGTGCGCACGCCCACCGCGGGCTGCAGGATGCCGTTCTCGGCGGCCTGCCACACAGCGTCAGACTCCGCGAGCATGTCTCTGGTGGTGGGCGCTACCGCCGCATCACGGCGCCGGGCTGGCGGCCGCTGCCTGGCCGCCCGTTCGCCACCAGTGCTGCTCAGGCTGCTGGCTGCGCCCGCCTTGGGGCGAGCCGCGTTTACTGGCAGCCTCACTCCCTTGCACCAAGGGCCGCCTGCAAGACAGGGGGAGCATGTTCAGTCAGGGTCGCACCAGTGCGGTGCCTCAACCCTTAGCTCCTGCGACGATGAATGAATGACATGGTGCCTGCATTGCAGAGGAAGCGAGGCCGAGACGCAGCGGTGCACACCCTTTGCCAAGTAGACATCCTCGTGGTGTTTGTGTTAACGCCGAGTCGCGCCACGGCTCACGGCAAGACTCTGCAGGTGTGCTGTGGCAGCCATGTGTATCCCCTTTTGTACGAGACAGGCAGCTGCAGGCGCGGTGGGCGCAGCAGCCTGCTCTGACAGCACCTACCCCCATCACCGTGCTGACACCTCGGCTGGCAGTCGGGCACTGAGCAGTGCGCTGAAGAAAGAGACACCGATGGAGGTTCAGCACTGCCAGATCTGCTGCTGTCGAGTGAGTGCAAGGCAATTTGACGCAACCTATTGCCCATGTTGGCCGATGCCCCAAGGATCGTTTCGCCGTGCTGGTAGCACAGCCGCCCGGTTGGCGATTGCAGCGGCTGACGCTGATCACGCAGCATGGCGGGCTGTGCAGCTACTGGCGGACTGCTGTCAGACTGGAGCCACCCTGAACACGGAGCACAGCGGCCTCTCTACGCGATGTTGTGGGACAAGCGACAGGCGTGGTCACCTGGGGCAGTTTGATCGCCGCCTGACTGCACTTGCGATCGGCAACTCGCAACCAGCGCTCGCGGACTAGTCGGAAGGCTCCTGGGCTGCACACAAGCGCTCCGCCCAGCGCCAAGTCAACCCGTACCCCTTCCTGAAAAAGCGCCACGATGTCTACAGGCCGCCGTTGAGGCCGCGCAGTGCTGCACTGTTGCGCTGGTGCGTCACCGACCGACCGACCGACCGGCACTGCAGCAGTTTGGCCCCCGCTCGCCGCATGGGGGCACTTTCAAGCAGAAGGGTGTGAAAGTGAAGGTTGCCACAAGTCTGACACATCCGCCGTCCACCGCCACTTTTGGCTCACACATATGCTTTGGGCAGCAAATAACCATACATGCAAAATGCAACAGCAATTTTGTCGACCAATCAACCGTCGACCAATCGTCGACCAATCGTCGATCAATCAACTCGTGTTCACAATTGTGCCTACCGTACCCTGCAGGGACGGTGGCTCCGTCGTCCAAGTGCCATGTCGCAGCGGCAGCAGCGCCGGCGGCACAACTTATCTATGCACAACTTCTCGCAGCAGTTGCTGACCTCTCTAGGACTCGTACAGGTCCTCGATTGCGGTGCCCAAGTGGTTGATGATATCGCCTGCCAGCTCTGATCGCCGCTTCTCCTTGAAAGCCACCTTTGCCGCCTGCGCGAGCGGACACGCGGGTGGTCAGGCAGCGTGATGATCTGGACACCGAGAGCACCTGCCTGTGTGGCGAAAATTACGCACGCATACGCGCAGCATGCATGCGTGCATGTCGAATGGTCAAGTTATGCACACCCTGACGGCCGGTTGGCGGATTCATCATGCAGTTCAGTTGCACATCCCTTGCCATGAACTATTTCCAGCTGTGGCAATGAACTATCTACGAGAAGAGCAAATACCTGTCGGATCGTGGCGCAGGCGCCCCAGGCCGCCAGCAGCGTCGGCGGGATGCCCAGCTTGCGCGCTGCCTCCTCTGTCGGCCCGGGGTTGGTGGCAGCCCACGACTTGAAGGCCGCCAGCGTGCCAGACAGCACGTCACCCTGCAGGACGGACACGGATTTATCCGGCTTGCAGCGAGTGACCCTCTTGTTGTGCTGTGGAAGTTGCTGAGGACCCGAAAACCATCCTGAATACCGACTAAAACCCGACAGCACACACTGCATGCAGATCCGCTGTGCACGCGCGTCCAGCTGCCGCGCAGCTGGCATTTCCCAACGATGGGAGATTGCTGCCAACATTGAGCTGCTGAACACATGAGATCAGAGGCGCGGAGGAGACAAGTGGTCTAGCGCCCAGCAATCCAGGCAGCCCACCTGGCCGCCGGCGCGGCGCGGCGAGCCCTCACGGCTGCAAGCAATGGTGTGCTTGCCGTCGGAGATGGTGTCGGCGGAGCCCTTTTGCACCACCACCGGCCCGCCCAGCTGCTTCACCACCTGCGAGCAATGCAGCGCCTATCGGATCGTGCGAAATTGCGGTATCAACACCCTGCGGTGTCTGCAGAGGCCTGGCTCACCACCAGCGGCCTGCCTGGCTTCCCCACCACCTGCTGGCAAACACAGCACCTGTGAAACTACTGTGATTTGTCATACGGACCCTGGCATGATGCCCTCATGTTCACCACCACCAACCCGCCCAGCTTCTTCAGCACCTGCCGAGAGGGTGGGCACCTGTCAGATCGCTCGGATTGCGACAAACATCCTGACATGTCTGCATAGTAATGCCGCACCGCCACCGGCCGGCGGTTGTTCTGCTAGTGGTTTGCAGGCTTGTTAATTATGTAGGTACAAAGCAGTGAAGGATTGCTGCCACCAGGCCTGCGTAGGGGAGCATATCAAGTCGAAGAGTTATGGCGGTCACCTGCTCCAGCTGGGCAGTCGGGTCCTTCTCGTCGACTTTGATGCCCACGGCGTCGGCGAGGCGCGCATACTCGTTGCGGTTGGGCGTCAGCGTGGCGGCGGTCCAGCCGCGTAGCAGCTCCAGGTTGTTCTTTATGAGGTGAAGACCGTCGGCGTCGATGACCACCGGCACATTGTCCTTCCGCAGCGACTGCAGCACCTGTGGTGATTGGAATACGGCAGGTGGAACACAAGACATGATGCCAGATTTATGATTCCGAAGCGCAGTACAGCCTGCACTGTGCACTGTGCAGCCTGCTGTGCCAGCTGCAGACACAGCAGCTTGCCTATTGAAGGCGCGAACCTCATGCTTGCTGTCTTGGTTTACCCAGTAACGTCATGACACGAGCCTTTCAGATACAGTCACACACACATGGATACCTACCTTCACCACGGTGGCATGCACCCAGGCATCGCGGCCGAGGCCCGGGCCGATGACCATGACATCAAAGCGCGGCAGCCAGTGCTCGATGGCGCCCACCGCCCTGTCCACCTCCTGCTGCTCTGTCTGGCAGTGGCGTGCATTCGAGAGTCAGCTGGCTGCAACAGCACTGACAATGAGCTCGAAACATTCCGTCCGAAGGGCATCTGATCAACAGATGCCCGAGAATCCGACAATTGCATCTCTGCGGCGTTGCATGTGAGCAAGTGGCTGAGCAGGAATGAATATTAAATGGCGCAGCACCTGCTGGTCATCGATGCCGTTGGAGTCGGGCAGGTAGGGGTGCACGATAAGCTCCGGGCTGTAGGACTTGATGACCGTGGCGGCGCCCTCCGTGCAGAACACGTGCGACAGGTCCGCGCCCACCTGCGCATGGGGCTCTGCAGCTCCAATTTTGTCCAGCTGCAGGATGTGCTCACCGCCACATCGCCAGGCAGTCGTCCCCACAGCGCGGCTGCCAGCGAAGAGTTGGCTGGAAAACAGGAGCTGCTTTGTTGCAGGGCGGGTCATGAGATTCCACAGGACCAGCTGAAGTCGTGCAACACAGAGGAGGGCACCTTCAGAGCGGAAATGGATGCAAAGAAGGGAGCGCCAGTGTACTCCCGACACCCGCCGATCACGCCGATCTTGCCCGCCTGCCCCTTGTACCGATCCGCTGCAAGCACCGGACATCTTGCTACACGATGTGCCATTGTCTGCCAATTGTCAGTCCTGTTCACATTCAGCAGCATCTGGATCTCGCAGCATGCCGGGAACTGCATGACGGCAGGACATTGCAGTCGAGAGCATGCCCGGTCGCCAGGCCAGGAGCGCGGCATGTATAAAGCAATGTGACGCACGCGACAGGGGCGGCACGACGGCGCGGGCGCCCACCAGTAGGTCCTGTTCCGACGGCATGCCTCTCACGATTGGCGGAATCTGGATGAACGCCTCCGCCTGAATGCAATGTGCGATACTAAGGCTCACCAGTGTGGTTCATATCACCCTATGGCTTCTGAACCATTTTCCATCTGATGTTTTGTGAATCATCTGCCGGCGGACATATGCTGCACCTGCTCGCCGCGCGATGCCGACGCGAGCACGGCGGTGCCGGCCAGCAGCGTCCGCCGAGATACGTCACCTGCTGCGCACCTGACCTGTGCAGACAAATCATCTGCTCACAGATATTATGCTATGATGAGAAGCAACGTACATGTACAAGCACGATCAATTCATGTCGTTACCCTGGCGCGGATGAGTTCGGGGCGATCGATTAGGATTCGTGTGGAAGCTGATCTGCAGACCCGATTGCACGCAAGCAGAGATTGAGTTGATCTAGAGAGCATCTGTAATTTCCGGAGCTGCAGGTGCACCAGTGATAAGCCTGCCAAACAATGCGCGAGCTGACTATAGCTATATCAGCTGTCTGATGCATCATCTACCGACCGAGCTTCAGCAAATATACTGGTAATGATACACGGCGAGGTCGTGCTCTGAGGAATGCAAATTCCTCAGCGTTGTGTTTACAGTCCTGCGAATCCACGTCAACGACGAATTTCCCAATTTGATATTCTGGGACGATTGTGCGACAGAGCCCCAAGAGGTTGTTCGCCAGGAGGCCTGTTGGCAGGGACGGGTTGTTGAGTTGGAGTGAGGTACTGGGAGGCTGTTCAATACTTCTGCGTTGAGGTGAGTCGCTGCTCGGAGCTGGCCAGCTCTCAAATTCGGCTCTGAGCACATCTGCAATCATGAACGGTTTCGGTTGAGGGGACGGATGTTTTGCTGTTGTTGAGCGAGCTGGTCGTATGCTGCGCCTGTGCGGATGCAGCAAGTCTCGCGCAGCGGGCATCAGCAGAACTGGTGCAGTACTCGAGCTGTTTTAGAGCGTTCGGCTGTCTGCTGTCCCAGACGTAGCACTGAGCACGGACCCTGGGTCTCAGAGCATCAGCATATAGTTCCTAGTTTGTGTGCACGCGTCATGCTTGGCCAGCAGCGCTCCGCCACCACCCCAAGTGTCGCTTGATTCTAAAAGTCACGTGCACAGTGGTGCCAGGACGGTCAGCAACGCCAGTCGGCGTCAGAATCGTTCGTTTTGCATGTTTGCACCAGTGCAGCATTGTGCAGTCGGCATCTTGGGCCTCCTGACCGACGCCTTCTGCATAGACACGTCAGGCTGCTGCCCTGGTACTTGAAACCTCCCTGGTGCCAACCGACAGCATCATCTGTGCCGCGCATTTGCAATGCACCTGCATTGCGATTTAGAGCGTGGTGTCTCGTCACTGCTGTCGCCGCCAACGCGACTACTAGTTCTCCTCAAGATGCGAACAAGTTTTTGCCTTCCCTCAGTGCCTCCTTGATGTGAAGACCCGTCCCGGGCTGCTTGCAGGAGTGGCAAGACACACCGCTTGGGCGGCGGACTGGTAGAAGAATCCTGGCAACCACTTTTTGACTCTTCGACTCTCAAGGCAACCAGCGGCGGCGGGAGCATAATGGCGGCCTACACGGCATCCCGTGCCCCGGCGGAGCAATTCTACTCGGCGGGCCAGCTGGACGCGCTGCGCCACAGGCCTTCCTTCGAGGCGCCGCAGCTGAGCGCCGCCTTCACGGAGCAGCCGCAGCGCCTGAGCGGCTCTTTGGGCGGCGGCAGCTTTTCTGAGCCGGCACACCTCGGCGGGTCCTTCTCCGAGCCGCAGCCGCAGGACGGCCTCGCCGGCAGCTTCACGGACCCGTCCCACCTGGGCGGCAGCCTGAGCTCCGGCTTTGACGTGCCGCACCTCAGCGCCGGCTTCACAGATCTGCCGCAGCGGCACGGCTCATCCTTTGAGCAGCCGCGAGCGAGCGCTGACATGGGCTACGACCTCGCGCCGGGCTCGGAAATCGGCTACCTGGGCTCGCCGCCGCGCAATGGCGACCTGAAACGTGCCGTCGGCAGCCCCGCGGCGCGCTCGGCGGTCGGCAGCCCCGTGCCGGGCGCCTCCCGGCTGCGCTCGCCGCCCCGCGAGGCACAGCAGGGTCAGCCGCAGCAGCCGGCCGCTAACGGCGACGCGCACCACGCCGGCAATGGCAGCGGCGGCAACGGCGCCCTGGGCCCCGTGGAGCACTGCAAGCTGGTCATCCTGGGCCTGCCATGGGACACCAGTGAGGAGACGCTGCAGGTGTTGACTCTGCTGCGCGCTGACACTACACCTTCAGAAGAGAGCTCCACTTTGAACCGCAAATGCCTTTGCCACGCTGCGTCTTGGAGCCCTGTTGTCATTGGCGTGTGCTTTGCCCAGCGTCAGCGGTGGTGATGTGACTTTAGTCTGGGTCGTACTGTTCTCAGGCCCCGACATGAAACTACTGTTGGTGCTTGGCACATCGCCTGACTGTGCCTCTGTTCTGCTGCAGACGTACTTCTCGCAGTTCGGCCCCATCCAGGAGGCCGTCATCATGAAGGACCGGTACACCGGCAAGTCGCGCGGCTTTGGCTTCGTCACCTTTTCGTATGCGGACGACGCCGCCCGTGTCGTGGCAACTGAGCACCACGTCGACGGTGAGCTGTGTTCCAACTCAACCTCGCAATGTGTCATTCTCCTCTATGAGGTCGCACTTCTGATAAAGTGTTGAAGGCTTGACACTGTTGTGGCGTTGCCCGCCCGCTCACAGTCTTTCACCTGCTTTGTGTGCCACACCAGTGCAGACGCGAATGTGCCCAGGTCCCTGTTCACTATGCCAATTGCCTGGGCTTTCATTCGTCTTGACCTCCTTGATCGCAAAGACAACTGCTCAACCCCTCCTGCACTCTTTGCGCAGGCCGGCGGTGTGAGGCGAAGCTGGCGCTGCCGAGGGGTGGGGCAAACCCGAACCGCACCACGCGCATCTTCGTGGCGCGCATCCTGCCGACCGTCAACGACGACACGTTCCGCTCCCACTTCGAGCAGTATGGCACCGTGCAGGTGAGCAGACAAGGTTCAATATGATGATCACCAACAACAATGCAACATCACCTGCAATCGGCTCGGTTGTGCTTGAACGATAGCGAGCAGGGCTGCAAGCTATGCTGCTCACACAAGACACAGAGACACTTCCGTTGAATGGCTTGGCATAAGTCCGTCCCTGCTGTGCCACAGGATGCTTACATGCCTAAGGACGCCTCCAAGCTGGGACACCGCGGCATCGGCTTCGTCACCTTCGCTTCCCCCGACTCTGTCGAGAAGGTGCCATTCTAATGTCTTCATGACTGCATTCCAAGCCGTACAATATACTGGCCTAGTGTGTGCAAAAGGTCAATTCTAGAAGGCGAACTTAAATCAGCTTGCATCTGCCAGGTGATGGCGGTGGCGCACGTGCTGGCGGGCCAGGAGCTGGCCATCGACAGGGCGACGCCCAAGGACCGCTCCCCGCCGCCCGGCTCGGCCGTTGGCGGCGCCGCCGGCCGCAACGGTGCGCCCGCCGCTGCTGGCGCTTGCATTATGGAATGCAGTCGTCATAGCCCAAACACGCAAACTGTCCCTGTCTGCCGACGACTGTCTGAGCAACTGTTCCCGCACTAGGCAGCTCGCCTGGCAGGTGCTTTCCAACCCGTGGTTTTCATGCCTGGTGCATTTGACGGGCCTCCATCTGTGGAACCTGGCTCTCAAGTGCCCTTTGAGGATATCTGCTTGCGTGCAGGCAACGCGCTGAGCGGCTCGCTATCGCAAGGCATGCCGTACGGCGCCGCCGCCAACCCCTACGCCATGGCGGCCAGCCTGGGCATCAACCCGGCGGCGCTGTCCGCCGCCGCGGGCGCGGCCGCGCTGCAGCGGCCAGGCGGCCAGGACCCAAACAGTCAGGTACCCCTGACCAGCTGTTGCACCTGCGCATCATGGCTTGTGCAAAGCAGGTGCCAAGCCTTGTGACCAGCACACACTGGCCGGTTCTGGGACATGGTGGGCGAGCCCTACACAGATGCCATCCCGCGTCTGCGATCCGCTGCAGCTACTCATGCCTGTCGCCTGGTGGTGCGCTGCAGCTGGCGGCCATGCTGGCGGGCGGCAACTTCGACATGGATTCCCTGCTTGCCGCCAACGGCCTCGGCGCCGTCGGCAGCTCCAACAACATGCAGGTGCGGTGCTCATAGGGTAAGGATTGCCTGTGCTAGCGGCGCTCATAGGGGTGATTACCAGTCAATCATGCCTAGTGCTCGCGAGCATGAGCCACCTTCGAAATTGTTCCCAGGGTGCTCTATTCTGCTCATGTTCTACCCGACAAAACCCCACTTGACCTCTGTAGCCGTGACAGCTCCACAGTGTACCAGGCCAGTAGCCCAACCAATCGCTGGAACCGAGGTCTGCCGCTGGTATCTGAGCGCTTGCATCATTGCCCGCAGGCGATGCAGGGGCTGCCGGGGCTGCTGGGGCCAGACGGCATGGGCGCCTTCGCCGCGGGCATGCAGCAGATGCAGCAGCAGGGCATGCAGCAGGGCGGCTACATGCAGCAGCAGCAGCAGCCGCCGCGCCTGGGGCGCAGCAGCATGGACATCGGCAGCGGCTCCCCAACCCACAGCGGCATGGCTGGTAAGATTTCAGACCGGTCGAAACGGGATATCGTGTCCACTCCTTCGATGCTGACTTTGGAACGACCGCCGCGAGGCTCGAAGCTGGTAGTGAGTGGCACTTCTTCCTGATGCCGCAAGAAGATGCTGGAAGGGGGGAGGACGCCAGACTCCTCATTGCACTAACAGCAACACTTCCGCTCCCTGATGCATCCTGCAGCTGTCAAAGTGTGGACTCCTGCAGACTTGGCTGATGTACTTGCATGTTGATAGGATGCTAATTTGTGGTGCAGGCGAGATGGACGGGCAGCAGCGCCACAGGCGGCGAAACTCCGTGGATTTGGGGGGTCGCGCAGGCTCGCCCACCGCCTCGGGCGGCGGCTCCGCCTCGCAGGTCAGCCACGGCGGCGGCGGCGGCGGCAGCGTCACCAGCGGCCTGGACGCCAATGCCGGGCCGCGCATCTTCGTCGGCAAGCTGAACCGCGCGACCACGGAGGCCGATGTCCGCGAGTACTTCACCCGGTGAGCGGCACAACAGAGCCATATCACAAGGAGATGTCGCAAGAGATGCATGACCTCATGCCAGCACAGCTGGGTGGCGTCTTGTAAAATTCGCAGGCACAGCCCAGCACAGCGCGGCACACTTGTCCTGCTGGAGCCTCCTGCTGCCCCAGCGGTGCTTGGCATTGACGCGTGGCCCGGCAAGATTGTTTCAGAGGTGCTGCACTTGGCATCTTTCTCCATTATCGTGCTGCCACCCCTATCGTGCTGCCACCCCCAAATGAGACACACCCACCCCCCTTAGCTCGCTATTTTGACGTGCTGTGTTTCCCGCGACACAGGTTTGGCTACGTCATGGACGTGTACATGCCGCGCGACAAGCACAACCGGCACGAGCACCGTGGCTTCGGCTTCGTGACCTTCGAGACGGAGGCCGCAGTGCACCGCGTCGCAGCGCACGGCCTGCACCAGATCCGGGTGCGCGCCTGCCCCTCAGGGCAGCTGATTTCATCGACCCCCTTGGTGCACCTGCTGTGATGTGCCTGTCACCGTGCACCTGTTCAACGAACGGCGAAGCCTGCAGCGTACAGTGCTGCAATGTAGGCTTCGTTGGGTGCACGCCCACACTACACTACACCCACAGCAAAACTTACACAAAACCACCTGAGGTCCGCATCAATACATGTGGTGTTCTTCATCCTGTTTGCGATGCGCGCAGGGCGCGGCAGTGGCGATCGACAGCGCGGTGCCGCGGCGGGAGGATGCGGGGCCGCTTGCGCCGCTGGGGGATGCCAATTACCCGGGCCTCGCTGCCGCCATGAACATCATCGACCTGGTGAGTCGGTGTGTGAACGCCGTGTTGCCGTAGCCTACAGGTCTCCAGTCGTTTTGTGTGAAAGTTCCCGCCGGCGCCGCCGCCGCCATAAAGATCATTGACCTGGTGACAATGCTGCTGCCACCTGCTGCGGTAACAGCTGCCTTTGCTTTTGCGAGCTTTTGCCTTCGCTGCAGCTTCCGGCACCAATACTGCAGTGACAGCCATGCAGCGCTGCCTACCACAGGGCTGCTGCAGCCTGGATTTCGCCTGAATAGCTCTGCAGCTTGCCTGCTGGCTACAGGCAACTGCGGATGCATCCCTGCAACGTGAGGTGGACAATGGTCAGGCAGCAAAATTAGCCACTCTGAGCCTCACACTGACGGATCTGCTGGTGCGCAACAGGCGGCGCGCGGCGACGCCGGTCCGCTGCGGCACGCGCATGCGGGCGTCGCCGCGATGGGGCGCTACCAGCCCTACCGCCCCACTCCGGACTTTGTGCCGGGCGCCTACTGAGCCACAGCAACGCCCGCCGGCCGCCGTCGACGCGCAGTCGCCGTGCACGGCGGCCGCGAGGCGGCCACGAGGCGGCTGCGTACGCCAGCAGCATCAGCGGCCAGCAAGGAGAGGAGACGCAACAGTGAAACCCATCAAGGAGAAGCGCGGCTGCGGCCGCGCGTTGCCGCACCAAGACGAGTTGCACCGGCGGCGAGAGCCGGCGGCACAGCGCCGATGGCCCGAGAGAGCCGGCGGCAAGGAACGAGGGCCGGCAGGGGCGTCGTCGCTGAGGGTTCTTTCAGCAGTGGCGGAGCGTTGCAGGCGCGGCAGCCAACAGCCCGGAGCCGGCGGCGCAGCCACACAAGCGCTGCGGACGGCCGCCTTCCGGGCGGCGTCCGCCGCGCAGCTTTTGCGAGAGCGGCGCATCAGATGCGCACAGTTTTTCCCCGAGCGCCAAGGAGCGGGCGCGAGCGCGTGCCATCATCCCCCCAAGCTTTCAGGATGGCGCGGCCGCTGCCGAGAATACACACAAGACCCGGTGCTGTCGCAACACACACCACACGCGAGACTAAAATTTGCCACGAGGGCGGGGCCCCGCTCGCTGCCGAGCGGCCCCAGTTTTGGTGTGATACAGGTTGCGGCGAAGTACGCACAAGCTGGACGCGGCAGCAGAGCGAGACGTGCAGCAAGTACCAGGGCATGGTCGTGGGAACCGCGCTGCAATGAGACTCCCTTGCGACGCCCCCCCGGCGAGAGTGCGCTCCATGGCCCAAGCGACCAATTTCGGCATCCGAGAGAGTTTGCACCAAGGAACATCTGTCCCATGTCAGCGTCGAGCGGGGGACATTTTGGTAGGCGCTGCACCAGCCGTGCGAGCCGCACATGCGGACGCCAGCGAGGGTTTTGCACGCCCATGTGAGGGGGGCCTTTTGAGGACCCGACATCTTTAGGAGACGGTGTCTAGGACGAGCAGCAATGATTGTGGCCTCTATTCAGCAGATTGTGGGCTGTGAGTTACTTTCAGCAGGAGCGTGTTTCTCTTTCTAGAGGAGAGTGTTTGAAGTTCTAGGGCGTGAATGGCATTGTTGCTTGACCTATATCGACATATTAGGATTCAGTGGTGTGGGCAGCGTCCGGGGAGGCGGCATGAAGCAATTCTTTGGCAGCAGTGGGTTCTTTGCTCTCCTTGCGCACAGGGGTCAGGTTTAGGTGATCACGTGTGGTGTTGCAGTTGCAATGCACCTTGTGAAAGTGCGTTGATACGAACCCACTCGATTCCACTCTTTCATTCCTTGCTATTCCACTCTGTCCACATGCCCAGGACAATACTCAAACACACGCTCAAACACACGCTGACACGGCAACAAATCCCCAGTCGGATAATTAAAGAGTAAAACAACACGCCCAGAGCTGCCCGCCGCCACCAAGCACTTGGGGGTACTAGTTCCGGGACTGCACGACCGCAAGCCTGATGGCCGGCGGCATGCTGTTGCAGATGGCGGCCACGTCAACCAGCGCCTGCATGGCACAGCCGAGTGAAATAACAACACATGAATGTGTTGCCCATGATTAGGCCAACTCCAACGATGCGCGGTAAGCAAGTGCATACAACTTTATGCAAGAGTCACCTGCGAGAGCGCCTTGACACGAGCAGTGGGGTTGCTCTCGCGCTGCCCGATCACCAGATCCGACCCCTCCGCATCAAACAGCCGCAAGAAGAGCACCTGGCCCTGCACAATGAGCAAATGGCACCTCGTCAACATTTCAAGACCGGGTCCAGTCCTTGAGACTCTTGAAGCTCATACTTGTTGCCGCAAGTTTGCAGCAGGGCCCTGCTGCTGTGCTGCTGCTGCTGCTGCTGCTGCTGCTGCTGCTGCCCAGGCTGCTGCCCAGACGACGCGGACCTACCTTTCCAGACACCGGCTCCACAGTGGCGGTGATGTCCGCTACGCTGACCGGCTTGGTGCCCCTCATGCGCAGCATTGACATCTGCAGCAGGACATGAGTTTTTCAATGTTGAATTCGTGGAATGACATCGAGAAGCTGTGTGAATGTACCGTGCGCACTTGTGTGCATGCACATTGGCACTTATAGCGAGTCGAGCACGCAAGCCGGCACACCTCGAAGCCCTCCTGGGTGCGAGTGACGCGCAGCGGCAGCGCCAGCGGCATGTTGTTGCCGCTGCTCGTGACGGTGGCCGCCCACTGGTACAGCCGCCCAATGAAGGTGTCAGCGTTTACATCCCTGCGGCAGATGGGCGCTGGCGCTGTCAGGATGGCGCTGCAACCTGGCATCTGCAACATCGTGAACAGGGGCTTGCAAATGAAAACCTCTATTCCTCTCAGAAATCAGGTTTTCTTACTTAGGAAGGAGGGCTGTCGCGAGCTGCAGGTGGGTGTCTGTCTCTGTCTTGCCGCCCGCTGCGGCGGCGACCGCCACCCGCCTGCTGAGCGCGATGCGGCCGCGCCTGCTGCTGACGGACTGTGCGGGAACGAACGGCCGGACAGCCCGTGAATTGTGCAGCATGAGCAGCCTGCAATGGCGATGAAAAGTTATGTACGTCGATCGATCCATGTATCCTGCGATACCTTGCAGCAACATTAGGTGCCCACGACAAGTGGCCAGCATACCTGATGCTAGATGCCCCGGTCTGGATCAACGATGGTGCATATGATGATGCTCTGCAATGCACTGTTGAAGCACTGGGAGCGCAAACTTGTGCCATCCTGACTTGGTTTTGCAGAGTGCCAATAAGTTCCAAACGACCAACCACTGGGACTGAACAAGCAAAGAGATATAGCGAATATATGCTGCCGGTGCTGATGTGCGCAAATCAACTTGTGCCGCTGCCGTCCTTGCGTGGAAATCTTGGCGCTGGCGCATTGCACCTCGGGCGGCTAAAACAGCCGCTTTGCATCGTATCATCCGCCTGCAGTCGATCACTCCAATTCACGACCGAGAGCCCGCTGCCTGCACAGCGCTGCGCATCGTTGCACCTACTGGCCGGCCTGCATCGGGTGTCTCGCAGGTCCAGAGAGCAAAGGCCTTGGAGGACACGACCGCATTGACCTGGCATCCCCGCATGCATACCTCCAGGTTGTACAGCCACAGCGGCCGAGTTTCACTGCACAATCCAGCCTCGTCAGCATGCCCCTTGCGGCTCAGGCCTGCCCTCAGGTGCAGCCAGCGCAGCACGGCAGTACGCGCATACTGGGCGCGGCAGCGCAATCGGCCGCTTCAGTGCCATGCAAAGGTGCCTTCGGACGTATCGCAGGAGCGTCGACATCCGATTTGCATCTCCTAAGTGCCAAGGCGTGAGCGCGGCTGCGTCGCTGCTGATACACGTCAATGAGGTGGCCACACAAGCAGTCGTGTCATGCGACTGACGGTTCAGGATATCTGCTTCAGCAACGCTGTGGCTCCTGCAGGCTAATGGCGGCGACGCATACAGGCTGCTGGGCGTGAAGCCGGGCGCGGCGAAGGATGCCGTCAAGCGGGCCTACCGCAAACTGGTGCTGCGGACGCACCCCGACATCGCGCAGGACGGCGGCTCCCATGAGCGCTTCATCCAGGTGCGCTGGCACGCTCTTCGGCACAGCCGTGCCTCGCCAAACCCGCAGCTCTGACGAATGGAGTCGTTGCAAGCTTAGGGTTCCTCTTGGCAGTGGGTCGGTTTGGCGACGCTGAGCTGCCTGTCCCGTCGTCAGGAAGCTCCTGAGGTTTTGAGCATTCTGTGATGACGACGCACAGATTCAGGAGGCGTACGAGAGCCTCATCAAGCGGCGCGGCCAGCCGCAGGAGGCTGAGCCGCCCGGGAAAGACTCCTGGGACTTTCACGACTGGTGAGCATCCCCCGATGCCTATTTGGGATCGCCTAGAAACAACTATCTCCAGAGCAAGTCGACGATGTCATTTCCCTCATGCTCCCTGATGAGCAGATGTACGGGTGCACCTGCCAGGAAAATCCGCATCTGCCAATCATGTGAAACTCTGGAACCTGCTGTTGCGCAGGCACTGGCGGTTCCGCATGTCGCGCGCCTGGGCGGCGCAGCAGCACAAGCCGGGGGAGGTGAACCCCTTCGGCAGCAGCGACCGCCTCGAGCCCGCCCACCGCCAACAGGTGCTGCGCTGTGCTGCTCCATTTCCAAGAGTTGTCTGAGGGCTGGTTTCGCACAGCCTGTGTGGTGCCGCATATGGCACTGACTTCAAAATGCTGTTGAAGGGTCGTCCTCGCACAGCCAGTGTGAGAGCATTGTCGAACATTCAACCCATGCACCATCTCTGATCTCGATCTCCCCGCCCACAGCCTCCCTTTGGTGAGCTAAGCCGTCTTGCAGCTCCAGGTTGCAACTGGTCTCCTGATGCAAGGAATGTGAGACCAGACATCATGAATTGTCCACACCATGCCGCAGGTCCAGTCACAGCTGAACGCCCTGCGGCGCAAGGCTGCCTACCGGGCGGCAAAGCACGCGGCGTCAGCGGCGGCGGCGGCGCCCGGCGTCGAGTGCGAAGGCCCGCAGCCCGGCGCCCACAGCGCCCCGCAGCCCAGCGCCGCCCGCCAACACAGCAGCAGCCCTGCGGCAGCCGCAGCATCGGACCCTGAGCCGCCGCCACAATCGGCGGCCGCTGCAGTGCACCGAAACGGCAGCTCAGCCGGTGTCGGCGCCGGCGAGCATGGTGGCCTGCGCCGTAAGCATGCAGGCCCCGTGCATGCGCCTCAGCCTCCCCCTGCGGAGGTCGTACAAGCGCCCGCAGCCGGCCACACAGCCGCCGCAGGCGGCCAGCGCTTCGGCCACCAATGGCCGGTTCACGGCAAGTCCGAAGCCGCGCTGGCGTACAATGGCGCGGCAGAAAACAGTACCGACGCTGAATGGAACCGCCTCAGCCGCCTTCAGCATCCCACCAGCAACGGCAGCGCCGGCAACGGCAGCGCCAGCGCCAGCAGCGAGACTTGCCCCGCCGCAGCCGCCCAGCACATGGCAGAACCCCAAAATGCGCCGCAGCCGGGCGGCAAACAGCAGCCGAGTGGCGCGCCCGACGAGTGGCGCCGCGAGCTGCTGAACACAGACGCCGCCGCGGGCAATGCGATGCGCGAGCAGCAGGACTGGCGCGCCTGGGGCGACGACGATTCGGACTGGTGGGACGCGGAGGAGGAGCTGGCGGCCGAGGAACATTTGGAGCTTCTGGCCAGCCTCATGGGCAACGATGGCGGCGGGACAAGACGAGACGGCGAAAGCAGCCGAGACGTCGGGATGGGCCCAGCGTCAGGTGGCGCGGACAGCGGCGCGGGAGGTGGGACGGAAGAGGCGGCGGCAGCAGCCGGGGAGCTGCGGTATGCCGGCACCAGCGAGCGGCTGCGGGCGCAGCTGGCCGGCCTGCGGCGGAAGCGGAGCTTGATTTGACCGGGCAGCTGTGCCGCCGGCGCCGAGCGAGAGGGGAGGGAGTTTGAGGGAAGGGGGCATAGATAGTGCTTTGCAGGGCAACACATGCGAGAATGTGTTCTCCTTGATGCGAGGGCAACGAGCTGTACATGAATTTGCAGTGAGCAGTGCGATGTTCACTGGATGTTTGCTCGCTGACGCTTTGAGATAGCGCTTTGTTGCGGGCGATAAAATGTGAAGTGCATGGAGGCGTCCTATCTGCAAACTTGATTGGCTTTTGATTTTAATTGCGGCAGGAGGGAAATTGGCTATAACGCTGAACAATCGGTGTTCTATGCATGTATCATCGTAACGGAAGGCATGAGATGGACATTGCGGTAACCAGGGATGGCAACATACCTTCACAACCCTGATGCCGTGTGCGGTCAGGGGGCAAGCACGCCGCTGCACTTGTGCCTTTCCAGCTTGCGTGTTCGTGGGCTCTGCCTAAACAACAGTTTGTGCAGGATCCATCTCCGCCTACTTTACAGTTTACATGTCTTGCAGGACCGCTGCAACTGCCGCACTCAGTGGTGCTGCGTGCTGTGCGAGCTGCAAATCAAATTGCCGCCATGTGCACCGCCGCATGCTGTGGGCAGCTTCGCTGGAAATAGGGACTTGCACCTTCTAATCGCCTGCTGCCCCGTCACCGATCGACCGGCCCAGACACCTCCTCAGCGTGCTGAGCTGCTTGTGGGAAACCCTGTTTCTCCTGCCCAGATGGATGGCCTGCCTTTTGACCGTGGGCGATTTTCCGTTTCAAGGGGACAGAAGCGCAGAGCCACGCAGTAGTGTGGCCTGCGACTCTGTTCTCGACTTCAGTGGGGCTGCAATGCTTGTGGCCTCGCGAGGGATGGGCAACCTGTGCTCTTAGCGAAGTGTCAGACTTGTCTGTCAGCAACTAGGGGATTGGGAATCATGTCGCTTTATTCACGCCTGGGACGCCCTTCTAGGCGCAGACGGCGTCAAACTTTCAACTTTCACCGTCTGCCGGTCTGCCGTTTCTGTTGGCTGTCGCTGTAAGTCTTGATCAGGTGCAAGTAGATTCTACAAGCTTTCTTGTGCGCAATGGCTCAGGGCCGCAGACAACGATCGCAGTCGGCAATTCAGACGCTGCCAGGAGAACTTCTTGCTAGCGTCTTCTCGAGAGTCGATGCAGAATCCAGGTAGTATTTCGTTGATGTGATTAGCGCCACGTCCCTTCCTCCTTTCGAGTCTTCCCCACGCACCCTGCACTTGGGCAAGATGACGCCATGTGCGGCACGCTCCAGTGCAGCGCTTCAACCAAGCTCGAGCATCCTACTTGTATGATGCTCTGCAGGCGATGCGTGCTACCCCTGGTGTCAAAGTGCTGGCGAGACACCTGTAACCAGCAGTCAAGCATCGTGTGGCGCGATGTTGAGCTGGTGACGACGCGGCGCGGAGAGCGCGATGACAACTGCAAAGTCGTCGATCTGTGCATGTCTTTGAAGAGCGACACGCCGCTCGTCTGGCTCGCGAAGAGGGCTTCAGGCATGACGCAATTCAGGCTCGCAGGCGACTTCTCTAGTTTGACTCAACGCAAGGTGAGAACGTCAGCACGTGCGAGTCAACCACCTCAGCCGCTGGAACACACGCTGTTTGTATGTCTTCCTCAGCAAACCGCCTCCCACGCACTACTTTTGGCTCACGAGCTGCTGTCATGATGCAGGGCATGGAGGCTGTCGATGGGTGGCTGCGGTCGGTGCACAGCATTGTGCTGACATCGGCGCAGCTGACCTCTTTGAGATGGGGCGACACCGCCGGTTGCTGGGGCCCTTCTCTCTTCATGCTGAAGAGCCTGCGGCGCGTCGTTGCCGCAAGTTTGTCGATGAAGAGTTGAAAATATGCATTGGAATGCCACACCACCGATGAGCTGTGCTGTCTGAATGTCCGCATGCAGCAGTAAACATGTTTTGTTGCCTCGCCTGCCCACAGGATGCTGACGTCGCTGCGGCGCCTCGACATCGACCTGCTGGATGACACGCCAGGGCTGGCCGCGGCGCTGGACGCGTCCCTGGCCCAGCTGACGAACCTGACGGCGGTGTCGATGGATGTTGGAGAATCCTGTGACAGCATGGACGGCGAGGTGCCACACCTGCTCCGGCTGCCACAGCTGGCGGCGCTGCGCCTGATGCGCACCAGCCTCACCAGCAATGCCGCTGTGACCGCAGCCACCTCGCTGACGGAGCTGCACCTGATCGACGCCTTCAGCGATGGCGGCGCAGAGTGGTGGACCACCACCGCGCTGGAAGAACTGCCGGCGCTGCGCCGGCTGTGCATCGTCGGACAGCACTGGAGCAGCCGCGAGCCGCTGCTGCCCCTTCTGCGCCGCCTGCAGGCCTCGTCGCCGCCGCCGGCGGCGCTGCCGGGCCACCTGCAGCGCCTGTGTGACGTGCTCACAGATGTGGCGCTATGCGGCATCAAGGATGCGGACGGGGGCGCACTACAGGGCCTCAGCTGGCTGTGGGCCCTGACCGGGCTCGAGTTTCGCACATGCTTCGAGCTCAAGTCGCTGCCGCCTGCAGTAGTGAGCCTGAAGCTGCGCAGGCTCAGCATCGAGCACTGCAGCCTCATGCACGACCTGCCGGAGGGGCCCTACCTCGGCCACCTGACGCGCCTGCAGTGGAACAACATAGGCAGGAACTGCCTGGATGTGCCATCGTGCCTCGGGCAGGCGTCGCAGCTGCGAACCTTGTCGCTGAGCATGACCAACAGCATATTGCTGGGACACCACACCGCGGTGCTAGCAGCGTTGCCGCATCTGCAGCGGGTTCAGCTCCTCAGGGACGAGAACGAAAGCGGGGAACCGGACCTTGAGTCCTGCATGCTGTCTGTGCAGCTGTACCAGCGGCTAAATGCAGACTCGCAGCGCCGGGTGGCCCTCGACTTTGTGGAGGATTACGCAGAACGTCCCTCGGATGAATACCCAGAGTTCGAAGGAGTTATGCAGTAGGGCGTTTGATGCTCGTCATCTGTGTTGCATAGCTACCTACTCTGGGATGAAGTGCAATGCTATTGTCTGGGCGGTACAGCAACGTGCTCGGCATCGAGGCATAATTTTTGCCCGCAGCATTTGGAAACTGAACGGCTGCTGGACATCCACCGTTTCGTTCTTCGTCTGTGGTGCAGTGATGGAGATAGTTGGCATTGCCCCGCATGGGACATCTCATATTGCGGAGGCATAGCGGCAGCACACCGGCGCGGCGGTGCCGCACGTCATCTGGGATGACACTAGCGAGCAGCCTGGCTAGACACCCGATATGGATGGTTAATTGATTGCGCAAGGTCCTGTCAGGCCTTTTGGAATACCAGAGAGAGAGATAGATGTTACACCATGTCTAGGGTTGGCAGTTACCGGAATGTAGGGCCGGTTACGGTTACGGTTAACGGTTACTACGGTTACTAACCGAATCCCGCCGGTTACCTGCTCCGTTTGTCCAAAACTCTTCGGAAACGAACTCCTCC
>JAABUL010001770.1_pt1 | contig 38985 bp, 66 predicted proteins | sample 5559151 | NCBI WGS metagenome assembly JAABUL01 (sample SAMN10711876, study PRJNA513368) | rock metagenome | isolation source: Antarctica rocks | place: Antarctica: Victoria Land, Pudding Butte sud | reverse complement strand
CCCCCCCGGTAGGCGCCCCCGTGCTCGTTGCGGCGTGTGCTAGAAGCAGCTTGTGTACGCGCAGGCCACTGCGGCTGGGCACCTTCCAACGCCCGGCGCGTCATAGTTTCTATGTGACGGTTTTCCATTTGCTTGTGTCCGCGCGGCTCTGTCAGTGGTTTAGCTTGCGCCCTGGGGTTCGACGCACCCAAGGGCGCCCCTTCCCAGTCCCCCCAGGATCCAGGACGGACTTTTATGTGCAGGGTACAGTGTTCAGTCCAGCAGTCAGGCTGCGTGCTAGGGACCTATCAGGCAGGCCTCAGAGGTGCTGCTTCATGGCGCCCACACCTCACAAGTGGTTGACCCGCTCTTCCAGCAACGAGCAAAATTTGGTTGTGATGCCCCCGTGAGCTAGTGCACAGTGTGTGTAGACAGCGAGGTTACTCTTTCTACGAGGTGTGTAGCTCTTCGAGGTGTGTCTAGCTTCGTTCAGGTGCAGTGTGTAACCAGGCTCTCAGGGAACAGATGCCATTTTCCCACAAATAATGAACACTTTTGATGATCGCTCAAAGCAAAGCTCGGCCAAAGGCGGACTGTTGCCTGCGGCGGCATGCAATATCCACATCAGTCAGACGCGACCGTACAAGTTCCAGCAGGCAGTTGACTGACTCCAAATGCATGCAACAATCGTCACGACAGCGGAAAGACACCGCACCTGGCTGTGAACCTTAAGCATACACGTTGGCTTGTGTGGATGTGCCATCTGCAACATGAGGTCCCCTGCAGAGCTCATCTGGTCGGTGTGTCTCAGTTGTGCTATCCACGTGCTGTCCACGTCAGTGCATCAAGCGCCCACGGCACGACCCGGGAAGTGAGCTGCACACCTCCTGCTGGACGTCGCTTCAGGTCAGCGCCGAAGAAAGGTGCGGCCGCCGCGCCGCAAGTCTGGCCCTTGCCTCACTGGCGCTGCATCGGTCATCAGGCCCGAGACCAGGAGGCGAACTTGTCAAGCATTTCCTGCGTCAAACTCGGCTGCAGCGACTGCAGGGCAGCCGCAAAGTGCTTCGCTCGAACTTCGGTGGCACCCTGCAGCGAGATATTGGGTGAACGGCTTCACAAACTGTTAGTTAAAGAGGAAGGAAATCACGAGACAATGGGAACGAGGCGATGATGCAGCAGGCAGGGTGCATTTGCGTGGCAACAGGCCGTCGGCATGCATCTTCAGCTGCAGCACTGCGGCGAGGCGTCATCATGCACATCCAAGAGAGGCGCCAATCAAGGTGTCACAAGTGGACACACCTGAATGTCTTCCCGCAGCGCCGCCAGGGCTGCTTCCCGGCACACGCCCTCCAGCTCGGCGCCTGGGCAGGAAAATGCACAGATTGAGCAGCTCTAGTTGGAACACTGGCGCCGCGGCCAGTGGCCCCGGCTCGCCTGCCACCCTTGTGTTTTCGGACGAGAAGACAGGATGCTGGCAGCAGGGGAATGCATGCGCACCACCCCTGTAGGATACCCTGAAAAGCTCCTGTAAGAAATGCTTACACGTGCGTGCCTTCACAAGCGTTGCCTTCACAACCGTTGCCGCATCCCAGGCATGGCGGCCTCCAGTTGGCACAACTCGAGAGGTTCCGCAATACAAATGCACACGGGGCTTTGGGGTTCATGTGAATCAACTGGTGTGGTCCAAAACGGCCACGCAATACCTGTGAAGCGGCCGGTGGCGGCGGCGATGGCCGGAAGGTCGACGTCACCCGCCAGCGGAATGCTGCGCGTCTGTATCCGCAGCACCTGCAGCCGCCGACTCAATTCTTGTTGGTCGTTACTGACGAAGGTCCTGAAAAAGCATGGCATGACGGTGCTGGCAGTGTGCCTGCATCTGTGTGCGTGCCCTAGCGCTCTGCCCCTCACAAAGCCATGAGCACCCACTTGCCAGCAACGTCCCATCGCAGGCTCCTTGCGCAATGCTGCAGTGGCCAGCAGCAGTGAAAAGCCAATGGCCGCCTCCATTCAGGTGCGCCATATTGCATCGGCGTTGTTTCAGTCGAATCACAGGACCAGCAAGCTGAGGTTTTCACCAGGCTGATGTAGTGTAGCTGATTCGGCGCCGCAATCAGCTATATCTATATCCTGGCTGGCGCAGCACGAACCTGCAGGCGGCCATTCCGGTCCGGCGGCGGCACGTAGAGCAGGACGTCCAGGCGGCCGGGGCGCAGCAGGGCGGCGTCCACCGCTGCGGGGCGGTTCGTCGCCGCCAGCACCAGGATGCCTGCGCACATGATGCGGCGCATGTTGAAGCAGCAAAGAGTGGCAACTCGGCGACTTGACGGCGACTGGGTGCAGGCCCAGCCAAACCGCGTGTTGTCACTTTGCGGCTGCAAAACTCAGGACGCAGCCGGCATGGAAACAGCGTTGAAGGCGCTCGATGCTTTGACATGGCTATGTTGGTGTGCTGTTTGCGTGGTTCAAGACGGGCAGGGCATTGCCCTGTTGTCAGCTTTCTATTCATTGTTGTGTCCTCACCCGATGCCAGCTCCAGGCCGTCCATCTCGACGAGCAGTGCCGACAGCAGCCGCGCGGAAACGTCTGCGCCGGATGCGTCAGACTCCTCCCGCTTGGCTGCAGGCAAGATGCACACAAATATGTCTCACAGTTCGAACGACAGATAACAGTGGAGATTGCAGGCACGATTTGACGAATTTGTGGATCCGCTGAAATCACACTTCTGCATGTGCAGTGCTGTTCTCTCTCTCTTTAGGGTTTGCGCATTTGCATGCCTTTGTGGGTGGTTTCCTCTGCTTGCCAATACATGGGCTTGCTGTTCTCGTTACCTGCGACCTCGTCCAGCTCGTCGATGAAGATGACAGCCGGCGACGCACGTTGTTCAAGGTAGGATCGTTACGCCTCTTATCATCGTTTTCCACACCTTTCCATCTTGGATTCTACACATGAGGTCACCTGCGACCGAGTCCAGCTCGTCAATGAAGATGACGGCCGGCGCTGTCAGCCGTGCGCGGGCAAAAGCCTGCCGCAGCAGCGCCTCGCCCTCGCCGACATACATGGAGTGCAGCTGCGCGCCGGAGAGGGTGAGGAAGGTGGCCGCCGTGGCGCCCGCCGCTGCGCGCGCCAGCGTCGTCTTGCAGCAGCCTGCGGGCAGATGCAGAAAGTACTCATGGCATACAGCGGACAGGGTCGGCCCACAGCGACATCCACCCCGGATGTGGACAGGAGGCGGTCGCTGTGGTGTCCACCGCCGCGCGCGCCAGCGCCGTCGTGCAGCAGACTGCCGGCATGGAAACCTTCACAGGGGGTGCAGAGGAGCATTCCTCAGAAGAGCACGGCCTGAGCCCCAGCTCATAAATCCAAACCTCGGACCAGCACACCTGGCGGGCCGTGGAGGAGCACGCCGCGCGGCGGCGCCAGGCCCAGGCGGCCGAAGGCGTCCGCGTGCTGCAGCGGCCACTCCACCGCCTGCCGCAGCCGCCGCTTCACCTCCTCCAGCCCCCCAATATCCTCCCAGCCGACTGCGTGCAGCGGAACATGTGGACCAGTGAAGACCGTCGACCAGGAGGTGCTCGGCTGGCATCAGCTGCACCATCGGATTTTGCCGTGGGCCACCGCAGAGCGGCCAGCTCGAATGGAACTCCACAGCCGCCACCGCACCTCCTCCAGCCCGCTGATGTCCTTCCGGCCGGCTGCGGCGGTTCGCCAGACATACCATCAGAACACGCAGCCTGGCAGCAACTGGTGCATGAGGCGAAGAGCGAGAGGGTGGCTTGGTGGCTGTGATAAGGCCGAGCTTACCGCGGGCCAGCTCCACCTCAGCGCCCCGCGTCAGCGATGGCACAGTTTCAGCCGCGGCAGCCTCAAAGTCTGCATGATCCACGCCTCTACCGGTGCCTGCACCGAAGATTAAAGGAACATGGGACGACCAAAAGGTCACAGGATGTCGTACCAACACGACAGGCACAGTGCGCAAGGTCAAAGCAGCGCTGTGAATGCGGCACCTTGCAGAGCTGCAACCGTGGCACCTTGCAGGACGAGTTTCTGCGGAACGACTTGCCAGCCGATCGGCAGCAGCGGGCGGCTGCCACACCTGATGTCAGGGCGAGCATGGCGGCCTGCCGGCAGAGAGCCGCCAAGTCGGCACCGGTGTAGCCGACACAGCCAGCCGCCAGCGCGTCAAAGTTGACGCCGGGCGCCAGCGGCAGCAGCTTGGTGTGCGCCCTCAGGATGGCGGCGCGTTCCTGCAGTGGCAGCCGCAGCATCAGCACCACTCTGGAAGCTTCGCATGCACTTGCGCATGCAGGACATACCCCAAGGTCCCTCGCCTCTGGCCACAGCATAGCGTGCCGCCCAGGCTGCAGAGGACAGCCTAGCCCCAGACACTCCCAAAGTAATCAGTTGGCCCAGCGCAGCACAGGCTCAATGTCTCAAGGCCAAATCCCCTCAAGCAAGCCACCTGACTGCTGGGAACCGTGAACTGGATCTCGCGGTCCAACCGGCCGGGGCGCCGCAGCGCCGGCTCGATCTCGTTGGGCCGGTTCGTGGCGGCCACCACAGATAGCGCCCGCGCGCCTGCTGAGCACCAGAAGCTGGCTTGATATGATGTCCATTCTGCTGTAAGAATGGATTCAAACGAAGTTGTGTGCCGCTTGTGCGGCACTTGCTTCACGCCGCATGTCCGGTCGCGCTGGTCGCGGCACTCCGCTCCGGCAGCAGGTCGTCCAGGGCTTTATAGTAGGGCAGGGCAGGGCGGAGCAGCACACAAATGATCAGCTCAGAGCCATGTTGGCGCGCGCTGAAGAGTGTGACAAACCCTAGTGCACCTTTCAGCGCCGCGGCGCCGTCCAGAAGCGTCAGCAGCTGCGCCGCGATACGCGCCTCGTGCGGTCGGGAGGCGCTGCGCCGCGGGCACAGAGCGTCCAGTTCGTCCAGAAATATGACCACCGGCTTGCCGCTAGCAGCTTTTTCCTCCGCCTCGGCAAAAGCCTCCCGCAGCTGCCGCTCTGACTGGCCGGTGTAGGCGCCGACCACCCTGTCTGCCGTGATGGTGTGCACCTGCGAGTGCAGTACGACATTTTAAAAGCTGCTTCCAAACAAGCGCAGATGTGCTGCAGTCTGTAGCTGCGCGGCAGGCCGGCATCTGCACTGGTGAAACAGTGCATGCGCATGACTCAGGAGATGGCAGTGCGCCCCACGGGATGTTGCGCCATTGAAGCCATCTGCAACGACGAATGTGCCCAGCATGGGGTGGAAGTATGCAGCTGGGAGCCGGTGGCTGCACCTCGGCACCAAACTCCGCGGCGACGGCGTGCACAGACATCGTCTTGCCGGTACCTGGCGGGCCGTGCAGCAGCAGGCCGCGCGGCCATGTGACGCCCAGCGCGGAACCTTCCAGTCCATACAACAGGGGCCAACCTACAGCGCAAGCGCGAGGTTTAACCTTTGCGCGGCGCCAAACCGCTGCTAGCTTGCATGCATGTAGATATGGCAGACACTATAAGATCAATCTGCAGCGCGGTTCGACAGCGCAAGTACCCACCGATGAGTTCTCGCAGCGCCTGCTGCGCCTGGCCGGCACTGGCGGGTGCTGCCGCCGCCACCGCCGCACTTGCCATGCTGATGCCAGTATTGATTGTAGTGATTGGTGAATCCTCGTCAAGCTCAGCTTTAAGTTCACGTCAGCGTCGATCGAGGCTCGAAGCGGCTCAGTCACGCAATCGCTGCTGTCGGAAGCGGGGCATGCGTGGGGGACATCAGAGACCCAGACGGGAAGCTCGGAATCGGCACGCTGCACTGATATGTGAGACCTGAGAGGACCCCAAAACAACGGGCGGCGTTGGAAACGCGATGTGCTGCTGACCGTGGCGGAATCAGCGTGATGCAGCTAGCCGTTGCCCAAGCCCTCGCCATCAGTCATCACTTTCGAATTCGAGCTGTCTTCAGAAGCGCAGGGGGCCAGTTCGGACCCGTGCGCAACAGAACACCTCAACCACAACAACGCGATACAGCACTTCATTGAGTTGCAGCGGTTGTGGGTCTCGCGACAACGCTGCATTGAGCCCTGCCGAGGCGCTGAGCAGCTTGCGGTTCGGGGCGAGCGTTTTACATCCCTCGGTGCCGACGTGGTGACTGTGCCGGGCGCCAGGCGCCGCTTGATCACCAGTCCAGGTCTGCGCATGTTGGTGTCACTCCATATCTGTTTTTGAGGCAGTGTGCGGGCAGCACCGCTGCCTCATTGAGATCAGACGGGACCCGACGCAAGCAACGCTTTGCCGCGATACTGTCGGCAACGTGGTCGTGTCGCTGGCAACGCTGCAGCAATCATGCATGCGCATGACTGCTGCTTCATTGCGTGCAGGCATCAGTGCAGGCGTCGATCACCGGCACCATGGGCGCCGTGCTGCCACCGTTCATGCCGGCATTCCAGATGGGCCCGATGCCGGGGATGCACATGCAGCTGGAGGACGAGGCGAAGCGCGGCTTCGCCCAGATCTGTTTCGACTTCACCAAGGGCACCTGCCTGCGCGGGGACGCCTGCAAGTACTCCCACGACATCGCCCACATCGTGCAGGTGATCGGCAGTCCGACTCAACGACAGCGGCAATGCACGCTGCTCATTGTCCAGCCTTACCATGTACGGCAGATGATGCTCAGCCTTCCGCTTTGAATTGCAGGTGAACAGCAAGGAGCGGGGCATCTGCTTCGACTTTCTGCGCGGCCAGTGCGCTCGCGGCCTGCTGTGCCGCTTCAGCCACGATCTGTCCGGCATTGTGGCGCAGCAGCAGCTGCAGCAGCTCCAGGTAATCCCATGCACATCCAAATACTCAGCCATGCTATCCTGAATGCGCTCATGTGCGCCCGCTGTGAACCATCAGGTGTGCAATGCTATCATTCGGTGTGCATGTGGTCATCAGGCACCAGCATGCATTTACTGCTCTGCAAACCATTACAGGGCGCCTCGGCGGCCACGAAGCGCGGCGCGCCGATCTGCTATGACTTCGTCAAGGGCATGTGCTCGCGCGGCGCCGAGTGCCGGTACTCGCACGACATCAGCTCCGTCATCCATGGCCACCAGGGCCGCCCAGCTACTGCCAGCGAACCGTGCTTCGACTTCCTGCGGTGCGGCTGCTGCATCTTTCGACTCTGCGCACTGCCTTCACGACACATTGAGCTGTTGCAGGCACGGCGCAGGCGAGGACTGTGTTGCACGTGCAGTCCCCCAGCCCCAGCACTGCTTGGTCCAGAGCAGCGTGGCAATACCCAGAAGTTTGCTGATGACCTGCAGTGGCAAGTGTGGCCGCGGCAAGAGCTGCCGCTACTCGCACGACCTGCCGCTGCCTAATCCCGGCTGCTGGCCCGCGGGGGTGCCGATGCCGTCAGGCATGATGTCGACATACCCGCCCAGCCTGCCGCAGAGCCTGCCCATGCTGCAGGTGCCTGGGAGATCTGCACTCGTGCCTTGCAGGGCATTTCCCTGCGTCAGACATCTTCCAGCTGAGTCGAGGTTCTGCAAGACACTTTTGACTACCTCAGGTGTCCAGACTTGCAGCTCTAATACGGCTTGCACATCCATGCAGGGCGGGCTTGCGCCGATGGGCATGCCTGGCACTGCAGGGCTGCCGCCACACATCAACGCGCTGAGGTGAGTGCTTTGCACTCATTTGTATCAGTAGGTGTTTGAAAGGGAGAGGCTTTGAATTCTGACTTCAATGATACATCAAGCCGCCCCTTGCAGCTGCATGGTACCATTTGTTGCAATCTGGCAGCGCCGCCGCAGCTGTCCGGAAAGGCACAGATCATGACTGGCAAGGACATCTCTGTGCGCAGGTCGAACGGAGCTGTGCTGGGCAATCTGTCCAACTTCAGTATTGGCATGGCAACGGCTCGCATGGCCCACCAGCAGCAGCAGCAGCAGCAGATGGGCTTGCATGGTGGCCAGCACTGCGGCGCTCAGGCGCACTGCTGCGACCCCTCGCGACAGAGCTTCCAGCTGTGAGTGCGGCCGCATTCCCAGGCCGACACCTGCATATAGCCTGACCCCAGAGCTGCACTGCTGCAAGTTGCGGTTGCCAGATGCGATCTTGGCGTGTCCTTTTCAGAGCGGGTGAAGTGAATGTGTGTGTTTGATTGCTGCAGGGTGGCGCACATGGCAGCGCTCCAGGCAGCCAACGCGGCAGCTGCGCAGGGCCAGGCACACCAGGCGATGCAGCAGCAGGTGCTGAGCTGTGTATCTCTTGCTGTGTGCCCTGCTCATTGCGAGGCCTACCTCATTAAACCCGCATGTGCCGCACAATACACGCAACATGCCGCACGCCGCGTTATCGCTCTGCTCTGGTTCTACGTTCTCTCCATCCAATGTGCTTGACTTGTTTGTTGGCAGATGTCTGAGCGGTCGTCGCTCGACAGCCAGTCGGTGCTCAGCGAGGCCCCAAGCCGGGCTCCGAGCCGGCAGAACTCACATGGTGCGTGGCCGTTCTCTTGGTTGCCACAATCGATGGAACAGTGTGGAATGACTGCCAAGGCGGAGCTGGCTTCTTTGAGCGTCGGCAATGACGGCGGGCATTACAAACTGCCTGCTGCTCGGATTTGCAACGCATGGCGCTGCCGTCAATGTGATGCTTTTCATGCGCTGCAGACGACCTGGCGAGGGGCATGCTCAAGCTGCAGCTGATGCAGCAGCAGCAGCAGCAGCAACGAAGCGAGCCACTGAGCAAGAAGGGATCCGCCGCCTCTGACGACAGCGCCGGCGATTTCAATGACGCCAAGATCCGTGAGTCCGTCCTCAATCCGAGCATCGATTGCTGCTGCCAACCCGCTTCTGGCAAACGACACTAGCATCCTGGATGCCCACACATCTCAGGCCGTTCCAACGAATGAGCAGCTGCTTCGAACGTATTTTATTTATGCAACAACGATCCTGGACCTGCGAGGACCTGTTCTGATTGTCTAATACGCTATGTGCACGGTGTGCAGGCGCAGTGTGGGAGCAGCAGGCTGCGGCGCTGCCGCCGCTGGTGACCGCGCAAAGGTCGCTGCCTCAGTCGGGCACCTGCACCCCCGGCACCTGCACGCCGCGCACGCCGGCGCTGCCGCCGCAGCACCCGCACAGGTAGGAACACTCGAAATGACATTCGGATCAGCTGCAAATCGACGAACGAGTGTGTTGTCTGTTCAACCAGGCTGATCGAGCAGCCAGTTGTCCCCAATGAGCACCGTTTAGCAAACGTGCGTTTGCAGCGGCTGGGTCTGCACTACATCGACAGCTGCACGCCATTCACGCCCGGACTGAGCAGAGTGTTGACCGTCACGTTTCCGTCTTCACTGCAGCAACCTGTCCCGCCAGAGCAGCTTTGCCGCACTGCCGTCCAGCCTGGGGGCGCCGGCGCCGCAGCTGGCCGCGACCGCATTTGCGGGCCAGTATGTCGGCTACGATGCCCATGGCGCTGGCTGTGGCTTCGCGCCGCGGCAGCCGCCCATGGAGCTGCCTGCGTTTGCGGCCCTGGCGCACAGCGGCGGATCTGGAAAGGCGGCCCCCCTGCAGCAGCACACCTTTTCGCTGCCGCAGTCGTCGCTGCCGCAGACGCGCTCTGTCGCGGCCAGCGCGCACGCCTTTGCCGCACCGCCGCCTTCGCGCCAGCTCGCCGTGGACTTGGCGCCGCAGCCCAGGGCGATGCCCAGACAGCCTGGCACGGCGCCGGCAATGTTATGCCACCCGTTCTCGGCTGGCCTGGCGGCGGCAACAGCCACGTCCGTCCCGCCCTCGCGCCCCGGCTCCCAGCCAGGCTCGGCGCGAGCCGGGGACGTGGGCGCATTCTCGGCCGCCTACACTACGCTATTCGACCCGATGGTGCGCATGTCGACGGGACAGCCAGCGGCGCGGTCGTCACTATCGGCCCAGACGTCTGCCACCCAGGTGCACATGTCCTGCTTTTGCTTTTGCACATCAACGTTAGCTGCAGAAGCCGCATTGCAGGTAGCGGGGACGGGCCAGAAAACACATCTGTACCGCGTGCGCTGCAGTGCAAGTGCCTGACCTTGGCGAGGCACTTGCAGGGTGGCCGGGAACAGACTGAGATAACCATGTTCAGAGGTGCCTTGCTGCTGCTGCAGGAGCAGGTGCAGGCATGGGCGGAGGCTCCGGAGCGGCCGCCCTCCGCGGCGGCTGACCCTCAGCTGCTGAGCCGGCTGCAGTCTATCTGGCAGTCGCAGCAGGCGGCCGGCAGTAACTGAGGACATGCTCGGTCTCGGTGGGAGCTGAGGACCACTTGCCCTGAGACGTGGATTGCCTCAGCGGTGGAGAGCGGGCCCGGAAGCATGCAGCCGGGATACGACGCTTGATTTCGACATTTCTTCGAGTTTGCAGCATGCGCGGCAGGGGAGCGCGCGCCGCTTTCTGAAGGCACGTAGCGAGGGGAGGGCTTAGTTGCTGGCAGGGGGCGGCGGCGGTCGGATTGGGCTTTGCAATTGTGACCCCTTGGCCGCTGACACCCGCACATCGTTTGAAGCACTAAGACTTTTGGCATCTGGCGACTCGCATGCTGCAGACGTGACAGCTGGGAAATTGCTGGAGGTGATTTGGCGCCATGGCTTGGCGGGGGCAAAAGTGTTGCTCCGCAAAGGTCTGGGGTTGACTCTTTGCACACATTCTGTGTGCTGGCGGGGCCGGTCGCACGGTGCGTTAGAAAGGTGTCACAATAAGACCGAAGGCAGCAAGTAGGTAGCAGGTAGTTTCCTATCCCTTTCCGGGTAGGAGGTGTGCCTTCAGGTAGGTGTTGGCTCCGCCGCTGATTGAATTTCAGCATTTTCATTAGGTGAGTAGGTGAAGATGGTTGATGCACTGGTCTAGCGGGCACAGCAGGCACATCAGTTTGAAATTGCAATAGACTCACTGAGAAGATAGACTCATCGAGAGTGCAAATACATCAACTTGCAACCGGAGCCTCGTGCAAATTGCATGGAATGATTTTGCGCAAAGAACGTAGCAACTGAATTGTGCAGAGCTCTGTCGAGGGCAACCTGTCCTGCTGCACTGCGGCTCGACTTCGTTTTGCTGCCAAGTAAAGGATCTCAAAGCATGCACCCATGCAGTGCCGGCCCGCCAGGAGACACCGCCCTCCAACATTCCTCACAGTTTCTCGATGAGCTAGCCAGGTACGCTACTCTGATTTACTCAGCCAGGCGCTCGGCCAGGGCCCGCGCCGTCGCGTGCGCCTGCACCACCACCCGCTGCGCCTCCGAGCCCGCCAGCCAGTCGCCGACGGCGGCGACGCGGCCGTCCGGCGTCATGACTAGCAGTTCCTCAGGGTTCAGGGTTTCCCATCCGCGGTGCGGAACCGGGTACAGCGCGCTGCCCCACCGCTGCGCTGCCGCGTGCAGCGGCGCATCCAGCGCCGCGGCTCCGCCGGCGGCGAACGGCGCTACCAGCTCTCGCACATGCCCCAGCATTTCTGCGAGGCAGTCCGTTTGATCAACAGTGTGCAGGTGTGGGCTCGTGCTGTCGGAGCCGCAGCAGCTGAAAAGTAGCTGCTGCGGCCTGCTGCGCCAAAGTGACCAGCGCTGTGGGCAGCAGGTTGTGACTGCTGGTCTCGACTGTGGCGGTGCACACCTGAGGTTACGCTCGCCATGGCCGCCTCCTCCGGCCGCTGATACTTCCCGTCGACCTGCAGCGGCAGGCCCGCGTCGATAGCGCCGCGGGCGAACGCGGCTGTGGACACCGCAGTCCAGCACTGCGAGCCGTCGGCGCTCTGGCGGCCTGCATGGTATTGGCAGGACGTCAGAGCAAGGCAGCTTACGGCCTGCAGGGTGCACACCGGTCGATGCAGATTGTGGTTGTTGCGCATACCCCGTCACATTTCTGCTGGCGGCAATGATGCATGTCCTATGTCCTGTGTCCTATGTCCCAATTTCGCTTTGCTTGCAGGAAGCTTTCAATACAGGACTCTCAAGCAAGGCGCGCTTAGTTTCTCAAGCCGCACCCGGCTTTGCAGAGTCGCAGCTGATCCACTCGATGTGGTCGCTGCCGGCGACTGTCGCAGCATCGAAGGGCGCCGACACCGCGCCGGCAGGAAATGTCACCATCAGCGTCAGCCGCGGCTCCGCCTTTGCCGCCCCCAGCCGCGCCAGCAGCTGCTTCGCGGCGTCTGAAGATGTCTGGATGTGGCCGGGAGAACCTGTCGCACACGAGTTCAACATTCAAACAGCGCCTCAAGACCTTTGCCACACTGCGTCAAAGTCTGATCAGGCAGTCCGAGAGCCTACAGCAGTTTTACGGTGCCTGGAAGAGCAAATCTGTGCGCTGTGCATATGCCAGGAGCGCCTGCAAGCGTACACATGCACACACATCATCCGACACAGTACCCGCAAGCCACCTCACTTCACAAACTCACCAGGGTTGCCGGCCATGGCGTCAGACAGCACCACTGCGTCAAAGGCGCCCAGGGACCGTGGCTCGGCGTCAGGCTTGACAGTCCCGTGCAGCTCGAAGCCGCCGTTACCATCTTCATCCATCCCGCTGACCTGTTTTTCCGATTCAGTGCAGGGACCCAACCGAGCTGATGCGGCGGTTCGTGGGTGGCTCAGCTCGGGGAGGACAAGTCCAAACTGAACAGGGAAGACAAAATGGCACGCAGATTGTCAGGTGAAGCACCACGTGTCACCATTCGCGCCTAGTGCCACATGTGCGATTGGGTGCAGAGCTGGGGACAGCACAGAAGTCGGGCTATGCAACCACCGGCACCGACCTTAGTGCTCCACACGCGGCTGAGGCGGCCGACGTGCTGTGCGGCCAGGCTGTGGCACAGCGCATCCATACTCGGGGCACCAACAAAAATGTCGCCTGGCGCCAGCAGCCGGCAGAAGCCCTCGCCGGCACCTGTGCTGCCACCGGCGCTGTGCTGCGTCGCGACAGATCGCCGCTGCGTGAAGGCCGAGCTGCCGGCGTCTAGGAGGCCTAGTCGCCGGTTGTCCCACTGCGCGATCGCGCCTGCGCGAGGGCGCCGATTTGAGACTCAGTTGGCAGCGCGCTCATGCACTCTGATGCAGTGTCCGGCAAGGCCGGCGATATGCATTGCCATGGAACATGACATTCCCCATTGCCCACCTTCCCGATGCCACAGCTGCATCTGTTCCGCAAAGTCCGCTGCCGCGCTGCCAGAGCCGGCGTCCGGATTGACCCGCACAAACTGGCAGCCGTGGTCAAACTGCAGCGCATCATGCCTGCGGGTGGAGGCGCGGCCGCCTGCGCATGAGATACAAGTATGCATTGTATGTGTGGCAGGTGGCAGTGTTTCACAGAGGGCGCAAATTAACAGCTGTTTATGGCATGCAGATGCGGCAGGAGCCAGAGTTGCACCACAGCCAGGGTCTCAAAGTACCAGCAGGTCTCAGCCGGATGCCTGGTCGCAAGGTTGACATGGCTAGTGACACACAGAGGCCGCAATCCGCACCCGGGCCGCTGCGGCCCATGTCGAAAACGGTGGCCTGCGCATGAGGCAGCAGCCGCAGCAGCTGGTTTGCGCAGCTGAGGCCGGCCAGCCCACCGCCGACGATGGCAACGCTGCAGGCGCGGCGCATTTGCGCAGGCGGCGCGGGAGCTTTTGTGGCGACGATCTTCTCAGCGGCAGATTTTGTGGCGGCAACTTGCTCAGCGGCTGGAGCCGTCAGCATGCCTTTGCACGGGGCGGGACCGGCGGCGCCGGCGGGCACACAGCAGCGGGTGCTTGCCAATCCAGATTGGCTATCGGCAGATGTGAAGGAATTGAGCCTTGGATGAATGGCCCTGGATTCAAGGAAGGTGATAATTGAGATTTCAGAGCGCAGCTGTGCTGTCGTTCGATCAACGCCACGCCACGCAGGGTGCAGATCGGCAAATGTGGCGTCAGCTGCCGAGTCACACTTTCGGCGTGCAGCTGACGCCTCTGAAAACAATCTGTAAGTGTGGCTTTTGGCAAAAGCCTTTTGCACGATTGCACCGTGCAAAGCAGGAGGCAGTGCTGTTTCTTGTTTACACCCGCCCTGGAGCAGGAGCAGCCTGCAACAAGCTCGAGCTGCAGTCGGGCAGAGCTTCAGGGTCGTCAGAGGTAGGGTGTCCGAGGGGGTCCATTCAACAAATGCAGGAATGTCTGCTGCCAGGAGACGTGGTATGGAGACTGTGGCCTGTCCAGCGCACCGGCCGCGTTTTCCGGCAAAGTCCTCACGAGGCAGCGCTGCCTACCAGCCATTTTAAACAGAGAGTCTCCCGTGTGTCGCAGCAAAGAAGAACACACCGCCGCTACGCCACGGCATCTGCAGCAACGCAACTTGTTCAAACGGACAGAATGACACACAGATTTATCTGTTGGCGGCGAATAAAACCCGGCGGCGCCGAGGAGGGAGCGCGGGCCGTTCCGTAATCGAGGGCAGATGCGAGAATCTTGCCCCAAGACGCCTTGCTCCCAGCACGGTGGCGCTCCAAAGCAGTAGCCTGGCTCTATTGCATGGCAGTCCTTGCTGCTGTTGGGCTGCACGTCATTATGAATGCTGCCGGAAGCCCCGCGGCGGCGTCCCCGGCCTTGCCGCCGCGATGCCCGAGTACATAAACTTCTGCTTCTTCTCCGCTGGCTTCAAGATCTGCAGTCATGTGTGCATGTTGTTAGCAAGTGCGACACTTGTCGTATTGTGTAGTCCGCCAGAAATCACTGCATAGTGTCACTATGCGGAGTTGCTGATGCACCCTGATGCCAGCTGTCAGGATGACCCGCCATGTCAAACTGTCTAGCTTGCCACACGAGCGTTGGCGGCTGGAGCGACGGCGCAGCTGCCGGGTAGTGCGTGCGCACAGCACAGCAAGTGCACATAAACCTACAAACACTGCTGTGAAGCAACCGCAGGAGCAGAAAGTGCAGTCACCTGGAAGGAGCACATGAGCGTCTCGTCAACACTCATCATGGCGCCAGCGTTGTCGAACTCGCCGCAGTAGTTGGGCGCCGAGAAGATGGTCACCAGCTGCCGCTTGGCGAAGAACTCGTAGCCGTCCTCCACCACCTGCGGTGTTTGGGGACACCAGGGTTCGGGAAATGCATGACAAGGGCTCCAAAGCGCACATGCCACCCGGCTCAAGGTGGGTGCGGCTCCCAGCTCACCCATACTCACAGGTTGGCAATTATGCACGCCAGATGCAACCAGGTGTCACCAGCTCAAGCGACAGGGGTTTGAGGGCACCTGGTGGGCGCGGCATATGAGGTCCAGGTCATGCTTCGCCAGGAACTCCGTGACGCTGTCCGGCCCAAATGTGTAGCTGACGCCGCGGTCGTTTTCGCCCCACCCCTGCATCATCCGCCATGCACAGCCTTTCGCCACAGAATCCCGGTTGCGGAACCGCAAGGCCCCAGAAGGCTCCGCAAATGTTGACAAAAGGGACCACATGCTGCACCACAGAGCGCGTGGGTATTGTGATGGCATAAGCCTCTCACGACGCAGCAGATCCAGCACCGCCGATCCGTACCCGCATTGTTCGCACCGTCAGCAGGCACATGCTTAATCACGCTGTGTGTTCTGCTTGCTCTGACGAAAAGTTCCAGCAAAAACGGAGCGCACCTGGATCTGCTTATCAGGGTCGGCCCATAGCAGGTCGCACAGCAGGCCGGTGTCGGGCACGTCTGTGGGCCGCGGGATGCGCTTGATCTGCTCCAGCGACTTCAGCTCCGGCGACAGCCCCCCGTGCATGCACAGAATCTGCGAGCAGGGGCGGACCGGGAAGTAATCAGACCGGGAAGTAATCAGATTCACTGCTCCGTGGAACCACCATCACAGGCGTCCCAGACTCTTTTGCCTTCGGATGTGAGCTGAGGCAGCAAGCAAGCAAGCAAGCAAGCATGTAAAGCAAGTTATGGTGCAGCAATGGGTTTTAGGGTTTAGGGTATAGTGTTTTGGTAGACGACTAGGTCATCAACACACCAGCCAGAAAGCCATGAACATATTGACGCACCTTCTCGTCGATGAGCGCGGCGACTGGCAGGCAGTTGAAGCAGTCTGTGAATATTTTCCACAGCCGGATATTGTACCGCCGTTTGCACTCATCGTAGAAGCCATAGATCCGGTTGATGGAGGCGCACTCGTGGTTACCCCGCAGCAGGAAAAAATTCTCCGGATACTTGACCTGCGCAGTGATCCGCAGTGGAGACTGAAAGTTGGGTTCTCACAGCGTTTTGCCCAGGGAGAGTGCTGCCACTTCAGAGCAGGCGCCGAAGAGTTAGCAAAGGCATTCCTGAAGACGTTCCAAACCGGCATACCTTATAGGCCAGCAGCAGGCAGATGGTCTCCAGGCTCTGCTTGCCACGGTCAACGTAGTCCCCTAGGAACAGGTAGTTGGCCTCCGGCGGGAAGCCGCCGTACTCGAACAACCTCAGCAGGTCTGAATACTGCCCATGGATGTCGCCTGCGGTCCACGCACAACACTGGATGCCCCATGAGCATTGGCAGCACGCTCGCCGAGTGAAACGACAGGTCCAGCAAAATGACGAGAAGAGCAAAATTCGAAACAGTTGTGAGGATCACAGGCCGGCATCCAGGCCTGCAGACCAGAGAAGTAAACTGGCGCACCGCAGATTTTGATCGGCGCCTCCAGCTCCAGCAGGTTGGGCTGCCCCATGAAGATCTCCTTGGCTGTGAGGCACAGCTGCCTGATCTCCATCTCCGTGAGCTGCACCTGCTTGCCCGGCCTGCCATTTCTAACATCCAGCAGGCGGTCGATGATGTCATCCAGAGCGGCTTCCTCCATCTCGACTCAGCCCCCGGGGCCACGGCCGCAGCCGGGCTGCTGTCACTGCTGGCTGCCTGCTGCAACCGCTGCCAGGGCCGCGATGACCCCACGGAGCGACCTGGGGGACCCTGCAGGAGTCAGACACAGATGTGAGTGGATGGGCACTCCTGGGCTGACGAGCTGTCGTTACGCAGCGCTGGCACGACTGATCAATGACCTGTAGCATACGGGAGCCACAGCTGGCACCCTCATCGCTGTGTGGCTGCATATCGGAAACCCCGGCCCCAAAGCCATGCTTCAAAAGGTTCACAGCCCCTGTTGGCGGCAAGTAATCACACAGAGCATTTAGATACGCTGTGCACCCTCACCGCGAGTATCGAGGCCTGCAGCCAGCGCCAGGCGCGCTCTGAACGCCTTTCAAGCTGGCCCCCTCAGCTGGGCTAGGAGAGCCATCTTCCCAGCCACTGACGTGGTCACGAACGCTCTAGCAGCTTGCCGTTCGACTCGCGTGATCGCAATACGTGCAGGCGGTGCGTTAGGCTTTGGTCCAGCCTTTTCTCCTTTCAAAGCTGCGTTTTGCGGACCTTGCGGCTTGCGCAACTGAGACCTTGCATATGTTTCTAGGACTGGCCTGGTAGTCGCATGCATGCCCAAGTTCTCCGAGACTTGCACTGGCGCTCCACACAGGCGTCAACATACGGCGATCGGAGGACCGATACCGCTGCATCCAGCCAGAAACAGAGAGCCGCAGCAGCCGCCCGTGTCGTGGCCGGCCTGCCCATTTCGGCCGAATGCTGCCCAATTAGAGCACACGATACGCGGCTGCTCCCAGTGCAAATATGAGCTTTGTGCAGCCTGTGACGCTCCAGGTGATAGCCGACAGCGCCGGCATCACAAAGCTCAGCGCTGACGCAGCTAAGGTCCTGGCGCCGGACGTCGAATACCGCCTGCGCGAAATCATCCAGGTGCGCCACAGTGGCGCCATTCTGACTGCACTGGCGGGCCGGGCCCCCTTCTAACGTCTGCATGAAGGCATATGGTGAAGGGCCACAACAGCTCAGCGACAGGCGGCGACGGTGTTGCCTGGCGGCGATGCAGGAGGCGGTGAAGTTCAAGCGGCACTCGAAGCGGGGCGCGCTGTCCAGCGACGACATCAGCAACGCCCTGCGGCTGCGCAATGTGCAGGTGTGTCATGCATCAGCGCCACAACTACTGCTACATGCATGATGTTCGCATGAGAGTCGTGAGACGCACCAGCGTGGTCCCTGAATGCGCCCAGTGCACTACCCGTACTGGAGTGCGCTGCGACAATGTTTGCATCCGAAATCTGTATGATACGACTTGTACTGGCCCGGCCCCCAACAATTGTATGAATTGCAGCCGGTCTACGGCTTTGCAAACAGCAGCAAAGACGGCGTGCGCTTCCTACGGGCTGCGGGCCATTCGGACCTCTATTTTCTGGAGGACCGGGAGGCGCCCTTTGACCAGGTCCTTCCCTGCTGTAAATATGACATTCTTCAACCTATGATTGAATACTTGGCGGTATTTGGCGCAACTCAATCTGTTTGTAAGCCAGCCGCAGCCCTGCTCCGCAAGGCCCTGCTCCGCTCTTGTTGGGGTTGGGGAGACGCTGGCCTGGCCAGCGCTCCCATGGTGCTGCAGATTCACAGGCATGCATAATGCATCCAGTCCAGCTCAAGCACCCACATACCGCTGCTCAACAGGTGATCGGCAAGAGGCTGCCGCGGCCGCCCATCGAGGTGGGCCTCGTGCCGCACTGGCTCATTGTCGACGGCGCGCAGCCAGCGATCCCCGAAAACGCCCCTCTGGAGCGGCTGCGCACAAGGAAGCGGCAGCGTGGCGGCGCCCCTGGGGCGGCGGCGGCTGCGGCGACGACGACGATGCCCACGGTGGCCGCGGGGGCCGGCCGGCAGCCCGCCGGCGGCGAGGCGCAGGCAGACGGCAGCGTTGTGCGCGTGCCCGTCAAGCACGTGCTGTCGCAGGTGCCGCTTCCCGCAGTCTGTCACCTGCATGCTGCAGAAATGGTCAGTATGGGTTTTGCTGCTGCAAGCCTCCTCTCATCTACATGATGCGGCAATTTGCCGTGAACGCATTTTCTGGTGACGCTGCAGGAGCTTCAGCTGTATTTTGACAAGGTGTCGGAGGTGCTGCTCAGCGGCGCTGCAGCAGCGGCAGCGGCAGCGGCCGCAGCAGCGGCGGGCGCAGCCCCTACTCAGGTGCCTGGTGCTGCGCAGCCGGCCGGCGCTGTGACAGCAAGCGCGTCAGCGGATGGCAACCCAGAACAGCTGGAACGGGCTGTCTTTGCGTCGCTGTCCACGGATCCAGGTGCGGCTCGTCTGCAACTAGTATGCGCGGTTCGCCACAGTTTGATCGTGGGTCGACTTGTTGCTTTCCCAAACCGGCTGCAACGGAGGTTGTTCAAGGAAAGTTGTACACTGCCTCGCCTGTGCGGTCTCTAGAGTCGCAGCCGGGTGCCAAGCTCAGGAGATGCCGTCTGTTGTAGATTTCCCGTCTTTCTGTCTGAAAGCTCAGAGACACTTCGCACAAAGCTCCACAACTGCACGTCTCTTGTGCACAGCGCAGGCCTGGCGGCGCTGTTGCCCTACCTGGTGCAGCTCGTCGGTGAGGGGGCAACGCCAACGGCTGCAGTCTGTCGACACACAAAACATTGGCATCGGCATCAGCCCCCCTTTGTCACTCAAATCGTTTGTGCTCGCATGCACGATGCAGGTCTGGCGGCGCTGGTGCCCTACCTGGTGCAGATGGTTGGCGAGGGCGTCGCGGGTGGGCTGCGGGACATGGGGCGGCTTAGCCGGCTGCTGGCTGCAACGCGCGCGCTGTTGGCCAACCCGCACCTGGGTCTGGCGCCCTACCTGCACCAGCTGCTGCCGCCGGTGCTCACCTGCCTCGTCGCCCGCCGCCTGGGGGTGAGGGGATGTCGTTCAATCCTGAAACCTAATCCTGAAACCTGAAGGTTGCTGGAGGCCGCGAGCGTGGAGGCACTCTTGCCCAGCCGTTCACGCCCCAACTGAGCGCCCAGTGCTAGTGGCAGGATGCGCCAAGCGCGGACCATTCACTGCGGCGTGCGCGGCAACCAGCATCTCATCCAAGCCCGACTTGTATCACAAACATCTGTTTTCTGCATCTTCGACGAATCGTTCATTTCACAGGACGCGCCGAGCGCACGATGCGCCGAGTACAGACTTCACGCTGGCGTGCGCGGTGTTGCGGCATCCAGCAGCACTTGTCAATCCTATTGTATGCGGGAAGATTGTCTCAAATGTCTCCTCCTGCTTCAGGACGCGGCAGGCGCAGACCACTGGGGCGTGCGCGACGCCGCAGCACGCCTCGTGCGCTACATCTGTGCCAAGTTCGGCGACCCACTGTACAACATTCAGCCGCGCGTCAGCCGCACGCTGCTCAAGGCGCTGCTGGACCGCGGCAAGCCGCTCACCACGCACTACGGTGCACTTTTGGGATTCGATGTCTCCAAATCAGTCTCCAGAACCCAGACCACGAGTCGTGCAGGCCACCACCTCAGCTGTATGCACAGCTTCGGCCTGTTTCACATGCGTGTCCGAACCGCATCTGGGCCATTGCGCATGCCCTTGCACGTGCCTCCTGTTCCGCGCCGCCACAAAGCGCTGGCCAACAGGCTGCAGCAAGCCGCGTAATCTGTGTGCCTTGCGTTCGAAGGCGCAATCGTGGGGCTGGCGGCGCTGGGGCCGCGCACTGTGCGGCTGCTGCTGCTGCCGCACCTGGCTCCGTACCTCGAGCAGCTCCAGCCGCTGCTGGGCATTCAGGTTTGTAAGCCTGACCCGAAAAGTCAACAGGCGGGGAGCGCGGAAAGCATGTTGCAGCGGCTCAGCGGGCAGCAGTCTGCCGGGAGCCAGAGCAGCGCGCCCTCAACATTCGGGATAGGGTATAATGCTTGGGGGTGTATGGAACCGAATGTGCCCATTGACATAACGCATGTGCATGGCTTTGCCCGCATGTCAGAGAAGGGACAGGGCAGCGTCATCACACCTGGACCAGCGTCAAATCGCTGCTGCACAGCAACCTATGCAGCACCGAGCGCCACCAATCCTGCCTGACGCCTGGCACCTAAGACTTCCAATCCCTGTCCACCTGTAGGCGCAGCAGAGCGGGACGCCAAAGCTGGCGGACCAGCTGCGGCGGGCGGAGGCGCTGCGCTGCTACGGCGCGCTGCAGGCGGCCGCTGTGGGCGCAGTGTTTGCTGGTGTCGCAGACAGGTAGCATGGCGTTGAACAGCAGATGCTTTGGATGCGTCTGAGAGCGAAAAACCTCAGATCTGCCAAAATGTTTGCCGGCGTCGCAGACAGGTCCGTGGCTGGTGCCAATGCCAGGCATAGCCTTGCAGCAACTGCAGATGCTTTGTACGCTGTCGAATGAAGAGCATTCGAGGTGTATGCCGGCGTCACAGACAGGTGTATGCGCCTGTATGCTGACGCAAGGCGTGGCATTCCAGAAAACGGCAGGTGCTTTGTCTGCTGCTGGAGAAAAGATGTCCTCCAGGTGGTTGCCGGCGTCACGGTCAGGTCCGTGGCCGATGCCGATGCCAGGCATGACATTTCCAGAAAAACAGCAGCTGCTTTTGTACGCCGCTGGGCGATGCAGCTGCTGCAATACTGCCATGCAGCTGGCCCCCATTGCAGCAAGACCCTAAGATATCAGGGTTGTGACTGCTGCTGGTCCACCTGCAGGCTCCAGGACGCTACGCTGATGGTGCCGCCGGGCGGCACGAAGCGGCGGCGGCTGGAGCCGCCAGCTCAGCAGCAGCACGCAGCACCAGCGGACGCAGCGCAGCTTGCGCCGGGCGGTGGAGAAGGCAGCGGAGGCACCGCCCCTGAGCCGCCAGCGGCAGCGGCGGCAGATGAGCCAGCGCCTGCGAAAGGGGACGCGGCGCAGCCGGCGGGCGGCGAGCCGTCAGCGGTGGCAGTAGCAACGGCAGCAGCGACAGCAGCGGCGGACGCGCCACAGGCAGGGGCAGACGATCAGAAGCGCGGCGCAGGTGCCGCAGGGGCCGCGGCCGACGCTGACAAGACGGATGGAGGCGCCGCCGTAGCTGACCGCCCCGCCGCACCGGTAGCGGACAGCCCAGCGGCCGGTCCGCCTGCAGCAGCAGGCCCCTACAGTGGCGCTGAGCCTGCAGCAGAGGCTGCCGCGCAGCAGGCGGCTGCGGCACCTGTGGGGACGGCAGGCGCTGCTGCAGTCAGCGTGCAACAGCAGGGCGATGGACAGCGACCCTTGGCCACGCCCAGGCCCACCGGCGGGCAGCTTACAGCTAAAACGCTGGCAGGTGTGAAATGTTTTCTTTGTCAGCAGGGCACGGTTGGCAGTCCACTCCTCTATGGCCTCCAGCTTGAAACCCTCATCGAGAGCCTGACTGACGTACTATACCGTCATGACCGGCAGCGTATGCCGCAGCTCTCACGCCTCCTGTGCATCCATATGCAGACGCGTGGCGAGAGGACAGCGACCTGGGGGCGCAGCTGCAAGCGGTGGCGTACCTATTTGGCGAGAGCGTGCTGCCGTGGGTGCCTTTCCAGGACGCCGCCGGCATCGTGCTGTAGTGGCGCAATCGCCGGAATCGCTCTGTAGATTTCTGCAGGCAGAACAACGCTGAGATGGCAACTGATGCCGCGTGCAAACTGAGCTTTTCTGTGCTTCTGGCATCATCAAGTTTTGAAGCAATACTATACTCAATCGCACTACTCGTAGCACAAGCTAACCTCACCTAATCTCCTGGCTGGTGATTGTCGCTGGTGCAACACAATTGCGATCGCAGCCTCTGAGCGGAAGATCCTGTCTCATAACATCAACACCTCGCATACAGCCTCGGGCAAGCTCCTACGCGCCGGAAGAGTCCATCGATCGTGCTGCAGAAACATCATGTTGCACATGCAGCTTGTTGCAGGTGCACCTGGCCCCCTGTGTCAGCCGCTGGGCGTCGCCAGGCGCTCACAATGCACACCGTTCACACAGAAGTGCCGCTTGCAGACGCTGCAGCACCAGAGGCGAGCCCAGGTCGTGGTCAGAGCGCAAGGTGCTCACTGCGGACGCTGTGCTGATCCACCAGACACACTAGCATGGCATCGGGCTTGCCTTCGCATGCGTGCTTGGGAAGGGAATCATGCTGCCATCTGCCTCACCTTCACACCTCGTTCAATGGCTGTTCTGCGTTCTGAATCCGTACCTCATGGCATCAGCACCCGCTGCGCGTTGCAGCATTAGAACATGCATGTCTGTTGCTAGACATGCAATCAACGCATTGAACCGCTTCAAGCTCTTTGTGCGCACAACAGGAGACGCTGGGCAGGAGGAAAGCGACGAGGACTTTGACGCGCGGCTCGCGAAGATCCGCAAGAACGAGACGGCGCCGGGCGGGCAGCGCAAAGCGAAGACGCCCTACGAGCAGCTCCAGGAGAACAAGAAGGCGGCAGGCCAGAAGAAGCAGCAGGATTGGGGCGCTGAGAGCGTGTACTTCGAGTCAGCGCCGCACCGCGGCGATCTCACCATCAATGTGCTGCTGGTACGTCCAGCAGCTTTTGCCAGCAAGTTCTGCCACCACGAGCATCAGAAGCAGCTGCAATCGACCCATGCCCAGGTGGTAGCAGCTGGCTGTCTTGATGTCCTGGCGGGCTTCTCGCAGGGCGCGACGCTCTTGTGGCTGCCGCTCACGATCGCCGCGATCGGCCGCGGCGCCTTTGTCAAGTACCGCTTCAGCGACAAGCGCATCTCCGTCATCACCAGCGCGCCGTGGAAGAGTGCGCCTGCTGAGCCCTTGCTGCATCCGTCCTTGTTTGAATCTGCGGGCAAATGCATGCTCCAGCCCTGTTGCATCTCTCTGGCTTGCTGACGAGGGCGCCTTTTGCCCTGCATGTCAGCTGCCTCGCCAGGAGGCAACGGCCGCAATGGGTCCTGGCCTCATATTGACACCTGCCTCATCTTCTCGCTTCAGATGAGCAACTGGATGCGGCGTACTCGGAGGTCAAGTCTGTAATTTCCATCGGCCGCGGCATAGGCGAGTGGGGCGACATGGTGGTCGAGCTCAGAAATGGTGGGTGACGGCGTGTTTTTTATGAAGTCATCAAGTCCGACCCAAGAAATCGCGCATCCCAGGCCAGAGCACCACTATACACATCGCGGAGCATTTCTTCCCTGCTGTTGAGGCGTCCGGAGGCGCTGCCATGCCCTTGCCTTGCTAGGCCTTGCCGCTAAAATTCCTCCACAGCGGTATCAATGCCTATGCACTAGCCAACAGGCTGATGCGTATGTCGTGCTCATGCAGGCGACAAGATCGAGATGCGCGCACTGCCCAGGTGAGCAGGAGGCAGAAGGGAATGCGCAAGGCAGCAGCTCAGGCATACTTACCTACTCAAGCCGAATGGACGCACGTCTCAAAAACGCACGTCTTGATTGCGAAGATTGTTGAACGTCAGCAGATGCATATCCGTCCTTTCGTGCAGGCACAAGGAGATGGAGAAATACATCAACGAGCAGCGACAGGCAGCCCTGGGCGCGGAGCCAGCAGCGGCAGGCAAGGGTAAGTCCAAGGGCGGCCCGACCAAGGGATTTAGCAAATGATGCGTCTTGCCTGGTGATCTGATGCCTTATCAGCCTGAGTGAGGCTGGCGGGTGTAATCTATCTATCTATGCCGCCTTCAGTAGGATTGCGACTGCGGTGGTATCGCACTACTGTTGTGCTCGGGTCTTCAGTTGATGTTCCGGATGCACATGATTTGATGACACTTAACGGCAATGAACTCTGGTTTGAAACTGAAGTTGCGCGTCAGAAGTCCACCAACGAGACTTCTGCTGGAAGTGTCCACCTAAAGCGAGTCTGCCGCCAGTGCGTCTGCGCATCAAGGTCCCGTTGCGGGCTGTCGGACCATACAAGACGCCAATTAAATCGAATGCTACATTCGTGGCACGCTCCACTAAATCCCACTGAAGGCATCAGCGGTGCTGTCTGAACAGCAGCCAGCCTGCTCACAGGCTGGCCATCAGCGCTTTGCCGATGCTGCCTTTCTGCTGGAAGGACATGCCCCGCAAATCCTGAAAGTCCTGCACCAGCACCAATGCAACTGATAATAGCGCTGAATCAACGTTTCCAACTAGCACACCACGTCATAAGAGAGATATCAGACCGTTCAAAGCCGCTGACCACTGCCAGCCATGCGCACGACTGTTAAGCAGCACGGGCGTGCGAGCCGCATGCGGCTTCGAACATCCATGGGCAAAGCGCCAGGCACACGACATCCCTGCATGCGCCCCCTCTGCTTGCGCAGCAGGACCGAGGACACAATGCGCAAGCGATATTTACGCTTTGTTGCACAATTGATGCTTGGCAAGGTTGCGCAGTCAGGAGCCTTGCCTTCTGGAAGCCAAGCCGCTCGTACAGGCCGATGACGGTGGGCTCAGCGTACAGGTTGATGCTGGCGACATCTTCGGCCAGCAGCATGGAGGTGAGGCGCTCCACGGCGCCGCGCCCGATGCCCACCCGCTGCCACGCCGGATTGACCTGCGCAGCGTTTCATAGGGCAGCGGTCCATAGGGTTGTAGGCGCCGGGTCACGTGCCGCCAGGCTGCCTGGCGCGGCAGAATTTGCTTGTAGTTCGGTTGCCATGTTCATCGCGCGGCACGCCGAACATTGGTTTGAGTACCGCCGATTAGGTGTGATATCCATCATCAGCATACCAGACCCCACAGCAGCAACAGCCAGCTGAGACGGCCAAACCTTCTTTAAGATGATGCACTTGAATGCCAATCTGCATTCGATCCAAAGCACGGAACTGAATGAAAGTAGCGCCCTGAGCCACACAGTTCCTGCCGCGACGTTCGAGGCCTGTCCGAACTGTGCGCCCAGAAGATTCAACAGTCCGGATGTCCACGAGTCACAACGTCAGTTGTTGACAAGTGCGGCACCCACCGCGACGTCCCAGATGGTGCCGAACAGCGCGCGGTCCGAGGTGGCGCGGGCAAAGCCCAGCAGCTGCCCGCGGCGCGCCCACCGCGACTGCTTCGTGGCGCGCACCCACACCACCGCGTGCGTGTTCTCCAATGCCGTCTGCAGCTTCCCTGGCTCACGGCGCGGGAAGCCCACCTGCGATTGACAGTAGCGAGGACATCAGTGGAGGTGCCGATTCAGAAGTAAGTTGAGATTTGTTTGCACCCGCAGCACCGCGTGCGTGGTCTCCAGCGCTGATTGCCCGGCCCCTGCGGGAAGCCAACCTGCGAATGTCAGTGTGAGGGAATGAGTGAAGGTGCAATTCCAGAGGAGATTCAATTTTTCAGCTGCAGATCAAGCGCTCCGCGCACCAGATCTTATGCGCATTTGACGCGACATACACCTGCTTCCGCATGATCCGCCAGCGCCTCCGCTGTCTGTCCCTTATGCGGCATTCGCTACGAGCAGTGATCCGCGCGTGCAGAGCGGTGGCCGTATGCCTTCCAGCAGATTGCGCGCCGTGCACCTTGCCGAACAGGTCGTTCAGTTCCTCCAGGTCGATGCCTTCATAGCTGTACACGAACTCGAGGCCATCCGCCGCAAACGCCTCGTCGCTCTTCGTTATCCTGGGCGGCGCCAGCTGCTCGACCAGCTGCACCGCCAGACCGCCCTTGCGGAGGCAGACGCCGTCGCCGCCAGCGGCCGCTGCACGGCGCACATGCAATCGTAATGGCGGGATGGTTATCGGGTGCGCTGCGCATCCACTCTGTGCAAGCATGTGCTCGAGGCTACCCCTGACTTGCCGTGAAGCGCAGCAAGCACCTGATACGACTTTGATTCCACAGGGACGTGCAGGATGGCGACTCCGCCGAAATGCACCGCAGCCGGTGCCGCTTCCGCTGCAGGTTCCGAACGATGGCTGTCTCACATGCGGATCAGAATTGGCAAATGCAGAAGCTGAGGACGACGTCATGCGCTGCTGGCTGTAGGAACAGCTGGGGATCATTGAGCTCTGCCTTCAAGGGGCAAGCACAGAAAATGATGCCAGCCTCTTCGTCAGATAACAGGTCGGACGCTGTCCGTCCGCCCACTCCTCTCCACCCTGTACCTTTGGCTTGCATTGTCGACTCTGCACGGCGAGTTACAGTTTTGTGCGTGCGTGTGTTCATGCCTCGCCCCAAGGGTCAGCAAGATTTTCGAGATTTTCGCGAGCCAAGTGGCACTCACAAGGGCACAGTCACGACAGTCACGACTATGCAGTCAGAGCTGTCCCGGGTGGTCGTCTAATGCAAGATTAATTGCTGTGCAGACCCTGCATCGCCTTCCCTGACTGATGTACATGCACCTTGACGCCGAAGCCGCTTTGCCTGCAAAGTGAATTCGGATCGCAATTACCTGCATTGCTGGGAGGTCGCAGGCGCAGCAGCCTCCAAAGCCCAGCCCCAGCAGCAGCCATGGCGAGTCTGTCAAACGCCTTCAACCTGCTGCATGGCTCAGACACCGGATCCAAGGGAGCCGGGAAAGACGCGGGGAGTACTGCTGCCTCCAAAAAGAAACGCGCAAAGGCGAGGGCAAAGGCTCAGGAAAAGGACCAGCCGCCGGCGGGCCTACTGTCGCAATCCAGTCATAATGGCCTACAGGTATGACATATCGTCTATTCACCCTGGCGTCTCGGTGTGACGCTTGCCAGGCTGATCACCGGTCCGATGGCGTTACAAGCCAGCATCTAGCCACACAGCCGCATGCCGCCCGTACAACGTCTTGAACACGCTGTAAGAACATGATCAGGACGCCATGCGCCATGCTTCGGCCCGTGGTCATTGACTGCCATGCTGTACTGTACTGCACCTCTTGGGCATGCAGGCGCCCCCATCCCTGGCCGACAGCGCCGCCAGCTTGGCAGAGCAGAATGGAAATGGACACGCCGAGGAGCATCAGGACGACGGCTTCCAGCCGGCGGGACGGCCCGGCAGGCCGCGCAACAGCTCCCACGGCGGCGGCGCGGCCGCTGCCGCCAGGGCGCCGCTGCTGGCGCAGGCGGAGGCGGCAAAGCTGCTGGAGACCGCTGCAAAGACCGTCAGCGGTAGTGACTGCCTGCGCTTGTGGCAGGAGTGGGCGCGGCAGGTGCGCTCTGCCAGCGCGATTCCGCATGCTGCACCCGTTGTGCACCTTGCGGGATGATCACCATGCAGCAGAAAGTGGCGCAGAGCACGCGGCGCCGCTGCAATTGGATGAGGTGCACGTCAATACTGCCGCAAGACGCACAGCAACACACCCAGCTTGGAATGACGGGTGCTGGCGTGCCCTGCAGCTCAACGACACAAAGGCAGGCCGAGGCGTGTCCTATGCTGGCAGCAGCGGCCGTGCCATCAGCTTCGAGCAGGTGAGCTGATTTGGGGAAGCTGCCCTGGCGATGTGTCAGATTTCGCTTTTGAGTAGCGACATGCCTGATACGCGTCCTGATTGCTGCTGCGACTGCACAGCAAAGCAGCGTCACTAAAACGTGTGATGCTAGTGGCTGAGACTTTCGGCTCTGCATGGCTGCAGGTGCTGCGTGACAGCAGGGCGCTGGAGCTGTCTGTGCAGGGCTGCCTGGCAGAGGCCGCCGGAGTCTTCGCGGCGGGCGACGCGGCGGCGACGGGCCTGCGGTCGCTGCTGGCCTCTTTCTCCGCGCCGGCGCTGGACAGCGGCCGCGCCGCCGGCGCCGCAGCTGCCGCCGCGCAGTGGTCCGGCCTCCTGGGCGGTGCCAGCGGTGCGCCGCCCGCCGAGCTGCTTGCCGCGGCTCAGCGCGCCGTCGGCGCCGTGCTGTCGGCGCTGAAGGCGGTGCCGGCGCCGGCGGCCAAGGCCAGCAGGGGCACCGCTGCGGCGCCGTCGCCGGCGGAGCTGGAGCGCGCGGTGCAAGCTGCGGCTGCGGCGGTCAAGGCGGCCGCCACGCCGAAAGACGCCGCCTCCGCCCGCCGGCAGCTGCTGCGGCTCGCGGAGCAGCGGCTGGCGGGCTGCGCCGGCGGCGGGGCGCCGCCGCCGGTGCTAGCACAGCACGCGGCCGGCGTCGACGCCCTGATTGCGCTGGCTGAGCAGCGCCTGCGGGTACGCTAGGTTTGGGTAGGGTATCTCATGAGCAGTACTGGTCAGGCCTCAAGTTCGTTGCTTGAAATCAATGCTGGGGTATCGCACAGCTGTCGTCCCCACAACGGATGCGTTCTGCCCACTGCGGCAGGCTGCATGCACGCCCCGGCCAGCCTGTGGCAGAATGCATTCATCAATGCACGGGGAATGACGAACCTGCGAACCCTTCTGCCGCAGACGTCGCAGTTGATGGCAGCCAACTCGCACTCTCGCGGCGCGCAGCGGGCAGCGGCAGCCGACGCCTTTAAGTCTGACGACGCCGCCCTGGCAGCGCAGGTGCGTTCCTCACCTGCTGCACCTGGATACAATCTTGTCGATCTCATAGCCGACAGCCCCCGGTGCCTCGCATTTATCGTGCTCGCAGTCTGCAGTTGAACTGGGCTGTCACTGGACTGGGTTCCACTCTGCCGAGCCTGGAGGCAAAGCTGCCGCTAATCCCAGATTAAAGCTCAAACCTCTACTCCAATCTTCCAAATCTCTCTCTGTGTATCAGGCAGCGGAGCTGGAGGGTCAGGCGGCGGCGCTGCAGGCGCAGCTGGACGGCGTACGCGCGCAGCTGGCGCAGCTCGCCGCGCAGCGCGCCTCCGCCCACAGCCAGCACTCCGCCTTCCTCAACCAGGCACGTGAAACCCAGCGCATGCACCCTTGATTGACCCACCCTTGATTGACCCACCCCACCCAGTGTCACAAGGAGTGGAGCAGGAGCCAACAAACGCATCCCATTCCCGAGCAGCCAGTCTTGGTCTTGCTTAGACACACCTGTGCCCCTCCGGCTATCTCATCTGTGGCATCAAGCCGGGTATAGGTAGAGTTGGTGTGGACCAAGGCGTTGACGTATCGCACGAATGAATGCCAGCTGCATCCGCCCTTGCCTCCCTGTCTGCTCACCCCCCGTTCATTTGTCTCCCACAGGCAGCGGACTGCGACGCTGCGGCGTCTGTGCCCGACATCGCACTGCACGAGCGGCAGCTGGCGGCCGCGCAGCAGCTGGCAGCCCTGCTGCGGCCCGGCGCGGCGAGCTCTGTGGTCAACGACACGGATGGCGGCGGCGCGCCGGAGGCAGCTGCGTCAGAGTATCTGGCAGCGGTGCAGGGGGCGCTGCGGGCTGATGTCGCGTACCTTGCAGACGTGAGTCGCGTGCTTGCTGCTACCTGCCGCATGGCGTTCTGCTCCCCACAATGCCTGCCCAGCTAGCCGGTGCCTGCACAACCCCTGGCGTGGTCCAGCAATACTGTGGGGAGTCTCATGATTGAGCTTGTGCCACTGGCAGCTTGCTTGCTGACGTCAGATGGACGCCGCTCGCTGCCGCCAAACGCAATGGCGTGCAGCCTGCACTTGAGGAACTTGCACCCAAAAATCGGGTGCTGCCTCACACCCCGCCTGACTTGCGACCTGGCCTCGGCGCGCAGCTTCGGGAGCGGGTGCGCGCGAACGCAGAGCGGCTGCAGCGGGTGCGCAAGCAGGGGCAGGACCTCACGCGCCTCGGTCTGGCCGATAAGGAGGCGGCCAATCAGAAGCTGCAGGCCTCCCTACAGCGCACCATCAAGGTGCGATGGAAAATGTTCGATGGAAAAAGGGCTGATAAACGAGCGTGCAAATCGCTGCATGCAGCTTTCCTTTCTCTTGCAGCCCCATGGCTTCATGGCAAGGCCGCTGGCGCATGCGGTTCTAGGAGGCATCCTGCAGGCAATGCCGGGATCGGCTCAATGTTCTGGGCCTGCACTTCGGAAGTGGCAGGCAGAAAGGCGGAGCAGCACCGATGTCGGACCTCATCACAGCAACCTCGGCTGAGGCTGCACCTCGCATTGCAACTTCAGGAAGCAGTGGCGGCAGCGGAGGAGGTGGCGGGGACGGCTCGCGCCGCCGCGGACGGGCCGCCGCGTCACGCGGCGCTGCTGGAGGCGCTGCCTCCGGACGAGTCTTCAGCCGCCGTTGACGCCATTCAGAACCTGGCGGCGGCAGCCGCGGGCATGGCGGCGGCCGTCGTGGCGGCAACGGCCGAGGCGCCGCCGCCGCGCCGCCGCCGCCCGGAGGAGATTGAGGCACTGCTACAGCAGGCCGCGGGCGGCCCGCTGGGCGGCGTCGAGCGCGCAGCGTCGGCGCCTGTCGTCGCGGCAAAGGGCGGTGAGGCGCAGCTCCACTTTGCCAACTTATGCACCTTTCTGCTTTGTAATGTGGCAATTTGCGATTACTAGGGGCAGCTCATAGACGACCATGCGGAATTGGCGTGCTAAAAATGCATGCGGGAAATCTCGAGAGCAGCAGCTGACCCGGGTGATCGCTTGTGCCCGCGACAGGAGACGCGCTGTCGGTGCTATCGGCACGTCTCGCGGCGTTGGACTCTGGAGCGCCCGGCGGCGGCGCCAGCGGCGGCCTGCCGCAGCGGCCGTCGCGGCCGGGCCGGCGCGAGTCAGGCGCCGCCAGGGGCTCCGGCAACGGCCGGGCCGCTGCCGCAGCGGCCCAGCCAAATGGCGTTGCCAAGGGCGCCGCGGGCGCGCTGCCCGCAAATGGTACCGCTGCCGGGGCGGTGTCCGCTGGGGAGCCTGCCGCCACTTCGAAACCCAACGGCATCTCAACACAGGACAAGGTCATTGGGGGGCCGGCCAAGCGCGCGGTCAGCGGCGAGGCGACGGCGGTGGACTTGGCCGACGCCGCGGGAGGCGCTGCGGCCTCGGCGGCTGAGACAGCCGCTGCGAGCGCGCGCATGGCTCTGTCGGGCTTGGGCACCTGGGGCCGCGGCCGCCCTCCCTTGGCCAGCTGAGTGGTCGCCGGCTCCTTTTCTGACAACTGGAAGACGCGCAGGGGAGGCCAGTTTTTCTTGTGTGGCGTGCGCAGTGACGGTGAGGGGCGGCTGGTAGTGTTGCAACCTGGCCGGCTATGCCGGGCGAGCTAAGGGTGCCTAATTGCAGGCACCGGGCTAAAGCAGTGCGGCAATGCGCAGGCCGCTCGTAGTGAGGTGTTCGAACAAACCTTTGATCTGCACGCCCGCGCAGCAGCAGTAGACAGGCAGCAGCAAGGTGGATTGCATGGCATGACGGCATGTCGCCGGCAACATGCAGCACAATGAGTCGAAATGGTGAGTTACTCGTATGCCCATCGAATCATCACAGTTGGTGATCAAGAGAGCACATAGCTAGCGCGCAGCCATTCCACATTGTGCAGCTTACGAGGGCGTGATGAAACACTCTATGTGTAGAGCTTTATTGCAGCGCCACTGCATTGATGGTTTCCGGCAAACGGTGGTGCACAGAGGTGGGGGTCTGAAACTTTGCATGAGTCCTTACCATAGTGAACATTGGCCAGATCTCCCTATACATAGATTCTGCTAGATGAACGTGTCACACATTCTGCAGGAACATGTCGACCTCACCAATCCCCAACAGCACTTGGAAGACGAGCAATGATGGGCAACATGCATAATTATGCAACCGTGATCTCTTGCAACTCTGAACTCTTGTCTGCCATACTCGTATGAAAAAGTCACGGCGGCAATGTCTCCTTAAACCACAAAGCAACTCTTCACCCACCCTTCACCCCTCACCAGACTCTGCATCTCAAACGAGCAGACGCCGACCAACCCCGAGTAGCCCCAGAGCCGTTGCCATCAGCACCCAGCAGGATGTGTCAATTGGGCGCTCGACATTCCGGAGCGGCTTTGGATCAGTCGGCACCTGCGAGAGCCCGCCAGAGCCCGTCAGAAGCCCAGGCCCGGCGAGGGGATGTAGCGCTCCACGAGGCCTGCGACGCGGCTGCTGGCGGCCATGCAGACCCAGGCCCAGGCGGGCCCACTGATTGCGCCGGCGACGCCGCCCGACAGCCGCTGCGGCGCGAGCGACAGCGCGTCCTCCAGCGGCCACAGCAACCGCGGCGGCACTGTGGCTGCGGGAAGACCCCAGCTCCACAGCACGAAGGCGGTCCAGGCGCCGGTGTGGCAGAAGCGCAGCACCTTGTACATGCCGTTGTTGCTGTGCTTTTCCTGCAAAGCAGGTTTGAGAAGTTTGCATGGGGATTATTTGTTGTGCCTCCGTGATGAGGCACGGCACTTCAAGTTTGATACTCGTCGGAGCCTGCCGGCTGCCGGCGCTCAGGCCCTTCACATGCCGACCAGCAGCGACGCATGAGCAGCGCGATAAGCATTGCAACATGCAGTGGTGGCTGCGGGAGTGCTCTGAGCCTGTGAACCTGTGAAAACACGGCAGCTGATGAATGGTGTCACCTTCAGGCTGTCAAGCTGCGCGGCGTGCTTTTCCCGCATGATCGCTCGCCGCTGCATCTTGGCCGCCTGGGCATATGTGTCCGGCGCCTCCAGCGGCGCGGCGTCCGCGCGGCACTGTCGCGCATCCTCCAGCGCCTCCTCCCTTTCCTTTGTCAGCAGCGCCATCTGCATATGCATTGTCTACGCATTTGGCCATCGAAATTGTCCTTATCGGCAGTGCCATGCATCCTTGAGTGCCTGTTCCCGCTCCTGTGTCAGCAGAGACATCCGTGCGGCCGGACAAGCCAAAACCATTGGACCTCTGCTGAAAGCGCTAATTTGCGCTGGGGTTTGCGAGGCCATAGATTGCTCACTCTCTGCTCGTATGCTGCCCGTGCAGTTGCGTTACGAAGGTAGGCGAGCTGGGCGGAATCGTTGCTACCCTTGCGTAGCGTTCCTCATAGATGCGGCAAGGAAAATGACCGACGCACTTTTGGTCATACATTCCCACCTGTCTGTCATGCAGCACCCTCAGGATGAGGTCGCATGTGAGGAGGGCCAGGAACAGCAGGAAGGGCGCGCCGTCCTGCAGCGTTGGCCACTTGAAATGGAATGCCGGCGGTGCCGCGGGCTCGGACTCCAGTTGCCCTATATGTGCGTTTTTGAACACCGTGGCAGCAAAGAAGGCAACGACCGTGAATACCGGCAAGCCTCCCAGGAGGCTGCTGCACAGCAGCGGGGCGACCATACCGTGCTCGAACTCAGTTGTTCAAATTTGCAAAAGACCCTTCAACAAGGTGCGGCGCACAGTGAGTCCTCAAGGCAGTCACGAACAAAGTGCAACATGAGCATGTGGCGGTTTCTCGTGCGTTCTGGTGCTAGGTGCAGTGCACCGCCTGATCGAGTGGTTGGGTGAACTTCTTGAATGGTGCTGCGCCGCGGCGTAAAGATTGCTACGGGGTGCGCCTAAAGTCATCTGTCCGGGGGTCAACCACGCCCGACTACGAGGGCGGACAAAAAGTGCCGTAATGGAAGGGTTTTGTGGCAGATTGGCCCAACTCGCGAGACGTCCACGAGACGTCACTGTTTGCACCTAATTTCCGGCTTGCACCTGACCAGTCTCGCCTTAGGAACGCTCGCCTTGCCGCGATGGATGGTGTGCAGCACAGCATCGAGCGGTGCCCCTTCCTGCGGGAGGTCGCCGAGCGGGAGGGACCTTCGTTCGCGAAGCACATCGCGTGCCGCCCAGCCGTGCCCTATGCCCGCTCGGCCGGCCCGGTTCTGGAAGAGGATATCAGCGACCTCGCAGCGACCTTCCAGCTGTTCCATGGGGAATCTGGCGTCATCCCGCTGCGGAGAGCCTGCCTGCCGCAAGGTGATTGCCTTCTCGGCCAGCCTGTGACAAATGCGCCATTTGTGGCCTCAAAGCAAGCAACGCAACTTAGTCACAAACCTGATCACTCATTGCTCTATCTGCGGCACTGCAGGCTCAGGCTGCCCCTTTGGCACCGCAGCGAAATCAGCACAGCCTGCCAGCAGGACCTTTGCCACCGCTGCGACTCCCTCCGCCGTGAGGTCGCAGCTCAGCGCACAGCGGCCCCATCAGCGGCCACACCCAATGGCTGGCACGCCAATGGCGTCTTTGAGCCTGTCCTTCGGCCTGCCGGTGAGTCGACTCTGTTCCAAACATGTCTGCTTCGTATCCAAGCGCCTCCATTTGTCCACCCATCTGGGGCCTTCTCTGCAACACACCAGCGGCGATTGCTGAGGTTCGGGAAAATAGGCGCATGCCGACAGCTTCAGCCAGGACCCATGTCAGGACGCTGATCTGCGTCTTTGCCGTAGTCCGGCCTGGGAGACTGGTGGCGGGCACAGGCGCAGCGGAAGCCCAGCAGGCCGAAGCCACGCAAGCAGCGCCCAGCGTCCAGCCAGGCCTCCTCCGGCGCCGGCGGCACGGCGCAGCAGGCCCGCAGCAACATCCCGGCGGCTGGCCGCGGCAACCATTCCGCCCGCGGCGGCAAGCTCGGCAGCGGCAAGCTCCGCGGCGGAAAGTTCAGCAGCGGCAAGTTCAGCAGCGGTAAGCTGCGCAGCGGCGGCAGGTTTCGCGGCGGCAAGTTTGGCGACAGCGGTCTCGCGCGGCAGGTCAAGGCGCTGCTGGCCGCCGGCGCGGCGCGGGAGTTAAAGTGCCCGGCAGCGATCGTGTCGGCGCGTGCAGCCGTGGCGCGGCTCAGGCCGGTGCGCGCGCTGCGGCCGCAGGCGCTGCCGATCAAGCTGCTGGCCATCGGCGCCTTCACCGGCGCGGCCAACCTGCCGTCGGGCGCGAGCCGGGTGCATGTGCGCAAGTTCAGCCCCGAGTGGTTCCTCGCGGTGCACGCAACCATCCCCTTCATCGCGATGCTGCGCAAGGCGGTCGTCATGCCCAAGTGGGCCATCGCCTGGACAGTCGCCTGCGCGGTCATCGGCCAGGTCATGGGCGCGCGCATGGAGCGCATGCGCCTGTCGGGGGGGCCTACACCCGCAGCGCCCGCGCCAGCCACGGCAGTGCAAATTCCAGTCGCTGCTGCGGTGCAGTTCCCGGGCGCCGGCAGCGTCAGCTTCAGCAGCGGCGCATTCAGCGTCGCGGCGGGCGGCGGCCCGGCCGCCGCCGCTGCCACGTGCGGGCAGGCGGCCTCTGCGGCAGGCGGTGCCTGGCGCCAGAGCATCCTGGTGCCGGCCGTGCGCTGATGGCTCTGCTCTATGGTCGGCTACTTACTGGGTCGCTGACCTTGCTGAGTCACTAGGAGAGGGCGCTCTGCAGAGTCCTGAGCAGAGTGGCAACATCGTGTGGTCGTCCCTAGGCACATGGACGTTCAGCTGTACGCCAGTTTCGAGAAGAGAACCCCTTGTAGATACGTGGCAGAGTCCAACTTCCTCTACCTACACATGATTATGATTTGTTGGAAAAGCCGACGCCCAGCGGGGCACAATGTGCTGGACAGCTGTAGTACCTGTAGGTAAATGTAAATGTGAGAAATACCACACGGCCGGCAGCTAGGTACCAGCAAAGCACCTGTTGAGTATCTGAGGGAGTCTTGGAATCATGGCTCACCGAAGCTGCCATCGCTTTACCGCAGCTTCGACAGATCGTCAGGATAGATACACTTTCAAAGCAGTCCTACCTCAGGGGTGACACTCCATGAACCCAACGACTGGACCGTGTTGATGCTGCCCATGTTCACACCTGATCCAGCATGATGCTGCATGGTCCTAATAGTGCGAGCAGATATCACCGAGCTAGCCAGCCCATCATATGCCCCCTGCTGCGGCGCAAACCACCACCACGCTTTGCCTTGCTGCTGCGGCGCAAGGTATCTATTGTAGCGCTGCCTGAGCAGTGCCAAGCACCCAAGACGCTTCCCTTCGCTGCTCAGAGCGCTGTCATGCTGCCTGCTGCTGCGGTGCAAAGTACGCCCGCAGTCCCCCGAGTTTGGCGGCGCCCGCCTTATTGAGAGCTGCCTCATCGACGCCGTCCGCCAGCCGCCGCGCCTCAGCAGTCAGCTCGTCCTGGGTTGCGGCGTCGCCCAGGGCGCCGCTGACATCCGCGACCTTGACCAGCGAGGCCGCGAGGTCCAGCTGCAGAAGAGAACTCGTCCGGATTCATTTGTAAATACACATATTAAATTGTAAACACACATAATATTTTGAACGGATATCACACCACGCTTCATTGGTCTCACTCTGCCATCTTGAAGGTCAAGGCCGCAGGCTCCAGCTGCAGAGCCCAATTGTGGGAATACGCATGTTGGGACAGATCTTCACGACCGGAACAGGCCCGCTCAAAACAGCAAAAACACTTTGCGCTGTGAATTCGGCCTGCTGCTCGGCTGCCGATGAACCCCCCTGCCTGCTCATGCCGAAAGCACGTTGGATGTCCTGCTCTGCCAGTGATGTCCGACAGGATCAGAGACAGGAGGGCGAGCCCTGTGCAATCCAGGACCACACCTGCTGAGCGGCGGAACCGCCGCCGTCGCCGCCGTCGCAGGCGGTCCGCCGGATGTCCAGGGCCTGCAAGTACTGCTCTCGCGCCGCCGGCAGATCGCCTTGCATGTAACGCAGGTCGCCCAGCTTGTTGAGCGACACCGTCAGCGCGTGCTGCGCCTGCAGAGCGTTGCAGGCCAAGCTTGAAAACGCTATCAAACAAAGAAGCACTAGAAACGGAATCGTATGGACAACAGCGTCCAGCGACACCGTCAGCGTGTGCTGCGCGCGTAGAGGCATCACGAGTGCACTTGGACTTTGCATTATGACAACGCTTGGCGTTTTCATAGCCTTTTGCTAGAAGCAGGCAGGTTGTGTCCCAGAATGTGCGCAAGAAAGCTGCGATCCGCACAGACCAGCCGTGCCGACGCAATTGCCAAACAAAGCCAAGCGGACACTTGACGCCTGTGCACACAGTGCTGATGCGAACTGCTACACGATACTCTTAACAAGAGGGACCTCACCTCGGCACTGGGCGCTGCGCAGGACTGCAGGTGCCGCACAGCTTCCTTGTACCCGGCGGCAGCCTCCTCTGGCCGCTGCAGCTTGCGGCAGGCGTCGCCCTGTGGTTGCAGCACGATCAGTGAATGATGAGCTTCGATGAGCGACACGCACTGACGTGCCATCATCTGCAAACCTAGGTGCCAGGCGTCCCTGGAGGAGCACTGTGGTTTTGCAGCCGCCCCTGGCCATTCATAAGAGCCCCAGCTTGCAGGCGATGAACACCGCCACAAGCCTGCGCGGTGCCCAGCGCCACGCTTGCACGTGTCACACACTCAGCAGTCACAAACCGTTGCAGACAGCGAACACTGCAGGAATGGACACATATCTCCGCAAGAACGCACCTGGGAGCCGCAGACAGCGCCCAGCTGCGTGGCGAGCGCCGCGCTGTCGGGCTCGGCAGCCTGCTGCGCCAGCAAAGCGGCCTCGCAGTCGCGCAGCCGCGACAGCGCCGCAGCCGCGTTGCCGCCCGCGAAAGAGCGCAGGCCGATCTGCAGGTAGAACGCCGCCCGCGCGGCCGCCGGGTGCTGCACCACCTCCTCCTGAAAGATTTCCCAGTTGCTCCATTGTCAGAGTCCACCAGATTTCCGGTCCAATGACATGATTGCAGCACCATGGGCTGCGCCAGAACCCATGCAGTCGAGTGATGGTCACAGCATGCCATTATCATGACTGGCAGACACAAAGTCGCAGAGGCTCTAGGGGTTTCACCTCCGCCTGTGGCGTAGCCTTGCCGCTGTTTGTCAGCTTGTGGTCGCAACTGTGCACGTCTATGTACTTGTCGACCGTGGCTGCGGCAAACAAACAAACTCGAGTGGCGGCACTGGAAAGCAGGATCAAAGCATGCCATGGCCAGGAGATATGCTGCAGTGAGAGGAAGTCGGCAGTCCAAAACATGCACAATCGCCGCAGGCCATCTTGCGCGTCACCTTGCATCTCTGCGTCCCCCGACAGCGGCTTGCAGTCGGCGCCACAAAGCGGACAGTCGCGGAAGGGCTCGATGCATGGGCGGCAAAAGCGGTGGCCGCACACCGTCTGCGCCGCCTGAAAGTATAGACTACGGCACAGCACGCAGTTCAGCGGGTCCAGCTTCGCGGTGTTGTCGCTGCCAAAGCCCAGCGGGCACTTCATGGGCTTGGCCTCCACCTCCGGTTGCGCCTCCTGCGGCTGCTCCTCCCGTGGCTGCACTTCCTGTGCCTGCTGCTGTGCGGGCACGCCGCTGCCGCTGGGCGCGCCGCTGCCATGTGCTGGGATGGCGGCGGAGGCGCCAGCGGCGGCCTGAGCGTGTTCCACAGGGCACTGGGCCGGCCGCTGCGCGGGTTCGGCGCCTTCAGCATGCTGGTGGTGAACCGGGCAGCCCCGCGCCTGGGGCTGGGCACTCTGTTCGACTGCCATTGGGAGTGCTTGCGAAGCGACACAAACGGCACCGGTCGC
>JAABUL010001768.1_pt1 | contig 39047 bp, 37 predicted proteins | sample 5559151 | NCBI WGS metagenome assembly JAABUL01 (sample SAMN10711876, study PRJNA513368) | rock metagenome | isolation source: Antarctica rocks | place: Antarctica: Victoria Land, Pudding Butte sud | reverse complement strand
AAATCGAATACGATCGAGCGCGCATAAAGATAGATATAAAGGTCTATGTAATAAGCTACGTTGATTTTACGTTGGCCCCCTACGTTGTACGGTGGCCATTCCGAATACTTTATTGCATCACCTCGTAGACACAAGGTCTCGCGATCTCCATCGAAACACTAGACCAGGCTCACTTTATGCAACGAAAATCAAAACCAACCATACTGACCATCCTCGCCCTCTCCTCGCTAACCCCCATACCATCCCCCAATCCCCCATTCCCCACCTCCCACTCCCCACCCCGTACCACCCCACAACTAACTCCCCACCCCCCACCCCTTTCACCCCCCGCACTCCCCCCCCACCATCCTCCCCCCCCCCTCAAAGAAACCAAGAAACAGAAACTCAAGTCAAAACTCTCTCTCCAACAGCGCAACACCAATCCCACGCTCCAACAAGCGACCCCCAAACCAGGGCATCGACCTACGGCCCTTGACGCCCGGTATTTGCCGATTCAGCCGGTCTAGCTATGTAGGAGCGGGAGAAATAGGTGGGAAGGATGGAAAGTGAAATATGTACAGTAGGCCGGGAGGATATTTCCGGGGGGGTGGGGGGGTTGGATGGAAGCGGAAAGGAAAGGAATGAATGGGTGAGATAGCATGCCCGATGACATAGAATACGAGTAACCCAAAACTCAAGCGCTCGCAACCAAACCCTACCAGAAAAGCTGCGACTTCCTTGATGTTTTCCCCCTGGTGGGTTGAATGTGAGAATGGTAAAATGGGGCAGATGGGGGGAAAGAGGTACAGTATTCATCCTCATGTGTACATACTCAGGGTTGACGATCCCCATGATTTATTTCCACAGCCAAGTCCGCCCCCTCGCTCTCATGCTCAAGTCATATCAGCTACAGTACACGATACTTGAGTCTGTAAACCAAAACCATCTATTTTGGCGATAAAAACACTGCCGAGGACGGAGAAGCCTGGAAAAATTTACGACTCGAGCTTTGGTTGGAAGATTACCCGTTTTCGATACTGTACAAAAGCATCTTATCTACAGTAGCTACCAAAAGCTTTCTTTCAAGCCCCCATCGCCGCTCACAACGTACACAAAACGCATACGTTTCGTCGAACCCCAGGAAAACGCCAAGGAGGTCAATACACCTCTATTCAACCCTTTAGCTCACAGATCACCGCGGTGCAGATACCACCACCAAAAGAAACCAGAAATGCAACAAGACTCCAGCAGGCCCTTTCTTGCAAGTCGTCATATTACTTTATCAGACATGTATATATATATGCTATGCCCTTTTCTCCACCCTTCAATGATCATACCCTGCGCCTCTCTGCCAAGGACTCCCGTTGTTCTGCTGCCGGTAGCCCGTCTGCCTGGGCGGGGCGTGGCCGTTGTTGGCCCATGAGTTATTGTCGGTGTAGCCACCGTAGCCGCCTTGGGGGTTGTCGGTGTAATGATTTGGTGAGCCATGCCTTGGCGTCCCGTCACTGGGGAGGAAGGGCATGGCAGAGTCCATAGGAGACCGTGGGGCCTCGCCATGGCGGATGGGTGATCTGTTTGAATTGGCGGTTGAAGGTGGCAAAGGCATACCCGACGGATCGTGGGGGTTACGTCCTGAGTTAGACGAGTACGAGTCTTCGTCGTCGTCAAGGTCGCGCGTCTTGTATGCGGTCTGCGTCATGTTGCCTCGGGCTGTTGCACCTAGAGCATCAAGCTCGGTGTTGAGCTGCGTGCTGGATTTGATAAAAGAACCTCGGTCGTCACGCATCGGTTGGTAGCGGGTATCTGGGTTCTTGGAGATAATGGCGTAGACGGTGGAGAACAGCACCATGACGACCAGGACCGTGGCAAAGATCGCGTTCATGAAGAAGAAAATCACTCCCATCACACCAGTGACGATGCCCTAGATAAACATTAGTACAACGACATACAATCAATCGCCATAGTGAGAACTAACCGGTTGGTTGAACACAGCTGTAAAAACCAGTAAGAAGATGACGTTGAGGAAGTTCATGGCGGCAATGGAGATGTTGAAAGCGTTCGTCTTTTTGTCCATCCATGGTCGAAGAATGCTCACAGCGATCAAGAAGACAGCTTCAATAATCACTAGCGCAATAGCCTGAATTGTCCCGGTTGGTTGGGCGAATGCAATAAACACTGCCTTAACGAGGATATAGAGCAGCAATGGCAAGATGAAGTAATACGCCGTTGCGCGGAATTGAACGTAGAGGAAGCCCCATTTGTTCAATGCTGAAGGATCAGAGTAGAGGATGTACGCCGGATTCTTGTGCATGCTAACGGATCGTCTGGCGATACGGTACACCTTCAGCGCAGCCCATAGCAGGGCAACCGTCATCGAAATGAAAAAGAACAGTGCAAGTACTACTTCGGCAGCAGAATCCCGCTGTGTCAGCTCCCAAAGGCAGAGAATGCACATTTGGGGATAGCCAATCAAGACCTGCGTAAGTATTAGTGCGAGTCGGATCAATATGTTGAGCTTTATCATACCAGGCGGAATAATATGCCCTTCAGAACAATTTTCCAGCCGTTTCTGAAATCCTCGAACTTGTTCCCTTTCAGCCATTTTGCCTTTACTGCAAGCTCGCAGAAGCCCTTGAATAACGCCACTCCAATAGCCGTCAGTGCTATGAACACCATGAAGAATACAAGACCTGTTAGGAAAATATTGGTAGATTCGATGTTGGCTTTGAAACCAACACGCTTGATGCCTTTGACAGTAACCGCTGACGTGGTCGCGGTGTTTCCGGTTGTAGTGGGGGTAGCGGGGTTCTGTCTCTTAAGCAATTCATCATGTGCCCGGAGGAACAAGATGTGAAGGAATTCCTCGGATCTTTTCTGTATCTGAACCGAGGCCGTGTTCAACGTCGATAGCAAAGTCGACGGTTTCCCGCCAGTTGCTCTTTGGTACCACGTACAAATGTCTTGCAAGAACCCGACTCTGATAATTCCCATACTCCACTGGAAGTTCTGAGTCCATGCTTTGACCATTGGTGGTAAAGGCACCGAGGTCATACCAATGATGGCTTGGGCCTGGAAGAAACCAAACAAGGAGAGAGCGTTTGCGGCGACATGAGCGGCTGTATTTGAATGTCCTAATCCAGAGGTCACCGCAGAGGCCACCAGGGCCAGACCAGCGACAACTGCTGTAGCCCACCCCACACCCTTCTGGTATACCGTCTTTCTATTCGATAGTGATGCTTGTACACAAGCTACACTTTTCTGCGTGGCCTTGTCCTTTACATAAATCTTGACCACACCATCCAGATCAGGCCAAGTATATGCGATCCCAGGTACTTTCTTTACCGCATCAGGCGACACAGCCAAATTCGACAAGGGAAGACTGATCTGGCCAGTATTCATAGGGCACATGCCCGTAAGCTTCTGTTCACAAGGATCGAACTGCTGTTTTACAGCAAGATAGCCATAAGCAAAAAACTGAATTTCTGCGGTGACATAGCCCGAAATGGATGATACGCCAATCACTTCAAAAGCCAGAGAGTTATTATCCGGCGTGAATTCGACATCGAACAGAGTTGCAGTAAAACTTGAGTTCTCCTGACAAGAGTTAAGTGAACTCGATTCGATGACTCGGACTGCTGAGGTGAGTGATGGAAGGCTGGCGAGTATGGCGAGAACGAGACTAAATGATCTTGAAGACAATGGAAGACGCATTGTGGGTTGTGTTGTTTGGATGTGACTCGCGGTACGGCGACAAAGGTCAGGTAGTCCGGCAGTCTACCGGAGAGCGATCGCTACAACAAGTTTGCGAGCTTGAGCCGATTGTTGTGCCACCTCTTCCAGTAAACAAACTTCCGAACAGATCTGGGCGATTCCAGGTAATCCGTAGACTGTAGTTGCTGTGATGTAGTCGCAAAATCGTAAATGTAAAGTAAACGACGGTCGCCGCGACGACTAGTGAGCGAAAACAAGAAATCAAGCGAAGGGCATGCCGGAAGAGGACGGATGACGGCGTGTCGAAATCGTACTAAGCCTGAGCATCCCTTTTGTCGCCTCAGTCCAGTTGTAACGATTGTGGTGAGCGTCTATCTTCGAGTGTAGTGAGAGTTTGTTGTATTGTGTAGATGTTCAGGTGCAGGTGCAGGTGCAGGTGGAGGTGAAGGGAGGAATGTCAGCGACAAGGAGGCGGTTAGCGTGGCGCTAGCGGAGAAAGGGTTAAATTTCGTATTATCTGTTGTTGCTGTACGCGTAATACAAAGTCATCCAACCACAGGCCTGACTTTAATGAAAAGCATACGAGTTCAAGGATATATACTCCGTAGCAACGATGGAAACACGCAAAGGGTCAGAGTACCAGTGAATTGAAAGAAAGGTTATTAGCATGATCATGCATGGTTTTGCTGACTGCTGGCCTAAGTCCTTCTGATATTTCCCGTTAACACTGCCCTACACTCATCGTCTCACCTCCATTGCGCACCCTTCATGTTATTCTGCAGCAGCATTAGGCTCCCTGTCTAGGTAAGGTACTCTGGTTGGCATGTCCCCCAACTTCAGGCCGACCGTCATCTACCAATCCATCACGAGGTCCCCATCCCACTTGCTACTTCCAAATTCCTAACCAACCGGAGATCTCGCCAGGAACGGCAGGCCGGTTCCTGTCAGGTGCGATGTTTTATAAGGCTGTGCAGTTCTGCAAGCCACAGGCCAAAAATAGCAACCATATCATGCTGTAAACCAGCTAAAGAAAACTGATAATGCAGCAGCTTCTTCATCACATCACATACACCAACTGACTACAGACTACTGTCAGGCATAAGTTATAACGACCCCCTTCCATCAGCTTCTGAAACTTGACAGGGGCCGCATGTACGAGTTTTGCGTTTGGGTTTTCCAGAGTTTATGCAGGTACGCGCACTTTGCAGCGGAGAAAAAGCTTGACTGATGCGCCGCCTATTGGATTGGTCTCGTTGTCATATGTACGTACCACGAGACGTTGACAGCGAATTCAGGTACAGCGGTGCAGTGGTGGCAGAATGCTTTTGTATTACTATCTTCTCATGTCATCGTCGTAAACCGTCATCCATCTACGTCTCAAGTACAAGCAGAACCCGGTCCGGTATCGTCAATGCCCTACCTTGCCTTGCCCTACCTTTCCCTACCCAGCCCATCCACAGCCAAGCCAAATAACGCCCGCAAGCCATGTCGTGAATTGGCTCAAGGTATCCGCAGAAAATCCTGAGGAGCGTCGTATCCTCATCGACATCCGATGGGAAAAGTTATACATCGAATTAGAGACCTCTTGGTCTAGAAGGTCACGTCCTCGGCAGACGAGATATGATTTGGAGACCCTCTGTAACGTTTGCGCTGAATGTTACTAACTTTGTCTGGGCTGTAGTTGCCAGATGTCGTGATGGGCCGAGGGCCGGTAGGTTTGCGCTGAGGAGTAGATCCAGAGGCGGAGCGCGGAGAGCCGTTTGCCTGTCTACGATTAGCTGTATGCTCGTAGAACCGCAAAGTAGAGGCAGAGGAGCGCACCATATCGGCACCAGATGACGCGTTACTATATCGCTGCTCGGGTTGCAGAAACTCCGAGCTCAAAGGCGACGCAAACGCCGGCCTGTTGTCTTTCGATGCCAACTTTGGTGGTTGTGCCGGTATCAGTGGGCCATCGTCTCGAACCTTTGGAGGCCGAGGCGGGGCGTTGCTCTTTTCAGCCGCTGATGTTTCCGAGTAACCACCATCAGATATGGGCGATAGATTACCCGCTCCTCCACTCAATCGATTGCCAGGACCCGGCGGGAAACGAGCAAGGGTAGGGTTTGAACCCCACTGGTCAGATGTTGGAGAAATGGGAGAGCCAAAATTATGAGCTTGAGATTCGAGATGGGTTTGGTACCGATGTGTTGGTCCCGGGCGTGGTTGGGGGTGCTGAAGATTAAGAGAATTACGGTGCGCTTGATATTTTGGATCCTCCGATACTTGAGAAGGAACCAATGGAGAAGGCGGGCGGTTACTTCGAAGAGGATCATTCTGGAACGAATCGTTTGATCGGATCCTATCGTCGCCATGCGGATCGTAATGGTCGTTGTCGTAGTGCAGATCCGAACCCGAGCGAGATGCTTCCGAGTAAGGTCGTTCCTTCCGCCCACTGTTTCGAACGTTATCGCCCATGGATGAAGCTGTGGTTTTCGACCATCTAGAGATCTTGGGGAAGAAAGAGGAACTACTTGATTTGTGCTTGCGACTCTTGTCCGTGCCAGTTTTTGGAGTATTCTCGTTGCTCTGAGCTCCTGTGGGTATATGTACCTGCGGTGGAGTGTCCAACGGCACAGACGTGCCTCGAGCATAATCCCTGGTCGGAGTAAGCAGCTTATCATCGTTATTAAACTGATGATCGAGCACGTTCTGCTCATGAGCTTCGAGCTCTTCGTCTCCTTCAAGGACTGTGCTAACCCGGTTCCCTGATCCTTGACGAATGTCTTGACTCCTCATACCATTTTGTTGCCTCGAAGGAGGATTCGAGAAGTATCCAGAATGACCGGTCGACGAAGTACCGGCCTGACCTTCAGGCTCATAGCCATCTTGCCCGACCGCTCGTGCGTTATCGTACGAGCTAAGACTTTCGGGACGAGCTCCAGTAACATTAGGCCGAATGTCCTGTGCAGCCTTTAGACCCTCCACTTCTCCAAGCAGCTGGACAAGCATGTCTTCAATTTTGCCAAGATCGTTTGTACTGCGTCCACTGAGCCCTTTCAAAGCACGCCTGAAAACACTTCGTCTCTTGGTTCGCATATCCTCGTCGTCCTCGGCAGAAAGCTGGCGAGAAGCGCGGGGAGCCCCCAAAGGTTGAGGTCGTGGGCCTCCAATGATTTTTTGAATAGTACGATCATGTTGTTTGTTTCCTGTATCCATGATCATGTCATCTTGTTCAGCAATGAACCTCTTCATATCCTCGAATGAATTGCGCATTTCTGCAGCGCTTCTAACCAAGGTCACGAGGATCTCCGTATCGCGAGCATTTCGTTGGGCGTCTCGTACAGTAAGCTATATTACGATAAGTATTTCCTGCAGGAAAGGAGGGAAAGGGTAACTAACGTGATCCATAAGCGCCACGACATCTTTGGACTGAATTCTGTCGATGCCTCGCCCCATTGCACTGTCATAAAGAGGAGACGGCATCCCGTGTGAATTGGCACTTAGGTGTCTTGCGTGGCCTTTGTTGTTACTTACGAACGGATCGTCATCCGCCACGAAATCGCTAGCATCGTTGACTTGGTTTGCCTCATACGCTCCATTCCAATGCTTGTCCTCCGGGCTGTTGGCGCCAGGAGAGTGTTGTGGAGCAGCGGATATGTAGCCCTCATCCTTGTCCTTTGCCATAGGAGGCGTAGGGATAGACATGCCGGTCATATAAGAGTCTCGGTTTGGTCCAAAGTCATGATTTACGCCTTGGGCGTATTCTTCCTCCAGGGTAGGCTGGGCTTTTCCATTAAAAGAGACATCTCTAGTGTTGTCCTGCCCATCATGATATTCCTGGTCTCGGCGGGCTAACGCTGCTGCGCTGAGCATACCTGCTGCTGCAGCCTTGAGGCTTTCATGAGCGCTATGATCGTTCGAGTGAGAGAACGGTTCACCTTTAGACTGTGGTGGGGTAGGTTGAGAAGGCCAATGATCGCGACTTCCGTGATGTATGCCGCCAATTGGTCCTTGTATGATGGAAGGATTGGTGTTAAGGTCAGATTCGTCCGAGTCAAGACCATGCCCAATTTCAGGGATTGGATCATCCGCAACAGGGAGACCACTAACCCCCATTGTAACTTGTCCGTCTTCAGACCGAGCAACACTCTGTCTTGGCGAGTCCGCTGCCGAACGTTGATCGTGTTCATGTAGCTTCTCGGATTTGTAGCCCTGGGTGTGAGTATCACCATGATCATCAGGATAACCACCATGCTCCTCTGAACCAAATTCTTTGTCCGACGCGCGAGGCTGATCGGGGGTGACTCGTCGATCCTCTTCGAATGAGTCTACGTAAGACTTGCTTCCAGCCTTAGAGCGCACAGAAAGAACTGATGGGTCATGCAGTGAAGCGACAGCTGATTCCACCGCGATGGGGGTCCTTATGAATTCCGCGTTCGCACCCATTCCACGAACATGCTGAGCTGCTGTGACCTTGTCAAGATAAGGGGCATCCATGCTATCATCGGTGTAGTTGGTTAGATGCCTGATGTCAATGGTAGCGTCCGGATAATTCTCGCCTGCCGTGGATTCACGGTATCGATTATTCTCTTCGTGTTGTCGTTCGTACCATTCGTCCATTGCAGGATCTCCTGAGTCATACTCACCTTGCGTAGCATCAGAATCTCGAAGACCGTGCTGGCCGAGCACGTCCTCTCCCCGCTCAAGGTTGATGCCTTTTGGTCTGTTCGAAGGAGGGAATTGTTTACTAGCGACTGACGACAAGGATTTGATGGAGAGAGCGGAGCCTCTCCTATTGTTCTGATTGAGGGATGACAAAGACCCTGAGCTGCGTGTGTATCCGGTGTCTCGGTTCGGAAGATCGCGCTCTTCTTGGAAGCTAGCAACACTCTGAATAGGACTTAGCCCTTGGTTATGAGCTCGGTGAGCAAAGATACGCTCGTCGTGATCGTTGTATCGATCATGGTTATGTGAAAAAGTTTCTTCAGCCAAAATACCTGCGCCTACTGCTGCACCACCAAGGCCAAAATCACTTGCCCGTGGACCAACTTCCTCCATATGGAGGCTCCGCTCGCTCTTTGCACTGTGCACGCTCAGATCCCCACGGGAGAGATTACTGTGGTGAGTACCCAAGCCCTTGTGAATTCCCACAGGCGTTCGTGTAGGCGTTCGTTGGGCAGGCGAGAGTACTTCTCGAGGTGAACCACGAGAGACTTCTCGAATCTCGGTTCTTCGGCGGTGCATGGATGGCGATGCAGGTCCTTCGGTTTGCTCAGATAGTATTGAGTCCCTTGTAACTTCTGACCCTTGTATTTCGCTTCGCATTGGCATCGGAGGGACCTCATGCTTGTAGAATATTTCGTCAGTGCTTTCGGCAACACTCGCACTTCTGCTGTGACTTTTGCTTCCTTTTCTCCTTCGCTCTCGCTTGTCAATGCTCGACTTCGAGTCATGGTGTTTCAGTGCAGCGGCTGTAAGAGCGCCGCCGACAACTCCACCCACTACGGCGTCTCTGGGTCGATGTCCATCCTTGTTCTTGTGGTGGTGCGCCGTCCCATCATCACGGATTACGGTTTCCTCGGACACATCCCGCTCAAAGCTACGTTCTGTGGGTGAGTCGAATGCCTTGTCCCGCCCACTTTCTTTCCTTCCTTTAATTGAATTACCAGATAACACGGTACCTGCATTATGCTCATCTCGATTGAGGACGACCTTGGGCCTTGTTTTTACATCAGGAGCACTTGCGTGTTTGGAGACTCGACGAATGAGTTCAGTCCGGGATGGGCTGCTACCAGATGCTGTTGAGTCTCGGTTGCTACGTTCAAATTTATTCCGGTTCTGCTGTAATTTCTGTTCTTCTTTCAAGGTAGTAAGTTCAGGCAAAATCAGCCGTCGGATCGCATCTTCTACCGTTTCAAGCAGCTTCGGATTTTTGATTGAGGAATTGGAAGTACCGGAGCGGAACGAATACTGGTCACCAGATTTCCGTCTGGTAGAAGCCTGAGACGTTAGAAGACTTGACTCGGCGCCGCTCACAAATTCATCTTCCTGTTGATGTCGGCTTGACCTGCGTTTGGGGGATATGAGGCTCTCGACAGCTTGCTCATTGCTGACGCTACGGCTTCGGGTCTTACTTCCATGTCTGCGTTTACTGCTGCTGACATCTCTCGGCTTGTTCTTAATCTTCTCGATGGCCTTCTGAGTAATCCTTTCTCGGCTCAGACTTCTGCTTCCCCTTCGTGAGGGTGTCTTTAGGGTATCTGTCGTAGTGATCATTGCACCTTTGCTTGTGCTTCGACTTCGATTGCGGCGGGGAGTCGAATTTCCAGCAGTTCCCTCCAACATGCTGTCCGGTGGCATTGATGAAACCTCCGAGGCATTTTGTTGAATGTATCTCTGCTCCGCTGGTCCTAGCCCGCCAGATAAGTCGCTCCCCTGATCTCTATGCATTACCTCGATCTCGACAGGTGGATATCTTCCGGCTAGACTGGACTCTTCTTCCGCTGAGATGTATGAACTGATGCTCTTCTCGTCAGCGCTTTCGGTGACGTGCTTATCCCCAATTGTTTTTGGGCCCAACGATATGCGTCTCGTATATGAAGGCTTGCGGTGACTCCCAGCTTCGGTAATCTGGATGTGCTCGTTTGTGTCCTTAATCTTACGAGCAGCTGATGGTGTAACCTTTACCCGGACACTTGGCCTGGAATGCACGTTTGGCCCTTTCCCTCCTTCAAAATACTCAATGAGGAGCGAAGTTTGTGACTGATGTGTCGCCCGGGTAAGTGTGCCTTCGTGGTCTTTATCGCGCTTCTCCCTCCTCTTCTTGGTGGATATTGTGATGGGGCTTCCGTCTTCTGGGACTGAATAGGATGTGCGGTCTGTGCGACGAGAGATGTCCGTGGCAAGATCAGTCCCCGTTACACTTCCCCCTGAGTTTTGAAATGTTGGCGAGTCGGTAGGCGCAGGGAGTGGGGGTTTGCGGGCTTCAACGCCCATTGCGATTACAATTGTGCTTTCGCGATTCTATAGTTGTAGAGTTGCGAGCATCTAAAGTATAACGGCTTCTTCGATGGTTGATGTGTAACGGGGGCGTATTTCTGATTTGGGTCGGTAAGGTACCGAGGCGGGCAGGTACCTGGAATGAGAGCGCACAGCACTCATTGACGATCAAGGTCAAAGCCGAGCTAGAGGAAAGGGATTCTGTCAGTGTGAGGGAGCATTGGTGAGCCACTGATAGAGACTCCTACCAGAGATGATCTGATAGAGTGTCCGACTATTTTGTTGATCGTAGCCGTTGTACTTCGGTGACCGGCATTCACCAGTTGAGTAGAAGTTTATCAAGCTTTGATGCCCTTTGCAATCATTCCGCCTCTAACCTAGGTCATGAAAAGCCCTTCAGAGCAATCTAGGATCTCGCAGAGTAGGGACTGGGGTGATGTCGAATGTCCAGCTGAAAAATATTGTGAGCCGGAAGGTGGTTTCTCCAGAAACAAGCCGGGCGTCAAAGAAGGCCAGGCTATGGCTCCTCCTCAAGCTAGGATTTGGAGGCTGGGGGCACAGCAAGGCCACACACACAACCAACAAACGCACACGCAGTGAAACCACTAGCCTTTGCTCACTCCCTTGGTTCTTGGAGAACTACCGAAAACTTACTTTACCCGTGCAATGACAGGCAGACCACCCAAAAGAGCGCATAGGATTGCGTAGTACCACAAGACTCTGATTGGCCTACCACAAAGATCTCCAAAGCTCGGAGGAACTCGCATGTGCTGAGATTGCCAAAGGAGAAGTGAATATCTATCGGCACACCTTGCCACCGCCTCTGGAGCCCTTGAAGTCACCCTTCTATCGTGCAAGCTCTGTCTACAGTACATCTGTACGTGTTACCGTATGACATTGAGCTTGCGTACGACCACGATAGCAATCACATCCATCTATCACAATTCCAAGTCGGTTGATTGACTGATTTACGGATCAAATCCGCGCCAACTGACTGGCTTCCGCCCCAAAGAGCAGGGTTGTTGTTTGGAGTTGACCGGACGACTGAACGAACACCATTCAATGGACGATACACAACATGATTGGACCCCAAATGACAGGTTTTATGTACTCCGATTTGCGCTTGACAGCTCATCACCTTCCAATAAGCGGTTCTTTGGAAATCTATTTGCTCGAGCTTTCGTGCTCCGTATTTGGGGCCTTCCGAGCGGATCCTGGCAGGAGAAGGCAGAGCTCGTTGCCTCATTAGGCGAACTTGGTGATGAGAGACCTTGTGGGATTTTGCTTAACCAGCTAGACGAGTGGTATCACACATGTTTACATCGCTTTTACAATGATGAACTATATGAATTAAGCAGTCCTCGCCCACCAACGCCATGCTAAACTCAAAGTCCGTATCATCCAAGTCCCTTACCCATCAATCCGCTTTCGCTGAAAGCGCTGGCCTTGCTTCGGCTGACTTCCGTAAGCCCGCCTGCCTTCTGTCTTCTTATCCCGACTCATACTCGCACCCAACGTAATATCCACCCGCGGAGGAGCCTGGAAGCCAAAGCTCTTCGCTACTTTGATGAGATCGAGCTTATTGACATCGAATATTGATCGTAGACTGTGTGATGCATATGCTTGTAGATAGGAGCGGTAGCCATCTTTGGCCGACTGTAAAGAGCGCGTCAGCAATATCTTAAGGAAAACTGGAGTTCATTCACCTTGTTTAGATAGTAATTCTGCCCAATCAGTTTCTCCAACTGCGATTGGATATTGAAGATGCGTTTGGACGGAAATTCGAATTCCACCAAAGGTACTCGTGCTTCTTTGAGGTGCTTTAAGAAGCCTACCTCGCTCGGTTGTAGAAACATGAGACTTCGTCCTTTACCGTTGGCCCCTCGTGCAGTTCTTCCAACGCGGTGTATGTAGTCACGAGGATCATCGGGGGGATCGAATTGCACGATCCAGTCAACAGCTGGTATCTAAACAAAAGTCAGATTGTGTTGCGATATCGTGGTGTTCTAGCAGCTCACGTCAAGACCTCTTGCAGCTACGTCTGTGCAGATCAACGTGCCTTGCTTTGCGTTGCAGAACGAAAAGAAGGTGTTGGTCCTTTTCTCTTGCTTTTGCTTGCCGTGCAAATCAAGCACTGGCAGATCGATGTAATTAAGCAGCTCCGAATGATATTTCACGCAATTGCAGCTGGAAAAGAAAACAATGACCTTCTTCTTTAGATTTCTCTTCAGGAATGAGAAGAGAAGAAGGAAGCGTTTATCGGAATCGCAGACAACATAACCCTGTTCCAGGCCATCTACCGTACTATGCTCTTTTGAGTGATCAACGTTTATATATAAAGGTCCTGGTCGAAGTGATATCCGAGCCAGGTCTTCCACTTTGGTAGTCTGTGTCGCAGAAAATAGCATGGTTTGTCTTGTCTCTTTGGGTAGTATCTTGACAATTTGTTTCATCTCATCCTCGAAACCTACCTCCAATATCCGGTCTGCTTCATCGATGACCAATGCTTTGATATTCTTATAGACAAAACCTTGGGTATTCTGAAGATGATCTAATAATCGTCCAGGTGTTGCTATAATCAAGTTTACCCCTTTTGTGAGCTTTTCTGCTTCTGCTCTTCTGTTGGCCCCTCCAATGACAATACCATACGTTTGTGAATGATGAGCCATGAGTTCTCGAGCGACACCAAATATTTGCAGTGCAAGTTCTCGAGTAGGGGATACTATTATAACACCAGTCCCTGCACGCTGTTAGTCTTCGAAGCATTGTAGATGATTGAGACGAACCATTTCTTGGTTTAAATCGTAGCGCGCTCAGCATCTCCACCGCTGGTATGAGAAAAGCCAAAGTCTTGCCCGAACCAGTCTTTGCTGCCCCGAGCACGTCCCTCCCAGCAAGTAACGGTGGAATCCCTCTCTGCTGAATCTCTGTCATGGTCTCGAACTTCATATCCTGTATGGCTTGCATGGTCTTGCTTGATAAATTGAGATCGCTGAAGGTTTTGGGATCTACCCCTGTTGTGGGCAACGATAGAGCTGAAGTGGGGAGTGAGTCTGAGTTGATAGTAGTGTTGGCGCCATTAAGGGCACTGCTCTCTGAATCTTTATGGCCGTCCTGTCCTGTGGCAACATCTCCGTGGGTATTTTCCACTTCCACAGATTGAGGTTCTTGAGTGATCTCTGAGAGCTGCTGGTCGTCTTTACTACGCGTGTGCTTTTTATTTCTCTTGTGCGTTGATGGAGGCTCTGGTTCTGCAGCGCCATTGACTGGGAGAACATCAACCGCAGTTTCGAGCGCATTGGTGAGGGCAGATGTATGTTCAGCTGAAGATGCATGTTTCCGCTTGCGCTTCTTGGATTTCAGGTCTGTATTTTCCATGTTGATGCCTCGGTGACCTGTAGGTTTGTAATTCTTAAACTTTCGAAAATTCTTTGGTGGTGCTACGGTGATACGCTAAACTCCACGGAGGTTGCCGATTACGGCAGACCGAGGGGACCATATTCTATCGTGCAAACTGAAATAACAACTCGGTTAATCAATGTAATTTACTTGCTAGTGTTTCGGCATCCAGTTTAGCCGGTTCCCCGAGCAACAGATTCGTTTCTATCACGTCTTTTTATCGGGTTAGAACCATTATCATCATCATCAGAGATGGCGGCTCCTCAACCGAATTTTGCAAGAATTGTAGAAGGATTCACTACTGTTGCCCAAGAGATTTCCCTCATTCCAAACGTTCCAAGCATTGACAATGGACGGGCGCTTATTGAATCGATCAACGCATTAAAGCAGCAGATGCACAATCAACAGCAGCACATAAATCAGCAATTTGAGAACCTTCGAACCGACATGGGCACTCTTCGTACCGATGTGCACTCCCTTCGAACCGATGTGCACTCTTTTCGAACCGATGTGAATTCTCGATTCGAGAGGCTTGATCTTCGAATGAGCGCTGAGTAAAGATCTCTACTTTTTGTTAACTTTTATTAAACTCACAATGTAATGTAGTGCTGTCAATCATATTGCAAGAGTGCACAATTTCCACATCATCAACAGAGACGCAGAATATAGAAAGATACGCAATCAACATAATACAGTGGTGAAAGGCTTCCCTGTCAATTCGACTGCATTAGGACGGTTATCAGATTAGATTTGAATTCAACATCTAATTCATTTTGTCAAGCTTATACATTGCAGATGCCGCGATGTCAGATCTATTGTCTGCGTACGGATTGGACCCGGACGCGCCGACACTGGAGGCCAAGAGGCGAAGGTTTAAGCAATACATTGGTGTTGTCATCGAAATCTGAAGGGATTCCCGCATGGGACCCGCGCTGGAAGGGTGTTGTATGTGCCATCGGGATAGAGTCTTCAATATCTTTTCGACGGCGATTGTTAGGAATTAGTCTGGTTTTAAGGCATAATCCACGACGAAACCTCTAAAAATAGACTTCGTCAGACGCCCGAGGGGTCAACGTCAAATCCAAATAAGATTCGCAAGCAGTGCACAACCTAACAGCATGTACAAGTCTACTATAGCATGATCTGTATTCATCTGCTCCTGTTTCTATCGAAAAATGTGACCAAGCTAATAGCCGCGTTCCCCAGCAGGCATTACCCGCGAACGGCCAATAGAGTAGCGCCCTGTCAAGCAGGGGTTCTTAACTTCTTATAAGCTCGTTTTCCCATATTGAACGGAAACCTTCTTTACCGCCAAGCGATTCCGACACAAAACAGGCACGCTACCAAAATAAGACATACAAATGGTAAATGGGAGATAACAACTAGATCAGATCCTTCAAAACGTCATATTCTTCTCCAACGCATCCATCATCGCCGCCGCCTTCGCCGCCACGTTCTTACACTCTTGACTGTACCCTTTCTCCTTCTCCTTCTCGCTAGAGGCCACAGCATTGTATCCATCCCTCCAGAAATGCCATCTGTGGAGAGTAAAGTGTGCTTTGCCATCATAAAGTGGACCTGGATTCCATTTGCGCAAGTCATCGGAAGAGACCTCTCCTGGGAATAGGACCTGCTTGAAAAAGCTCTGCCCATACCATAAGATCCATTGCGCCGCTGCTAACACGTAAATATCATCGGGAACGCCCGGCCTTTCTCTATAGGGTTCACGGCCTTCGAATGCGTCGCGTTGCGCCCATATGGCCCACGTAGGACTGGTGTGGATAATGCGACGTTCAAAGAGATTCGATGCAAAGGCATGAAAGTTGATGTAATTGCGTGGCTTCTCTGGGTCTGGGCCTGTGTGAACCTCCGATTTAGCTTGCTACTGGAATAGTTAGGCAGGAGTAAATCGCAGGACGTACTATTCAATGATTCCCTGAGTGACTCCCGCAGGTGCTGGTACCGAATATACTGGTTCGGTATGTCCTTCAAATCGTTGGTGGAAGTCGACAATTAGAAGTCGAAATACCTGAGGTAACTTACCTTTGAAGTGTATGCCTGACCCAGCTTTGGGGAGTTCGCGAGGTATTCTAGAAGTTCAGCGAGCTTGAGCTGAGACGGGTGATGGTAAGGGATCTGTTCGGCAACTTCGATGCAAGATTCTCCAAAGTCCCAAACTTCCGTTGATAGAGGAGCTTTCTCCGGCAGAAGGTTCTCAATCGATCGTGCGGTGAACTCCAGCGTTAAGGTCGAGTCTGGCTGGAGGAAGTCACGGAGAAGGGCGAAGGTCTGGTCAGGGATGGCGTCGCCTGGGGGGTCCTCCATTTTGAGATCCAGAGAATACATGGTGGGCGCCGTCATGCCACAACACAAAGTACGCTTTATAGATCGAAATGTCTCGATCATAAGAAAGTAACCTTTGCAAAGGAGGCGCGACAGGCAAGGCAACTGCACGAAGTAATCGAGTAGAGTCGTGGAAGTCGACGCCTGAATCAAACGAAAGAAACGGTATGTCGGTATATCTCGAAAGTCAGGATGTTCACTTCCCCTTGTTGGCTTGCGGGAAATGCAGCCATGGTGCCAGAGATATACTCAGCTCCGGGAACTTTCAAGAAGGTATCATTCTCAACCTATCACTTGTGCACAGAGTGCATCTACTCGGGCTAGTAAAAAGACGCGTAACACTTAGGCCACGGACAATCATTGTTGAAATTTGAAATGGATAAGCAAGTCCTCACAGCCCTACGTCATCAGTTCCCAGTCTCTCCCACCTAGCTGCCGCCATTAATTGCGTCACTGCTACCGCATCTGCCTACCTTATCATCCATGTTCACAACTCCCCTTGCGTCCTCATGGCTGTCCGTCCCCAACATCTTCCCTAGCCGGCAGCGCTTTCTCTGTTGCCAGCACCTCTTCCCCCTCCATTCCCTGCCTCACCTCCAGTCCTCTCTCCTTCCAGCGCAGTATACCTCCGCCCTAGGCCTCCCTTCTTGCGTCCATTGACCCTTTTGTACCTCGCCAGCATTCTATTTGTCGAACACGCAGCTATGATGCAACGACAACATCGGCTCCTCACGACCCTAGATACAAGAAAGCTGTAGAACATACCGCTTCAACACTTTAGGGTGAGCCTGGGGTTATCTCTGCACCGATCCTCGCTTCCTCATACCTGTCTCACTGATGCATCTGGTTTGGACCCAGCTTGGAAGCCCCAGAGATTTTCACCACGGTGTCTGCCGGGCAAAACTTCGAGTGATACTGCCAGGAAGACGATCTGAGATTAATCCCCAAAGGCCGCTTTGCTTTTGAATTCTGCAGCATTACAGGGAACTCTGCGTTGCTACCCAGATGCCGTTCCAATCGGTTTCATAAATAGCAAAGTCTCTCCATTCTTTCCCTTCGGATGAGATAGTGATCGATTCGAAAAGCCGCCTCCTAATGGTGAACGGGACATCCGAAATCCTCGATGGCCTTGCAATTTGATCTCCACGAGGACTTTTCAGGGCGGGGTGTGGCGATAGACTACTATTGACGCACGGGTGAGAAAATCCTCAACTAATGTCCCCATGTTTGGCTGGTGAGAGCTTTTGCTCTACCTGTTTCATCAGTGCTCATGGACAATTATATAAATTTACCTCAGGAAGTTCTTACTTACTCTGGGAGGATGCCTTCGATATTCTTTGTGTTCGCCATTTGCAGGCCATGCGACATGCGCGCGCAATGGTCCACCTCATCCCAATCTGGCTCTAGGTCGTTGCAGTCTATCTCGGGAATCATGATATCCCCTGATTCTTCCCTGGCAGGTCATGCAGGCCCCTTGTGTCGTCTAGTGAGTCTCGCCAGCAACTCATGTAAATAATTATATAATTACCACAGGAAAGATTCTCGCTGACTGTGTTTTTGGGTGAGTCTGAATGTGCCGAGTTTCGGTGTTTTGATCATGACACAAGAATTCCTAGTAGGCTTTCGTTGTGGACTATCATTGTCCCATCAGATGGAGTCTTTGAGTGAAATTTAAGTAGTTGAATCTCACTGGCCATACTGTGCACCGATCATTCACCAGGCTGGGAAGATTTTCCATGGAAATTTCTCGCAGGGTGGCCCAAACTGCTGAACGTGCTCCTCTGTGAAGGCGGCAATGATTTCCTTAGTATGCTGCCTATGGCACCATCTTACTTCTCCGCCGCAAAAGCCACCACAGAGTAAATGTTTTTGCCATTTTCTTTATACGCCTGGCGAGTTGACTGGGCGACCTTACAAGCGTCGTCACTTACGTACCAGAACTGGCCTCAGCATCTCATTTCGACAGTTCTAACGGCTGGGCTTCTCTTCTCTCCTGAGAACAGGGAATTCGCAATTGATTTAGTGTGGAGGACAGGCGTGAGGGCATATTAAGCGTCGTAGAAAGTAACTTGCCTGACGTGTTTACTGCTATGATTGCTCTTGATGTCACTAGCATGACTCTGGCATCTCTATCTATTGTGTCGAAAGATAGATATTCTCGATGCTTCTTTGCTACTAAGAGCGGAAAAAGCGCATAAAATAATCATCTCGATCTGTTGAGAAGGGAAAGGATCACTCTATAGATTGTCTTCAGAAAGAACATGATCGTAGTGATGATATTGGCGATTAGAAGCACTACTCTCTACGATGCTTTTTTCTGTGATTCAATTCAAACATCTTATGATATCAAGTTCAATGAACTAACTGCTGAACAGATTTATCGAAGAATTAGCTTACTGATCGATCATCACCTTGATCAACAGATAGCTTGAACCCTGCAAGGTTCAAGTGGGTTTGGTGTGGTATTTTAATTGCTCGATTGCTTGATGGGCTTGGTACTTGGATGGATCGATTTAGGGGTGGCTGAGACTTACTATAGTTGGACGACATGATGTTCTGGACGGATGGACTACTCGGTTCACGAGCTTAGGATGTTAAAAACTGGTCTATGTGTTCGACGGCTTAGCGATTGGGAGGATTGAGTACCTATAGGACTTGATATTTTCAACTTATAGCCTACAAACAACATTCAGAGGAACCAACTTAACTACAGGACACTCCTCAGATTACGCAAACCCACTCTCACATTTTCTTCAAAGGCTGCAACACCTGCCCATGCTCCTCCATCCACGCCCGGATATGCGGCAACCCCGTCATCGGCCCCCTTAAAAGCACCTCCCATGGATACCTCGGCGCCACCAATCCGGTCTCCTCCAGTGCTCTAGCCTTCAGCTCCTCCACCGTCCCGCCCCGATTAAAGATTTCTGGCTTTCCCGGCAGTCTAGCCTCGCTCATCTGGTTACGGAGCGCGTGTGTTGCTTGCTCATCAACGGAGAAGGTTTCAGTTACAACGACGCCGTAGCGTTGGGCACCTTCGAATGAAACGAGGCCGCGGTGGACTTCTAGAGCTACGAGGGAGGGGTCGCGTTTCAAGGGGTCGCCGTAACCTCCGCCTAAAGAATTTCAGCGGGTTTTACAGAGCGGCAGGAAAGACATACCGCCCCAGGTCAGCCACTCGAGCAAGTCTCCATTACTGACTCTGATATGATCCTTCTTGCTGGGCAATACTTCCCTTCTCCCATCAGCATGCACCAGGATCTTTGAGGATCGCGCCCCAGGTTCTCCACCTATAACACCCCATGGCTTCGAAAGCCAGCGGTCGTCATGAAGGGAGATCTCACCCTCCTCGAGGAAGCGGTAGAATATGCGCTGAGCGTTGCCGCCACGGTAGAGACCTGGGCCGCCGGAGTCGGTAACTGTATTGTACTGTTCAATACGGAGAGGGTAATAGAGCTCGAGAAACTCGTTAGGAACGGACTTCATTGCGGGCCAGAGGCAATGGCCGTCCATGCCGTCACCGTGTGGACGAGCGGGAACCCCTAGAAGAATCAGCTTGGTCATCCAAACACAAAAGCAGACTCACCTCCGAAGCCAATCTGGTATAGTTGAAACCATTCGCCATTCTGCTTGAAGCTAGCATTGAGACCCCGTTAGTGCTGATGGATTGCTCAGTAAACTAATGACCTACCCAGAAAACATAAAATGGGGCGAGTCCGAGAAGCCACCGGCGGTCATGAACTCAGGGGCCTTCTGGCCCAGCAAACCGGACAGCAGGTCCATCACTCTTCCCAGCGTATGTGTACGAGTTGACAGTGCAGCTGGACGAACGGGGTTCAATATCGTTCCTTCTGGGATGACAATATCCACAAGATCATGAAATCCATCATTGATGACGGTTGTAGGATCGTAGACAGTGATAAGGTAGATCCCAACGAACATCTTGAACCTGCAAACCCCGTTTCATCAGTTGGCTTCTACCGATAGATGTATCGAACGTACATATTGTGGCTCAAATAGAAATTCACCGAAGACGGTGACTGCGGATCCGTCCCTGTAAAGTCAAACCTCAGGCGGCCGTCCTTTTTGCTCATTGTACAAGCAACCTTCCAGGGACCTAGCCCTTTACCATCGTCGTCAATGAAGTCCTCGAAGTAGACTGGTTCATCAGGAATTGCTGATTCGAATAGTGATCCAATCGCCTTACGATTCCGGTCGAGGAGTTCGTCTATAGCTGCAAAGTAGGTCTTGTCTCCGAACCGGGAATACAGCTCTTGCATCCGTTTTCCAGCTACACGGCATCAGTAGGTAGGAGACCCAGGAGGTGGAAACAATCTACCTAGCTTGCATGCAGCTACGAGTGCCAATGTGTCACTACAAACACGTGCTAGTTAGGCTGTACTCAATGTAGAGATATTCAACATGGACAAGGGCTCACCAGCGATTCCATTCTGGTAAACGACAATTACGGTAGATGATATCCACGACAGCCGTATTCCATACTCCCCTAGATGCTAGCTTCGTCAAGGGAATCTGAATGCCCTCTTGGAATATACTGGAGGCGGCTGTTGGGAGAGAACCTGGTACTGCACCGCCATTGTCGGTCATCTTCGCAGAAGTGTCAGCAAAGGAGCGTCAAAATGGTTTGGAAACTTACATGACCTAGATTGGCCGTCCAAGCGACTGTTTTGTCCAGTCAGCATCGTCTGCTTGGCATAGAAATGTGGCGCTTACTCAACTTCCCATTCGTGAAAATAGGCATGAGGACGAGCCAATCATTCAGATGGGAGACTGCTCCTTGAATGGAGTATGGGTCGTTTACAATGAAAATGTCATCTTCCTCGATAGTCCCTTTCCAGACTTTCACAAATTGGCCGATGAAGGAGCCAAATTGGCCAACGATCATTTTCCCACTCGGCTCTGCAATGACATTGAATTCGTCTTGCTGTTCTCTAATAGCTGGGGACATAGTTGCTCTCGTCATTAGGGTATCCATTTCATTCCGAGCGTTCCGAAGAGCGCTCTCAAAGATATCAACTGATGAAATATTAGCTGGGACTAGAGGATTCGAGTTACCATTGCCACCGACCTGTAACGATATCTAGAGTGACCTCGCTCTTAGTCCCGTTCGCTAAGCCGTTTGAAGTAGCTTCGACAGCATTCTTGCTATCAGAATCCCACAAAAGGATATTACCAACGCTGTCTATTTCCCCCTTGAAGCCAGGAAGAATAAGAGTGTTGCTGTCCATTTCGTTGATGATGCAAGGGCCATATAGGGTATTTCCGTATATGAGTTTAGAGCGGTCCCAGACAGTGCTCTCCTTGTACTCCTTATTCTGATATACAAGAGTAGTCTTCCCCACATTAGCTGAAGGAGAAGGCTCTGAACTTTTGGTGCTTTCGCTTTCTTTGACTCTGATATCTGGAGCAGTTTCTTCGGCAACTATGCGCAGATTCATGAGTTCAATATTGGCAGATAAACGATAAGTGAAAGCCTTCTCGTGCGCATCTTCGAAGAGCTCGCTGATATGACTGAGATCTTGGGCCTTGAGCTTTGCAAAGTCTACTTCAATTGGAATCGTGATTGCTTGGCCGATGTATCGCAAATCAGCCTGATTTTTGAATGTCTAAGTAGTACAGTACATGGCATTAGTATCTTCTCTGTTTAGAAGGGCTTTCAAAACTGCTGGGAAGACATGTTACCTGTTTATCCTTTGGCACACCTTGCTCCTCGCGCATAACCTGTGAAGCCTTTGCCGCCAAATCTTCGTATGCATCCAAGACCTCTTCTTTAGTTGTATTGGCCAGAATGCGGATAAAGGTGGTAGACACTTCATGGCGGAGAATCGTCGTTGCATCGCCCCATGCACACAGTACCCCCGGTGAAGGAGGGATGATTACAGGGAAAGCGTGAAGTAGCTTTCCCAGCGCGTTCGCGTGCAAAGGCCCGGCACCGCCAAAGGCGACCAGGCTAAAGTCTCGCGGATCAAACCCTTGTTCTATAGATACTAGTCGTAGTGCTCCGTACATTGTCTCATTTGCGATCTTTAGGATTCCTTCGGCCGCTTCATGAACACTAACGCCTAGATCGTTTGCTATGTCCTGGACAGCTGCTCGAGCAGCTTTGAGGTCCAACTTGAAGGCACCACCTAATAAATACTCGGGCAGATATCCCAACACAGCGTTAGCGTCGGTAACTGTTGCTTTGTTGCCTCCTTTCCCATAACAAGCAGGGCCTGGATCGGCACCGGAACTCTGTGGGCCGACTCGAAGAGCTTTTGTGACCTTTGGTACGCTTGCAGTCGATCCACCACCAGCACCGACAGTCCTTACGTCCACTGAAGGAGCTTTAACAACCAAGTCGCCAATGGTAGTCTCTCTCCGAACTCGAGGATTGCCGTCTTCAATGATGGCCACGTCAGTAGAAGTCCCTCCCATATCAAGAGTTATGAGGTTTCTGTAGGCCGTTTTGGCCGCTACGAGCGATGCTACCCCTGAGACACCTCCAGCAGGGCCTGAAAGAGCCAACGTCACCGGGAATCGATTCGCTAAAGATACAGAGGACAGGCCTCCATCTGATCGCAGAACACGGAGGTGCTTAGTCTTCCCCTTCAAGGAAGTGAGAAGATTGTCCAGATACCGGCTGACTTGTGGTTTAATGTAAGAGTTTGCGACTGTTGTAATAGTACGTTCGTACTCCATTAGCTCAGGCAGCACTTCTGACGACAATGATACGGGGGTTTTGGGGAATATCTTATCTAATACGCGGAGTACGTCTTGCTCACTGATGTAGGCTTCAGTATCAATATTCGGGCGTCATGATCGTACTGGCTTACTGTTTCGAGTTCGCAAACGAATTCATTAAGCTGACTGTGATAGCATCTGGCTTTTGGGTGATAATTGATTGTAATCGGTCTCGAAACAGCTTCTCATCAAATACGCGGATTTCTTCTCCATCAATTGCCATACGTCCTGGACATTCTACTGTCAATTCCAATGGAGCAAGAGGCTCTGGTTTCTTCCAGGTTATCCAGCTGGCCAATCCTAAGTGTTGTGTTTAGTGAGAAAGACTGAGCGAAAAGACTGGAGGCGAAGCACCTCCGGGCACCTGAGACCGTCTTGTTTGTAGTACATCTCTATAGCCTTCGGTAACGATAAGAGCTACTTTTGCTCCCTTCTGTTCGAGGATGGCGTTCGTAGCAATAGTCGTGCCATGATTGACGACCTGCACGACCGCATCTGCGGAATTGGGTATCTTAGAGAGTATCTCGTCGATGCCGTGACTAACGCCAATAGATTGATCCTTTGGCGTAGTATGAACCTTTGAGCGCCATGTCTCCCCAGTATTCACTTCAAGAAGCAGCAAGTCCGTGAAAGTTCCTCCAACATCTATCCCGAGTCTGTAGCTTGGTGCCATACTACGCGTGACGGAACCCTGGTTGATGAGAGAATAGATGAAAGGTGAATATCAGACTGCAAGCTGCCCGAATCGCACATCTCGCAATACTGATGTATTTGAATCGAGTGTATCCCTTTAGCTGCAGCTTTAAGCTCTCGAACATACCTTAGTCCTGCATTCACTTTGATAAACGAATGGCTATGATAGGATTTCCCTAATAGTCACCCAAAGGAATTGCGTTACAGGTACCTTAAGCCCCACACTTACACCCCACCACATATGCATAATGACGAACTGCTGGATAGAAGACACAGTGGAAGCAACTGCAATGACTAGGTTTGCCTAGTACTATCTCAACAGCGTGGGACAGAACACGATGGGTAGCAGTCTCTATGCTCGTTCATAGTCAATTTTAGGTACCTCTTAAGCCTTACACACCTTCCTTCTCTAGGCCTCATGCTCATTAAAGAGGCTTAAAGTGGTTCACAAATTGCATAATTCCCACAACAGATCATCATTGTATAAAATCAGAACCACATCAGACAAGGAGATCCCATTTCGAACAGTTGAACTCAGTGGCACGGTGAGAAAGCCGCAACTGGTCCGGTGGTGTTCTAACAAACTCATCTGAACAATCCCATCTTCCCGAATCCAACAAGCAAGCCAGCGGTATATATCTACTCCTTGTTTCACCTGGCTCGGAGGGTAGCTACCTCGCCCTTGACGACGATGGTTGAATGTGAGCGGGATCAACGAGGTAGGTAGATATTCTCGATCGGGCGTCCTAGAAACACTCCGTATGCTTTGCGAGTGACTGCCGATGAGGTTCGAGTCGGGAATACTGAATATACCTCTCCATGTCTTGTCATTGTTAAGCCGGATGGAACATGTATGCTATGAAAGAATGGGAGATGTTTCGGTGCTGATACAAAATTGTGAAGGGGAAAAAGAATTAGCCAATGGGAACCCTTGTACGGATTAGGTAAGCCTCCGCTCCTCGAAACCCATTACCGCTAACCCGAAGGGGCTTAGCGACGCTGGCACGTCTGAGAACTGAGGCAACCACTCAGCCGCTTTCCATACGGTAGCAAAGGAACAGCCACAATGCTCTTGCTTCCCATCTAATTCATCGTACACAGAGATTTGTACACCTGAGGGACCGTTCGTTTATATCCTTTGTTGCTTCTTGCTGGTTTCGCCATTACCTTGATAAGATCCTCTCACCAACATCCTCATCGCCCCAAACAGCGAACCCCCAAATATCTTCCCGCGACGCCGGCGCCCTCAAATCCTTTAACAGTGGGGTTTCTCTACTTAGCCATTGTAAATCCAACCAAAATGCTTACGAACAATATAGACACCCACGGTTCGTTGGAAATAACCCTCTTGCGGAACTAGAGGGCTCCGTACTCGATTGCTGCCTTCGACTTTGCTGCAGTGTAATATCTATTCATATTCCGACCATCACTGCTGGGTTATCCTAGGGTAATCTAACACCGATACCACGCCCGGCAGAGGCATTGGCTTGGTGTGGAACACCTCATAGATCTGGCGGCGCAAAATGTCCCCGGAAGCCACACCAGGATCTAGTACGGACCGAAGGGGCCTTTTGCGCGCAACATCATTTGACGAAGTAGATGGTCTTGAGACGGCTGTCCAACACGGGGAGTATAAAAATGGATTTAGCGAAAAGCGAACCCGTTTGTCGAAGGCGTGGAAAGAGTCACCTCCTTGGTTACGGCCCCGATGCATGTTGATAGCTCTCGGCATTGCTGCGGCGCTATTACTGCTTAGCACTTTCTACCTCCGACAACATGGTGGAATAGTAATGCCGGCGGAACCTTCAGAAGCTGCTACTCAGACACCGAGTATACCAATTCCCGTCCAACCCCCTGACGCCAAGGTTTCGAAATGGGAAAAGCCGACAGGCTTCAAGATAATTGGCTTGATTTTCTTTGGACGACCGTCAGTGGTGGAAATACTCGACTGCTACCTCAAGAGAAACCTTGCCTCAAATGGAGGGTTCTTGGATGAAGTGCATTGGGTTGTCAACACAGATAAGAAACAAGATATACAATACCTCGATGACCTGTTGGAAACTTCCGCTGTATACAAGAAGATCAACATTCCGTCACTTACGTACAACAGCGTATGGGAACATGCTGTCGAGCGTGACCATATGTATATTAAGATAGATGATGACATGGTGAGTTGCCCCCAGTCCTATTCTGTTTAATCTCTAGCTTCTGATTGAATTTAACAGGTATACTTCGATGATAATGCTATTGCGAACATTGTTTTTACAAAGATGACGCATCCGGACTCATTAGATGTGGTCGCAAACTTGGTGAATAGTCCTGAAACCGGCTGGCTGCACTATCATGTTGGGGCTATACACGCATATCTGCCTGAGAAAGAACATCCGTCTTCTGATGTTGACCCTGCTTCTTATGGTCCGAAAGCATGGCGAGCATCAGCTTTACCCACATGGAACGAAACTGGAGAGATGAACTTTCCATTGGCGGGAACAAAGCCAGACGACGGCAGCACTATTCCGGAAGCAGACCCTGGGGCACCTCCCTACAAAGGTCATCGCTGGCTACCATTGCCAGACAACGAACGGAATCTCTATAACACACCGATCGCTGAAACGGCGTATGATCCATATGGCCCAGATTGGACAAGCTGGGCAATTCCTGCCCAGGTCCACTATTCTCTGCTTGAGAACCTTGAAAAAAACCAATTGAGTAAATACCATTACGGTAGCGGTCTGGACACTGAACGTGAAGGCATCTGGAATATGCAGTATGGGCGGATGAACATCAACTTCATGGCAATCTGGGGCAATGACGTTCTCGACAACCTGCCTTTCTCGCAGAGTGATGATGAGCATGAACTATCTGTGGTTTTGACCACCAAACTTCGAAGACGTAAGTTTTTTTAATGGTGCTCTTTCGGGCAATTACTGATCTTTGACAGCTCTATTGGTCAACACGCATGCCATTGCCGCTCATTTCAGCTTTCGAACGCAACACGAGCTGTACGAGACTGATCTTCTCAGTCGATACCGTGCGTACGCCAACGAATTCATCTGCACAGCCGACAATCAGATTCCTACATCCGCCTAGTAAAGCCTCTTCACTGGTGATGATTCATCGCGCCGAGGTAGCTGCTTCCACCCCTTGAGCATTTTGAGACATGCGACAGCAGTGGTTAGGTTGGGTTATGGTTGGTACTCAAGATGAGGATTGCGGAGCGCTCTTCCGAGGTGTTTAATTTCCGGAAACACCAAATCGCGGCTAGCTACATCGCTTGCAGCTCAGCTTCTTACGGATTTAGTCACAGAGAAGACTCGCCGCTGCGTTTCGCTCAGCATAGACTATATTCACACGGGGCCAACCGAGGAGTAAAGCAAGTGCTCTACACTGAATAGAGTCGAGCTCTCCAGTCAATCATTACCAAACGCCTTAATCGAAACCCATCCTTACCGCCAATATCTGGACAGCCATAGCTCCAAGAGATCACCACGAATACAGAGCGGCTAGCCTTAACACTTCAGGACGGTTAGAGTATGTGAAACTGATGTTCTCATACTTATGATAAGCCCGTGGCTTGTAAAGAAGCTGTATTATAGTGTACAGAACTTATTCACAAGATCCGTATTAGCTTTCTGTCGCCGGTTGAATATGCCTTGTCTTGTATACCAACTATGCATGCGTATAAAATACTTGGCTCCTACAATCGCGCTCATACACTTGAGACTACTAAAACTCCCTCCCACACATCAAGGCTGCCGCCTCGACCTCCTCACCCTCATCTTCCTCTTAGGGCTCCCACGCCTCTCCTTCCGCATCCTCCAAACCACGCGCCCTTTACTGCATCGTCATTCCTCAGATCTTTGTTCTCTAACCCTTACCTCAAGATATCCCCCCCCCCCTCATCTTCTTCACTAAGTGCATCTATTTGTGTTGAGAGTTTGATTGATTGTGGGAGAAGGCAGTTGGGGTTCGTTTGATTTTAAACTTTTGGGGGAAAAGGGGAGGGGGGGGTTGGCGAATGTTGTGGAGAGAGCCGTTCTTGTTTGAAATTAGGGAAACATGGTTGGGGTTGGAGCGTAGGAGCGGATGTGTGCAGGAAGAATGCTTGGGGGGCCTATAGTTTGCACAGCGAAAGCTTCGATTGATGATGGAGATTCAAGGATCGGAGCAGGAGAAATGGGACGAGGTGGTGTGTGAAGTGAGGAGCATCATGCCATGCATTTGAAATGTATATCGGTTACTTGATGGCTGGATTTATGAGGTTCAAGTAAACACAATCTTCTTCCCCAAACTCGGCACAATCCCTCCAGTCAGCCTTGGAGCAGCAGCCAAAGCCGCTCCAGGCTTTATGGTCCGTGCGTCTACCTTCCTCGGAGGGTAGGTTCTTTGCGGGCGTAGTTTTGTACTTGAATGGCTTTCGTCGGGGGGTTGAGTTGTGTCTGCAGGGGTCGCTTCCGTGAGGTCTTCTCTGCTGTTTTGGTTGGTTTTTGCGGTACCGTCTTTACCGTATCGCTTTTTGTACCTGATTGCCTTGTCTTCTGCAAATTCCATCCGCAGTGGTCGGCCTTTGAACTTGTTCACCCACCACTTTCGCGGTTTTGGTTTGCGCTTCGGCTTCGTCTTCTCCTCTTGTACCTCATCACTCCCATCCTTCCCGCCCTCCTCATCCTCGATATCCTCATTCTCCTCATAATTTACCCACCCCCTTACCGCAGCTTCCCCACCCTCTTGCTCTTCAAACTCCACCCAGGCATACCCCTTACACTTCCCCGAATCCTCAAAAGTAGCAACATGCACATCCGCAATCTCCCCACACCTCGCAAAATGCTCGTGCAGACCTTCCTTTGTAGCATCAAACCCCAGATTCCCCACGAAGATGCGCTTGCTCGGTGGTTTCCCGGAATACGTCGTCAAAACATCCTCCTTTGCTTTCTCCGGTCTCCCGGCAAAGCTTTTAGAGTCTTTGATTAAGACTCTTCTACCTGTAAGCAGCGTTTCGCTTAGGGCGAGAGCTTCTGATATGGGGGTAGCTGTAGAAAAATCAACGTAGGCGAATCCCTTGTTCTGGGGTTTGATCTTTTGCCGTGACGCGGCGTTGGCGGCCTCGCTAGGTGCGGGCATGTGCACCCTTGTGATCATCTCTTCGGTGATGTCGGTGTCTTTTGTAAGAAAATTGCGGAGATCTGATTTTGTTGCGGTCCATGGTAGGTTGCCAATCCAGATGCCGTGTTCTGAGCGCTTTGCTGGCACTGTTTGTGCTGGTACTTCTTTGTCATCTGAATCGGACTGGTGTATCTCGGAGATCATAGGCTTTGCTGCTTTGGCTGATGGAACAATTTTGCCTTTTTTGGCTTTTCGGAGGGCCTTTTTGGACGGCGGTTCTGGGGCCGTGACGTCGACTTCGAGCTCTTCAATGGTGGACTGATCCCTTTTGCGCTTCCTTGGTGGGGATGGCGGCGGTGTGAGACATTCTTCCTCGGGTTCTGGAGCCATTGTAGGATCTCTAGTATTTCCCAGTCATGCCAGTGCTGCTGCTTCATGTTGTTGTGTATCAGGTTTCAACGATGTTGGTAATATTACATATAATACATTCGTCTAGCATGTAATCAAAACGCCCTAGTAAATGCTCCGAATTTACTCTAATGGTTCCAGATCTGTAGATGGTACATCCAAGTAGAACTGGGAGCATGGCGAATTTTATAAGATTGTAGTTAATTCCTCTCAAATTTATTGCCGTCTTTGCTGTTCAAGATACCGTCAAGTAGACAGATCAGCAAAGAAAGGCAAGCCGAATTGATAGCTTATACCCACTGGTAATTGTCTCCACTTCCACTTACGGAAGACTTTGGTGGCGATATTACCAATCAAGATTGCCAGCACCGCGCAATATCTAATCCGCCAGGAGGTCTAGTCAGCGGAGATCACTGGGGATTCGGAAAGCGGGATGTTCTTTGACGATTGAAACAGGCAAACTCACATAGCAGAGGCGGCCAGAACTTCGTGGTACTCCATTCTCGTACACAAGTAGAGCACCGCCGAAATGACAAGCGTAGCCACCAGCAGTACCCCAACACACTTGACACTTGACGAGTTGGTGATTTGAGAATAGCTAAGCCAGTGTAGAGAGTACGTAGAAATGACTGATAGGACAACGATGATGAAACTTTTGACGAACACGACAAGACGATCTACCCGCTCCTTTGTGAAATAACGGATATTTGGATAAGCCGTTTTCTGGTGGTATGCCTACGTATTGAACGCATCAGAACTGAGTGTATCTCCACGAAAGAGTAGAGAGACGCTACCTTGGCACAAAAGATGTACTTAAGAAGACAGGACCTTGATTAGTTACCTTCTCTCCGCAGCAACACTCGGGAGCGACCTACCTGGATAGGTTTGCAATACATCATGTTAAGTACTCGCACAATAGATTCACCCAGCCATGAAAGTTCTCTCCCAGGCCGAAGGGTTACGAGATCTTCTTTCTGATAGACATATTGGGTATCGGCGTGGAGCAAAGGTTTCAAAAGCAAGTCATTTTGTTCAAATCTGCTTTCCACGAAGTTTTGGAGATTTCTGTGATCGCGCGGCGCTGGACGGCTCATCGCAGCCAGCTGTTGTGCTTGTAGTAATAAGCGGCCTGGAACTCAATTCATGGTCTGGTTCAGGTAGAGTCATAGTAGGTCTGATTTACCATATTCGTATACTTTCTTCTCGGCTTCTTCCAAAAGCATCTTGCGGGTCCCTTGTTCATCGGTGTCTCTTCGACTTTCATCTTTCGCCCTTGACTGCAGACATTTTCTCGTCTGTTACGACTCCAGAAAATCTTGATGGTCCAAGTCATCCAACGACCCTTCAATTTTCCTTAGCTCATCCTGTTTTCGCAGAAGGATTCCAGCGTGCAGGAAGCCAAACCGATTATATATCAGGAAGTTCTCATCGCTGTTCATGAAGGCTGCAACTCTTGGATATCACAATGGGTAGTCTTCCACTATGATAAATCTTAGCACGAGGGTTCCAAGTCGAAAAGGAAGCTGCTCACATTTCCGAACGGGATGTTGTCCATCACCATAACCGAACCCTCTCGTAACCAGAGTTTCACTAATCTGACGCCATAGGACTTGAAGCCGATTTCCCTCTTCATGGCGAAATCAGTGGATGGGGCTCAGAGAAGAATATAGGTCTGTAAGGAAAATGGAGCATACTGTTCACGAATTTATTAGTATCTGGGGAGGATGAGTATTGTGGAACCACTCCTGGAATCCTTGCAGTACCTTTTCCGATCCCACTTCCAGAACCATCAGAGGACATTGCTGTCGCCATCATGTCAAAACGGTAGTAAGATAGAAGCCAAGGCGGAACTGAAGTGGAAATTGAATTGAAGAGGGAGAATAGAAAGGGAATTGAGCCCTCGAACGATGGCTTAGCCTCCTTAGCAAATTCATTCAGATTTCACATGAGAGCCAAGGCGAACGAGTGAATACTCGGGGCATCTTATGGCAGACTCCAAGGTACTGCCAGCGATAAGCTGAAACGACTCTTGGTCTAGAGCACCCAGCATAATCGGAGTCAATTGTTAAACATATCGATAGTCGACTTTGGTATCCCGCACCATGGTTTCCGCAGTACTCCAAGCAGAAAGATTGCGATGCTTTAGGCCGCCAAAAGGAGCAACCCGCTTGCTATAGCAGTTATAGGGTCATTTCGCAACATGCGCTTTGTACTCCCTAACTCGATTCTAAGTCTGACGATGTAAACCCAGGAGTTATCATAGCCAGCATTAATTACTTCAAGGAGACAAAGATCATCATCATCTGCGTAGACAGAAGTCAAGAGATGAAGCCGGACTTGAGCCTGCGGCGTTGGTCCTTTGCTGGCGGTCAAGTGCAAGATTTCCACTTTGTGATCAATGGTACTCTGAAAGACTTGTTATAAGTTGTCAACGTTTCAACCTGTCAGAATTGATTGGGTGAGTGGCAATCGAGAGGTCTGCCTCTTTGCATGTTGTGAAGCTATCAAATCTTCCATCCCACGCTACGATAAGGACTGCAACCGTCATAGACAGTTTTCCCAAGTCGGAATTTCCGAGCGAAGCGCAGTCAGAGAGCAGAGCTCGCTGCTAGAGCTCCTCTTCATGTGGGTTAACAGTGGCTATTCCATTGAGCGGCAGTCCAGCATAGTATCATCAGGTCACCTGAATGACTCGACGAATAACTTTCTGTAACGCGTGAGAAGATCAGCACAGTGCAATTCGAACAAGAAGGAGGGCATTATGGATCTTGGCAAGGGTCCCCCGACAGGAGTCACGGCATCCGGACGCGGGTATATAAGTCCGCATAGCTGGGAAGAACAGACAGCTCACTCAAGTACTGCATAAATGTTCCAAGCTGTTCTCAGAAAAGCAATACTGTCCGGCTCAAACAAGTGAGAAGTGCACATAAGTGAATGAGATTGTATGAGAGAATAGTTTGACATAATGCGAAAGCAGTAGATACAACTCAACATCTCAATTGACGAATCTTATCAGGTGAACTATTTTCTCACACACGGAATTCTTAAAGGGTGTAGAAAGTTGGACTGAGCGACAATATCAGTATAGACGCTAGAGACTGATCAAACCAAAGTGTTTCTCTCTTCACTTCTTCTCGTCGCACAAGCTTTGCAATGAATCTTGAGCCAATGGTTGTATTGTTTCATGAGTTCAGCTGTCCATGTCAACATCTTTCTACAGTGACCGGTTATTGTTTCAGCACCCGGCAATACCTGCCCTGATCTAATTCACTTATTTTAGCATAGTTGGATGATAATCTTTCTTGGAATGAAACAAACACCCAAGACAACACTCAGAGTTACATTATCTCATAGTCTACACAGTCTGTCTATCTGGCCTTGGATCTTTGTCTAGATGTCATTTACAACGGTCAATGATCCTGGGCACGATGCCCTGCCTCCCACTGCACCTCCAGAAAACACCAGCAAACAAACCTACAAGTCCTACAAGTATTGTGCCTGCCAATGCTAAGAAGCTGGAAATTGAAGCTGATCAAGATGCAGGAAGAAATTTCTCAAAATGAAGCATACGTTCAAGGAAAAGATGAGGGAGAGCAACACTCTATTCGACGAAGAGCAGAAGGCACTGAAGCTTGCCCGTCGACTCCAGGAACAGAATGAGTAATATTCAGTGGTTCGATCCTTAGGGAGATGATCTCATACTCACCCTGACAGTCAACTTCTTGACCTACTACTTGATGTCAACGAGTCTAACCGGATACCTCCATATGTTCGCTACGACCTTCGATCGCCCACACCCGACGCGCTTGCCGTTCCAGCTCTTGAACCTGACCGTTCGCCTCGGGGCTCATATGATGCGATCGAGGCGCGCGCAGCATTGGAAGACCTGAAGGCGGATCTTAGAATTGGCCAGGTTTCGCCCAGATCGTACAGTCAAATCGAAGCTTCTTTATTGGACATCATGAACAAGCCTAAAATTCTCGCCCACCTTGACGCTACACCACATACTACGCTAGAGTCTGTGCTTCCTGATAATCTTCCTTCGGATTTGGATGAGGATACACCGACAGGCTATCTCTCTCCAGTTCACGAAGAAGAGTTCTTATCGAACTTGGACATCACTCTCGGGGATGGTCCTCTCGACTCAGGACCCATCTTCCCATCACCACTGGCCAAGACCAGTGCCAGAGACAAGGAGAAAGATGCGTTGCTTCGTAATCCGGTGTCTGTATACAATTGGCTTCGTAAACATCATCCGCAGGTTTTCCTCCAAGATGAGTCGAGTTCCGACAAGCCTGCGCCAAAGCAAGCGCCCAAGCCTTCGCCCAAGCCTTCAAATCCCACGAAAAGTTCGAAACGGATCAGTGCTGTTCCAAAGCAAGAACAAGAGATCCTTGATGAAGAAGGCTACCTAGTGGAAGGAAATCTGGATGTGCCTGTAAAGGCGAAGCGCAAGAGAGAAGATGAACCTTACAGACCTAAGGGTGGAAGCAGTAGACCTACGAAGAAGAAAAGAACTAGTGGAGGAACAGCGACGAAAAGATCTGTTGGCGACGAGGATGCTACTTGAGATACCCACTGGCTTGTACTTGTGATACGACTTTCTAATGCTTAAACGTCAACTACATTGATTGCATCTCTATTATATTATTTGCAGTAGTACAGAAAAAAATATTAGCTGGTTTACTCCATCGTCGGGAAGTGACTTGCTTGTCCTATTGTTCTCATGTCTCAATCTTTTCAAGTTCTGCACAAGCTTTCCGCTTCCGGCGCAATTTCGCATTGCGAAACAACAGGTTCGTGGATTTCTTTCATGTGCTCCTTCTTGGCGAGCGCAAGCGGAAAAGTCATGTTTGCTGTATGAATGATTGCTTTGCTAATATTGAGAGCACAATGGTTTCCACTATTTCCCAACGTGGAGCTGAACAGGAGGCGCCAGCGTGGCACAAGACATTGGAGCATCGGAGCAACTGAGAGTTCTTGGAGCATTGCACTATAAATCCGCGGGGCTGGAGCGGACTTGACAGCCAGACGGAAGTCGAATAAATGGCGCCCCTTAACCCAAAAGCTACTTCATTCCACCCACCTCCTGTGGTCCCTCCTAGACCGGCAAAGCGACTACCTCCACAAGCGCAAGGTGGGGAGATCCCGATGAACCGAAGCCCAATCCCCCCTCCTCCGCCGGGATCCCCTCCACCCCCTCCGCCTCTACCTCCCGCGGGCCCTCCCAGGCCTGCGTCAAGGCAGCGGTCTTCAATACCGCAGATGGGCCAGGTCCCGGAGGGCAGAGTTCATCGGCCGTTGCCTTCTCTTCGCCCCCTACTTCCACCTCGATTCGAGGCTCGTCGTCGAATCGAGCTACAGCAGCGTCCTGGTTTTGAAGAGGCATTGAACTGGTATCGAGATCACCTTACCGAGGCTGATTACAATTTCAACAACCCGACCGGCCTCACAGACATCCAAAAGCTTTTGAGAGGTGATGCCAATCCGGCTCCTGGCGTTGATTCTCACTCTTGGAGACCGGTTAGGGATTTGGGTGCGGGTACCTACGGTTCGGTTGTTTTGTGGCAGCGTGATACTGGTAATTGCGATCATGTGGGTTTGGATTCCTTAACTTTTGGCGGAGTGTCTACTGACGGAATTCACAGCCCCTCGAATACGTAGCTTGTAAGGACGCTAAATTCGACGTCTTCTACCAGGATTACTGCCACGAGGGTCATTTGATTCGGAGGCTCAACGTAGCAGGTTGCCCAAACGTGGTCAAAATACATGAGTGGTCGCCACTACCTGAGAAAGACATTATCAGAATGATTCTAGAGTATTGTCCGATGGGAGACTTTCGTGGCCTGTATAAATTCTATTATAGACATAAGTATGACTTTAGCTTCTTTATGACGAATCATCAAGCTAATTGATGTGGAAGATTGATATTCCCCGAGGCGTTCCTTTGGCACGTCTTTCACAGCATTGCAACAGCGATATGTTACTGCGCCCGTGGAACGACGGAGGATGAACCCGTTCGGGGGTGGCAGGAAATCATCCATCGGGACCTCAAGCCGACAAATAGTCAGTAAATACTCTGCTCGGACTTCTTAGCTCCAAAATCGCAAACACGCTGATATCTGTCTTCAGTACTCCTTTCCGAACCAACAAATCCTCAATTCTACCCTACCCTCAAAGTCACTGATTTCGGCTTGTCGTACAGTGTCCCCACAAACACCGACTCCGTACGCCGTTTCAAACGCAACTACTGGTCCGGTGGCACTGAGTTCTACTGCGCCCCAGAGGTCGACGTTGACGTACGTTCCGATCCAGATCAGGCCCCGGACGACATCGTCAGCCCACGTTCGGACATATTCTCGCTCGGCTGCATATTGATGAAGTTCCTCTGGCTTGCCCAAGATCACTACCATACAGAAGAGTGGCATCAGTTGGATCTCGACCAAACGTGGGCTTACGAGTGGTTTCCATACTCGCGGGTCCTCGTCGATCTCGTCCGTCAATGCCTCGAGAAAGACGCTCGCGCTCGACCTCGCCCACTCGAGCTTTTCAAAATCACTCGGGAGCACGCAGCCAGGACGAAAAGCGAAGTCCAGTACTACTTCGACCGGGACCGGATCCGCAACGGAGGCATCTACTATGGCATGCTACTCTCCCGCGACCAACAAACCCTCTTCATGGAAAACCCCTCCTTCGCCCAACGCGTCCTGCGCGAAACCGACTGGTTCTACAATAACCACACCAAAATGCAACTCCTCCTCAACACCCGCCAAAACCCCCTCGCCTCCGCCCCGCCCCCGGGCTGCATCGCCCTCCTCAGCGGCCTCCAAGGCCACATTCCCCTCGCCGACCTTGCCCGCATCTACCACGGCGTCCCACAAGGCAACTATCTCGAGAAAATGCCCGTCTACGACGCGCAGGGCCGCGAAGTCGTCGGGCCGGGCGGGCACCCGTTTCTGAGATATGTCGGCCAGGAGCGCCTGCGCGTGCCGGAGCTGAACAAGAACTGGAGGGCTGAGAGGGCGCGACGGGAGGCGTATAGGTTGGAGCGGGAGAGGGTGTGGGAGGAGCAGCTGGCGCGGGCGAGACAGGATGCTATGCGCCACCCGCCGGGTCTAGCAGCAGATGTGAGAAATCTTGGAGAGATGCGGCCGAGGCTTCTAGATGGGGGGTATGGTAACATCGACCCCAATCTTGGTTATGGTAGACCACCGCTACTGCCACTACGGCCGCCGCCACCGCCGCCACACGACAACGCAGCGGGTAGGGCGGGACTGTTTGGGCAAGTGGGGAGAGGTGGGTTTAAGGGGTTGAAGCGTGCGGCTCCGGCTCCGGCTCCGGCGGCAATTGGTGACTTCTTGGGGGGCGTGAAGGGGGGGAGGGTTGCGAAGAGGGGGGGTGGGGAGGGGCGCGGTGGCGGTGGGTATAAGATGTGAGGGTTGGTACTGGATTGCAAAGTCTGACAACTCGCGACTTGCATCTGCGCTCATCCCTTTCTATTCGCCAAGAAAAGAAAAGAAAAGAAAGAAATCCATTGCGTTAAGGTCACCACCACTCTCCCCATCTCCCCCTCTCCCCCCCTCCCCTTCTCCCCCTTCTCCCCCTCACGCAACAGCAACCAGCAACCCGCAACCCGCACCACCGCCTCCCACCCCCCTATCTCCGCTCCCAAAACAGCGCCAAGAACCTCAGATCCAGACATCAAGAGCCCTCCCACGCACGAGTTTGAAGTACCCGCGAAACCAGCACACAAACATCTCGTACGCTTGTCTAAACTTCGGTTCGGGGGTTTTACCGCGAGTGTTTCCCACAAGCAGCCAGCCAGCCAACCAGCCAGCCAGCCAGCCAACCAATCTACCGATCTACAGACGACTACCACAGGACGAAACACCCCCACCACCACCATCTTCCCCCGCAAAAGCACCATCCAAGCCCACATTGATCACATCCATCACATCCACCCCCCACCCCACACACAGGACATTCAAACCACTTACAGTATATCCACTTTTTCCCCACATGTCGGTGTGGGCTCGAGCCGACAACAGCCTGAAAGATAAATCCCCGCCTTGTCAAAAAAGACACAAACACGGAAAGGGTTTTCGCGTTAGGGGGTGAACGGTCTGGAGACCAAGAAACGGGTTATAGTAAGAAAGAAGAAAGATTTTCGTTAAGGGAGTGGGGGGGGGAAGTTGAGTGTGTTTTCATCGACTCGCAGAAGCTGCAGTATGTAGACGGCGAAACCCACGCAAAAGTCCTCGAATCTGCTTTTTTGCCTTTAGAAAAGGCTATTCCTGCATACTTACTACTTACTCCCTCCTACACGCAATGGACAGGGTTGATGGGAAATCTCCGATCGAGGTGGAACGGATAGATCCAAACACAACGATCACATACGCCAATTCGATCTTTTTTTATATTTTTTTTTTTTTTTTTTTAAAAAGCCAACCCAAAAATCAAACAGCAACATCTCCCTCCCATCCCGTCTTTATTACTTTTCCATAAAAAGAGCGATTCGACTACCTTACTCCGCACAAACCCCCCCCCCTTCCCTCTCTAACTTGTATACCTTCATCACCACCCAAAATTTCTTCTATTAAAAAAAATCAAAAAATCCAGTTTTCGATAAAACGCATCGGGCGGGGGGTTTCTACTCATTTCGAAGATCGCGGGATGGATGGGATGCCGGTGTTGATGGAAAACTGTTTTTGCTCGGCGGGAGCGGGGAGACGGGGAGGGGAGGGGAGGGGAGGCTGCGTGTGTCGTCGGCGGAGTGGGATGGGATGGGATGGGATGGGATGGATGGTTGAGGGGAGGGGGAGTTGTTGCTGGCTAGATGGGGGGAGGGGGGGAGGGGGGTTGATGTATGTGTATGTATGTACGGCCTAAAGTACGTGCGGTCTATGGGTGTGTGTATGGTTCTGGGCTTGGGCTTGGGCCGTTATTCAGATGCGATACAATACAATACCATACGTAAACCAAAACCAAACCAAACCAAAATCACGATTGGGATAGGTGGGGTGACGAGAAATCAAACCGCTAGTAGACTGGGGTCGGATAGTGATGTTTAGGGGGGAAAAAGATAACCCTCTCCTACGCAATCTGTCAGACTGAGTATTTATTTAACCTGGGGTTTGAAAGGACCGCGCTGCCGCTGCTGGATGAGGCCATATTTGCCAAGGTAGGCCGTGCTCGTTTCTTCGTGCCTGTTTCGTGCCGAGTCGATCCCGCTGGCTCGGGCGTTTTTGGTGTTTCACGATCGGGAGGACGTTACGTGTCTGGACGGGAGGGTTTGGTGCGCGGTTTCAAGCCGCAGCGGCAATGATAGTGGGGGCTGCTTTGAATGTTCAATGTTCAAAGGCGATTTGCGAAACTTCTGTTGCTCTAGCTACCTCAGCCAGCAGAGCGAAACGCCTGATATGCTACACCACGTCTAGCATCCCCAGCAAATGTCCCGCCATATGGAGGTAGACAGCAAAGATCCTCCGGTGCGATGAAGCAGCTCCGAGTAAACTCCGTCTAAAATGCTCATACATCATTCAGCAACAACAATCGATAGGATTCATCCATCATCCGTAGAACCAGTACTGAGCTGCGTATTGCACCTCCATGTCCTTTGGCTGGCCTGAACAGCTGGCCGGTGCCTTGCCACCAGCAGTCTCGACGCGGTATACCTCGCTCAGGTCCTT
>JAABUL010001767.1_pt1 | contig 39060 bp, 24 predicted proteins | sample 5559151 | NCBI WGS metagenome assembly JAABUL01 (sample SAMN10711876, study PRJNA513368) | rock metagenome | isolation source: Antarctica rocks | place: Antarctica: Victoria Land, Pudding Butte sud | reverse complement strand
ACCCATTCTTCATCAATTTTCTGGCCCAAGACCCGAACTACCAGAAGCAGTATCCTCAACTTGCTGGCTGTCTCCCGGGCGGTCCGTCCATCGATCCGGGCACGCGCGTAGCTAACCTAGTCTCCACGCCAACACTCGCACTCTCCCTAACAAATACAAGATCAACAAAAGACTATGTCTCAGGGTGTTTCCATACAGACTCACCCTTATGTGCTACGGTTGCACCTCCTGTCCCAACAGCTCTCCCGGTAGTCGCTCCTACGCCTGCTGCTAGTCCTCAACCGGCACCGCAACCACCTCAAGCCCCTCCCACCTCTGTCGCTGCATCTCATCCGCCTCCAAACCCTCCGTCACCACCCATTCAACCTATATCACAGGCTTATAATCCTAATGAACTATCGCCAACGCAGCTCTCGCAATTGCTGGGAGCCCTCCAACCAACGCTTGGCACCACTACACCCGAGCCTTCTCCAATTTCGCCGCCACCCCCAACGTCATTGCAGCCATCCCTGTCGCCTCCAATCGTCCCTAGCTTCGCGCCAAGCAAGTTGACGTCCTCAGCACCGGAACCTGTTCCCACCATTAGTGCTCAGGCATCGACTTTACCGTCTCCGGTTCTGTCTCCGCCGCCAACGTCGTTGCAGACTTCGCTTTCACCGCCTGTCTTGGTAAGCGCCCCAAGCGAATCAGCAACCAGTGCAGCAACGCCTGTTCCTACGACCAGTGCTCGGACCTCGGTTTTAGCATTCCCAGGTGAAGCAGAGAAGAGCAGAGGGAAACCTCTATGGTCTCTTTTGAGTCTGTGCTTAGGCTGTGGCGTGCTTGCAATACTATGAATGATCTGAATGATGCCCACATACGACGTTTATATGAGAGAAATAATAATGATAATTCACAAATACTCATTGTTCCCGAGTCCGTGAACCACGAATGGGTTCCAGTAGCCCCCAAGTGCGAGGCTGTGGAAGTGAACACGATACGAGGCCCATAGTGTTGTACTATGATATATTATGTCAGATCTCGTGGGCATCGCACTAAAGGAAAGCTGTGAATAATCTAGCACGTTCCAAGAGCATGAGACTGACATGGACACGAAACAAGTTTGCTATATAGAGCCGCACTGGGTGACAATGTTTCGCGCAAGGCTCTAGATCAATAGATGCACAGTTTAAAGCAGCCAAACGACTCGGCAAACGCCTCATTGAGAAAGTGACCTAGCGTTAAGGGGTATGAAGCAGCAATGATAGCTTTGTAACCATTTGCAAGGCCCACTAGCCACAGACGAAGATGGTCCGATGGCTTGCTAAACTTGTGTGGACTGTGCGGATGACCTGATTGTATCTCAATCGTTCATATACGCAGACGTCTCCATGCCTCTATCTGACCGCATCGAGGTTTAGGCAACGCGTGCACCTTCCCCTCATCGGATATCCTAGCAGGGCACTCGTTCCAGGGGTTCCTGACAAGGCCTAGCCAAGACGAGCGCTCAAGTTGCTAGGACATGGGATAGACAGGGATGATCGTACAGGCCAGCTCATCCAATTTTGAGACGACTGCATAGGAAATTTCAAATCGCAAGATGCCGCAAATATTTGGGCTGTTGTTGTGGTTAAATGTCTAGGCCTTGCAAAGAATTTATCTTGACATCGGGGGAGGTGGTGGGAGCAACCACAAGCTATCGATACGTTCGCAATTATAGGAAGTCTGCCGCGGGACGAGCAGCACCTGCAATTACAATATGCTATCGTATTGAAGACCCATTGGCTGTGAGTGCGGACACGTATCAATAACAAGCATGTTGGGTTACCCCTGCTTCTAAGAAAAGAGATACAACCGACCGGATCAGTACATTATTTCGCTTGTCTAACCTGGAGCTCGAACGCTGTTTTCGACTTGATAGGATTGGTTCGATGAGCACTCTGTTGGAATTGCAGCTTTACGTACTCCCTCTTCCGCCACTTCATCTGCAGCTTTCTACCTAAGCAAGTATCCCTGACTTTCTCATCGATTGAAGCTGTGATGCCCTGACGGACCCTTCCGAGAACTTCTTCTCTCCCGTGTCAATTGGAATGACCCACATTCAGCCGAAGTGTTCGTGGTAGAACACCCAGCCGTCCTACACTACGTATCTGAGGTTCAAAGCCCAAGTCGCGCATGGAGCGCCCGGAGACGGCCCTTAATCCCTTATATCGGAAGAGCCCTGGCATTGTGCTCAACCTAAGCCAATAGCATTCTTCACCACAGAGCCAGGCGGCGCCTTGTTGTGCGACAGGACTCGAATTCAGCATACCCACTCTTTCGAGTCTAATAAGCCTAGATGACTGTTCCGGATTTGGAGGTGACTGACGTTATGATAATGGATGCCCTAGCTTCATATCGTAACCATACGCATGATGATTGAACCATCGATCACATGATACTGCAGCATCTCTGATGTTATGGTTGCACCTGCCGCTCCCGATCGAACTTGCGTTTTCTTAGGCCGTCAGTTGGCCTCGTGGTAACAGCTTTCTGGCTCGAAGCACTTTCGACCCACTCACGAAATGCTTCTTCTTGATGCTCGCCGTACAAACTCTGCAGACTAATTCCCACTCCAACTGGATCCGTTTTATGCCTCCCGCCGCGTAGCTTTCCACAAGTCTTTCCTCCTCTGAGACTCTCCTACGTTCTGGCCATCGGTACACAAAGCATATTGTCTGGCCGCACAGCTGGAAATGCACCAAGAGTCGCCATTACCGAGCTACATATGCAAGACTTCCGAACATCGACATCGTTAATGCCTGTGGCGCAGTTCTCCGGACATTCACAATTGACTCTAACAATTTGAGCGTTGCTCTTTGGATCAACGAGGCTTGGATGTCATGGATTGAGTTGGAATTGAGCATGGCGTGTTCAATGATTGGTCTCGGATGTCTACTGATTGACTTCGAATACCTGAGATTGGGCCTTCGAGAGGGTGAGATTTATTACGAGGCGAAGCTGCCTCGATCATTTGAACTTTAAATCTGAGAATGACAACAATCTTTTCCACGCTAGTATTGTTGTTCTGGGTAGGAATATGGAGGAATATACTGAAGCTTGACACTTCCACCCATCCCTGGAAAGGGGTGATAAGCTGACCTACATTCTCCTCGCGGAGAATCACTCAGTCTCCACAAGGAAGAACCGCAGAGCAGAGCTGTTATCGTTTACATTGCCAGCGAGTAGCGCTAAGCTGAAATCTATAGCCGTTTTCTCCTCAAAGTTCTTGTCTAATAACGTAGTGGACTCCTCGACTGCCTAGGGCTTCGAATGGACTCGGCGGTTGCTGCAAATTCCCGGAAACATCAATGGCCCTTCCGCAAGCAGGCAATATCAGCCGTGGTTTCAATTAAGCAACTACCTCATCGCTACTTCTCTGCTCATCTGTTCGACGGCCCCAATTGAGTCTGCACCGTCAGAAGGTCACAGAAAGCGCGTCGACAAGGGGTTTCCTAAGTACACGGTAAAGAGTGTTGCTTGAAGAGCTCTCAGTGGAATATGTGCAAGAGTTTGGCTCTGAATTGTGGTGGCGAGAACGGAACTTACGCGTTTGAATATTCGTGCTCTCCGCTGGAATTCAAGTACTACATCTACAACCAATGTATTGCAATAAGGCTGACACATCATCTCTGGCCCCCTCAATGAAAATTGTTATGCCAATATCAGCAATCTTTCACCATCGATTAGATCGTCACCCCTCAAAAAGGAAAAAGTGAGGGCTCGGCCTGTTTACGAACCACGTCAAACCTCAAGTCGTCGGAATCTATTAGATTAGGCGAAGGTAGTGAGCCAAAAATCCCTGACAAGAAGCTATTGGTAGTCGAGGCAAATGCCGCATAATCAAATCTACTGATCTGAACACAATCGCAGCCAAGTATATTTATGGATCTGTCTTTTGCTCGCAACGACTATAGCAGCTTCTTCCGATCGAGGATCTAGCTCTCGTCTCTGAAGCCGGCTTCCAAATGGAGATGACTGTCAAACTCCGCACAATCTTCAATCCCTGAAACACCCGGACACGCGCATGTTCAATCAGGTGATGATCGGCTTCCGACAGCCGTGTTACAACTACGAGCCCAACTTATGTCTTCAGATGGCTGTGGGACTGGTACCACGGAACACCTGTAGGGAGCGTGTGAATCTAGGAGATTCGAGCTGATCTTAGGAGTGATCTGAATGAGATTTGTTTCGATCGAAGCATTACTATGGTCTTCGTATGAGTCATATTTGAATACGACAGATGCGCTTTTTAGTAGTCGCACAACCATTCGGTAACTCCGTGTACCTCTTCCTATCGGCTTACTATCACGCACATCCAAACCTGAGTACGATGTCCCCACCCAAATGAGACCACTTCGCATGACAATACCCCGAGTCTTGCTCTTCTTCCTCCGGTCATCGTTCCTACACCCATACATCTACCTCCTCCTGAGAATGCTGGGGACTGGAGGATCAAGTGAGCATGGGCTGGAATGCATCAGGGAATACCCTCGTTACAAAGCCCGCAGAGCTCACCGCGAGCGAACTCCCCAAGCTCAGATTGCTAGCTTCAATGGAGTGTTAAGGCAAGACACTGGCGCATGACAAGGCCCTGCTGACCGGAATAGGGCATACGCAGCACGCAAGGCGAGGGAGAAATTGGCTATGTTGGAAAAGGGCTACAAGTCACCGACAAACATCAGTCGAGGGTCTTGATGTAGCGGGTTTAGTGCTGTGTCAATGATAGAATGCGGTTATTGTATCAAACAACTGAGGAGCCTTGGTTGGTCCCGGACGTGATACGATCTTCCAAGCAGTGAGGTTGATGAATTGCACCTGCTGCGGCGTCTCTAGCCTCCGCATCTTAGCTTCAATATCTTTGAGATCGAGTCGTCGATTGTATGTGTGCCATGAACGCCTTATTTTAGGATTTGAACCACACATTGGTCTGATTACAAAGGTGTACCTATGATCACAATCATCACAGCTCGACCACCATTACGCATCGGTGATCTGATAGCTGGTTATGCTGCATTCTATAGGTGGAGGATCACCGAGCGAAAGATACTTGTGCCATGCTACATATCGACATGATCTCTATGGTAATCCTTTCAGAGTCAACGAGTAGGCGTCCAGGACTCTCAGTGCACTGGAGCAATCTCAACACTTGGACGATCAAAAGCTTCCTGTCTCTTTTGCAAGGTCTTTCGACGGATGACGCTGTCAGTCAAAGAGTTGGATTCAACATCAGGACCGTGTGATTGTGGTCGATACTGATAGATAGCTTTCACAGGAAATCTCCATCGATGGTTTGGATGGTATGGTTCTATCTGTACATCTTTTGGGATCCTCTCGCTGTTGGTACAGACTCAATCAGATCGTGTAACGTCTTACATGCCAGGATCTTCAATGGCAACGCAGTTGGCTCGAGGGTTGAGGCCGCTCATCACACACCAGCCTTATACGACCGTGGCGAAGGCTTCGACTGAAGGCTTCTGTAGTATGGCCAGCCTGTTCTTGCTGTGAGCGTCGTTGAGCAGCCGTGCCAATTTCAATGGCTGGCCCGATCTTCGTGGCGTTGGATGGCGATCGGTCATTGTATCAATGTTTGCTGGGATTGGTTTCAAGTTGGCAAATCAGGTGGTCCCATCAACTAAGTGCGCTTTCACAGTTGGAGCGGTGCGACTCTGGAGGTGTAAAAATTCATTACTGGCAAAGCCAGCTGGGTTGCTCAGTTGCGAGCTTCAAGCTATATACAGGAAAGCAATGAAGAAATGGGTTGACTAGTTACGAGCTTCATGCTATGTAGAGAGAAGAGAAGAAGAAATGGGTTTGCTCGCGAGGTGGGTTTGCTCAATTCACCCAGTATTTGGAGAATTTCTGTTTGAGCTCCCACTCCTCGTCGGTGCACTCGGGGAAGTCGCGCCTCAACGACTCGAAGAACTTATCAGCAGAGAGCCGGCTCGTACTGACTGGCCCGACCATGCAGTGTCTCTCCACATTGCTGGCCTTCCAGATCCAAACTCCATCCGTGTTGGGGTTTGCTCTCGTTGGGTTAGAGGGTTCGTGTGCCACCTCTTCTATGAGATCGAGTTGAATTAGTTCTTGCCGCCTTCGGCGACCCTGTCAATGATCAGCATCTCTGTTAAGCGGACTTGGCTGACAGGAAGTTCACTTACCACGCGCCACTCCGCTGGACGGCACGACACTTCATCGATTCCGTGGCAAACCGGGCAAACGCGGTACCCTTCCTCATGCTCCAGATAATGCTTGGCAAGGCACATCTCATGGCAGCGCTTGCCGCAGCATGGGGTTGTGATGACGTGGAGATGGGGTTGGTGGTGATGGCATATCAGTGCTTGCAGCCATCCCAATCTCGTGTTTCCGACATGTCATCGATTCGAGCGATCAAGTGCCCTGTAGCTGTCAGAAACGCCAAAACAACTCAATAATAAGATTCCGGTTGCTTTCCAGCACAGAATCATACGTCTCAATACCATCGGTCGACCTTGGGTTAACCCTAACCCAGTCATGTAGCAGCTTGGCGAATTGGGAGATGCTTGGTAATGATTGATGTAAGATTTGCATTGGATGAATCAAGTTGCTCCACCACTGAAGCTCAGCTATGAATAATGCAGCAAATTCAAGGCAATTGCTCTATCCCGCGGATAGGAAGATATGTGATCTACTTTCCTGATACAACTCGCCTTGGCCATTCGAAACGTTTGTCGACAACTTTTGCAAATGCAGTTGCGTGACAGTCTTCGAACGACTGCTCGAGCATCATCAAAATCATGTTTAACTGAGCTTTTGCCGATAGTCGTTGATCCTCTCAATCGCTGCCAGCAATTGACTACGTGATTTTCTGTTGTGCAGATGCCGCGCAGAAGGGGAAGTCGCATCGATTCTGTTCAACGCTGCTGTAGATTCATCTATGAACCGTTTCACCTAAAAGTGGATCTCGGACTGAACCTGTTGGCTGTAGAGCCTAGGTCCAGGTAGATACGGAGACAGGGTATACTAGTTAATGAATCTCAGGGCATGAGCCAGAAGAAAGATCAGAACGACAGATCCGGATTTGTGGAGATGGTAAAAGCCATGCTTATCTGTCTTCAGGATGCTGTTGTGCCCACATTTCTGGGCATTCTCATCACCAGGTTCGCAAGCAAATGAAGTGGGGTTGTTTTATATATATACTATTCCAATGTCAGTACTATTCGCATCAGTTAGTCTGACGGCTTACGTGCTTGTAGTTGTGAGACTCCACGATGTTGCCTATCACTTTCGCTACCATACTGTCGACATTGGATACGATATCGACATAGGAGAGTCCTCTCATGTAAGGTTTCCATGCGAGTATACCGGTTAGGGTTGTCGATAAGGTATGGCGATCATCCGTCAGCGCTCGCTTGATGAGTTGGAGAGGAAGACTCTTGTCCGGCAGGCTGATGTTTATTCGTTCTGTGGAGCGACGCAAGAAGGCTCCGTCGATACCCCAGGATGATTGGTCGCGCCCATGATCATGACTTTGGCTCCAGCCTGTTGAATGTCATACCATTCATCGAGGAGCTGGTTCGTGATTTGTCTTCATGTATCACCACCTTCGTTACTGGCTCAATCTCCTGTGACTCTGTGAATCACATTCATGAAGATGAGAGTGGGAGCTCGCTGAAGGCTTTCTGAAACAGTCGAATGGCCATCTTTTGGAAGCCTTAGCAAAGTCATATCATAATACCGACCATAGCAGCAAGAGCTATCTGCGCAAGCTTCTATATGAAAATTTGCCAAGCTGTGGGTGGCTGTCAGTAGCCAAGTCCTCCTTTATCCATTCACTCCGTATGGTACCGATGTATGGTTTCATGTAAGTCCATTTTAGCATCTTTGCAACACTCTTCAGGGCGAAGATCTTGCCGCATCCGGGTGGTCCGAACAACAGGATGCCCGATGGGTTGGCATCTGGAATAAGATTCAACCCTGTGAGTGTTTGGCTGGCAGGAGGCCCGAGCAGATGACTCTGAAGTTGACGAAGCCTTTGGCAGCTTGAGCCAGATGAATGCCCTCAAGTCGAGGAATAGATTTGAAAAGATGCACAAACATTTTGTTGCCAGTGCACTCAACATGGTCGTCGCTAGGAGTTGTGGCATATCCAGCAAGGACTGCAGAAATGTATTGCAGCACTTATCGGCTGGACCGGGATTGGTATCTGGAGTTGTCAACGAATTGGTAACGAAAGTATACTGCCTGAGCACCTCTATAGCACTTAACGATTGGCTCCTCGGTTGCAATCAATGTTCCATAAGCATTGAGCTGTGCCGAGCTTACTGACTCGACAGAAGAGTCAATAGCTGGTGTGATGATGCTGGTGCTATTCCGATGTGGGTTACGCAGAAGCGTGTGGGTCTCAGCGGTATCCAGTTGCCTTGCATTCGACCCTCGATTCATGCTTGCAAGTGCTTTGGCGGATGTACGGACTCCACAGCGATCATTGGTATCCCTTATAATGAACTCCTCCAGGCCCATGGGTTGCTGGTATGAAAGTAGCACGAGTTGGAACTTCAGCAGAAGTATAAAGTATAGCATCAAGAAGAATCATAGGAAAGACCTACGCAAGTAACCTGATCCATGGAAATGACTTCATGGAGAATGACAGGCTCGTGTTTGAGGACTTTTAGCTTCTTCAGTTCTTTCAGTTGTTGCACATCGGTTCTTGTCTATGTCAAGGCTTGTATTTTTTGCTGGACAATTCTTAAGCGATTGTCCCACTCTTTATTCTGAGCCGGCTTGAGTTGACCTGCATGGGTTGATCGCGTTTGATCGATCGTGAACTGATGGAAGTCTATGGTCTGTTGTTTCGTGGGGCCGGCGTATTCCAGTGTTTGGCAGGTCACGATGTCAGACGCCCAAGCTGTGGCAACTTCAGAACAGTGTAGATTGGAGATCCTGAATGTCCGTGATCGAATTAATACAGGAAGGCACATGTGGGGACTCGCAGTTGGCCGATATCCTGCTCCTCATTCAGATCCGTTCTCCAGGACCGAACTTGGCGAGAGCCGTATATGATAGGACTTGAGGCGGTGTGACAAGACCCAAAGTCAACAGTCTCCTAATGTGGGTAGCGACGTTGTGTCTCACTGCAGACATTCTGCCTCGTTGCAATCTACCTTGACCAGGTGCCACCCTCGACATTCCCGAGGACCAATGGATGTGGAGGCTAAGGCAAGCTGATTGAGTGAAGCGATCCGATATCGTTGAGGCCGCTGTATACAGATCTCCTATTCCTCATTATGCGACATCATTCCAGGCTTGATATCTCGGTCCAGATTGGCAGTGTGGAGCGTTCATGCGAGACCTAGTATTGGGAGTATTCATGGGAGTACAACATCGGACAGGGTCTGCCAAAGCGTATGGGATGAGGCAGGACTGATGTCGTTCTGGGGCTCTCGAGCCTCTTGAGGTGACTTGAACGAGTGAGGCTTGGTTGTCTGGGCCGTTTCAGTCAGTCGAAAAAGTTACAATCAAAAGGTAGGCCTGAGAAGAGGAACTCACGACACGATACTCATCGTCTCACTGCGCTGTTCGAAAGAAGCGACAGGACGAGGGAGCTTTCTCGCACCATGCAATGAGTCGTGTGGCTCGACGTTTGTTGACCAGCGGAGAGGACATTGACTTGGTGAGTGCTTTATCAACGCCAATGATATATCTCTACTTGCCGTGACAGGCTGAGGGAGATGGAAAAGCTCTTCAAGTTTGGAAGCATCTGGCACACGGAAACTGCTCAACTCCGTCGCGTGCCGCCTCCTCTTATAGATCACAGTCGAAAGAAGGTCACAGGGAATGAGTACCAAGTAAAGGGTGGAGGCCCATTCTCTGATCATGAATCTGGGTTGAAGAAGCAGAGCTGTGCGATGTGAAGCTATGGCTAGATCGTGCACAAGATGAGATCATTCATGGCTCAGCTATCCTTCCTTCTCACAGCGTTTCTCTTCTTCGTCAGAAGGCCATACCTTTTGCTCGCGTTCCGCCTTCAGCTCGTGGCTTTCTGTCTGTTCCTTCCTTGTCTTGGAGGCAGCCCTTCTTCATCGCCACCATCAACTTCACTGTCCCTTGTTTCCGTGACCACGGAGCTGCTGGGTTGATGAAGTCGAAGACTTGCGAGCTGCTCGGGGGTTGCTGCTAGTTGTGCCGGAAAGCTTGGATTGGGTGTTAGGCATCTTGGATTGCAAAGCAAGCGACGTCGAGTGCGAAGCTTCCGCCCTTGCACCAAGATCTCTTCGCAGATGACCTTGTGTAGATTCTTGGCTCGCAGCTTCACGCGAAGGGTTGCGCGTTCTGTTAGCCACTCCGCGTTTGTGAGATGGTTTGTGAAGACCCACGGCTTTTTCTGTCCGGGGATGATGATCTTAAGTAGCTCAGGCTCAACCTGTGTGACGGGACCTGCCTGAATGTGAGAACCCTGGGTTGTACTCTTATCTGGCCGCTTGAGGTTAATGTATGCCAGCTGTTGTAGTGAGAGTCTCTGGGTAAAAGTCGGCAGCAATCCTCACAGAAGAATGTGTTGGCGTCACTTACGGAGAGATGATGTGAGTGGTTGTCCCAAAATACTCGTGCTCGTGCCATCTGCGTATCACCAGCGTACAATATGTTAAGCGCCCACCGTATACTTTGCTGCTAAAATACCAAGTTGGCATTGTCAGATACGACACCCAAGTCCGCGTTGTACCGTCTTTCGGGTTGCGTTGTTCCAGAACTCAATGCTTCTTGTCTCTCGAAACAGATGCACCTGCCTAATGTGAGTCACAATGATATGAATATAGATGATCAATGCAAATTTGCAGGTTGACTTCCTCAGTTTTGAAGGACTTGAATTTGGCAACAATAGCTAGTCGGTTGGCTGCTCTGCCATGATGCCAAAGTTTCACGAGTGGGCCATCTCTTCTGAAAAGTAGCTTAAGTGTGTGAGTATGGTCTCTTGAGTTTTGCTTGAGATATTCAAGCTGCCTTTGCTGGACAGGGTAGTTTCAGGATTGCCAAAGTGGACTCCTTTGACAGCTACCCGTAGCTCGTTGCTACACCTGGCACTGCTATGGTGTTGGCTATGGCGATGATTTTGCCTCGTTCTTCGACTGTGGTACGCTCTTCGATGTGTCTGTACTTCCCTGACGACGACGGTCTCTAGGGTAGATCAAGCTGTGAGTGCTTACCCTGGTGAGATGGGCGGAATTGATGTGAGATTGGTTGGGTTGATATTTATAGGAATGAAAAAACGGTTGACAATGGAGAAATTCTACTCTCTAAGTACAAGTGCGAATGCAGGTCAGCTACAACCTATGAAAATCTACTTGTGGACAGGAGATCCAAAGATCTTTTCAATATATATAATAGGAAAGTGGTTGACCAAAGAGAAAGTCTGCCAATGTGCTAAGGATGTCTTGGAATGTATACACAGAAGAAAAAGTCGAGGAATAAGGGGGGAATCTGCTCCTCAAGTACTTTCTCCCAGTGCCGGGTTGCTGTTGTGAGAAGCGATTCACGCGTGGGTTGATTCACGGTGGTGGAATCAGTAGTTGATTCATGTTGGTGAAGACGGGGAATGCTTCACGTGGGTGGAATCGGTGGGGGATTCATGTTTTGCTATGGTGAAATGCATCTTCACGTGTTTTGATTCACGTTGATTGATTCTGCTCTGCAACGCCCGTCAGCAAGCCAATATGCAAAGCGCGCCGCCCACCCGATTGGAGGAGAGGCTTCTGATGTCCGTCCTGAATTGGGCGTAGAGAAATTGAACCTTCTATATGAAGCATTCGGCATCTTCACCAACATGGATCAACAACTGACCTGTGATCGAGATTTGCATACTGGTTGAATCAGTAGTTGGTTGATGTTAGTGAAGACGGGGAATCGTTCACCTTGATCAAATCAGCCATTGATTCAAGTTGGTGAAGACGGCGAATGATTCACGTTAGTGGAATCAGTAGTTGATCCACATGGGTGAAGACAGCAAGCGATTCACATAGGTCAAATCAGTAGTTGATTCGTGTTGATGAAGACGGGGGATGGTTCACATTGGCCGAATCAGTAGTTGAATTGTAATGGTGAATAAAGCGAATGGTTCACATTGGTCAAATTGGTCATTGATTCACATTAGTGAGATCAGGTTTGATGCGGCTTCGCACGGAGAAGCATCGTCCTTTCAATCTGGAATGGCATGCTTGACTTATTTGATGACTGCCAGGCCTAGCCTATGCCTACCAATGATGCTCGAGTCTCGACCGCTGAGGCCGGTCATAAGCTTGAGCCGTGGCCACGCTTCTTGTGAAACGTCATCGGACCTTGCAACTGCCTGATTCGTTTGCCGTACATTTGCAAGAACACGATCATCGCGATGGAAGCAAAAGTGATGGCAGCTTGGATGCCAAAGACCTTTGCCGGGCCCAGCTGGGTGACCCACTTGATCTGAATGTACGTTGCCATGAAGCCGGACCAGTTGCGGCTGGCCGTGATCCATGCGCTGACCTCACCTGAGCCTTCTGGGTAGCAGTCGAGCAAGTAGGCGTTGATGGCCGTTGTGACGATCATGACGCCGAAGCACTGCAAACCTGCGAAGATGGCGAGGACCATATAGTGCCACCTGTGTTGGAATGAGAAACCGAGGATGAGCAGGCTAAGACAGAGAATTAGTGTCGCCGGATAGGCAATGATGAGGCGGGCTTCTGGGTCGAGACGGCCGTCGTGCTTCCGCATATAATAGCGACCCACGGCGTCATGGAGGTAGTGGCCAGCAAACCACCCCAACGGAACTCCGATGATGCCAAAGAAGTAAAAGTATCCTGGCGGTCTTAGCTCATGTTGCGAAAGAGGAGCGTTTAGGACGGAATAGAAAACATCAGACCAACTTACCCAAGTCCCGCAGAGAAAAGTGGTAAAGCTCAGTCAGCCAGATGGCAGCAGTCGTGTTCACGCCAATGACCCAGGCGAAGTTAAGAAAGTAGTAAACGAGGATGACCAACACCGGTACTTTGGTGACGGCGATCAATGGACGCTCAAAACAATGGAGCAAGCTCCTCTGCTTCCAACTCTTTGCTTGCTGAAGCCCTACAAGACGGCTGAAATACGATCCTCGAGGTACTCTCGGCCCCTCCCGGTCAAAGAGGGTCTCATCTAGGAAAAATACGAGGACCCAGCCGATGACGGCCAGGATGGTGCAGACCCAAAATGCCCATGGCCAGGTGGTTCCGGACACGATGAAAGAGGCAATGAGTGGTCCCAGATATGGGCTCAGAATGATGGAGAACTCAATGTAATTGATGACCCTCGGATGCTCATGGAAAAAGAAGAGATCCTGAACCCACATCAGGGCACCTCCTTGCCCCACGCTGCAGAAGAAGCCATTGATGATGCGTGCAGCAAGGTAGGAGTTGAAGCTCGTGGCGGCCGCAGACCAAACGCACGTGCCTACCATCACGGTCTGGAATAAGAAGGTGACAGGCAAGCGTCCAAAGAAATTGGCGAGAGCAATGACGAAGAGTCCGCACGCCCCAATAGTAAACAGATTACCCACCACGGCGTGTTGCACGGTGGCCGGCGACTGGTGCCACTGGCTACAATAACGGGCAATTAGTCGCTGGCAGCTTCAGAATAGCGGGCAATGCAAAAGAAACATACAATGATTGCGGAATGACGGTGATAATGGCTGTCCCGCCGGTGTAGTCGGCGAGGGCAGCAATATAAGCGATGATGGCCACTGTGAGCCATTTCTTCCTGGGGCTCCAATTGAGAGGGTCTTCATCGGTGTCCAGGGGTTGAGGGATCAGGACGTATCCATCTGCGCCCTTCTTCAAACCCGCGGCATTGTTGGGGTAGCGAGTGGGATCGATGATATAGCCTTTGAGGGCGTCGGCGTCTCCAAAGACCTCGACGGTCGTCGTGGGAATTTCTTTGACTTTCTCCGACGTGGACATGGTTGGTGGAATGATGAAGGAAGATGAGGGTTGCGGGAATACCAGGCGCACAGCATGGGATTATGTCAAGCAGGGTGTGGTGGGCCGTGGGGTGGTGGGAACGTGGGAGTGGGGCCGTGCGGAAATGATCAAGGCACAACAAGGTTGCAAGGGTACCCGGTTGACCCTAGAGTTCGGCGGACAGGGTGCGGCTTGGCCTAGTTCTTCCGTCCCGCTTCCCCGGGAGGTGGTGGAGGGAGTGCGCAAATCAGCTTCCGCTGCATGACAACATGGCAATATTGTGCAACATGGCACCCATGCAAGCCACGATCGCGACACGGGGCGCCATCGTTTTGCGCCTGATCTGGGGGGCTTTTGTCATCTCCATTACTCCGTAACTCTGTGCCCGTACGCGTGCTACCACCTCTCCACCCCTGTTGTGCCGACGGCAAGACCCTGATTCGTGATACAACGTGATTGATGATCGCGCCTTCATCTTCCCATTGGACAGGGAGAGGTTAAAATGCATCTGTGCCTCTCGTGGCGCTGCCAGGTCTGGCCCGTCCATTGAAAAGTCAATCTCCGACCAGCGCGACGCTTTCTAATAGTAGTCTCGGTTGTCATGGACATGGGTAACGAATGAAACGACCTACTACTAGCGATGGAGACGAATTAACATACATTATCCCGTTCCCCGTGGTGTCCCTGAGATGTCGCTCAGTCTTCAACGAACAACAACTTACAGCTGACCACAAAAGGCAGCATCGCGAGATTCCTATCCATTGCCGGTCATGGGGAATGCCTACGGAGCCCAGGGGCCTGTGATGCTGGGCATAACGTGGACCGAGGCCACATTGGCTCTGATTTTGATCCTGCTACGCGCAAAAGCCGCCGCCTTTTCTCCCGATAATAATCTGTCCGCTGGAATATTCGGCTTGCGATGGGACTTCATCTGGGTCATCATGGCCATGGTAACTCTTTCACCCGTTTTGACGAGCTTGGCAAAGGGGCTTATCGCTTGGTACAGATATTTGCGCTCACCGCGCAGAGCTTCATGACCGTGAGTGCCGTGTATGGGATTGGCAACCACGAAAGTGTCCTGTCCCAGTCCGACATCGTCAAGGCGAATTTGTGGAGCTGGGTCGCCCAAATTGTGGCCATCCTAACCCTCGTCGTCGCACGAATTGCTGTCATCTCTCTCCTGCTGGCCATTCAAAAGCGTACGTCACAGCGTACGTATCGATTTGGCAGAAGATTGATCTACTTTGTGGGCGCCCTTCAAGGCGTCATCAATGTGGCCGAGGTCATTCTGATTCTGCAGCAATGCGACCCCGTCCAGAAGCTGTGGAACCCGACTGTGCCAGGGACTTGCAGCTTGATCAAGATATGTTCGCAGGTGGGCTATCTCCAAGGCACGATCGGCGTATTCGCCGATCTTGTACTGGCCTTTTATCCCATTTACATCTTCACCCGCTTGCACCAGGAAACGCGGGTAAGGATTGGCCTGTGTCTGATCATGGGCGGTGGCGTAATGTATGAAGCTTTTCCTCCATCTCCGGGCTTTCTGCCAGCACGACTAACGTGTGCAGCGCCGCCATTGCGGGAATCTGTAAGACCATCGCCATCAGTTCGATTACGCACACGACCGACATTACTTACGAGATCCACAAATTAAACACGTGGGTGCTGACGGAAATGTGGTTCATCATCATCTTCGGTTCCATTCCTGTCCTGCGCTCTTTCTTCATGCGCTTCTTCCAGAACGTTACCAATTCCTCCGACTACCCGTTGGAGTACAGTTCGCGAACTGCACCGGGGAAAAACCTGAACAGCAAAAGCAACTGGCTTCCGCTTGACGCAGGCCCTCGAGCCTGGACTACCTGCGAACCCTCAACGCAGACAGGCACCAACTCGCGCAACACGGAGAGTGAGGAGGGTCTCACGGACATGATGCGAAGAGGGCAAATAACGGTAACCCAGACGGCTCATGTTGAGAAGGAGGATCGCTGAATCCTAACGCCTTGCTGCGTCTCTCCCATTTGTATTCTAACAGAAGCGTCTGGAGTCATTTGTACATAGGGGACAATCCAAAAGCTTGGATCTGTAGAGGCATTGGCGCGATGGCTCATCATCGGTCCATTCCGCCGTCATCTAGAGTTTGTAAATGTACTGAGCCGGTCTCTCTCGCAACAGATACTGATACTATTAGACTTGTCATCTAGATTATCTTGCTTTTGTACCATCACTACTAAGTATAAACTCGCCAAGAGCCGTACCTTACATCGGGCACGATGTACTACTGTATGTCGCAACCCGTAGCGAACAAAATGCCTCGGTTGATGCCATGCTTCCGACTACTATCAAGTAAAGTACCGTACCTTACTTTACTTACTGCAAGCCGACGGGTGGCGGCAGGGAATAGCTCGAGCCGGCTTTCCGACGAGGATAGTAGTGGCTTGGCAGGACAAAGCTTGATCTAGCGTCTTCAAGACTCTGCCCATCTTGACATTGCAAGTCAAGATTCTCCCCATCAAAACGTGCGTGGAGAAACCAATGATCATGGACTACTATCTACTATACCTTAGATTTTGAACGTCGCTGACTTGGTCCAGAGAGTCCTTAAATCGTTGAGCGCATTACATTCTTTTACTATGATACTCAACGGACTGTATGCGAGGACGCTAAGATGTTGATCGGAGCGCTGCTTTAGATCCACTAATCGTGTCCCTGTACAAAGCAAGGAGGGAACAGCAAGATCTCAGACCCCTGTATACTTGGCATACTAAATCGTAACAAGCGTGCTACCATTGCAAGCGCCGATTGCAATCGATGCGGCTCGGCATGAATTGTTCAGAGCCAATGACATCAAAGACATCTCTCCCTTCCTCCATCTCGATAAGTCTTGATACCGATCCAGACACTCTGCTATAGAACCCAGCAGGCCGATCATACCGTCAAACAATGCCCGCCATGACGGATGCCCTCGCCCAAATCCGAGGACTGGAGAAACTAGCCGAAGCAGCAGCAAACGATCCAAAGGCTCATCGAGAGTTGCGAAACGGAATATCAAAACTGCAATTAACTCTAGAGACGCCCCGTGAGACCATATCCAGGCTCAATTTCCAGGTGCGTGTGTATGCACCGTGTTGGTATCTGCCATGAGGTTTTTCTTCCCTGATGAAGTCTCCCAATCCCTAGCCCCTTCAGAATATCTGCATTCGGATGGCGGTCGAGAAAGGATGGCTGCAAACGATCGCGCAACGGGGATCTGCCACTGCAGCAGACGTGGCCGCGGCAACAGGGACGGAGCAGTCTTTTCTCCGTGAGTCTGGCCAAGCACAGTGGGAATTCGCTCATACTCATTATATATCTATCACCCAGTCCGTCCCATGCGTGTTCTTACCGCCATCGGTCTTTGTGATGAGATTGGCAGTCAGACTTATGCGGCCAATGAGAGGACCCATTCAAAGATTCAAGAGGGCTCGATCGGCGCGGAGAAACATCAGTACGACTACCATCGATGCTTCTGTCTTTCGAAAGTAGCTGCAAAATCCTCAAGTGGATGGACTGACAGACTCGCAGTTTCGATCTCGATTTTCCCATGGTATCCTTTCCTGCAGAGTCTATTTGTCGAAGTACTGGAATCCTGCTGAATCCTCATTAGGGAGCTCGAATGGTAGACTACATGCGAGGCCCCGGAATCTCCGAATTTGCAGACAATCCTGATAGAATGACCATATTTGAATACACGCACAAAAGCAGAACGATATTCCAATTGCTAGAAAAGAATATGGAGCAGAAGAAATCCTTCGACGACTATATGAAAGCATGGCGGCTGCCCAACATGACACCATGGTTCGAGGTTTTTCCGGTTAAGTCAAAGTTTGCAAATGCCCGCAAAAACTCCAACGCCATACTTCTCGTCGACATCGCAGGCGGGCTCGGTCACGAAGGACAGAGTTTCAGGCAACGCAACCCGGACATTCCTGGTCAATGTTTTCTGCAAGAGCTACCGCTCACTTTGAATCGACTTGAGAAGGAGCCCGAAGGCATCAAGCCGATGGAGCATGACTTCTTCAATCCTCAGCCGCTGAGAGGTGCGAAAAACTAATCCACATGTCTGGCTGCGGCAGCTGATGAGGTGCTACGACAGGCGCTCGCGCGTACTTCTTTCGCCACATCCTACACAACTGGTCAGATGCCGACAGCAAGAAGATCCTGTCGCACATCGTTGAAGCCATGGAGCCGGACTATTCAACACTCCTCATCAACGAAAAAGTCCTCGCCGACACCGGCGTGCCACTCGAGCAAGGCCAGATGGACATTCTCATGTGGCTGCACACCTCAGGCAAAGAGCGTACCGAACGGGAATGGAAAGCGCTTTGCGAGGGCGTAGGACTCGAGATCGTGAAGATCTGGTCGGCGGACAACGTGGGGGAGTCTGTGATTGAGACGAGGAAACTCCAGCCAAGGCAAGATGCCAAAAGTAGCGATTGAACTTCCCTCTTTTGGAGAGTCGACCAAAGACCCAAAGGGTACGTCGAATTTTCTAATACACGGAGACCATGATGGTAGGATAATCAACCAACCACGCTCGTCAAAATCCCTAAGCAACCTCTTATGCCATTCATCGTGATATTCGCACGCCTTTAGTACCAAGAACAAGCAACGGTATAAGGAAGTCATAGAAGCTACCGTAGGAGAGGCTAATTTCCTTACCTCCTGATCTTAACTAAGTTCAGGGTTCTTGGAGTACTTGTTATATTTTTAAAATTAACATTGCTTAATAATAAGAACCCTACTCGAAAGCCTTGATGGCCTCCGTAGATCCTACTTCTAACTCTCCACCCCTGGGTCTGTCCCCAAGAATACCGATTGTGGGGGCACGATCATGCGATCAGTGGAAGCTTTCCCAATGGACTCGATGTCTCTACGATTCTCTCTACTTGTATTATCGGAATCAGTCATCCTTTCGTGTCCTGTTGTCGTAGCCCCAAGGCGACTCAGCTCCATGAGCGAGTCATAAACGCTGCCCTTGATCTTACCCTCCGGTCTACCGCCACGTAGAAAGACGTTCTTTGACTCGTGCGGATTGACTTGGCGTGGAGAATGGATCCGAGAAGCCTGTTGGTGAAACAAACTCCGGAAAGATGAGAGGCAGGCAATGATGATTGCTTGTGATTTTGACATCAGCCCTGAAACACTTCTTCTGCGACTGAGGTAGGTTTAGGGGACGGGCATAATCTTACCGATGGCTTGCTCGATAATGTTCCACATATACGACCAGGAGGTGTCAGGCTGTCGTCCTCGTGTAGTGATCGCTGTGGCGCGAATGATGGAGATAATTGTCGTGACAACTCCCAAGGAGAATAGTCCCATCAAGGCAGCTTTTCGTCGAATTGACATTTGCACCCCCCACAGCATGCTAATGGGGACCGCCATTACTAGACAGGTTAGAAGGACACGTCACCCTCTCGGTGCGAGACTTGACAGAAAAACCTACTCATGTAATCTGTGATGACGTCCAACGCACAACCGGCTTTGACTGTGTCCTGCACAAACTTCACAGGACCAGGCTGCGAGCAGCGTTGGACTATTTCCATCACCGGTGCACCAAGACAGATATACTGTATTGTTCCAATACACACAAAATAGCTGGAGAAGGTGACCACAAAAACAGACCACCAGATCACATTCTGGCTTTTAACGTTTCGGCCGAGGCGCCTGAAGAACAGCAGGAACGCAAGCTTGACGGCCCAGAGGCTGGTGAAGAAGAGGACAAAGACGATGATGGACCCCTTGTAATAACGCTCGCTGTCGTCGAGGATGGTCATCGGTGGCCACTGATGACTGATATCCATTCGTACATGTCACTTGCGATAACTTGCCAGGCGACTGCCGTTAGCAGTAGAAGCACCCAGGCGACTATGACGCAGGTATCATCCCAGTACAGCTTCTTGAATGTGTGCCAGCGAGCCCAGAGTCTCAGTGCGATGAAGGGAAAGCAGGCGATGACACTGGCCCACGCGATCCTCTAGTAGCGGAGTAGTCAGAACTTTTCCCAGTGATTGGAACCACTGGAGGGCTTGCTACTCACCAGGAACACTACCTCACTTATCTTTGCCCCTTCCGATCGTGGTGGTCTGGGAAAGGGAAGTTCCATGACTGTTCGGGTCTGATGAGGGGTTATGTTGGTGCTGGTCTGAAAGTTGTGATATGTTGTATTGTTGGATCAGATTGTGCTGCTCTTAGTTTTGGAGGAAGAAAGTTCGATCATGATGGCCTAGTTACTTTATACATTTGCCTCTTGGGAGCATGTACAGCAAACGCTTGTTTGTACCCTCAACGAAGAGTACATTCGTGTGGCGTGATCCGTGGTTGACACAGCATCTAGCGCGAAACATCTGCATGCACAGGCTTGCATGCTGACAGTGCAGGTAGGCAAAAACGAATAAAGCCGGCAGCACACTCAAAAAGAATTATGTGCCAAACAACTTGTGTTGCAGCCTGATCGTGGATCAAAGAAGTTCTCGGTGGGTTAGGGGTTCAGCATATGCGAGCATGCATTAGCGCTGACCCAGGATAAAGTCGCATGAGCTGAGCTGATGTTGACCCAGCTGATTTTTTTTTGACCCACGCGCAGCTGTACCCCTCTCGTTTGACATGTGTCAAGGGAGGTGGCCTAAAACGGCAGGAGGAGGACGTCAGGGAATGACGCTTTCGCATAACAGTGGGGTAAAGACCGATTCACCAGAATTACCGATACATCCGACGTTTACCTCTGTTACGAACGGTGTAACAGCTGTCTGTAGATCTCATATCTGCAAAGGATTCACCTACTTGAAGCATTTGCCTACAGGGCGCCCATGCCGAGCAGTGGTACCTAGAGGTAGTTGAAAGTTTGATCCCACGTAACCCCTTCTAAGCTTCCCGCTCCTTATGGCACCAAATCGATCTTCAAGCCCGCTCCCAGCTTAGGGCAACCTTTTCCGGATGTAGCATCTGCAACAAGAGCACCTGCCTGATATCATTCTCCAGAGTACGTGTAATCCTCTTTCTAGCCTGATTCAGATTCTATCCCAAATGCTTAATGGAATCAAGCCCTTAATTCTATTTCTAAACCTTATTTAGGTAAGGGCGGGAGCGGCTATAAATTATTATAAGGGGCTTAATTTTATTTATTTTAATCCCTATTAATTCTATTTTACTTTTATAGTTAAATTATACTAAACTTATATAATATTATTATAATAATAGGTTCTAACTAAGATTCTATTTATATAATATTATAACCTCTAGTTAAGGATATATATTATTAATAATTAATAGCTACTTTTATTATATTTATTTATAAAGGATATTCTTTAATATTACTTATAATACTTACTCCTTAATTAATTTATTATTAATTATAAATAACCTTACTATTAGATAATTAAGATTATAATACTTAAGTAATAAAAAATAATATAAGAGAAACTTAGAATTAAATATTAAATCCTTTAATTTATAATTAATAAATAAGATATTTAAGATAATATAATATATTCTAAATTTTTATCTTATTTTTAATCTCTTATTTATTACTCTTAGCTTTTAATTTTAATTATTAAATATAAAGTTTATAAAATACCTTCTAAGATTTTATACTATTATTTATATATAATATAAAAATATAATCTAGTATTTAAAAGTTTATAACTACTTGAATATAAAATATTATTAACTAAAATAGGTAAATATTAATACTATCAAAGTAAAATTAAAATAATAGTTATAACTAATTAATAAATCTTATAAAATTTATATATCTTAAGTTTATAAAGGAATTTATTATATAATTATTAATTACTTTATATCTTTATTATATATAAAAGCCTAATACTTATAAATTCCTTTATATAATTGAATATCTTAAGGATATATATAATTATAAATAATAAAATTAATTAAAGTACTTTAACTCTTTTATTATCTTATCTTTATTAATATTAATATATTAAGTTTATACTTAATAGTTTTATAAATATAAGGTAGATATATATTAATTTTAAATCCTTGACTTAAAACTATTAATTAAAGAGAATAATATTAAGTATATAAGTATTTAGACCTAAGCTTATAATCTTATTTTAAAGTAGGAGTAATTAATTATTAAAAAGAATAATAAGATATTTATAAAGATAAAAAGAATAAAGTTAACTTATAATTATATTAAATTTAATAAAAAAGATATTTTAAATATTAGAATTATAAAGAATTATTTAAGTATATTATAAAGTTTAATAATAGGAATAATTATTTAATAATAATATTATAAAAGAATATAAATTAATTAATTATATATTAAATTAATTATTATCTAGGATATTAATATTATAATATAATTAAAAGTTATATATATAAAGTAATATAAAATATATTATATCCCTTTATAAGCTTATAAAAATAAATCTAGCTTAAAATAATATATTTTATCTTAAAAATAGATTATAATATTTTTCCTTTACTTAAAAGATAAGAGTTTTAAATAGATATATTATTTTAAATATAAATTTATAAAAGCTTAAAAGGTAATATAAAAAGAGATTATACTTAAAGTTAATAAAATAGTTAAAAATAAGGCTATTAATAATAAAAAATATAATAAGGATAAAGTTCTTCCTTAAAACTATCTTCTATTAATAGGTTTCTTATAAAAGTTATTAACCTTAATTATTATATTATTAAATTAATAATTATTATATTATAAATTTTAATATACTTTAATATATACTTTAATTACCTTAAGTATTAAGAAGTATAGCTATTTAAAACTAAATTACTATCCTTTTATCTTATTTTAAATTATTAAAATTAATTAATTTATAATAATTTAAATAATAATTAATATAATTAAGTTAATAAAGAAGTTAAGAGATAAGAGTAATTATAATAGTTATACTATATTATTAATAAACGCCTTAACTATTTATATCTTAAAGGATATAATAGATTAATTTATAATTTAAGAAATATTATTATTAATAAATTAACTATTATTATTATATATATATAAACTTAAGATCTATTATAATATAACTATTAATAGCTAGATTATTTAAAGTAATAGTTATATACTTAATTATAATAATAAATAGCTAAGTATAACCTTATTTTATAATATAGTTTATAGGTTAGTTAGTAAGATATAATAATTATTAATAAGAGATTTAATATTTTTAAAGAATAGTTATAAACTTTTAAGGATTCCTTAAAATAAATTATATAATAACTCTATTAATATTAAAACTTTATAGAATTCTTTAAAATATATAAAACCTATAATTAATAGATAAAATTAAATTGTATTAATATAATAATTAAAAGATGAATTTATTTACTTAAGTATAAATATATTATAAAATTAAAAATAACTTATATAAGAACTAGAAATCCTTAGTATTTATTATTAAAATATTATTAATAAAGATTATTATAATATATTTATTAAAGATAAATTAATAATTTTTATAATTTATTATTATAAAAAAGGTTATAATATTTTAAATTTAATAAAGATTATTTATTATTATTTATTATATAAGGTTAATAAGTTAATACTTTATTATTTATAATTAATACTATAGTTCTAAAAGTATATTCAAGGTAAGATATAAGAGAAGAAAATACTTTTATTTAAATTATAATCTAATAACTCTAATAAGAAGGAGTAGAATTTATAATATTTTTATAAAGCGCTTTTAAAAGAATTTAAGAAAGGTATAAATAAGAATATTAATAATATAATTTATTAAAAAATATTAATAATTATTAATTAATAGTTCTTTAATAAGAAAGCTACTTTTAAGCTTAATAATAAAGATAAAGATAATATTTAAAATAAAGATAAAGATAATTAAATTATAAATAATTAAATAGGTTATATATTATATATTATAAGTATAATATATATATATAAAATCTTAAAGGTTAATAATAAAGTAATTAATAAATAAACTTAATTTTAAGATTATAATTAAGAATAATATTACTTTTTAAGTTTCCTATTTATAATTTCTAATAATAATAAGAAATATAAAGCTTTATTTAAGACTAAATTTAAGGAGTTATATATATTATATTAAAAGAAATAATAGATATTAAATATTAATATTTATTTAATTTAAGTTATAAGCTTTAAAGATTATTTTTATAATATTTAATATATTACTATTAAGGTAATCTTATATAAGAAGAGTCTTATTATTATAATTATAATAATTAAGGATATAAAGAGTCTATTATTTATATTATTAATACTTTATAATCTTAAAAGGATAACAATTATAATTATCCTTTTAATTATATTATAAAAAGATTTATATATATAATATATAAAGATAGAAGTTAAGTATATTAAGTAGAATCTTTAATAACTATTATTTAAAGGTAATTTTATCTTTATTATACTTAAGTTAATACTTAATAAGGCTTTTTATATATTTATTAATATTTATATATTAAATTAAATTAAATTATAATTAATAAAGTATATATTATCTTAAATAATTAAATTAATTTCTAAAAGTAATTACAATAGCTTAATAACTTAATATATAATTAAGTATAAATAATATTATTATTAATAATATTCTTATTAGAATATAAGACTATACTTTAAGATTAAATAGATTTTAAGTTAAAGGAAGTTTATATATTATATAATATTAATACTTAAATAGATATATATTATACTATTAAGATTATTCTAGGAATAGTAAAGCTTAATAATAAAGATAAATTAATTATTAATAAGATAAAGAATAGATTAGCTACTTATAAGGTTAGGATTAAGGGTTTCTTATTTAACTATATTTAAATAGTACTAGTTAAGGGTAGCTAACCGTACTCTAATAGTAGTTAGTAAGGGATACGTAGTTTAACCTACTTCGTACGCAGCGTAACTGTATAGTTATAGATCCCTTCTACTTATAGATTCTTAGTATTACCTTACGGAGATTCTTATTTATAATTCTTAATTAAGTAAGCTTACTATTACGTATATTAAAAGTATAATGCAATATACTTAGCTAATACGTACGGCAGGGAACGCTATACTTAGCGCGCTAGTATACTAAGCTATATTACTTAGTCCGCTAGGATACTAAGCTATAGGAATGATTAGTATACTTAGGAACTAAGTATACTAAGTATACCTCTTAGCATAGATCTCCTATATCTATATAGATAGCGATGTTTCTACGTAGATAGGAGCTCCGTACTTAACTTATGTTATAATTCTAGTAATCTCCTAAATACTAAATATAATACATTCTACTAGACCTATTTAGAATACGCCTACTTATCCTACTTCCTTAATACTCCTCTTTATAAGAACTAATTATAGGTCTACCTTATCTATAGATAGAGTAAACTATAACACTTTAAGTACCCTTAGAATAAGTACCTTAGAAAGTAGAAACCCCCCCCTAAGTATCTAGAGTTCCCGACGCCTAATTATAGATAGTAAGAATAGACCTAAGGTCGCTAGACCCGACTTATTTTATAGTGAAAGAGAAAAGCTTAAAGACTAGCTTATATAGCTTCAGCTCTACTTTACTTTTAATAGATAGATCTTACTAACGGTATAACAGCCGGCCTTTACTATTACGTATATAAGAGGACGAGCTTAGAAGTAGGTTTATCCTTTACTTAAGAAGTACCTTAAGGATAAAGATAATCTAGATAATTAGTATATCCGGAGCTAGATAGAAAGCTTCGCATGATTTTATATTAAGATATAACGAGTCTTTAGTCCTTTAAATGAAAATAAGGTAGTTATACAGGTTATTCAGCATTTATCTTAGAAGAAGTCTACTACTAAGTATTCCACTTAGTTTTAGTAGTATATAATAAAAACGGATTAGGATGATAATATACTAATAATAATATACTACTACAGATTAAAGTTTAATATTAAAGAAGAACTTATATAAACTAGAGTATAGATTAATAATCTTGATACTTTAATAGTAAAGGTTATAGAGGTTAACGATAAGCTCTATAAGTTAGTAATAGAAAAACGGCATGATAGTAGAACCTCCGGAATAGGATAATTAGGAATCTTCTCTAGTAATAGACTAGGAAGACGATAGTATTAATAACGCGACCTATATAGATATATATTAATGGAACTGGACTTTACTTAGAAATAAGATAAAGGAAAATTCAGGGGTAAGAAGTAGCTTAAAAGGGATAAGAAAGTAGTAACCTACTATAACTATAGTAAACCGGGCTACTTCGCTAGAGACTACCGGTTAAAGAATATAGTACCGCGACTATAGTTAAATATACTAAGAAGAGTTCTATATAATAAACCTTCTAAGGATCTAGAGAACTATAACTTAACCTACGAGTAGGTAGAGATAGAAAAGCTATTAAAGGAAGTTATAAAGGGAGAATGCTATTTTAAATTCATATAAAAAGTATATTAATTTATTAAGAATCTAAAAGACTATAGAATATTATCCTAAGATATTAATATAAGAACTACGAGGTATCTTATCCTAGTAGGACGAGAGGACTTAGAGCTTAAAGAAGTTCTAAAGGACCTAGTTATTAATATCTAGACGGAAGTAGACTAGTTATAATAATAACTCCAAGATATTTAAGATAAGAAGATAGAATAGGAATCTTTAGATAATGGCGAGGTTCTGAAGTATAGCTTAGAACATAGATAAGGAAGTTAAGAAAGCTTAGAAGAAGAAGCGCTACGCTATAGACTTAGTAGGGATACTCCGGATAACTCTCCATCTTATACCACCGCATTATAAGGATTAAATAAAGGAAAACACTTAGAGAAAATATATTACAAAGAAAAGCTTTACGTTAAAGACTACTAATTTAACTTAGTATACCTAGAACACGGTATTATATATTAGATAGCCTACGCCGACGACTACTATAAGTACTACTTACAAGTTCGAATAGAGCTAGGAAGATAGGTAGTAGGTATATCTTATAAACGAATAATCTAGAGAGATTATATAAGTAATAGTTATAACTAGTACCTAGCTAGTAAGCGATATAACTTATAGTTTCTAGGATCTACCGTAGGATAGCATGATAGTATTAAGAATCAACTTAAGTATAACCTAGACGTAGTAGAATACTACTTACTAGAGTAGTATACTTATATATATAATAAATATAAGAAGTATATAGAGATTAAAATAATATATAGTTTTCTCCCTAAATAAGGAAAAGAGTAATCTCTTATATTATAAGGAGATATAAGTAGATTAATATACTAATCCTAAAGTAATTCCTGTATACTACTTAGTACGATATATATATGAATATACTAGTACTAATTAATAGTTAACGGACTATTATAATAATAGATTCTAGAGTAACTAGTAACTTCGCTTCTTAAGACTTAGTACGGTTGATAGGCCTACTAACTTAAAGGAAGAAGGAATAGTATAACTTATAAATAGCTAACGGGTTAACGCTATTAATAAGAAGGATAAATAAGGAGATATACTCGCTACCTATAATAATTCGACGCTACTATAAGGAACTAACCTTTAATATAGTTAGGATAGCTACTTATTATATTATTTTAGGAATACCTTAGTTAAAGAAGTATAATCCAGTAATTAACTAGAAGAAAGGAGTACTTATATTTATAAGTACTAGAGATATTACTAGTATATAACCTATACGCTAATAAAGGATAGCGATAGATAAGAAATAGAATTAAAGACTAGTTAAAGCTTATTACACTTTAGTTTTAAAGAAGGATAACCTTAGACGAGGATCTAACTTAATATATATTAGTAAGAGTTAGCTGGATAACTAAGCTAGAGTTATTAAGGGAAATGATAAACCTTCTAACATCTTACAAGAGTATAAGAAATAGATATATCTCTTTATAAAAGAGATAATAGTAAAAGCTTTACCTATATACTAATCTTAAGATTATAAGATTGAACTTAAACTAGGAAAGGAACTAATATTTAGACTAATCTATATATTAGTAGAAAAGGAACTTACTATACTACGCGGGTATATTAATAAGAACCTTAAAAAGGGATTTATTTAAGAATCTAAATTACTAATAGGTTATCTAATCCTCCTTATACTAAAAAAGGATAGAAAGCTTAGGCTATACATTAACTATTAGAAGTTAAATGATATTACTATTAAGAATCAATATCCTTTACTAAATATTAGTAAGTTATAGGATAGACTCTCTTAAGTAAAGATATTTATTAAGCTTAACTTATAAGGGGCTTATAATTTAATCTAAATAAAAGAAGGAGAAGAATAGAAAACTATATTTAGGACTTGATATAGATATTATAAGTACCTAGTTATACTATTCGGACTTATTAACGTATTAGTAACCTACTAAGTACGTTTAAGCTTATTTAGATTATACCGCGATTACTTACCTTAATAATATCTTAATCTACTCTAAGACTAAGGAAGAATATATCTAGTATATATAGGATATTTTAACCTACCTATTATAAGCCAGATTACTCCTTAAGTTAAAGAAGTACGAATTTTATAAGGAATTAGTAGAATTCCTAGGATTTATAGTAAGTACTATAGGTATTCGTATAAGCCCTGAAAAGATCAAGGCTATAGCGGAATGGCCTATACTATATAATATGAAATTAGTCTAGAGCTTCTTAGGATTTACGAACTTTAATAGAAGGTTTATTGAAGGGTATTTAAAAATAGCCCTATTACTTATAGATATTACTAAGAAGGAGAAGGGATTTCAATAAGAAATAAGTTAATAGAAAGTATTTATAATATTAAAAGAAGCCTGTTAAAATCTACTAGTACTCTATACCTTTCAAGTAAATAAACCTACTTATATTAAAATAGATGCCTTGGATCTTATAATTAGCGCTTATTTATATTAAGAAAAGGATAGTAAATAGTACCTAATCGCCTACTACTTACGAAAAATGTTAATAGTAGAATAGAACTATAATATCTATGATAAAGAACTATTAGCGGTAGTATATATACTTTAGAATTAAAGGGTATATATCAAGAGTTATTTAGAACTTACTATCTTCACGGACTATAAGAACCTCTTAAACTTCACTATAATTAAGGAGTTCAACTAAAGATAAGTCTATTAATTAGAATTATTAGGATAATATAAATTCAAGATATTATATATCCTAAGGAAAGATAATAGTTAAGCGGACGCCTTAAGTAGGCGTATAGATTATATAGAATTCAAGGATATTATAAAGAAGCCGATTCTTAAATAAGAAAAGGATAGATCGCTAGTACTAAGATAGAGTTTAATAGTAACTATATGAATTATAGCCTAGGATATTACGTTAATCTTAAAGGAAGGCTATATTAATAATAACCTAGTATTATAACTAAGGAATTAGTAACTAGGATAAGGACTACTCTAGTATAAGGGAAAGATATACTTACCTAAGAAATACGCTAAAGAAGTAATCTAGGATTACTATAATAATCCTTTATTAGGATATCTAGGAATCTCTAAGATAATAAAGCTCCTTTAATAAGAATATACGACGCTATAACTACGGACGCACGTTAAGAAATATATCAAGGAATATATTTAATACTAATAGAATAAGTCTGCGCGCTACGCTAAATATAGGTAAATATAATTTATACTAGTTCTAGATATACTATAGAAGGATATAATAATAGACTTTATTATTAAACTACTAAAATTAAAAGATCTAGTTATAAGAGATATCTTTAACTTAATAATAGTAATTATTAATAAGTTAATAAAGTATATAGTCCTAATCCCTTATAAAGAAATATATAAAGTATATTAGCTAGAATTCATCCTATTAGATAAACTGATAAGGGATTATAGTATACCTAAATCTATTACTTCAGATAGGGATAAACTCTTTATATCTTATTATTAGAAGACTCTAATCGCCGTAATTAGAATGAAGCTACGAATATTAACCGCCTATTATCTAGAAATAGATAGTTAGATAGAACGTATTAACTAAATAATAGAAGTGTATTTAAGGTACTATATTAGCTATAAGTAGAATAACTAGGTCTTACTACTTCCTATAATATAATTAGTACTTAATAATAATAGATCGGATACTATTAGACTATCTCCATTCTTTACGAATTATAGAAGACACGCTAACTTATTTCTAGAACTAGGGAAGAGTTCTAAGGCAGAGAAAGTAACGGTATTAGTATCTAATATAAAAAGACTATATAGTAATATATAGTAAACTATTAATAAGGTTAATACTAAGACTTAATAACAAGTTAATAAAAAGAGAAAAATGTATCCTTAGCTAAAGAAGGGGGATAAAGTATACTTTTATATAAAAAACTTAAAGAGTAAGAGACTAAATAAGAAACTAGACTATATTAAAGTTAGACTATTTTTAATTAAGTAACCTAAGGGGCCTATTAACTATAAGTTATAGTTACTACCTAATACTAGAGTATATCTAGTATTCTATATCTCTTTACTAGAGCTAGCTAACTCTAAAATATTACTTTAAGAAAGTTAGAAGTTTAAGGCTAAGACTAAAGAATATAAGGTTAAAAGGATCCTAGATTAATAAGGTTAGGAATACCTAGTTAAGTAGAAGGAATATAAGGATTTGGAAAATACCTAGGAGCCTATTAGATACCTTCGGAATTATTAGCCGCTTCTATGATAATTCTATTAGGAATAAAGCTAAGGGCGCTCTAATCGAAGTTATCCTCTAGTACGAGCTATTTAAACTTGACGTCTAGAAGAAGATCCTTAGGATTAGGACTACTAGCCGAAGTTACTTTATCCGCCTCTAAATTTATAATATTTCGGAGCTCGCCTTTAACTAGCTCTTATTCCTTCCTCTCTAGTTAGTTTACCTCCGCTTAAAGCCGCGACCACTTTACGAGCGCTTTATAAGCCTCTATTAATTTTTATTTTCGTTAACGCTTAAGCCTAAGCTATTATTCTATAGAAAACGGAGTTAGATTATATTAATACCTAATACGAATATACTTTATATACTTCATTGATTACGCCCTAACGCGATATTTCTTTAAATAATTCCTATCTGTATAGTACTTATAAATACGTATAATAGCTATTAATAAACTAATCTTATCTATAAGAGCCTTCTAATAAGTAGTAGAGGATATTTTAGAATTATATTATATAAGTATCAAATAGGAAGGAAGATAGGTTTCTTAGAATAAGAAATCTTAGAGGGGGGATCTAATATTACGTATATTAAAAGTATAATATAATATACTTAGCTAGTATATACGGTAGGGAACGCCGTACTTAGCGCGCTAGTATATTAAGCTATATTACTTAGTCCGCTAGGATACTAAGCTATAGGAATGATTAGTATACTTAGGAACTAAGTATACTAAGTATACTAAGTATACCTCTTAGTATAAATCTCCTATATCTATATAGATAGCGATGTTTCTATATAGATAAGAGCTCCGTACTTAACTTATATTATGATTCTAGTAATCTCCTAAATACTAAATATAATACATTATACTAGACCTATTTAGAATAAGCCTACTTATCCTACTTCCTTAATACTCCTCTTTATAAGAACTAATCATAGGTCTACCTTATTTACGGATGAAGTAAACTATAATACTTACTTATTATACTTTAAGCTATCTTCTACTATTAATAGATAAATACTATTTAATAAGACCTAGCTAAATTAAGTCTTTATCTTAAATAAAGTTTAACCTTCTCTTTATTCCTTAACTAAATTCTTTATTAGTCTATCTTAATCTTTATTTAGGATTAAATTCTATAATACCGCCTAGGTAATTATTTAGAGCTTTACTCTTCCTTCTCCTTTCTTCCTATTAATATAATTTATATAGTTTTATTAAAAGTTAAAGTTTAATCTTACTATTAGGAGTATATAACCTACTACTTTATATATATAAGATTCTTTCCTATTATCTAGTATAACTATTCCTATTAAATATACTTATTTAGAGGTATAATAGTAATCCTTTTAAGTAGCTTATTAAATTAGGATTCTAATTTTTCTAATAGTAGTCTATTCTCCGTGAGATTAAATAAAAGCTTAATATATATTTACTTAATATTAAATCCCTATTTTTATCTTCTACTCCTAGGTAAGCTCCCTTCCCGCGGCTTATCTCTTTAAATCCTAAATCCTAGATCTTTATATACCTCTAAATAAGGACTCTATTTATTAGAGTTCTTAATATCCTTATAATCCTTCTTTATTCGTTTCTTACGTCGTCTATTATAGTAGATCCTTTCTATTCCTAAATCTATTAGAGTTTCATTCCTACCTTCCTTATCCTTTAGGAATCCGGTCCTCCTTTAGTTACTACTTCTTTTATAACGGTTATAGCTTTACTTATTAGAATAAATACTACCTTATTTATAGTAAATACTATTACCTTCCTAGTATTTTCCTAAGTTCTCTACCTTCCTTAGCTTAAGTCTTTTACTATTATCCTTAGGACTAGGGCTTTTACTATCTTTCCTACGACTAGGACTTTTACTATTATCCCTAGGACGATTCCCCTTATTATCCTTAGGTTTCATAGAAAAAAGCGTTTCTATAAGCTAGATATATAGTAGGCGGTCTAAGGAATTAGTCTAGTTAAAGCCGCCTATATTAACTCCTATTAAAGGTACTCTTAGGATTAAGGGTTTCTTATTCAACTATATTTAAATAGTACTTGTTAAGGGTAGCTAACTATACTCTAATAGTAGTTAGTAAGGAATATATAATCTAACCTACTTTATACGTAGTATAACTATATAATTATAAATCCCTTCTACTTCTAGATTCCTAATATACCTTATAAAGACTCCCGCTTATAATCTTAATTAAGTAAGTTTATTTATTATACTTTAAGCTATCTTTTACTATTAATAGATATATATTATTTAATAGGACCTAATTAAATTAAATTCCTATTTCAAATAAAGCTTAACCTTCTTTTTATTCTTTAATTAAACTTATTATTTAGTTTATTTTAATTCCCGCTTAAGATTAAACTCTATAATATTACTTAAATAACTATTTAAAGCTTTATCCTTCCTTCTCTTTTCTCCTTATTAATATAGTTTATTTAATTTTATTAAGAGTTATAATTTAATCTTATTATTAAGAATATATAACTTATTACTTTATATATATAAGATCCTTTCTTATTATTTAATATAATTATTCCTCCTAAGTATACTTATATAAAGATATAATAGTAATCCTTTTAAAATAGCTTATTAGATTAAGGTTTTAATTTTTCTAATAATAATCTATTCTTTATAAAGTTAAATAAAAACTTAATATATATTTATCTTATATATAACCCCTATTTTTATTTTTTACTCTTAAGTAAGCTTTCTTCTTATAACTTATTTCCTTAAATTTTAAACCTTAAATCTTTATATACCTCTAATTAAAGGCTTTGTTTATTAGAGTTTTTAATTTCTTTATAATCCTTCTTTATTTATTTCTTATATTAGAAATTATAATTAATCCTTTTTATTTTTAAATATATTAAAGTCTTCCTTCTTATTTCCTTAATCTTTAAGAATTTAATTCTCCTCTAATTATTACTTCTTTTATATTTATTATAACTTTATTTATTAAAATAATATTATTTATTTTAATTAATATTATCTCCTTTTTAATATTATCTTAAATTATTTATTATTAACTTTAAATTAAATCTTTTATTATCTTCTTTAAAATTAGATCTTTTCTTATATTCCTTAAGATTAGATCTTTTTTTATTATCCTTAAGATTAAGTCTTTTATTATTTTCTTTAAAATTAAAACTTTTTTTATTATTCTTAGGATTAGGTCTTTTTTTATTATCCTTAGGACTAGGTCTTTTATTATCTTTCTTAAGATTAATTCCCCTTATTATCCTTAGTTTTTATAGAAAAAAGTAAGTAATTTAATATAAATTCTTATTAAAGCCTTTTAAGTATAATTAAATTAATTAATATTTAATAAATAATTAATATTAATATACTTAATCTTTAATCTTAATTACTTTTAGTCTTTATTTTTAACTTTTTATTTTCCTTAATTAAGCTAAATAATATATTATAATCTATTATAATATTTATATCTTTAACGGAATTCTTTAAGTTTATTATATTTATATAATATATTATATATAAATCTTCTTAAGTAATATCTTAATAAAACCTCTTATCTTAATAAAAAACCTATAATATATATATATATATATTTTATAAGTTAAGTATATAATAGGTAGTCTAAGGAATTAATTTAATTAAAACTACCTTTAATAACTCTTATTAAAGGTATTTAAAATATTTTTATATTAAAAAATATTATAATATAATAATAATTATAGGTTTAAAATAATTAATTAATTAAGGCTTATTTAAAGATACCTTATAAATCTTATCATCAAATATTTATTATTTAACCATTATTAAAGAACTTATTATAAGATATAATTTTATTTTATCTATTTAAAGATCCCTTAATATACTATTTATATAAGCTAGAATTACTATTATAAAGAAATTAAGTTATTAAGGTTTATAATATATTAATATTATTTCCCCTTATTATAAATAATTTATATTATAAGTTATTAGAATAATTTAATTATTATTTTATAAAATATCTTAATATTTTTTAGCTTTTCTTAGATTTATATACTTATTAGAGGCGCCCTATAATTATATATTAAAGTAAGGAATTATTTATATATTTATAATTAATAGATAGGGCCTTATAAGTTTAAATAGACTATTAAACATTATATATAATTTATTGTTATTCTTAATTAAGCCTTTATATATTACTTAAAATTAATTCTTATTATTATTATTATTATTAGAAATCTAATATATTAATATTATTTTACTTAAGTAATCCTTCCTCCCTTTTATAATATTAATATTACCTAATTATCTTAAGAGATATAATTATATTTATTTATATTAATATTAATTCCTTATTACTTTAATTAATTCCCTATTACCTTTATTATAAATTAAAGGTTCTCCTCTTATTTTCCTAATAATACTTTATTATTAATATAAAATAAATATTATAAGATAATTTTAATTAAGATATTTAATTATTTAATTAATTTATTAATATAGAAGTTAAATACTATAATTAATAAAATTAAGCTTTTTAATACTCTTTATATTTAATTAAATTAATTTAATTTCTACCTATTTATTATTAATTATAATTTAATCCTTTATACTATTAAATACTTAATTATTATATAGATATTTATTAAATATCCTTATTAATATAATACTCTTATAAGCTTCTTATAATTTATTATATTATAGGTGGAGTAGAAATTAACAAATATTATTTATAAATATAATCTTATTTCTAAGAGGTAATAAATAATTATAATATTAATAGAAGTTAAATAATAACTTTAATATTTTACTTATATTAATTAAAGCGCTATTTACCCCTAATAATTAAAATATTTTAATAAGAATTATTTAAAAACTTTTTAAAAGATAGATATAAGAGTAATAAGGTGGAAGTTATTAATATTATATAATTTAATTATATCTTTAATTAAAAGATAAATTTCTATTTTATTTTAAGTAAAGAGGATTTAACCTATCTATAGATACTTTATATATAAATATTATAATAATATTAGGAAGGAAGTCTTTATTAAAGTCTTTAATAATTAAATATAAATTTTATTAATCTTAAAATACTTATTCCCCTTTTATCTTATAATCTCTTAAATAATATTAATAGTAAGAAAACCCTTTTTATTCTTATTATTAAATCTTTATTATTCTTTTCCTCTTCCTATTATTATTAAAGTTATATATTATCTTTTTAAAAACTTATTTTATTTTAATAATATTAATATCTATATTTCTTAAGTATATTATATAATTATAATTAAATTATTTTCTTTAAATAAGGTTATTATTACTTTATATAACTTTATACTTTATATTACTATCTATTAATCTTAGTTATTATATATATAATAAGTAGATAAGACTCTATTTATTAATATTATTCTTAAGACTAAGTAATATACTATTCATAATAAGATTATTATCTATTAGTTAATTTAATTTATATATTTAATTTAAAAGTAGATTAAATAAACTATAATCCTTATATTTATCTTAATAATTAATTAAAGATAGTAAGTATAATTAATTAATTATAAGATTTAATATTAATAAGTATTTATTAATAATATAACCTTAGGAGTTTTTAGCCTTAATATTAAGATTATTATATATTAATAATTAATTTAAAACCTTTTTACCTAATTTAATAATAATTTTAATTCCTTAGAATAGACTTTAAATTTTATAAAGATATAATTAATTAATAATTAATTAAGTATTACTCCTTCTTTCCTTCTTTTTAAAAGGGGATCTAAAAGTATATAAAAATATCCTACTTATTATATCTATTACCTTTATATTAATACTTTATTAAGTAGCCTTAATATCCTATCCTAATATAAGAGATAAGGGAAATATATATTAATATCTCTTATAAGGATAATAATAAAGGGGAGTTAAATAAGCTTTATAATAATATCCTTAATAAAGGTTAAAGATAGGAAGTAAATATTATATATCTATTATTTCCTAATTTAATAGCTAATATTATAAGGTATAATTTAATATTAACCTTAAATCTAGCTTTATATCTAAATAGTTATAAGTAGGTTATTATAAAATTAACCTAAACATAAGGAATCTTAAAAAGGAATTAAAGTAAAGGTAATTACTCTCTTATCTTATAAATATTATTTATAATCTATATATTAAGTTTTAATTATAAATAAATAATTAACTTTTATATCTAGGAATATAATATTATATCTTAATTAGATTTAGAAAGGCCTTAAATATTTAAATATTTAAGTATTTTATTTAAATCTTTATCCTTAATAATAACCCCTTATCTTATTAATTAGAATTATTAATTTTATAAGATCTTTTAAAACTCTTTCCTTTATCTTAACATTCTTACTTAGTACTAACTCTTAATATAAGTAATAATAATAAATAAGATTAAAAAGCTTTTAATTAATTCTTCTATTAATCCTTTTATAATTAAGGATAAAGATATTCTACTTAAGAGCTTTAACTCCTAAGAGGTTTCTAGGATAATAATTAAATCTTAAGGTAATAAACTTACTAGTCTTATCTTCTTAGCTCTTACTATCTCTATTAACTATTAAGTAATAAGCTTAATTACTTTTATATATAAGGATTAGGATTAAGGGTTTCTTATTTAATTATATTTAAATACTACTAGTTAAGGGTAGCTAACTATACTTTAATAATAGTTAATAAGAAATATATAATTTAACCTACTTTATATATAGTATAATTATATAGTTATAGATCCCTTTTACTTCTAGATTCTTAATATACCTTATAAAGACTCCTATTTATAATTTTAATTAAGTAAGCTTATTTATTATACTTTAAGCTATCTTTTATTATTAATAAATATATATTATTTAATAGGACTTAATTAAATTAAGTTTTTATTTTAAGTAAAGTTTAACTTTCTTTTTATCTTTTAATTAAATATATTATTTAGTTTATCTTAATTCTTATTTAAAGTTAAATTTTATAATATTACTTAAATAATTATTTAAAGCTTTATTTTTCCTTCCCTTTTCTTCTTATTAATATAGTTTATTTAATTTTATTAAAAATTAAAGTTTAATCTTATTATTAAAAGTATATAATTTATTACTTTATATATATAAGATCCTTTCCTATTATCTAATATAATTATTCCTCTTAAATATATTTATATAAAGGTATAATGATAATCCTTTTAAAATAATCTATTAAATTAAGGTTTTAATTCTTCTAATAATAATTTATCCTTTATAAAGTTAAATAAAAGTTTAATATATATTTATTTTATATTAAAATCCCTATTTTTATCTTTTACTTCTAGGTAAGCTCCCTTTTTATAATTTATCTTTTTAATTCCTAAATCTTAGGTCTTTATATACCTTTAATTAAGAGCTTTATTTATTAGAATTCTTAGTCTCCTTATAATCCTTCTTTATTTATTTCTTATATTAGAAATTATATTTAATCCTTTTTATTCTTAAATCTATTAGAGTCTTCCTTCTTATTCTTTTAACTTTTAGGAATTTAATTCTCCTTTAATTATTATTTCTTTTATATTAATTATAGCTTTATTTATTAAAATAATATTATTTATCTTAATTAATATTATCTTCTTCCTAATATTTTATTAAATTATTTATTATTAATTTTAAGTCTTTTATTATCTTTTTTAAGATTAAGTCTTTTTTTATTATTCTTAGAATTAAATCTTTTTTTATTATCTTTAAGATTAAGTCTTTTATTATCTTTCCTGAAATTAAATCTTTTTTTATTATCCTTAAGATTGGCTTCCCTTATTATCCCTAATTTCTATAGAAAAAAGTAAGTAATTTAATATAAATTCCTATTAAAGCCTTTTAAGTATAATTAAATTAATTAATATTTAATAGATAAATAATATTAATATACTTAATTTTTAATTTTTAATTTTTAATTTTAATTAATTTTTAATTTTATTCTTTACCTTTTGTTTCCTTTAATTAAGTTAAATAATATATTATAATTTATTATAACATTTATATCCTTAATAAAATTCTCTAGGTTTATTATATTTATATAATATATTATATATAAATATTCCTAAATAATATCTTAATAAAACCTCTTATTTTAATAAAGAATTTATAAAATATATATTTATATTTTATAAGCTAAGTATATAATAGGTAGTTTAAAGAATTAATTTAATTAAGGCTACTTTTATTAACTTTTATTAAAGATATTTAAAATATTAATTAATTAAAGTTTATTTAAAAATAAATTAAAAATCTTATTATTAAATATCTATTATCTAGCCTAACATCTAGAGACAAATAACTTGTAGGCACGAAGTCATTTGCCGACTACTAAGGATTTAGTTCGAAGTCATTTGAAAATCTTTAGGTAAATGACTTCAGGGTCATTATTAGTCCGTTTTAGAAAGTAGTAAGTACGTTTTCAACCGCTTACTAATCT
>JAABUL010001764.1_pt1 | contig 39116 bp, 37 predicted proteins | sample 5559151 | NCBI WGS metagenome assembly JAABUL01 (sample SAMN10711876, study PRJNA513368) | rock metagenome | isolation source: Antarctica rocks | place: Antarctica: Victoria Land, Pudding Butte sud | reverse complement strand
GTGATGGAGTCGTGAAAGCATGGAGTCATGTGATGAAGCTTTGAGCAAGAAAGAATCATGTGATAAGGTTCGCCCGAGTGGGCGTTGAGGCCCGACACCGACACCATGACTCTGCTTTGCGCGAACCTGATCGCCTCCGGAGAAGCATAAGCATCGCTTGATTTGCGGCTGTATCTGGGGATATTATAGCATCGCGTATGACATGCAGGTGATGTTTGGGGACGAGCTCCGTCCTCATCAACTTGTGGCGAATGTGAAACAGCGTAGTTTTGATGTTTGATCTGCTGGCATGATGACGCTCGCAGGAGCTCGGAACGAAGCGAGACTGGTAGGACGATGAGGAGGGAAAGGAGTTTTACCTACATGTAGTTCGGCATATGCTTGTAAAGGCCATTGTGCCAGCTGCGTCGCATCCTCGTCGGCTGCCTCGATGGGCTGAGGTGTTTGAGAACCGACTTTCAGGCTGAGACGCTGGCAGCTAGCTGGAACGCCTGTGATGGGTTCGAGGCGGTCTTTCAGGTGTGATATGCTCCACGATGGCGAAATGCGTCTTTCTGAGTTTGCGTTGTCGTTTATTATGAGTAGGGGGATGTCTGCTGAAGTCGACATGGTGAGCTGTCTCCGGAGGTCTCAACCTGCTCCAACGGAAGGAGAGACAGCCTGTAGTATTCACTTTTGTGGTATGATGCTCCACTGGTCAAGATAGGCAGGATGTTTGCTGCTTGCAGCTCACGTGCTCAAATTGTCCTGTGGGTGGCGAGGTGATGGGATTTCTGAAGGCGGCGAATTAGAGCTACAAGCCGGCACTTCTTCGCTCCGATTTGCTACGTCTAAAAACAGACTGCAGCAACCAGTGTCTCGAGTGTGAATCGCCTGGAGAACGGATGCCTTTCTGCTTGCGTGCCAACTCCGGCGGGTCGAAAGAACTTGGGAGTTCACGATGTCGCTTCGGGCGCGTCAACAATGCCTCGTGCACGTCGCATTGCAGGCCAATGCTTGAGGACACGAAACAGCGGCCTTCACCGCCAAAACGAGACCCGAGCGGGCTTGCTCCTTGAGGATGGGCCGACAGGGAAGGTCGATCAGCAACATGTTCGGCGTTCTTCGTCCCGCACCTCTAGATGCACAATCGTCGGAGCTACTGTACAGTACCTTACCCGCACCTCCCTTCCTTTCCTCGACTGTCTTACGTGGACGGCTGGCATCAAGTCCTTCCTCGAATATGCCTGCTCATCCGCTGAAGCGTAGAAGCATAGCTGGGAAGCCTGGTCGAAAAGTGACAGGTCTCCTTCGGCAACCTACAGGCGAAACAGCTTGGGTGAAGTTCGATCTAGTCAAGGTTCGAGCTCCCGGTCCACAGTGTGAGAACGCGAGATCCGTGCTTTGCCTTTCTCCTTCCTGCTAGCCGAGACTACTAATGACTCGCGTCAAGTAAGTACCCTGACAATGCATTGTGGTTGACCAGACAGCGATTCACCGCCGTCCGGACCACCCACATCGTCGTCTACTGGCTGGGAACCGAAGCATGTCGCCAACAGTGACCATATGGGGTCATACGAACGAGGTCGGCGTCGTCTATTGATCGCGTCGAGCCGTCGTGATCAAAGTAGCCAGATTGTGCTACGCGATATTCTGGGTACTGGTACTTACGATAGCGCGAGGATCGACTTCACGACTCGTAGGAAGTCACGAGTTCGGTTAACGTCAGTGCAGCGTCTATAGATGAGATCCGCTACCGGGACCGACCAACCGGCACTTCACCGCCTGACTTTCCATTCCGAGTCAATGCCACATGCGACATTGGAATGCGCACGCTGCCACGAGCGCGCACGCTGTCTCATCTCCCTGTCTCGATCAATTCAATCAACACAACAACCACTTGAAACCGAAGAAGTTGCGCACTTTCGGCTCGGTAAAGCAGAACGTATACTGGCGCAGATCGCAGTTCGTCAAGTCAGCGACGTGCCTATTCCGACACAGCCCTAGCATCGTTGACCTGGACCAATTGTTTGGAGCTTTCACCGCCGTTTGAAGAGAAGCGATGAGACCTCCAACTCAAGCACCCGTTCTCTCTAGCTCTGCACCTTCCCCGCGGGAATTAAGTGGATTGCAGATTGGACTCGGCCGCTCATTCACCAGACGATGCTGCCCGAGTATGCCGACGTCAGAGATTCAGAGAACATGATCTACCGCTAACACGGATCCCTGGTGTCGTATAGGAAAGTATGTTGGAAAGATAGGACCACCCTAGTTCTGTCACCGGCCAAACCTTCCAGTAATGTAATGGCGTGTCATTTAGGCATGGATCAAGGCACTGATCTCGAACGATGGTGGCTGTCGGCTGCGCTGTCATTGCCACTCAACAGTTCGTCGTCTGGCTGGCTGGCCTGTACCGGATCTGCCGATTTGTGATGTGGCCTGGAAACTGTGGTTGCCTACTTACGATAGGTCAACCAACTAACGTCCCTTGCTTCCTGTCATTGGCTGTCATCCAGATGGCCGGAGAGCGATGCTATTTCTTGCAGCTGTCACCCGGTGCTGCGCAACCTGCGCATGCTTAGGGACCATCCGCGCCTGGCATCCACGACTCTACGTTGGGTCTTCCTGCATCCGTAACGTTCCCGCTCTGGGTCCTCATTCTGCATACTTCGATCTCGTGCTCTAGTGCTACGTCAACGCTGGTCTGTTGTTTCGCTCGACCACTCTTGAAACCATTCCCGGCAGTCGCGACAACGGGAAGGTACATCGTGGCTTATGCATAGAGTTCAACTCTTCCTGAGTTTCATGGGACGGGATCATCCTCGAGCACCGCAGGCGTTCCCCATCATAGACCGCTTGGTACTTGACGCATGACCACGAATCACGGACTGGTTGAACGCTGGCTGTGTTACCCGCCTCGCCTTACCGACTTTATGATTGTTACGATCTAGATTTCCTTCGCCGCAGCTTACACGAACCGACTCTACTCTGGCCTTTTGTGACGATCGACGACATCCTGAGTTGTCTCTGGAAGACGAGAATCAGCTTGACGTTCACCTTGAGCAGACAGGTTGTACGACACTGACCGGCCGTCCCTTCATTTCCTTGTGTACAACGATACCTCGACCCTAACGACACTTCGATCTACGACCGAACGAACGATCCAATACTCAAGACTTCGACGACCTGGCCGGTAGCCAGAAGTAACCGCAAACGTGGATATCAACGCCTTAGTCGAGAGGACTCCTCCAGCCACGTCACCAGGAAATGCCAGCACAACCTCCAGAGGATCGAACAGCAGCAGGGCGAGAGATGGCACAACCGCATCTGTTCGGAGCTTCACAGCAGCAACAACCCCAGCACCACTATCACGGCCGTTAGATCTGCCACAGCAACAACAACAACAACCACTGCATCCTTCGATCCAGCCAATGATGCAGACCGCGCAATACCCTGTGCAACCTTACCCACCGCCACTCGGCGCGTCTCACTATCCACCCATGCAAGCCTACCCTCGATTCCACCCGATGGCCATGCAGGATCCAAGGTACGGGCCTCCAGTGTCGAGTTCGCATGCACCGGGAATCAACAATAAGCGTCTCGCTCCTCCACACCCGGCCGAGTCGCCTGCGAAGAAGAAGCAGTCGAAGTGGACGCCGGACGAAGACGCGTCGATTATCGAGTTGCGCGGTAACGGCATGAAGTGGGAGGACATCTCCAAGCATCTGCCCGGTCGTAGCGCGATCAGCTGTCGGCTGCGGTTCCAGAACTACCTCGAACGACGGACCGAGTGGGACGATGAGAAGAAGAACAAGCTTGCGCGGTTGTATGAACGGTATTTCACGTCCTGTCCAGTCTTGTCAACACGTCAGGTAGCTAACGAAACGTCGCTCGCAGCTTCAAGAAAGATATGTGGGAGAAGATCTCGAAAGAAATGCAACTTCCCTGGCGCGCGGCAGAGGCCATGCACTGGCAGCTGGGTGAAGAGGACATGGCTCGCCGCGCCAACGTCTCTGTCTTTCACCTCGCCGGTCAGGCCCAGCCATCCCACTCCAACGGCATGTCCGACCGCGTGCCGAGTGTATCTCCGCCAGTCGCACCAGGTGCGATGTCGTACTCGCACACACACAATCACAGTCTGCCACAGATCTCGATGCCGCACACACAGACTATCTCTCCGATTCAGACACGATCGAGTGCGAGGCGGAACAGCTCGAGTGCGTCGCCGCATCGTCCGTCACCGATAAGACGCAGGGCAGACAGCGCGAGGTCAGTTCCGGCGGGTTTCTCCAGGGGTCAGAATCTGCTGCCGCCGGTCGGCGAGGTTGTAGGACCACCGCCTATGTCTTCGAACTATACTCTCCCGCCGGTCGGGAACATGAATGGGCCGTTTCGCAGATGAGGCGGAGGTATTGATGAGTTTTGTTGGTAACAGCGACGGTTTGGGTGTGCAGGATCACGAATGGCTGGGCAAGGGTTGGGAAGGGCATCGCATAGCATCACAACACAATACCCATGGGTGTAGCATAGATGATGACTGACGAGGTGTGTAAACCTAGACTGTAATGTATGAAGAAAAGCCAGTTTCCGAACGTGCTTGAGCATCTTCCGGTTAGCAGGCGTGAGGTAAGTATTGACTCCGTGGCCTAGTATTGGCTCCCGAGACAATGTCCGGTTAGGGGATGCATGCATTCATTGTTCGAGGTGATAGGAGCCATTGTAGGCCTTTGTAAGACCATGCTTTCCGACTATTGCCTATAGATGGGTGTGGGCGTCGGCGGACAAAGTTCAGCTATGTGCATGTGAAGCCATGAGATCCAATAGAGTATTCAAGAGCTGTCAGGCTGGCCAGATAAGGTATGCTCGCTGCTAATGGCGCCGAGTGGAAGTGTTTGAACCAACTCGGCAGCAAGCCGATGCCCTATGATCATCGGCCCGGTCTGGACCCGAAACTTAAACCACCGCGACTCGCGTGGCAGATTATGGCAGGGCAGGCCAACTTGTAGGTGTAGCATTTGGACAATGCAATGAGGTCAACTTAAGCTTCAGCTTTCACGATGCTGGACGGGAACCGACGAAGCGGCAGCGATCTATCACCAACCACAAGCACAAAAAGCGGAGAAACAAGACATGGAAGCAGCGGAGGAGGACTCGCTCGGGACATGCCTGCTGCAATGGGTGCGATCTTTCGATGGAGTAGGGAAGGTAGGACGCTTGGTCGACCTTAGCGATGGCCTTGCGCTTTGGTCCGTACTCAGCGAGGTCGATGCGGACTACTTCGCGGGACTTCTACCGGAACCGAACGTCTACTCCTCCAGCGACTGGACCCGGAAGTGGCAGAACCTGAAGCACATTGAGCGCCACGTGGCTACGTACTATCGGGATATCTGCAATGGGCAAGAGCAGTTGGATTCGGCTTCTACACCAGACTTGAAAGCAGTCGCGGCTGATGCGTCAAGCCGGGATTTAGAGAAGCTCATCATGATGATCATTCGAGCGGCCATGGCTTCGCCGGAGTCCAATCAGAAGATGGCACAGCGGCTTATGGGATTGGGGAGGGAGAACGCCATGGTTATAGCGAACGAGCTGCGGAACATGGAGGAACCAGAACCCGAGGAGTCTGAACCACCGAGCAGAGATGAATCCACATATCAATCTGAGCAGGACCAAGAAGAAGAACCAAAGCCGAACGGGACAAAGGCCAGCAGATCAATGTATCAAGACCCGCTTCTCGAGCGGGAGGAAGAGCTCTTGCAGGCTCAGGCTACGATCGACAAACTGCAAGCCAATCAAGCATCCGCACAGCAGCAACTCCAGGAGCTTCGCCAGGACAAGGAGCGACTTCAAGAAGCTTTTGACGTGTATAGGACCGAGATCGAGACCAAAGGGCGGAAAGCTGGTGGCGACGATGCGTTCAAGAAGCTACAACGACAAGCGGATAGCGACCGAGCATATATAGACGACCTCGAAGCTCAGCTGCAGACTTCTAGGACGACGATGGATAACTTTGAACGGCAAATCCAACGACAGAAAGACGAGGGCGAATCAGGTCAGCGGCTTCGAGATGAGCTGCAAATGCTCAAAGCCGATAACGAGGACCTGAACCAGAAGATCAAAGCGAACGAGAATCTTAAGAAGAAGATCCAGACGCTGCAAGAACAGGAGAAAGTCAACGCTACACTGCGTGACGAGATCAAGCAAGCGAACGAGAAGCTCGAAGAAATCGACAAGCTCAAGCATATCCAGGCTGGCCTGGAGAAGGAAATTATTGAGAAGAAGGGGTTGATCAGGAACCAGGAGTATCAGATCAATGAACTGACGACTACACGAAAACATGCCGAGTCCGATTCTAGGACACTCAAGCAGAAGCTGATCGAGGCAAGGGATCGACATGAACGGGATCATGAGGCCATGGAAGAGTTGAGGACGAAATTGCGCGATTCGGACTTAGACGATACGGCAGCCACGCAGGATGTAGCGACGCCACTCGAAAGGGACCAGATTGCCACTCCAGACCCAGACCGAAAGCCTGCTGCCAGGAACGACGAGAGCAAACATTTGAACGAGAAGCTCGCACTCCTCGAACAGCAATTGGAAGCATCAGATGCCCGACTAAAGCAAGCTTCGGAGCGTAACGCGGCTCTGGAAGAGAAGCAGCAGGATGTGGACATGGATCCGACTACTCGCCAGAAGACTACACAGCAACTCCAAGAACACGAAAGCACCATCGCATCACTCCGAAAGGAACTTGAAGCCGCTGCGAAGCGGAAGAGCGAGGCACCTGCACCTGCACAAGATTTGACATCGCTACAGCGAGAGAATCATTTGATGGCTACTGCATGGTACGACCTGTCCGCGCGGCTGCAAAACAACGGCGTTTCGCTCGGCAGGCGGAAACAGGAGCCCAAGAGCTGGATAGGGAAGCAGCGGGCTTTGGTAGGTCCGGGCAGTAGTATGGTAAGCTTCAGGAATCTCGAAAACAGCTATCGCTTTTCACTGACTTGGCACAGCAGAGATGACGTTGGCACATGCGTTTGCCGGACGATTGTACATTGGATTTGACCAGCTATATACCCCAGTCTGTATCGCCGCATTTCGTTGCTCCGCTGTCCTGGCTACATTCCTCCATCGTGAGCTTCACGTAAGGTTCACCTCAACCATCAAAAGCAAACCCTCCACGCCCAAAGAACCCTTCATCGGTCTTGCGCCATACATCAAGCGTCACACACACCCTCTTCATCTCCTTCCCCTCTATCCCATACTCAAACGCACCCACTTCCGCAAACAATCGTCCGGACCTCGCGAATTTGATCAGGTAGGTCTCGAAGTCTAGGAACAACGTCTCGATCCGCTGTAACGGATCCCCGTAGAAGTACGTCATACCATCCTCGGGCAGCGCGATCGTGATGCGCACGGTCTTCAGATGCGACTTCTTGGACAACGGCGTGCGGCAGGCGAAGTGCGGGCAACGGGTCGTGTAGGTTCGGAGCAAGCTGAAAACGGCGAGGAGGATGGCGTTGTAGGGTGGGTGGGAGATGTAGCAAGGGTGGTACATTTGGTCCAATTTGACGATCAGATCGAGGGTTGTGGTATCCGAGGGATGGGCGGGGATGGTGATGTATGTTGGTATGATGTCTGGGTCGTCCATGAGGGTTATGCGCGCTGGTTGGGTTGATAGTTGTTCGTTATGGCAGAGGGAATCCTGGATTTCGGAGTAGAGTTGGCGGGTTGACGCGGAGGAGGTTGTAGTATGTTGCTGTTGGGGGAGTGGCGGCGGGTTGGAGCTGCCATTTCCAGCGGTCGCTTGGGCGTGTGATTCGCTTCGGTCTGCGGACGATGTGGTCCGGATCTTCGTTGATGTTGCAGAATGGAGAGTCGATCAGGGCGAGTTGGTAAATGGCATCTCGAAGTTCCTGGGGCAGGAGCAGGAACGGTCTGGGGGCCATGGGTGTTTTGCTGGTTGGATTGATCGTGAACGTTTCAGTGCTTTATTTCTATGTTTTGTTGGGGAAACACTATTGAATATGTCGCCATTGATCCGCTACTCCTGCTGTTGTGCCGCTTTGGGATCGCGGTACGCATGTGATATCTCGTGGCTACGTCCGAAATCATACTCATACAAGGCAATGGTATGCATGTTGTGACTTGCCTAGTGTATCGAGATGATGAACCGAAACATGTGCGAGCTGACCTCACTTCGCACCTCACATCAGCCTGAGCACCGACGGACATATTAATGGTGTTGTAAACCAAGGCCTGTCAAGAATGACATTAGATGACCGAAAGCACTGGTTGACCTGTAGCGTGCAATCAAATCAACGTATCTAGCACTCGCTCAACCAGCCTCTCCCGGTAGCGAAGGAATTCTCCTTGGGCCATTCGGCTGCCGAACTCGAGTGCCCGGTACCTAGCCCTCCAGTCAATATTGTCATCAGGCTGACCCTGTGTCGTTTGGGCAAGGGGCCGCTGATCAGAATAACTCTGCTGCCCTTTCTGGATACGACCCTCATCGATTCCAACCCGTCGCGCCGTCTCGATCCAACTATCGAGCGTAGCATCGTGGAAATCGAATGGCTTTGGCGGTGGGTCAGCCAACGACAATCCTTTCAATTCGAAGGCGCCGTTAGCACTTCCCATGGTGACGCACCAGGTCAGATCGAAGACCTCTCTCGAAGCAGTAGACTCCACTTCGAATGCCGAAACAACTTCTTCATACCCATCTGTGTCGACCCGGAATCGTGTGACGGTCAGCCGCTTTGCTGATCCTACTGCAGGGCCTAGTGGCACATTCACCTGCCCTCCTACCCCAAGCCACGAAGCTGCGGTGAGACGAGCAAGGGTGTCTGAGAGATTGTTGCAATCGTCGCGTGGAACGCTGAGCCGCTGGAGCACTGCATCCGCCAGTCGTTTTGCTTCCTCTCCGGTAAGTCGATGCTGCCTTCCCAGTAGCTCTGCTCGTAGCATATCGCTAGCCACCACTCGCTTCAGCGCTTCGAACGTGAAGCCGGTCATGTCGTTCTCTGCTGGCGCTATCATTGTCGGGTTGCGCTGCGGTGGGGCTGGAATATTCTCCATCGTAGATTGCTCACTTTCGCTCGTCTCGTTGGTGACCATCACTCTTGGAGGTGTCGCTAGTCGGATGGGCCCACCAGTGTGTCGTGGTACTTGAAGAGACAGACGTCCTGGTCGGCCACCAGACTCACCTTGGCGTTGTGCGGGTTCTGGAGGCGATTGAGCTGCTTCAATTCCACTTTTCTCTACAGATGGGACTGATACGCAAAACGACGAACTGGACTTGTCATTGGTCGGATCCGCCGGGAATGTGGTGAAAGGCCCGTCCTGCACGTTTCTGCTTGCAGGTGGGCGGCCTGTACAGGAAGTGTGTCAGCAAAGTCGAAGCGAAGTTCTTTGACTGCTTGTGATCTATTCCGGAGTAATGCGAGGGTAAGGGTGCCAGGGTGAGCGAAGCAATATTGTGCAACATACCTCGAGGTTTGGCGCCCGGCGCATTTGAAGATGGCCAAGCACTCGATACTGCTGGGCCATGTTTCCTCCGCTTCCGTGCGGACGGCGTAATAGCTGACTTAGGCTCGTTGCCCAAAGCTGCATCGATATGATCTTTCATGGAGCCTGGAAGAGCAGTCATTGGGTAAGGTGTCGAAGGATTCTGCCACCGCATATGTGAAGGCACGGGTGCGACTATTGCGGACTGCGGTCCATCTAGCTTCGACATCCACGGTGCGAAGTGGTGCTGCTGGATGGCAGATGCGTTTGCCCATGGATCGGTGGATGAGTTTGCCGTGAAGGACATGTTCGCACTCGGGTATGCTGAAGCTGGGTATGCGGACTGAGGTTGATTTGGATGAGCACTCTGAGCTCCGGGTTGCGCTTCATCGTTCTGTTCTACTTCTGAATTTCGTCTTCTGCCTCGCTTCGGTCGAAACGAAGGATCCAAGGCTCTGACGGCGAGATCTTCTTCTGGTAATACACCGTCTCGTCCCGCGGCAGGATAGGGATCACGTGGATGCGGCACTTGCTGATAGTAAGCATGCGGCTTTCCAAATAAGAATTCGAAGAACGCATCAACATGCATAGCCCGCATCCATCGCTTGAGTCGCACGCTGTACTGTTGGACCTTCTGGACCGATTGGCCTTTCGAGACATCCGGTGGTTCTACTCCGAGTTCAAGAGCGAGTTTACTCCAAGTCGTGATCTCCTTTGCATCGAACTTCTTGAGCAGTTCGAATAAGCGAAAAACCTCGAAGTCCTTGTTGTCGCTTTTAGGTGGGCTTTGAAAGTTAGTCCGAAGTATCGTTGTGTCAACATCCAAGGAGAAGTTTGGGTTGCAATAGAGGATGAATGCAACATATGCATCAACTATGTTGTCTGCCGTTACGTCAGTCGATGGGAGTGAGCGATCATTTGGTGTAAAAACAAAAGTGGCTTCGCGTGATGGCGTTGTATTCCTGATATGAGGAGACAAAGATCGACTGGACTGCCGTCCTAGAGTATTGGATTCATGCGACGCATGTCTGGAGTGGGATGGTGACGCTCTCTGCGATTGCCTCGAGGGAGGCGACAAGTGCTGAGATGGATGCTGCATATGCTGATCAACACTACTCATCGCTGGCTGAAAGGATGAGTAGTTGAAAGGCACGCCATTGGCATCGAGGTATTGCTGCTCGTCCACATCGCCATGCTGGAATTGTCGATACATCGAGCGATCGTGCTACCAACCAGTTCTTGCGTCGTGGAGAGTGCTGTAAAGCTGCATCTGGTTTATCGAGTTCAACTACATGTATGCTATGCAGTTTCCAATCGAAGAACAAGGCGATTGATATAGGTTACTAATTTACCACAGTGAGATGAAAGTCGAGCAAATTAAGGAGAAAGTGGTCAAGAAGGCGGAGGAAACGCGGGCGGAACGAACACGTGAAATCACGTGTGCTAGGGTGTGTCTTGGAGGGCATAGGCATAGGGCATTGCCTCGGTACCTCTTCCCCTCCGATATTGACCGACGCGAATCGTCACTCTGCATAACCTCCTTCGAACCCCTACAACTTGACCTCCATCCGTTCCTTAGCATTGCTCAATAAGCACAAATCAACCAATATGTCGGACAAATCGGAGATCCAGGCCAAGGCCTACAAAGAGGTCGAGCAGTCGACCGGGAGCGACAACATAGCGCATGCGCTCGCGGGAGCTGGTGGTGGGCTGTTGTCGATGGCGCTCACGTTCGTCAATCCGAGCGCAACATCGAATGACAGCCGCTGAATACCGCAGATACCCTCTTATCACGTTGTCGACCCGAGCGCAAGTCGAGAAGAAGAAGGCACACACTGGCACAATTGCCGCGGCAAAACGAATTATCGATCGTGAAGGCATCGCAGGGCTCTACGCTGGCATGGAGAGTGCATTGTTCGGCATAACGGTCACGAACTTTGTGTATTACTACTGTACGCTACCGATTAGTCGACAACAAACGACCAAGACGCGAGTCTAACGATCCACAACAGGGTACGAGTTCAGCAAGTCCTTCTTCCTGCGATCGACCAAGAAGCCATACCTCAGCACACTAGAGAACATGATGGCAGGTGCGCTGGCCGGATCAGCCACAGTTCTTCTCACGAACCCGATCTGGGTGGTCAACACCCGGATGACGGCACGCCAATCGCAATCCAACGACAGCTCTCTTCCTACCACAGAAAGCGAGAAGGCGGAGAAGGAATCGGCTCCTAGCACTATCGGGACGTTGATGAAGATTATCAAGGACGACGGCTTCTTCCGTTTGTTTGCTGGTGTGATGCCGGCCTTGGTCCTCGTCTTGAACCCGATCTTGCAGTATACCGTTTACGAACGCCTGAAGCAGATGCTGGAGAAGCGACGAAAGGTTGGTGCCACGGATAGCTTCCTGCTCGGTGCTCTGGGCAAGTTGGTCGCGACCTCGATCACATATCCGTATATCACGGTCAAGTCGCGGGCGCACGTTGCTTCTGGTAAGCAGGAAGGTATGGTTGCTAGCCTGCGAAAGATTGTGAAGGAGGAAGGTGTCAGCGGACTCTACGGAGGTGAGTGTGGAGACTGAAGTGCTTACTGGTGGTCAACTAACGAATATTCAGGTATTGGACCAAAGGTTACACAGTCCGTCATCACGGCCGCGTTCTTGTTCGCATTCAAGGATGTCATATATGAGGCGACGGTGAAGGCGCGGAGGAAGGTGAAGGTTTGAGCTTTTCGATATTTCTAAAGGCCAAGTAAGAGCCGGGGTGTCTTGACATCGCTATAACATACTTTGCGGCTGTGGAACGCGAATGTACACTGACGAGGGTCTGGTTGAGAGAACGATAGGACACAGTCATACCCTACTGAAGGATCCGGACAAGTTTGAGGTCAAAAATCTTGTTTGTTAGCAACATTGCAGTCAAAAGCTGTTTGCTGTACTGTATATTCGTCTATCATACAACTGTCGGTCTCCCAGTGTCGCCTTGGGCCCAGGTTTGTTCGGCCTTGGTCCCAGGAGCGAGCGAGATTGGTACACCATTCGGAGCACCGTTCATTGCACTGGTGGGTCTGCCAGGTCCGCTGCCAACTGCCTCACCATTCGCGTAACTTGAGCCGCCCTTGAGAGGGCTTGACTTCCCGCCAGCGCTGAGTGGCGACTGTGTGTACAGCGGTGTTTGATTCTTCTTGCCAATCGACGTGTTAAGTGGCAGAAGTGGCTCGGAAGACTCGACGTGGTCTCTTGCACGCTTGTCTGCTTTCCCGGAATCAGACGTTCGATCATAGAGGTACAGTCCCAGAAATGTAAGCGCAAAGCCAAATCCTTGTATCTTCGTCATGGGATTGCCGAACCATATGATGGCGAAGATGATCACAGCAACCCGCTTGATCAAGCTTGCAACTGAGTACGTGACTGGTGAAACCATGCCCAGCAGCACGAATGCTACCAGACTCTGCCCAAAGTGGAAGGTGCCATTGAACAAAAACTCCAGAGCCAGCCGTCCGTGGTCCAATGCATCCGGTCGGTCGCGTAGGTCGATGGACCCATCGTGCCAGTAGTCAGCGACCAGACCCCGGCCTTCAAACCAGACCCAGATTGGAAAAGTGACTAGTAGAGCCAGTCCGGATGAGTAACAGAGCAGATTCAGCTTGTCAGGCTTCCTGCGCCCAACTGGCATGCCATCTGCTTCTGCCTTTGCCGCTTCGTTGAAAAGCTTCTTCGAGACGATGTTCTGCGTGACGAACAATATTGCACTTCCGAAGGCGTAGGTCAAGCCCAGAAAATTGCCCTTGAAACTTGCTGAGCAAGCCATGACTACGCCTACCGTAAGTGGGACCAGTGAAAGGTATGTCGGTGTGGAGTATCTCGTGTCGAAGAAGATCCGGTATGCTACGACGGTCATGAGTGGCGACAGCCCTTTGATGGTGTGGACCAGTTGCACTGGGATTCGTGACATTGCATCGGAGTTGAGGATGTGGCCGCCTATCTGGAAAGCCGTCAGAGGTAGAGTGACAACGATGATGTCCCAGCTTGGCCTCCTGATACCATTCTTCAGGACCGGTATGTTGTTGCGCACCGAAGCGTTGTGCTTAGCGAGCCAGGAGAAGAATAGGCACCAGAAGGAGACCAGCGCGAATTGCATCACCGTCAATGTAATGGGCTTTGGCAGCGCAGTCAAGATCGCCTTCGAGGAGGTGTTGGACATGATCGAGCTCGTAAACCAGATCCCGCAAAGCATGACCAGCCGATACGACACAGGTGCCTTCAATGCCTCCGCGATCTCCTGCGCATTCTCGCTGATGCTCGCCTTCCGTGTCCGGACAATTTGTATCGCCTCACTCAGACTCCGCTGTCTGCCATGTCTCGATGCGCCTGTGAGTCGACTCGTTGCGCCGTTAAGCAATGTCGACTGTTTCTTGTATGGCCATCGCTCGCTCGAATGCAGTCCTGGGGGCAAACCATTGGGCAGTGGCTTCGGACGTGGTCCGCGCGAGATGTCTTCGAGCGCATCTTCCTCTTCTTCTATCGGCTGCGTAAAGTCGGGGAATTTGTAGGTCGTGGGTGTGCTGTCCGCTGGGGAGGCAGATCCTCGCCGTTCATATATCGCAGTTGCAGGCGGTACCATCTTTCGGTGTGATGACACGTGGGCTATCGAGCCATTGCAACAGTTTTCTGGGACAATTCGCCGGCCTGCAGAGTACAGGAGAGGTTCTTAGGAGGCGTTTCCGTGTAACGGTGGTTGTGCTCTGGCCTCTGGTCGTCGAGATCGTCCGTTAGTAGTAGTCCTCTGCTTTTCCCCTTCTGCTTCGACTGCGGATATGTTAATTGGCCGTCCTTAGATGCGCGATCGGGCAAGGGAAGAAGAGTACAATCGATTACATGTCACGCCATTGTTACACCTCCCAAAGCTGAGGTCCCGTCGTCCTGCAAATGCTTGGCAGTGATGATGATCGACTAGAACTACATCTCCAGGCATCAGTTTATGAGATACCACCTTCCGCATATGGGATCGTGAGGCTCATATGTTGGTTTTGGAGATGGCTGATATGTGGTCGAACGTCTCCGTTCTTCCGCGATGATCCTGCCCCTGTTCCTACTTGCTTATGCTGGTCTGGCGTTTGCAAGCGATCAAAGGACATTGCTTGAACAGCCACCGGATATCACGTTCTCTAGAGAATGGCAGATACTTGGACCGTTCGAGATCGGAACACGAGGTAACTTTCGCGATCTCACGGAGAGAGATAACATGCTGACGACACGCAGAGGTTACATGGGGCGCTGACCCTCTCGAGTTCTATGGCGGTTTTCGTAACCTCGAATACAATCTCAAAACAACGTTCAGGAGCCCGCTGGTGTTCAACGGTACAACTTCGTGGTCTACACGTGAAGCCCTGCTCAGCTATGAGAGCGACGAGGTTTCGAGTGCTGAGCTTGACGTAACATTCCCCGATGTTGACTGGCAATGGCTTCGCGACACATACGGATGGGCGGCATTGCAGTGGCAAGCCTGGGCTCGCGGCGAAATCTACATTCAGCACGAGAACGTTGACGTCTTGATCTTGAACACCGGAGGCGTCCTGGAATACTGGATCGATGATCAACACTACTTCGGAGGCGACTTCTATGGATTTCGCAAAGTCCCGGTCACGTTACGCCTGAGCCAAGGGGTCCATCGGTTCGACGTGAAGCTGGTGCGTGAGATTCGCTCAATGGGTGGTGTAGGCGACCCCGACGTCAAAGTCAACCTCGAATTGAGACGATCAAGGCGTGGACTCGTCCGCACGAACCCCGAATTCGACGAAGGTGTCCTTATATCGGATCTAATCGGAGGTGACTACGGACCCCTGGCGAGTGGGTACGCTTCGGTCATGGTTCGCAATGATGCAGGGCATGATATATATGTCACTGGGATTTATGGTATGCGCAATGAATGTGTGCTTGACCTGCTCTCTACCTCACCGCTCAAACTCGTCCCCGGCCAAACAAGACCGATTGCATTCGGGGTTGGATGTGTTAAGACTTACGACCGGCGCTTAGATGCCGAGCTGGTGTATCGGTTCGAAGGCACAACAGTAGAGCACACACTTCACCTGGGAGTCTGGCCTGATGCGTACGAAAGTATGCATGAGCCGCACAAAGTCACTTACATTGGGCCGGGAGGCACGGTGTCATATGCAATATTGAAACCTCCTTCTCCAAGTGCTCAGTGTGAAAATGACGCTCGCAATCAATCCTTGCCAATTCTGATCGCGTTGCATGGCGCAGGAGTCGAAACAGACAGCGAGGTTATCAGGAGCACGCTGGACGACCTTCCCGACTTGTGTGCCTGGGCGCTTTTCCCCAGCGGCGGAACATCATGGAGCGGCGATGACTGGCACGTATGGGGCCTTGCAGATGTGGAAGCTGCAGTTGGCATGATACCAAAATGGATCGAGCATGTCGAGTGGAGCGGATCAGGAGTGGATGTCGACCGATGGCTCGTTACTGGACACTCCAACGGTGGCCAAGGAACGTGGTACATACTCACGCACCGTCCGGACAAGGTCATAGCCGCTGCTGCAGTATCGGGCTACTCGTCGATTCAGAACTACGTGCCATACGTGTCGTGGCACACGTCCGATCCTGGCCGTGAGGCTGTCATACAAGCAGCTCTGCTGAACTACCGCCACGAGCTCCTGCTGGAGAACGCTCAAGACATCCCCGTTTTACAGCAGCATGGCAGCAAGGATGACAACGTGCCAGTCTACAACTCAAGATTGCTCGCTCAACGCATCCAGCAGGCGGGAGCCGATAGTACCTTTTTCGAAGTGCCCGGTCAAGGTCACTACTGGGATGGCGTAATGACCACCGAGCCACTCAGCAACTTCTTCAGCAAGCACCTCACTGCGCACAATCTCACGGACGCCCGAACTCCTCTCAACCTTCGCGAGTTCACCATGGTGGCGGCCAGCACTGGAGACATGGGTACGAAGAACGGCGCAGAAATCATTGCACTGGCAGCGCCCGGCAAGCTGGCTAAGCTCCATTTCCTGCTCGATCCGCTTACGCTGACCTGCATCTGGAACGCCGTGAACGTGCGATCTTTCCGTTTCGGCCCCAATATCTACGACGACTGCCAGTATATCCTAGTGAACGGGCAGACAATGTCCCACCCCACCGCATCGCAGGTAGATGCTGTATACGAGAGAACCACAAGTGGTTGGCAGTTGGTCGAGAGCTTACAGGACGAGCAGCATGAGAAATATGGTCACCAGCTTGGAGGTATGAATGCTATACTGCGCTCTATTGGACCCTTCTCAATCGTCCAGCATTCGGCGAACACTCAGCAGGTCGCATTGCAGATTTCACGCAATCTCTGCCAGTACTACGCCGCGGATACCGACATCACATCAGATTATAGTGAAGCGCTGAACTCGACCGGCAACGTCATCAGCATCGCCATAGGACAGGACCTTCCGCAAAGTCGCGATGAGTATCCCATCTTTGTTCACGGTCGCAGTGTGATAAATGGTGGTAGTGTGATACTACACGCCGATGGTCTCGATCATGGCTGGTTTGACCAGGACTATCCTGGACTTGCCGCTGCATATCTGCGACCTTTGCAGGGCAAGCGGCTGGAGCTTGTGGTTTGGGGTATTGACGCTGATGCATTGAAGACGGCTGCTAGGCTGGTCCCCATGCTTACAGGCAGCGGACAGCCCGACTTCATTATCATGGATCGGACAATGCTGTGGAAGGGGTTGGAGGGCACACTTGCTTTGGGCTTCTTCGATTCGAATTGGGAAGTCAGTAAGAATTCGTATCTAGCTGTGTAGACCTTGTGGAAAAGAGGGGAAATGGATCTTGGGTCATGCACACAATGATTTGTGCTTGTGAGGCAGTGTTTGCCGGCCGCTCAAGATAAGGCGCATCGAAGGTTACTGGTAGCCATCATGAGGGTCAGAGTCCAGCGCAAAGTGGGCAAAGCATGTACTGGAGAAGCGGCGATAAGATCTTCAACTCCACCGTGTATGGCACATGGTCCGGTAAGTGTATCGAGAAATATTGCGGCGGAGGAGGCGGATGTTCTTTTGGATCGTCCCGAGGCCGTGACTGCCATGTTGGAAAAACACTTGGAGTATCGTGCCTTCCTTAATATGTGGGAAGGAGCGTTGTGATCCGGAACACGCGGTGAGCGACAACTTCAGCTTCAGCTTCTTTTCTCCACTTCACCCTTCCCATCTACGTCGTGTTTCTTGTCAAATCACCACCATCGCATGCTCAGATCATCGTTGGCATCTTATTGCAAAGTTGTAGTCCTGTCCGAGATCTACCTTAGCCCTTGACGCCTTGCAGCCCGCAGCCAGCAATTGGCAGACACCTTACGCCACCAGGCCAGCACCGCAGTAACAAGTCAACATGGACTTCTCCGGGTCGCCAACGAAGAAGAAGATGTCCGCATCTTTCACGATATACGAGGATGAGATGGATCACGATGGTGGCCAATGTGGAGTGGTGTGTGAATGTGGCCTGCGCCACATCGACGTCAGTTCATCTTAACTGACACGGATGCAGCCGACTCTTCACCGTAGCTCAAGCGTCTTGCCCTTGACCACTTCGAAATTTGCAAACCAACTTGCACAACCACACAGACAACAGAGGGTGAGCAGCCATTGCCGCACAACAGAACGACTCTTACTGACCAAGTCTTCCATCAGAACATCAAGATGGCCAACCAGAACGACAGCCCCGTCAACGAGCTCCTCGCTCGGCTCACCCAACAGCAGCAGGCGCTGTATCGCCAGAAGGAACAGGTCGACGAGTCTGCGCATGACAACAGCTCTTCCTCCTCCGCCACCGATCCATACGCCAACACACCACCCACCGAGAGCGTGGCAAACTCAGATGGACGTCCAGATGCCGCCGAAGTCCTCCGTCTTCAAAAGGAGCTCGAATGCGCCAAAGAGCGCATGGCTCAGATGGACCTAGAACTGACCCAGTCTCGCATCACCAGGCACACCGTCGAAGAAGCCATTGGCTCCCCCTTCCCAGCAGCTCAGCAATTGGCCTTCAATATTGGCGGTGCTGCAGCAAACAACGGCCAAGGGAGAGCAAGCCCGTTTCGTCCTGGCAATCAGGTGCAGAATGCGCCAGGTGGAAAGTTGTGGATCGATACAGGCATCCCGAGTGGCGGTGACATGTACACGCCTCAGCAGTAAGTCAAATTTTTCAAACGTCTGACGCGAAACTGACGCGTGCCAGCACCGACCCATCGCCCGTCTACCCACGTCCAGCATCTGCGTTCGGCGGGCGCCCGGGCTTCCAGCAAGGCTACACACCCCCAATCACTCCGCTGAGCTTCCAGCAGCCCTATGTTCACCCGAACGCTGCATCTCAGTATCAGCAAGCGCCCATCGGGACCAGACTCTCACCAACTGCCTCTGACTTTCCACACAACGGCCAAGGGCCATGGAACGCAGCTCCGACCCAGACCGCCACGTACGTCAACACGATGGAGCCTCTCAACTACCGCCGCCTTCTCGACCGTAACATGAGCTGCAACTGGAAGTACATTGTCGACAAGATCGTCTGCAGCAACGACCAGCAGGCCTCCATCTTCCTGCAGCAGAAGCTCAAGGTCGCCACTCCGGAGCAGAAGTTCGAGATCGTCGGCGCTATTATCGACCAAGCGTATCCGCTCATGGTCAATCGCTTCGGCAACTTCCTCGTCCAGCGCTGCTTCGAGCATGGCTCTGCAGAGCAGGTCATTGCAATTGCGCAGGCCATTCGCGGAAACACACTCAACCTCAGCATGGATGCTTTCGGGTGTCATGTCGTCCAGAAGGCCTTCGACTCCGTCCCTGAGGAGTACAAGGCGATCATGGTGCACGAGCTGCTTCGTCGCATCCCGGAGACCGTCATCCACCGCTACGCTTGTCATGTCTGGCAGAAGCTCTTTGAATTGCGCTGGAGCGGGTCGCCACCTCAGATCATGAAGTACGTCAACGAGGCTCTGCGCGGCATGTGGCACGAAGTTGCACTGGGTGAGACCGGCAGCCTCGTCGTCCAGAACATCTTTGAGAACTGTCTTGAAGAAGACAAGCGTCCATGCGTCAACGAGGTCCTCGCAAGCATCGACGTCGTTGCTCACGGTCAGTTCGGCAACTGGTGCATTCAGCACCTCTGCGAGCATGGCTCCATCCCCGATCGTACTCGCGCCACCGACCACGTCATCCGCTTCGCTACCGAATACAGCATGGATCAGTTCGCCTCCAAGGTTGTTGAGAAGTGTCTTAAGATTGGTGGCACCGACTTCCTCGACCGCTACCTCGACGTCGTCTGCGAAGCTCACCCCGAGCGCCCACGTATGCCACTTATCGACATCTCCGGCGATCAGTTTGGCAACTACCTCGTCCAACACGTCCTCACCAACGCAGACCCGCAGCGCCGCGAGATGGTCGCTGCGCACATTCGCAAGCACATGGTGTCTCTCCGCGGCTCCAAGTACGGCTCCCGCGTGGCCATGCTCTGCTCCAATCCCGCCCTCGCCACACGTCCAGGCCCGCCCACCGGGTTGACTCTCAGCCGCCAGAACAGTGGCTATGGTGATCGCTTCGGCTCGGACCTCACTCGCACCTACTCGAACGAGCGTCAGTATGGTTGCATGAGCCGTGGCGGGTTTGGAGGTCCTTACCGCTGAGTCTCGTCGACCCAATCACCCACACTCTTTTTGGCAATGAGCCGCCCAACACTGTTCGCCCTCATCGCGCATCAATGAGTGTACTCAACAAACCTTGGAGTCATCTCGTCATTATGGCTCAATCTACACCGGCCCAACATACTTGATTGTCTGCTCGAACTGGTTGCTGTCTACATCGAAAGCTAAGCTAGACGCTAGAACGCTCTCGCTGTTGGATTGGGACCCTGCATCTTATGGACCTATCGACTAATTGGCGACTTCTTCTGACGGTCAAGCAGCGACCTTGCTGGCGAGCGTGCACTACCTTTGCATATCTTAGCCTCATTTCTGGCAATGTTCTCTTGTTTGGGTCTGGTATGGGAAATGTTTAATGCCTTGCAGCTGATTGTAATGGGATCGTCAGAGCTCGTGTATGGGCTGAAGCGCTAGCTGGAAGTAATGCTTAATTGGCAGTGCTTCGTGTATATCGAATGGAAAACCTCTCGTTGTCGGAGATCAAGTTTCATGCGATTGTAGTGCTGTGTCTTTTCGCCCCCCTGTCGCGACAACGGCTCGGCGGAAGGAACGGAACGCGCCGTCAAAGCATACAGCTGAACATGGCACGAGGCCAGCGTTCTCCCTTGACGATAAGATCGAGGGCTTCGGATAGCGAGATATAAACGAGGTCGTTTTGACTGTGTTCTATCTTAACTCAACATGTGCCTGAGGATCTCCAAGCCAGAAATGCCAGATCTGGCCTCTGACACCGCAACTACTCGAGATGGCCAGGAGAAATCAAGCGAAGCTGCTCAGCACACCGAATCAGGCACATCTCAGGCACCGTATCATGCCTACGAGTCGTATCGCGTACCAGGCGTATTCTTAGTCAACTTTCCTATACTTTCGTCCAGCACTCTGCATTCCTTGCACTGCTTGGGTTCGATTTGAAACCCGAGGTTAAACTCAATAATGGGTATTGCGCCGCACTTGACGACCAGACTTTTGATGCCGTCCGGCGTGATCCTGGAGTCGAGTACATAGAGGACGAAGCTGTCGGCGAGGTGGAGTCGAAGAGGTTAAGGGAGACGTTGGATCAGTACCAAGCGCCGTATCATGCCTACGAGCCATCCGTACCTGGCGTATTCCTGGTATCCTTTCGCCCGGGCTATACGCTCGCCGAGCACTCTGCATACCTTGGGGGCGATCTGAAACTTAGAAACCAGTTCCAAAGCGGGTATTGCGCTGTACTTGACGATCAGACCGTCGATGCTGTTCGGCGCGACCCTGGGGTGAAATACATCGAGGACAACACTTCTGGGGAGCTGGAGTAACTTCGATGAAAACATCCTTTCTTGGGGCATAATTTTTAAGGTATGAGTGCGTTCAAAGTTCTATACGTACAACTCGTCGATGCTACTCGCTCTCCCAAAAGGCCAAACACCGGACCTCAATGCTCTGCCTGGTCGGCCCATAATCTCCGCCAGTCGTGAAAGCAGTGTGAGGACACCTCCTCGCAGCAACCTCATGGCTCGAATCAAACTGCTTGATCAGCAACGCCTCGTCCGGTCTCATCCTCGCAGCATAGTACCACTTATGCACTCCTGGCTGGCCAGCTTTGACCTCCCAAGCCTCTGAGCGCGACTTTGCGGCGAAGTTGTATCCTGATTTAGCTTTGCGCAGCGACTCTGGGATGTCTGCGTATACAGCGGCCAGGTCTTCTTCGGATACTGAACGTGCATCGCATACGGCCAGGTTGTCACGATTCACTTCCGAGAAGGGGCGCCAGAGGTTGATGATGGCCCATCGTCCGTTCTTCAACTTCTTTGCTTCGTCCTCTGGCAGATCTGCGAGTTTGGCGTCACGGACCAGTTCTGCGCCGAAGTAGGACTGGTCCACGTGCACTGCATCGTTGCGTTAGCGGCGTGAAGGTCGACCGCGGAAGGATTGGAGCCTGCTCACCAGAACGATTCGGGGCTGGCGCAGTCACTGGTTCCAGATCAGGTAGATCCAGCTCAGCTTCCGCCACTTTCTCCCATGGCAGCCGTCGAGCAATGTGGACGACAGGCAGGACCTTACTTGCGCCAGTTCTGAGGCTCTATTCAGCAGGATCCGTCTGAGAAGCAGCACCACGAACATACACTTTCTGAACATGCGCACACACCTCCGGGTAATAGTGCTCAGCGATGGCCGCATTGTCGTCAAAGTCCGTTGCACTGGTCGAGAATGGCCGCACCTCGAAACCGTGAGTGTCCAGCTCGAAGTCCGACTGGTTCTCTCGGATATTGGTGATCTTTACGGCTTGGTGATCGTGTGGGCGACGTTTGTCTCCGACTGTTCCGGGACACCAGACTGCTGCTCCTCCTCGCGCGACTTCGAGATGGTAGCCCACCGTGGCAGTGACAGTCTGGGTCGCTATCTTCGCTTGTAACTTTCCTGCCCACCGAGAGGGTGATGTTGGCTATTGACTGGTAGTAGGATCTTGGCACCACTACCGCGGAAGCGTCACCTTTATGCCGTCTCTGAACTTAAATCCCTTGCGAAGAGCGATCAAGCTATCATTATTGCTTGACGTGTTCTTGAGGTACATGTGGTGTCGTAGCCGTGGCTATGAACTCTATTGGTAGCAGTAGCCTCGGTTACATGCATGCTTTGATGCGTAAGGGAGGTGATGCCTTACTGTAGCATTCGTCTACAACGTCTCACACCTCTTGTCTAGGACGAAGCTTTTTGTCAATGAGCTTGATGATGGTTCAGGTGTTCGTGGAGCACGGTGTTGAGATCATAGTCTAGATCCGTAGTCTGTATGTCCAACAGCTAACCGATCGAACTTGTTACACGTGCAACCTCGGTACCCCTTGCCCCTGTCGTCTTATTTTCTTCCTCTCGTGCGCCCCTTCACATGGCCGTCACCATGTCTCCGATATTTGCACGCAGACCATTCCATCCCATACAAAGCTGACATCGCAATCCCTACGCATGCGACCATAGCACTAGTAGTCGCCTCACTGCCCCTTGACCGACACCCCAGTCCCATACACCTTATTCCACACCGGCGCCGTCGTCAACTCTGACTGCTCCCCAAGCATATGCGGACAAGCAGGCTGATTGCTCACAGCCAGATCCAGGTGACACTCCTCATCGTGGCCCAACGTACAAGCCGAATTCGCGATATTAAACAACGAATAATTATCCCCCACCCACGTCCCCGCCGGACAGCTCGAAATAAAATTCATCGAATTCGCGGCTGCGAACCCCAGCTTCCCGTTCGCGTTCGAAAGCAGGCCAGCGCACTCGCTCATATCCACATCCTCGTAGGTGGCTTCGATGGGACCGCCCATGATCGGGTTCTCGGCGGCGCCTTGGCCGGTGACGAGGTAGTTGTAGGCGTCGTAGGAGATGTCGTGGGCGCCGCCCGAGGTGTCGATTTTGAGGAGGAAGACGGAGCGACCTTTGGCGTCGACGCGGACGCAGACGCCGGCGCAGGAGACGGGGGTGGGCCAGTAGGCGACGCGGTCGGTGTTGATTTTGCAGCCGAGGACGCCGACGGAGGAGCTGAAGCTGTCGTGGGGGGTGACGGAGATGGCGGCGCCGCGTTTGGTGTGGGGGACGGCTGCAGTGAGGGCGGTGGTGGCAAAGCCGAGGGTGGTGGCGAGGGTAAGCTTCATGGTGGTGGGTGTGAAGGTGAGTGCGGTGGGAGGATGTTGGAAGGAGGATTTTGATTCTGGTGATGGAGAGTGGCAGATTCGTGTCCGAACGAGCTTGATGGCAAGGCAAGTACGAGTAGTTGGCAAGGATAGTGGAAAAGAGGAAGAAAGAAAGACGCAGCAAAGCACTCTTCTTATACCTCGCAGCTCAAGACTCTGCCTCAACGGGAAAGCACGTTGATTAGGCTCACCGATGATTGCGAGCGTGTCTCACCCTGCGAAAGCGTCAGACATGATTGTGGAGGCCAACATCGCAGAGTCGCCATGTTCAACGCTGAGTTCAGGATGCGATTATGACCACCAAAGGTCATAAGGTCGATCAAGAGTGCTGGATGAGTAATGCGACTTTGCGACTGGAGCGTTGTTGTTTCCATGCTTCAGTTGCAAGAAGATTTTTGGTTTTTGTGGGCGACTCCACAGAGTTGGAAACTTCGTTTGCTACCGTGCTCGCGCGGGATCAGATTCGCAGTGTTGCTCTGCTGCACACTTTTCGTGTGGCCGCTGTATAGGAGTGGTAGCCGTAGCATGCGGATACACGACCATCTTGTGTACCCAGGTGCTTTCGAAGTCTAGAAGCGAATATGTGACCCCGTGGGGTAGCGAGTGCCGCATGCTAGGAATACTAGAATGGGTGTGGTAGTCGAAGTTTACCAACGGTCCTCTCCTGAAATACCATCAATCAGGAACCAGGTGAGGAAGTCTTGTACATCATGGATCAATATACTGTGTAACTGTGATGTCTCGTCCAATGCCAGGTGTCCGTAGCAGGCGCCAGAACATGCCATGTCCAAGACCTAGCTCAGTCGTGTCGACAGCCTCTTCTCGCAGTAGTCGATACCACTTCCGCAGAAATTGCCAATCATTACATCACCTTCACCCTTCCGTCACGACCACACCCTCACCCGTAGGCGTCGTGGCCGGCTCATCACCACATTCAGGCCACTTCTCATCAATTACCCAACTCCCACACTGCGGCTCGCCTCTTCTCCCTTCTTCCAATCGCCTCCAAATCGTACTAACCACTCTCTTCGGCTTCTCTCCATTCTCTGTCGTCCGGGTAGCACAGAGGTAGACGCCCGTCCCACGCTGCCCGCGCCAGACCTCGACCGCGACTTGTCCATCAAACACGTTCCGTAGTGCGATAACGACAGGGGAGTTATCGTCACCCCAGACGACGCTGTAGCTGTCGGAGCCGGGGTAGTATACTCGGAGTTCCAATTTCGTCAGACCGCTGTGCGCTGGCTTGGGACCGAAGAGGGAAGCGAGTAGCGTGCTCAGCTGGCCTGCTGAGTTCGGACTGAAGCCGCCGTTGAAGTGCTGGTCGACGAAGGGTGGGGGGGCATCGCTGCCGAGGTTTGCGGCGCGAGGAGCGGAGAAGGAGTGGCTGGTATATGATCCCGCAATGTGGATGCTGCGGGCTTGGGAGAGGAGGGTGGAGGCGCGTGGGAGGGTTCGGAGAATGTGGAGGCCGGAAGGGTATGAGAGAAAGAGGCGCGTTTGGCGGTGGTGAGGGGCGTTGAAGTGGGTGAGGAGGTCGTGGTGGATTTGTCTGGAGACGAGGTGGAGGCTGGCCTTGGTGCAGTACGGGAGGTTGGTCGTTGCGTCCGAGTCGAGAGAGGCGGCCGGGAAAACGGCGGGATTTGGGAGGGAGAGGAGGGCGTCGTTGTAGTCGGGCTGGATGAGAGGGATGTGTTGGTAGGGAAGGCCTGGGGTGGGAGCGCGACCTTGGGCGTAGCTGGGGATATACTGTGTTAGCGGGTGTCGATGAAGATGTAGCTGCGGGACGAGAGTCTCAGACGTCTCACGTACAGTTTGTGAACAATGTCGGGAGGACTCCCCACCAGTTGCGCGCTGCCGATTGTGATGGCCGCCCTGTCGTAGAGGGCGTAGCGGTAGATGTGAAGCCTCAATTCAATGGGCAGCCGGAAGAAGGCTGGCCCCTCCATCGTCGGGGGCGGTGGTGATGTGGGTGGTGGTGTTATCTCGAGTCTTTCCTCTATCTACACACCATCCATCCCATCGCCCACGCCACACATGACGATACGCCGCAAGCGTGCATCGACTTCACGCGAAAGCAATCCACAGATAAACACACATCTAGCAACAGCACAACACAATGCTCTCCCTCCCACTCCTCCCACCCCAACCCGACATCCTCCCCGGCCACCTCAACCTCCGCCCCCGCTCTCCCTCTCCACCCCCCAATGTCCGACAAAACCAGCAAGGCGTAAGTCTTCCCTCCTCATCTCCCAAACAATCCACCAACACCTCCCCAGCACCGCCAGCACCCCCAACCCCACACCCGCCACGATGACAAAAAATCCACCCACCACCGCCCCAACCCCCTCGCCCTCCTCACAGCAGACGAATCCGCCATCCACGCCCGCAAGCATGCTATTCGATATTTCGGCAGCTACTGGATTCGCCCACCCGGGATCCCGAAGACGTTGCAGGCGATGAACGAGGAGATGGCTGAACTGGCGGAGCAGGAGGAGTTGATGAGGCAGGAGCAGAATATGCGGGATTTGCAGGCGCGGCAGCAGGCGGAGGAGGCGAGAGCGAACGCGGAAGCGGGGGGAGAGGAAGAGGAGGGGGAGAGGAATTTGGATGATGAGATTCCGGATGCTGATGGGGATGGGGAGGAGGGGTCTGATGAGGAGGAGGACGAGGGGAGTGAGAAGGAGGGCGACGGGCAGGGGGAGGTGACGTTCAATGAAGAAAGTATGGTTGAGGGGAGTAGAGTTATGGATGAGCAGCAGCTACAGCGGAGAGACGCTTTGCGGGAGGAAGCGGAGCTGACAGGCGCAGCGAGGGACGAAGAGGACCTTGGTGTGGAGATGGAGCGGGATCTGGACGATTCGGTGCCAGAGGCGGGCAGTTACCAGCATACGGACACGGAAGTCGAAGATAGTACCTCCGACGACGCGGGCGACGATGACGACTCGCCACTCCGCGACTCGTTTGCTGCGAGTGCGAGGCGGCCGGCCCAGCCACAACAAGCACAACAGCAAGCTCCTCCAGCGCCCTCGTCCTCGGCGAGACGACAGAACCTGCGTTCCTCTACACGATCGCAGGCACAGCAGCCGCAGCGAGGTCAGCTTCCCTTCGGAGCCGCGGATAACGCCACGACACCCGCCAACAGCGGTGGGAACGCTAGCATGCAGGACGGCTTCCGCGCCGCAGCAGGTCCAGACGCCTCGCTGGCACGAAGTCCTGGCAGCCTGAACCTCTCCAGCTCAATCATCGAAAGCTCGTTTGTAAGCAGCAGTCCCGTGATGCAGCGGGGAGGCCGTGGGAGAGGGCGGAGGGGGGGGTAAGTAGCTTGAGACGATCAACAAAAGTTTCATAACCCAAGGGTGATGCTATAACGCTATGCCAAACTATGCCTGCGCATATCAAATCTCATCAACCTCTTCCTCCTTCACGGCCGAACCTCTCGCCTTGGTCGTGCTGTTGCTGTGCAGCGTGTCCATCCTGATCTGAAGTCAGCATTCATCCATAATTGATATCGTTCGGCAAGACTTACACATAATTGCCGCCATCACCTTTCGCCGCCATCCCAATAGCCTGCCGTCCAGTCTCCGAAGACTCCAAGAACTCCCTCAGCTTCTCGCGGAAAATCTCCAAGCCCTGTGAACTAGCCGCGTTCGTCATCCGCAGCATCGGGCCCCAGAGGTTGAGCGTGTAAGTGACGTACGCTCCGGCTCCAAGAAGGATAAGGAAGATGAAGTAGACTGGATTCCGCAGTACTGTTCACCAACAGAGTCAGCAACATGCTACTTTCACAACCTCGGGTTTGGATGAACGACGACTCACCAGCAACAATCTCATTCCACCCCAGCGCAAGCAACAGCCCATAGAAATACAACGGCACCTGCGTCATCCCGCCAATCGCACTCCGCTTCGCCTCCACATACACCCCATCCGCCGTCTTCTTGAACCTCGTCGCCAAATCCTGCCTCTTCGAATCCGTCAATATCGTCATCTCCTCCTCCAAACTCCTCCCCTCGTCCTCATCCACTCCCCCAATCGGCTGCAAGTCCTCCTCATCAGCCGCCGTAACCGTCTCCGGCGGGGCCCCAATCCAGGCGTCTAGGGGTGGCGGAGCACTAGTCCTTGCCATCTTGAAACGCGACAGGAGGGGTATGAGCTCGAGGGTGCTTTCGCGGGCTTTCGTGTATAAACCTTCGATATCGTCTGTCGGGCGCCAGATCCTGGGCACGCCTTCGTCATCATAGCGGAATTTGTCCTCGAAGTTTTCGCGGAGTTTGAGCAGGAGGTTGCCTTCCATCATCTCCTCGTCGATCTTGTCCCGCAAAGCGCCCCAGGACTTCCTACGTAGCCTCCACAGTCCGACTTCGACTTCGTCGGGGCTGGCGTCGAAGCTGCGCGCGCGTTCGGTGAAGCGAATCTCAGCGTGGGAGACTGTATCGGTGAAGACGGACCAGATGCGGTCCCAGAGGTCCTTTTCGGAGGGCTTCTCGCCGTCTTCTGGGGCGCCGGAGCCTGCGCGGCCGGAGCCGAGTTTGTTGAATTCCATGCCGATGCTCTCGCCCAGGCGCGAACGCACCCAGCGCTCTGAGCGTGTGGCTAGGCGGCGCATTTCCTCTTTCCGTAGGCGTCCGCTGACCTCGTCGATCTCCTTTTGGTAGAGGTTTAGCTGGGATTTGTAGTCGCTCCAAGGTGTCCCCGTCACCAAGCTCGCCTGCGCCTCGGACTCGAATCGCTTGATCGACTTCTGCTTCTCGGTCTGTACAATCTTATAGAAGTCGTAATTGCCTCCCTTCTTTTGCCCAGCCTTGACAGCGGTGGACACAGCTTCGCTAAAGTCGTGAATGCCGCTCTTGTGGGCAGCAGTCAACTGCCCTTGAAACAACGTCTTGAGCCGGCCATCAATCTTGGCCGCCAGCTCCGTCTGTTTCGTCTTGAACACGCCCTTGTGGTATCTGCTCGCTTCCTCCTCGAAGCTCTTCAGTACCAGCTCCCGCGCCCCACCCAGCGTCTTGCCGAGCGCAGCGATCACGATCGGTGCTCCAGCAGAGACAGCATTCGACTGCTGCTCCTCCAAAGGCGCGATAGTCGCATCGAAAGGCAACAGAACCTCTTTCGCGATCTCGTCACAACGAAATTGCGCCAGCAACTCCTGCTGTGTCGGGAGATCGAGGTCCTTATTGCTGTCGATCTGCTCCCATACACCCGCAGCATACATCGGGAATCCGTCAGCGGGTATCCGTCGATGGTACTGGGGCAATAAAACTGGGTCATCTGCATCGTCTACCAAGCCAGCCTTTTTGGAGTCCACGTAGCCCTCCCTAAATCTGGTGCCCAGCTTCGCGACCTCTTGCTCGAAGCACTCCGGCTGCAGAATCTTGTGAGGCAGTGCAACGAAGGCAAAGTCAAAGTAGTCGTTGATCTTGCTCTTCTCCAGACCTGGCGGCTTGCTCAAACCAGACCATATCCGCTCCAAGTCCTGCATCAATGTGTTCTTCAGATTGGCGAGCGGCGTATGTCCGAGATGATCTCGAATGACGAAGAACAGCAGCGACTTGGTGACATTTTTCGAGTTCTTGAGAAACAGCTGCAAGTCCACCTCGAACACCGTCTTCAACAGGCCCATGTTGGCGCCCTGGTACAACCCAACCTGATGCTCCCAGATGTTCACAATCAAGACCTCGCTTGTCGCCAGCGCGAACAGCGCACTCTTCCGCTCGAAATCCTGGTCCTCGCCTCTTTCCCGCCCATCCGTACCCTCGACATCCATAACCAAGATGTTCTCCGCCATGCACCTTCCCTGCCCATCCTTCGCACCCCCCTTCTTGTTCTTACTCATCCATATTCCCTTCGTGGTCTGCCGCCTCTCCCGCTCGCTCATAACCCCAAACTCAGTCCCGAACAGATAATTCAACAGCGTACTCTTGCCCGTACTCTGGCTTCCAAAAACAGATATCAGGTGGTAGTTGAACCCAGCCTTGGTGATCCCCTCCGCCTGCAGATACTGTGGCATCTGCTCGTTGAAGTTCTTGTCCTCGTCAACGATTTGGACGCCATGTTCGAAGTCCTGGTTCGCACCGCTGGCGAAGTGGCTGTTCACTGAGCCGTTCATCGTCAAGACCGAGGGGGCGGTGGGATGGCGGATTTGCGAAGAGGGCCGGCCAGAAGAGCCGTTCGGTTGTAAGGTGGACATCGTGGGCTGCACGGTACGAAGGTACTGCCGTACAGGATTGTGCTGACGATAGTATTGGTTGGATGCCCTGGCTTGGCTGGCCAAAATGTTCCGAGTGACGCCTGCCAACTTAATTTCGACGTCAGTGTGGCGTATGTGGCTGTGTGGACGACCCCATCATCTGTTCGGAGGGAGTACGGAGGAGGACGTGGGAAACAATGCTGTAGCAGAGCGAACATCTCCTTTGTCCGTCAATATGAGTATAGACTCTTCGTCCGCATCCCAACGATCTATGTTTGAATGGACCTCGCCTTCCCCCCTCTACTCACTCCAAGAACGCCTCCACAATGCTGTCCTAAACCCACAAGACGACTACAAGTTGAGCCACTTCTCCTCAACGGCGAACAGAAGACTGCGAACTACGTCGCTGGGACAGCCCAGCAGTAAGGCGCGCCCAAAACCAGATCGAGATCTCGACCACACTAGCATCCATTATGTCCCTTCTGCTGCCACATCTTCACACTCTTCACCTCCATGCCGTGGTCCCAAGTGGGATACCACTGATCACGCGCATTCCAAAAGTCCAGCTTCGCGGTTGGGGATTCATTGACCCATGGTTTTCCGGCCATGCCGTCTTCAAACCAATTGTTGGTTCTGATTACACAAGATTAGCGGATGGAGCTAGATGGGGGAAGGCCTTGCTACTCACCCTCCCACAGCGACGTTCAAGATGAGGTAGAAGTCCTGATCAAACGGCGTTGAGTCTCGTCCTGTCTGAGACCAGGGATCCACGAGGCTTGTGCCGTTGGGTGTCGAGGGAGGGAAGTCGCCTTTCGCCCAGAAAGGCTTGTCGAAGTTCTGTGTGGATGCATCAGCTGAGGTGTGTCGTGGTCGTGGGGAGGAGGACTTACCGTGTAGAGTACTTGCAGCAATCGGGTGTCGACGTAGGTGAAAATGTACTTCTCGCTCCATTCTAGTCCGAAGGTGTGGTATTTACCGCTGTAGGTACTGTGGAGTGCGGAGAGCTTTTCGTTGTTCTGCCACCAGTTGTCATTTGCAGGATCAGGACCCCAGTGGAGAGCTGACGAGATGATGTTGTTCCCGCCTTGTGGGAGGTAGGTGTGGTTGTTACCTGTTACAAGAAGAAAAAAGATCAGTTTGTGTGAGTGTGGGCAGTGCGGAGAGTAGTGGGTACTCACCTCAAGATTCCATCACATCTGCAAACCGCGAAGGTCACCAGTCAGCGACATCTCTCCTTCGAAGATTGCTGGTTACTCACCGATTTCTCCGGAGGCTGGCCATGGACCCTAAGTCTCTTTGACCGGCAACATCAAGATAGCAGGCCACGGCCAGTTGCCTGCTGGAAGCCTGGCTTCAACCTCGACCCGGCCATATTTGATGCTAGCGCCCTTCTTCGTGCTGATGCGCGCAGACTTGACCGGACTGACGATCGTCCCGTTTGTCGTACTGGTAGTCGCCACACAGTTCGACCATACATCGGACGTGCATTGTCCGCTTTTCAGCAGGTTGATGGTGTTGTTCGTCTCGATCAGGATCTTATCCTGCAGAGTGGGCTTGAGGATCAGGAGACCATCTTGAGTGAAGGCATTCTCGTTGGTGTTGGTAGTCTCTTCGAACTGGCCGTTGCCGAAACCACCAACTTCTACTTCCTTGGTCCAAACGCCCATATCAAGACCATTTGCGAAGTCGGATTCGTACACCGTACAGTATTTGTGGTTAATAACCGTGGACAGCCCTTGAACGATTAAGTAGGCAGCAATGCCCAGGCCAGCGAGTATGCCGAGCAGAGGTATGATAGTCACCCACTTCTCCTTTGGGTCTTTGCGTTTCAGCCATGGCTTTTCGTTCTCTCGATTCTGTATTCTGCGTGAGCGGAAGTATGGTTGCTCCTGTTGTTGCTGTTGTTGGTAGGCAGTCGAGGAGGTGACGAACGATCCTGGCTTCGACCCTGAAGGTGTGTTGGACGCATAGGGAGTTGCGAAAGGGTTCGCTGGCCTCGAGAATGGATTAATGCGGTCTTCATCTGGGTTTGGGGTGTGGGATCGTGGTGTCGTGCCCGCAGTCGTGGTGCTCGTACCCCAGCGATTGTAATCCATCTTTGTACTACACAACTGACCTGTCCCGAAAATCAAGCAGCATTCAACCGAGAGCTGGTGGCTTGACTTGACTACTTTTCAGTCTATCGTAATCGCTCGCTTAAGGGTTGATTTTATGGGCTCCAAAGACGTTGTAAGATCGCTTTGGTTTTTGCCCGGCTTGCAGTCGATTGAACAAAGCGCTGTTCATGGTGACAATCTTGCTGTGTAGCCACGCTTTCAAGCACATCAGATGGCTGATCTTTGAACTTGAAAGGAGCCTCCTCCTTGGTCTAGTCGCCCCTCCAGTGATGTCAAAGATCCTTTCAGGCTCGTCTGACATAACCGGTATAGAGTAAAGAGCCCAGGCTGTACGCTGTGGCCAGTCCGCGGAAGTTGCCACCTATACATGCCTTCAAGTTGAACAGTAGCGTCTGGTAGAGGCTTGAATATCCCCATCTATGACATAATCCAGCCTTTGCACTGCAGGATTATCTCTATGGATAAGGATCGGAAATGTCTCGGAGCTCAAGTCATCCCAACATCTTCCCTTGGCAGACCTAAAATCACTCCACCAATTCCTAAGCACACCTTCTCCTTCAATTTAATACTTGACCTGCAAAGTCAAATGCGTTCCTCCTCAATATGCAACCTCATAATCCCATATCCTCATTGCCTTTGCCGACAGGCCCAGGTAAGAGTAGCCTTGCCGCCACTTCTTCGCCTTGCTTGCAACCTACACAAGTATCGTCTTTGTCATTTCATAATTGCATTGGTAAAATTTCGCGGATGTTTTCGGTTCGAAACCCCAGTACGAAGCTAGCAGCTTCCTTGGGAATCTTCAGCAGATTCATACCCTTCTTCGCTCGTATGAACCTTTCCCTGTCAAACAAGTCAAGACGTAATTCGCTCCCGAACCACCAGCGCAATAAGGGTTCGCTCCAGATACTAGCGTGATTGTATCCTAGACGGTGGAGAGTGCCCATTCCTTCCCGGCTTGTGCCCGGCGGGTCTTGGCCAGTGACCATGGACACAGCCGTCAGTTTCTCTGGTGATAAAGAGTTGGCGCAAGCTAGTGCATAGGTTCCGCCGCCCAAGGTACCCTGTTGAAATAGACTGTCAACGTGCGGTACCGTTTTCAGATTGATGCCAAGGAACAGTCTGGATGTACCATCGCCGCGTACTTCCCTATGTTCAGATGCTCCGAGAGCGCCCTCACATCAGTGGTGTGATCTAACACCGTTCGCTCCGGCCGCAGCGAGCTCCAACCGATACCAGGCCGCTTAACAATGATGTTGCGCTCGGCGAAGTTTTTTGCATTGGCCATTCCGACACGTATAACCATGAGCATCCGGCAAGCCCCTTAGCAAGTGCGATTTCGTTGCGCGATGGCTCGTAGCGGCTGCCAGTATATGTACAGTGTTCGGCTAGGGAGACACCAGACTAGGTGAAGCACCGTCACCGTCCTGTATTAGCTGCTCACACTTTTCGGAGTTACATCCAGCGACACAGCTGTGTACAGGTGTCCGATAGGATGGAGTCCAGGATACTAGGTCCGTTTCGTAAAGGACTGCGCCTCGTGTCTCTTCAACAGGCGTATCGACGTCTTCGGAAACGATTGTGTCGACCTCGAGAGCGGAGGCAATGCTCTGCTTAGGATCCACCTCTTGAGTGGTTCACGCCCTAGCCTTGTGTCTGTAATAAGCACCGGAAAGGTAAAACCAGGAGCTTTCTAGACAACAAAGTCATTATTTGTATATCGTGCTAGCATATAGTAGTACCGAAACACCTAGAAGGGCATTAGCGAAGATTCTATAAAGGCATTAGAAAGTACGTCCGGCAACGTATTATAAGTATTATATATTAGATATAGGGTGTTACCCGTACTCCGGATAAAGTCGAACATCCCAACCTATAAAGCCTACCGTTCGTTAGGTTACCTATATTTAACGGTATATATACGTATTAATAGATAAATACATACGTAAAGAAATATAGATATATATATAGGGGGAAGACGCTAGTATAGATATAGGCGTATTATAAAGAAGTATACTAATAGAGGTATTAGTAAGAACGAGGTAGTTAGGTAGATAAACGTTAAAGAGAGACTCCTAATTACGTATAAGTCGGTAGCTAGCGGTACTAACGATTTTTTAAAGCGGGTAGATAGTAACGATATTTCGTAGTCGAGGTAGGGTCTAAAGAAGTAACGCTAGTAGACGATATAGATAAGTAGAGATAAGCGAAAATAATATTTAGCTAGTATAAGATAACTAATAGGAAGCTAGGGCCTAAACGCGCCGTTAAGGGTAATTCTAGTTAATTTATACTAAATATATAGTTATTATTTACTAGGTAGGCCGGTTATTTAGTATAATTTTAAAGTAAGGAGTAGATACTAGCGTATATCTAGCGTACTACTAATAAAAGTATAGACGACGGTTTAAAGGATATATATCGTAGTACTAAATAGTTAATATAAGTAGTATTCTAAATATATAAGCTAGAGATCGTTAGTAAGGCGGCGTTAGAGACTATTAACTAACGGGAGATAGGCGTAGAGTCTAATAAAAGACTATTTTATACTAGCTAGTAAGTTAAGACAATTCGAAAATATTATAATAGCTAGATATATATATTACGATATATATAGTAGATAGTATTCTAAAGAGAGCGACCTAAGTATATAATTACTAAGCGGTAGTCTAAGTATTTAAAGAAGTTATAAGAAGCCGCTATACTTAGAGGGTAAGACTATAAAGAAGATAGGCTTAAAAGAAGTAAGGTATAGAGAATAAAAGAATAATATTAAGTAATTAAGGATATATATAGAGTTTTTTAAATTACTATATTAGATTATAAATTAAAGAATAGTAAGTTTAAGAGTAGTATTATAAGTAGCTTAGCTATACTAGGAATCGATAGCTAAAATAGTAGTTAGAAGCCCGCTATAAGCTATATACTAATTTTATTCGTAATTATTACCGTTATAAGAGTATTAGTCGTATATTAGGCGTAGTAGATCCGATAAAATAGTATATAAGAGAGTATTACTATAGGGTAGTTAGTAAAAGAGGCGAGTAATAATAGTAGAGTCGGTAGTAAATAGTATCGATAAGTTAGTAGCTTAGTATATAATATTACGCGAATTTAAAGGCCGTATTAGCCTAATAGATTAGATTTTAAGGATAAGAATATATAGGTTAAAGATTCGTATAATAATAAAGGTAGATAGGAGAGTAGTATAAAAAGGAAATAATATTTTAGTAAATAAGATCCGATTCGGTATAGAATATATCCGTATCGTCGTCTATAGGTTATATAAAACTATACGGAATAGACTTAAAACGGAGTTATTATTCGTTAATAAAGTTAATATATTACTAGACTTCGATATTAAATTATTAGCGGATAATATAGCTAAGTTAAGTAAGGAATAGAATTTCTTATAAGATAGGAACTAATTCGCCGTAGATAGCTAACGATAGATATAGTAACCTATATTCTTAAATAAGAAGATCGAGTAAAGATTTACCCTTAGTAAGTTAGAGTATATAAAGAGTCGAGACGACCTCTAATAGAATTAAAAGGTATTTAAGTATTATTTTCGAGGTATACGCTATTTTAAAGAAGAGTATATAGTATTAGTATATTTAATAGTAGAAGTACCTACTTAAGTAATAGAACTAATTAATAGCTAAATTAAGAATAGGCTTTATAGTCGTAGTTAGCGTAGTATTTTTATTAAGAATAGAATAGTAGATATAGTAACGTCGTAAAGAATAGAGTACTAGTAAGAAATCTAAGATTATCTATCGATACGTACTACGGAAGGTTAGTAAGTTAATCGTATATAGTATATAGTTATTAAATCTATAGGTAAAGTAACTATAAAATATAGTATATAACTAAACTAATTTTAGCCTAATTATATAGGAATCTAAACTTAAGGAGGATTAAAAGGTAAGCAAAGATAAAAATAGAGGGTTTAAGGATAAAGGTAATAAGGACGAGGGCGTAACTAACGACGATAAAGAGTAGAGTAATAATAAGATAAATAACGAACTATAGCCGACCCCTAAGAATATAGATAGGTTTTAGGATACTAATCGGTTAAGAAGGGTAATATAGGGTAAGTATAAGGAGAGTTATAAATAGGTAGTATCGATACGAGTAAGTAGTAGTTTTAAGTAACTATAAATATCTAAGAAGGAGAGACGGTTATAGAGAAGTAGAGCTTATATAGTAGTCGGCCCTAAGGGTAGTACTAGTAGGCTAACGGAGCTAGCTTATTACGTATAGGCTTTCCTAATAACTATCCCCCCCTCTTAAGGCTTCGTCCTTAGAGCTAGTAATACGTAGTCTTAGTAGGTACTATAGCGCTATAGCGCTAGTTACGCGCTTACTTATCGCGGTACTACGTTACTATAGTAGCGATCTTTATATATTAAGCGTATATACTATTTAGTAGTAGTAGGTATATATAACTAACGGCGGAGTTACCTAGCCCCTATAGTATTACTATAGCGTTACGAGGGCCTTTTAGTATCGCTCTAGCGGCGGTATTATATAAGTAGGGCTATATTAGAGCTTTATTTACTCCTTTAACCTTCTACCTTATATCTATATTACTATAGGTCTTTAAAGCCCTTTAACCTTCTTATTTATTTATTATTACTCTATTATATTTAGTAGTAATATACTTAGTAGCTCTAGTAGTAAGAAAACGATACCTCTATCTAGTAAGCGTTATTCTTAAACTAACTATAGCTCTACTCTACTTAATAACCGTCGCGGTAGTACTCCTAGTAAGTTTCTTAGCTACTCCTATATCGTACCTACTAATTATCGTAGCTAGGCCTAATATAAGCGCCCTAAATATAAACTACCGTCCTTTTAGCTTTACGCCGATTAATATACCTACGATAGAATACCTATATAGTCGTCTTAGTACGCCGTATACTATAACTTACGATAGCTAGCGTATAGGTACTAAAGGTAGTCCTTAATCTTTCGCTAATTCTCTAATACTAGAGACTCGTAACCTCTTCGGTATAGGGCTAGCCTCTTAGTAGTCCTCTTCTTAAGCCCTAAACCTAAGCTCCTTTAGTAACCCTAACTCGATAGTAAAGGCCTAGCTTACTCTTAGTCTTAAGTTATTAAAGCCTATATTAGACGCTAAGAAGAAGCTATATTAAGTATATAATCTTAACGAGACTAACGTATCTTTAAAGGACCTCCTCGTCGTCCTTAACCTTCTAGAGTAAATTATACTACGACTAGATCTCCGTCGTTATATCTACCGTAAGTATATCCGCTACTAGGGCCTCGATATACTACTAGCTAGCTCTAGCTACTCTTACGTCTCTTTAAGTAATAAGTATAGTAACTATAAGAATTTAAAATCGAATCCTAAGTACGATACTAAGTATCTAGCTAAGTTTAACCGTAGCCTTAATATAGTAGAGTAGTACTACTAGCGTACTATTCGTAATAACGGAGCTAACCCCTTTTAGATTACTAATCGCTAGTCTAAGTTCCGTACTTACTATAAGAGCTTTACTACTCGTCTCTATATAGTTATTAAGGAAGTAGAGAACGACTACGATAATAGTATCTCGAAGTAGCGTACTACTTACCGTACGTCGTTTAAGAAGAATAGTCGTTCTTTTAAGGATTATATAGATATCTTTAATAGTATAGAGCTAAGTAATATTGTATCTAACTATAAGATAGAGCTTAAAGTAGTACGTAGTATAACGAATTAAAAGAAGCGTTTAGCGTACTATATATTACGATCCTATAAGTAGTATTACGTAAGTGCTTCTTTAAAGAGTAGGTAGTAGTAGGTGTTTAGGTAAGATAACTCGAATGTACTATAAATAGTTGTAGACCTTTTAGTAAGATTGTAATATAAGTTGAACATAAGTATATTAAAGATATCCTTAGTTCCTATATACTAAATAAGTGTTACTAGCTTACTAGGCTCGTAACGAGCTAGTTAAGTAGTGCTTACTATCTCGCTATCGAGTAGTCGAGTAATATTACGTAGTTCCTATACTATCTTACTTACTTAGCGTCGAGATATATACGTACCTATACGTCTTTCCTCTAATTACCTATATTCTAGTATCTACCCGTAATACTATCCCCCTTCTAGCTTAGCTATCTTAGCTAAGCTAGATTATAAAAGGCAAGCGTATACCCTTCTTTCCCCTACTATCCGTTATATCTTAGTCCTTAATAAATCGTCTTTGTCTTATAACTAAAATATAACGACTTAGACGTCCCTCCGAATCTCCCTACGACTATTACTTCCTATTTAGTTACTACTATACTATTATAGATAGTTCTTTAAGAGTAAAGTACTCTAAGTATATACGCGTTAGGAAACTCTACGTAAACCTTTCCTAGAGTTCCCTTAATAAGACTTAGGAAGATTATTAGAAGAAGGTAGATAATAATAAAGATCTACTAGTAGAGGTTATAGCGCGGTTAATACGGAATAAGAAGATTCTTCGCTAGGCTACTAAGCGCGCTAAGAAGAAGGCTTAGTACTTAATGTCTACAATAGATGCTACTAGAGAGCTAGAAGATCTAGATCTATAGGAGGACTATCCTACCGTAGACGCGATAGTTAGTCTTTCGCCTACTATATAGTCTACTCTTAAGTAGCTTAATAATTTTATCGACTTTAGTTCCTCCTCTACTAGTACGGCTCTAGTAGAAGGTTCCTAGTAAGTCGACTAAGTACTAGTTTAGTTCTTTATAACTACTAGCGGAATTTAGTAAGTATCGTTAATTCCGGTATTCTCTATTTATACTAACTAGGGTTTCTTTAGTAATAGTCCCTAATTATTCCCTAATAGGTATCTATATAATATAGTAGTTCCTACGAGTTATCCGCCTCTAGATATCCTTACTACTTTATAAGGTATTAGTTTCTATCCTAATCCCGTATTTCCTCTACTTCGAAGACGTCGTCTTCCTATAGCTCGAAGTAGAATGTAGT